>Ga0256914_1004144_pt1 | contig 11049 bp, 11 predicted proteins | sample HulkmetaG_FD_191571 | JGI IMG/M metagenome (GOLD analysis project Ga0256914, IMG submission 191571) | Hydrothermal chimney microbial communities from Main Endeavour vent field at the Juan de Fuca Ridge, Pacific Ocean - Hulk | ecosystem: Environmental > Aquatic > Marine > Hydrothermal vents ...
CTGGCGGCGGCATTACGAGCACGCGTTCGTGTTGTGCCGCGAAAAAATGGCGGTGGTGTTATTTCCATTACTTATCATGAACCGGAAGATTTGGATGCAATCGTGACACAAATTTCAGATCAATCAGCATCGGTATGAGTACAACACATTACAATGTCTATCGCATCGTTCATCGCATCGCTCGTCGGCGCGTGTTAATACTGCCGGTTGCAATAGTTATTGTATTGGCGATAATGATAAGCAATTTCGCCGATCTTGTATTGCAACAAAGTGTCGCACAGGCGACGGGTTTTTCTGTTCTATGGTATGGCGTGGGGATTGCGCTGATGGGATTTTCCATGGCGGCGGTTGTCCATGCTTCCTACCGTGCACTATCCGCACGAACGGCACTGGAAGTACTTACTGCCGCAGTGACATTTCCTCCGCGATTGGCACTCCGTTTGATCGGGGCGATGCTTCTGTTTATGATCATAGTGTATATCATGATGTTGATAACATTTATGATGAGCGGATTATTGCTAACAATGATGACATCAATCACGGCGCAGGATCTTTTTGTGGCGATTTCCGCCGATGAAACCGGAGCGGCATTACATGCATTGATTGTGGGAGAGCCGAATGCCACCGTCATCATCGGCGTTGTGTTGTTGGTGATGGGGATAGCAACATTTATGGTGTTGATTCGGCTCCTGTTTGTTCCCGCCGCACTGGTGTGTGATCAAGTAACGGTACTGCGTGCGCTGAAACGAAGTTTTCGCGCAACACGATCATTAACGCAATTGTTTCCCGTTCTAATGGTGGCGATAACACCACCCATGATGGTCATTGGAATGATTTTACTATTGCCGCCATTACCGGTGATTGTATTTCTTACTTCGCTGCTGTTGGCGCTGGCGCTTGCGTTTGAGCAGATGGTATTATTGTTTGCATACAGCGGGCGACGTTCTAAATAGCTTGAATTATGGATATTACATCGGCGACATTTGTGCGCGGCGTGGTGGGATCTACGCCGTTTCTTTCCCGGGAAGGTGCGCGTCCACAAGTGGTATTTGCGGGACGATCCAATGTGGGAAAATCCAGTGTTATCAATAGCTTGACACGGCGAACATCATTGGTAAAAACAAGTAGCACACCGGGAAAAACGCTGCAAATTAATTTCTTTTTAATCAATGAGTCATTCTTTTTTGTTGATCTCCCGGGGTATGGTTATGCGAAAACATCACAGCGAGCGCGGGAAAAACTGCGCCGGATGATCGTATGGTTTCTGAGTGCGCCGGAAGAAACGCGAATTGCGGCGTTGGTACTGATTGTAGATGCCAAGGCATCGCTACGGCCGTTTGACCGTGATTTGTTGGCAATTGCGAAAGAGGAGGGGCACCGAGTGATTATCGTTATGAATAAGATGGATAAGCTGAATCAGAAACAACGAGTGGCAGCGGAGCGAGCATTGTATAATGATCCGGCGGTCCGGGCGTTACCGGAAGAAACACCGATTATTTTTTACAGTGCACGAACCGGACGCAACCGATCGGCATTATTAAATGCAATTCATTCCGCAGTAGTGTGTTATACTGAAAAGTAGTGTAATTTATTTATCATATTTTTATGAAAGAGCCTACTAATCCACATGATGTTGAACCGGAGGGTGGTCGCAGTGAATTGCTTCGCAGAGAGAAGCCCGTTCCTCGTCCCGCCCAAGAAATTCTCGGTCACTTAGAGCAGATGATATTGAATTTTTCCGACGGAATTTCCTCTGCGGTCGGAGCGGAAGCGGCAGAGGTCGCAAGTCGGCATTTGTCCGGTATTCTTGATACGATCCATCGTTTGGTAGCGATGGATATCGTCCCCAAAGAAGAGTTGGACGCATTGCGAAAAATGATACGAGCATTGGATATTCCATCTATTGCGGTGGATATTCATAAAGCGGCCGATGATAATCCTTCAATGACATCGGAACAAATTGAGGACATGATACAGCGGATTGTAGAGTTTTCTCATGTGGTAATAAATTCTGCCCGTGTATCCTCTGTTCGAGCGGAGAATGAAATGAAATAATGAACGCTCGGGATCGGGCGCCGCGCATTCTTCAACGGCTGACTGAAACCTATCATGCGCAGCGGGATGGCGCGTTCCTTCATTTTACCAATCCGTTGGAATTGCTGGTGGCGACAATCTTGTCTGCACAATGTACCGATGCACGAGTGAATACTGTTACACCGACGCTATTTGCACGATATCCAACCGCACGAGATTATGCTACGGCTGATCTTCAAGAGATACAGCACATCATTCACCCGACAGGATTTTATCGCCAGAAAGCTCGGGCATTAAAAGAAAACGGTCGCATTCTGTGTGAACGCTTTCATGGAGAGGTTCCGTGCCGGATGGACGACTTATTGACATTGCGCGGAGTTTCTCATAAAACGGCAAATATTGTATTGGCAAAGGGGTGTGGAATTTCTGCAGGAATCGCCGTAGATACTCATGTTGCCCGTATATCTCGGCGACTGGATCTTACGCGCCACTCTCGTCCGTTGGCGATTGCCCGAGCATTGGAGCGACTGTTTCCCTCGCAAGAGTATTTGGCGGTCAATGAATATTTTATCTTGCATGGGCGAGCAACATGTCGTGCGCGGGCTCCGCGTTGTGCACAGTGTTGTATTGCACAGTGGTGTCCCCGTCGCGGTGTTTCGCCGCAATCACGGAAATCATAATATGCATCGTTCAGTGTCAATAATGATATGATTACAACATATTTCCGGACAATTAAGAATAAACGGTTGCAGCAACTTACCGATGTTCGTGTGGGTGTATGGATGCACGCAGTTGCTCCCACCGGACACGAAATCACACGCATCTGCACATCATTGGGAGTGGCGGAAGATTTGGTGCGTGATGCATTGGATCCGCATGAAGTCCCGCGCGTGGAGGTGGAGGGGGGAGTGACATATGTATTCGCTCGCGTTCCGCAATCTCATGATGCGATTGATATGGATACAGTGCCGATTCTTATTGCATTGGGAGAGACGTTTGTATTAACAGTCGTTTCACAGCCCATTGCGGTGATGGATCGGTTTACCAGCGGGGCGGTGGAATTTTACACAACACAAAAAGCACGATTGTTTTTACAGTTTTTTACAGCATTTACATCGGCGTATAATCGGCGACTGGCGGTGATTGCCAAGCGAGTTCGTGCCATGAGTGCCACGCATACCGCCGATCCGCGAATGATTACATCATTTGTGGAAACGGAGCGTGTTTTAAATGACTATCTCAGTGCCTTGGTGCCAACCACCCGAGTGTTGCGCCGTCTTATGGTGGGTAATGTCAAACGGTTGACGTTTCATGAGGCGGATGAGGCGTTGATGGAAGACTTGTTGATTGATACACAGCAGTTGGAGGAAGTGTGTCGCGCCACTCTCAAACATATTGTCGGTGTACGGACAGCGCATTCCACCATTGCGACAACAAATTTGAATGCTACAATTAAAACACTTACGGCATTAACCATTATTTTGACTGTCCCAACAATCATTTCCAGCTTTTTTGGTATGAATGTTGCCGTTCCATTGGCAAATACGCCTCACGGATTTACAATAGTGGTAGGGTGGACAATGGTGATCGTTCTTGTCCTCCTGTGGTTGTTCCACCGTCGTCGGTGGCTGTAGCTCTCGTCGTTCAATGGATAGGACACCGGTTTCCGGTACCGGCAATGGGGGTTCGACTCCCTCCGAGAGCACCTGTCAATTTATGCGAACAATAGTGTTATCGCCATTGTGATAATTCCCAAAAGGGCGGCGACAACATGTCGGTGTGCATGACCGCTGCGGCGAATGGTGCGGATAGTGTGGGGAATAAGATCTCGCGTTAACATCATGATGATGCCACCGTTGGCAAGAGCGGCCAATATATCGGCGGAAAGTGATAACGTACTCAAAATCAGTGCGGCACATACTCCAATGGGAAGACCTAAACTGGTCAAGGCATTCAGTACCAACGCACGAGATGTTGTATACCCGGCTTGGCGCAAAACAAAGAATTCGGAAATTTCCTGAATAATTTCATGGAGGGCGATGCCGATGGCCACACCGATGCCGGTGGAGGTGCCGGCGATAAATGCGGTGGAAAGAACGATACCGTCACTGGCATTATGTACCGTATCACTGAGAAGGATTCGTCGAGCATCTCCCCGTGTATGAGTATGGCGACAGTTGTGCATATGGTGGTGGTGTGCATTGGGGAGCATGTGCATAATACTTTCCACCACCAAGGCACCGAGCGCAGTCCATAGAACGGCGGATAGTAACGGAAGAGAGTGAATAACTTCCTGTGTAATATGTATGGTAATTACAAGGAATACTCCGGTAACAAATGTTGTCAAATAAATGTCATGGCGACGCAAAAGTACACCCAGGCGTCCGATGGTGGTCAATTTCCCAATCAGAGCGATGCTCATGATTCCTACGGTTGTCAGTGCCAATAGCATAAGTATGTATTTGTTTTATTGTAGCACAGAATCCTTGTGAAGAGGGGAGAAGACTGATACACTGTAAATGTATACCTAATAATTTTTTATCATATCTATGACAACAACAGTACGACAGTGGTTGCCGGTGGCGATCATCATTGCCATTATTATCGGCATTATGGCGCTTATTGTGAGGTTGGAGCGAGGGACGGTATCTCAGGATTCCACGGAAACAGTGGCGCAAATTTTGGCGGTACGCGCGGATGATCATGTGAAGGGAAACCAAGAGACGGCGCGCGTGGTTATTGTGGAGTATAGTGATTTTCAATGTCCGGCATGCGCGGCGGTCCACGAGTATTTTTCAGAATTCCCGGAGGATATTGCCGAGCATGTTCTGTTTGTGTACCGACACTTTCCGTTAACGGCAATTCATGGCAATGCGGTGATGGCGGCACGAGCGGCGGAAGCGGCGGGACGTCAGCAGAAATTTTTTGCCATGCATGATATGTTATTTGAGCGGCAGAAGGAATGGAGTGCCGTATCGTCAGACGCGGCGGTGGAGATGTTTACACGCTATGCAACAGAATTGGGATTGGATGCGGAGCGTTTTGCGGCGGATATTGCCGATACGGCGATTGCGGATCGTGTGACGCGAGATGCGCGAGATGCGCGAACACTGCGCCTCGGCGGAACACCCAGTGTATTTGTTGACGGCGTTCCGGCGCAATTACCATCCACGCCGGAGCAGTTCTTTGATGCATTACGAGAGCGATTGGCACGGACCGCATCATAGCGAGTGTATTTTGACGAGTTTGTGCGAGCGGTGTAGTATAAAGATGTAATCTGGTAATGGGTGTTGTGACGGAGCGGTGGTGTTTCTTTGGTGATGTATGTATACACAGATTGAGACTGCTTGAACGTGTTTGCATTTTACGTTCCCCGGAGAGAGGGCTTGTTCCGCACGCCGCAACACGGTAGTGTCCTATGGAAATAACAATAATCGCCCTGGTGACGGGTGTTGTGTTGGGGTATGTGGCGCGACATATACAAGCGCGACACATAACACGAAGTGCGGAGGCGCGAGCGCAGCGCGTAATCGATGCGGCGCGAGAAACAGCGCGAGAGACGGAAATCGCAGCAAAAGACAAAGCTCTGAAAATTGTAGAGGAGGCGCAAGAAGCGGCACGCGATGAAGAAGCACAACTTCGGGAGATGCAGCGACGCCTGGAGAAGCGGGAGAATATTTTGGATCGCCGAATGGAGGAAGTGGATCGGGAACGTGAGGAGGTAAAATCCGTGGCACAGCGTGTAACAGAGGCAAAAAAGGAAGTGGAACGCGCTCGAAAAGATGTAACGGCGCGATTGGAACGAATTGCCGGATTATCACAAGAGCAGGCAAAGAGCGTATTATTGCAATTGACTGAGGAGCAGTATCGTGAGGACTTTGCACAGCGGAGTGCAAAGATATTGAAACGGGAAGAAGAGGAGTTGGCGCAAACGGCACATATGTTGTTGGCACAGGCGGTTCAGAAGTATGCACGTTCTCATGCATCTGAGGCACTGACGACGACGGTGACAATTCCGTCCGAAGATGTTAAGGGGAAGATTATCGGAAAAGAGGGGCGGAATATTCGGGTATTTGAGCGTCTTACCGGCGTAGAAGTGGTAATTGATGACACGCCGGACAGTGTGGTGTTAAGTTCATTTGATCCGGTACGTCGTGAGACGGCGCGAGTGTGTTTGGAGAAGTTGATTGAGGATGGTCGTATTCATCCGGCAAAAATTGAAGAGGCGTTTGCCGAGGCGGAGAAGGAAATTGATCGTCGTATTCGCGAGGCGGGAGAAGCGGCGGCATATGATGCCGGAGTACACGGATTGGATCCCAAACTGTTGTATATTTTGGGACGATTGCGATATCGAACGAGTTATAAGCAGAATGTGTTGTTGCATTCCGTGGAAGTGGCACATATTTCCGGAGCATTAGCGGAAGAGATCGGACTGAATGCGACGGTAGCGCGAATGGGGGGATTGTTACATGACATTGGAAAGGCATTATCTCATGAGGTTCAAGGAACGCATGTAAATATCGGAATAAAAATTCTGAAGAAATTTGGCATTGATGAACGAGTGATTGATGCAATGAAATCCCATCACGAGGAGTATCCGTACGCCTCTCCTGAAGCATATGTCGTAACGGCGGCGGATGCGATTAGCGCAGCGCGTCCCGGTGCGCGCAAGGATAGCGTGGAAAATTATATCAAGCGAATGCAAGAGTTGGAAGATGTGGTGAATAGTTTTGAAGATGTGCAGAAATGCTTTGCCATTCAGGCCGGACGAGAAGTACGTATTTTCGTGCATCCGGATAAGGTTGATGATCTGGGTGCGATGAAATTGGCGCGAGATGTGGCACGGAAGATTGAGCGGGAACTGACATATCCCGGAGAAATTAAAGTTAATGTCTTGCGAGAGAAACGAAGTGTGGAGTATGCAAAGTAGTAAAACCCTTGCATAGACGGCAAAAACCGTATAGACTATGCGTGTAGGGGACTGTTGCGTCATGCGTGACAGAGAAATCTAAAACTAGAAAGGCAGGTGACACTATGGCAGACAATATAACAAAAGCACAGCTGGTTGCGGCAGTGGCGCAGAAGGCGGATCTTTCCAAGAAAGACGCAGAGGCGGCGGTAGACGCACTGGTAGACACGGTTACGGCGGAGTTGCAACGCGGCAACAAAGTGACAATCACGGGGTTCGGTGCATTTAAGACGTCCACTCGTGCGGCTCGTCAAGGACGTAATCCCAAGACCGGTGAGACAATCACCATTCCGGCAATGACGGTTCCGAAGTTCACCGCTGGTAAAGCATTGAAAGATGCGGTAAGATAGAAGTATGGCGATGAACACCCGGTGTTCTCGTCATGGAAACAAAAAGATAGTAACAAGATTCCGCCACTGCGGAATTTTGTTACGGAGCGTGGTGTCAACGGCTAGCACGCCTGGTTTGGGACCAGGTAGACCGGGTTCGAATCCCGGCGCTCCGACAGTTGATCGTTGCGAGTTTACTTAACATTCCGATATCATATCTGCTTGCATGATTGATAAGTTATGCAAGTGGATATGGTAGGGTGAGATATGCTAAGATGAAGTCATGCAGAATGACGTGGAAGAAATCAAGAATCGCCTCAACATCGTCGATGTGATTGGTGACTATGTGCGGTTACAGCGCAGTGGTACGGGGCGATGGAAGGGGTTGTGTCCGTTTCATACGGAACGTACACCGTCGTTTCATGTTAATGAAGAGCGACAGCTGTGGCATTGCTTTGGTTGCGGAAAGGGAGGCGATGTATTTACTTTTGTCATGGCGCAAGAAAGTATGGACTTTCGTGATGCGCTGACACTTCTTGCCGAGCGTGCCGGGGTTACACTGTCCGCAAGCAGATCGGCGGGACGGGGAGAAGATACGGCTGTTCTCTTGGAGATTTTGGATCTTGCCGCCCGATTTTATCAGAAGCAGTTGGAGAGTGAACACGCTCAACGGACGGTGCGCCCGTACTTACAGCGTCGAGGAATCAGCGATGTTTCTCTTGCAACATTTCGGATTGGATATGCGCCGCCGACATGGCGGAGTCTTGTTACATTTTTAGCATCTCGCGGGTACACGATGGAACAACTTGCGCAGGCGGGTGTCGCTATTCAGCGGCGTGGACGAACACGTCATACCGTTCAAGACTACTACGATCGCTTTCGAGATCGGATTATGTTTCCGATCGCCGATCCGCTCGGACGTATTATCGGATTTAGCGGGCGTGTGCTTCCCGGTGCCGATACAAAAATGGGAAAGTACATCAATACACCGGAAAGTCCCGTCTATCATAAAAGTCGTGTATTGTATGGAATTGATGTAGCGCGCGGGGCGATCAGTACGGATAATCGGGCCGTTATTTTGGAAGGGAATATGGATGTTATCGCGGCGCATCAGTGTGGTGTACGGACAGCGGTGGCGGTAAGTGGAACGGCGTTTACGCCACACCATGCAAATATTGTGCGCCGATATGCGGAAGAGGTTATATTGTTTTTTGATAATGATGATGCCGGTCGGGCGGCGGCCTATACGTCCACTCTGACATGTTTAGCGGCACAGCTGCGCGTACGGATTGCGCAAATGCCGGAGGATACGGACGCTAAGGATGCGGCGGAGTTGGCACAGCAAAATAATGGCGAAGCATTGCGAGCGATTATTGACGCCGCGGAAGATGCGATGACGGTGTATGAGGCCCGGGCACGGGCACATCATACAGTATCGGATTTGGAATCTCGGAAGGCGTATGTACGTGCGTTGGCTCCATTGATTCAGGCACATCCGTTGCGGGCGGATCGGGAATATTGGTATGAAGCGATTGCGGCACGAGCGCACATGTCTGTTTCCGCGGTGACGGAGTTGGTAAAACGTTCCACCTCCACCGCTACCGGCACTTCGGCGACGCCATCATCACCGTCACCATCTCATTCATCGGAATCACCAACCCGTCGCATTATCGGTCGTATTATTGCACTGGTATCATTAGACGCGGCGGCGTTTGCCGCACTACGTGAGTGTGCACCATCCGTTGAGCCGTTGGCATCATTATGTGCTGCACCGCACTATGCGGAGGCGATGGATCGTTTGTCGCCAACACACAGAGATTTATGTGCGACATTGGCGGCGGAACACAGCGATGCATTAGTGGTGGACAACGTGCAGCGTCATGCCGCAGCGGAAGAAGTGAAAGCGCTATGTGCACGATTGGCAATGTTGGACGCGAAACGTCGTCATCAGGCGTTGTTAGAGGCGCTTCGTGCCGCCGATGCACGCGGAGATACGGCGGAGCGAGCAAAGATTTTGGAGAAAATTAACTCACTGATGCATGACGCGCATACCGGATTGTGATACACTGGGTGCAGTGAATAAAATACGATGAGAACAACAATTATCGGTATTGTGGTCGTAGTGCTGTTCAGTGTTTTCGGAGTGGCAACGTGGACGTACTGGAAGACATACAATACACCGGAATATGAAAAATTATGGGGATGGTTTCCCACGCCGCGATTTATCCCTTTGTATGAGCGCAAAGTGCAAACAGACCAAGTGATAAAGATCGGGTTGATTACCGATACACAGGTGCACCCCAACCGTATCAATCGTACCGATCGCCGTCCCGATGCGCCACGACATTTGGGAAGCATACGAGATGCGCGTCCGTTGAAATTGTTTGTGGAACGCATGAAGGAGTTTCAACCGCAGATGATTATTCACGGCGGCGATATTATTGAAGGAACGGGGGATAGTGACATTGTGGGGATGATGGGACTATCTTTGGTAGAGACGGAGCTAAAAAGCATCGGAGTGCCGGTGTACTGGGTGTTGGGCAATCATGAATTGCGCAGTGTTACAAAGGAGCAGTTTCGTACGACGTTGTCCATAACACCGATGTTTCGGGAGGCGGATCAGGTTATTGATGTGGGAGATTATCGGTTTATTTTATTGGATGCCAACTACTATCCGGACGGGCGGGTGGTGGAACCCGGCGGAAAGCGCCACATTCCCGGATATTTGCATCCGGAAACATTGGCATGGCTACGTACGCAATTGGACACGGATCGTCGGGTGATTGTTATCATGCACCAAGGCGCATTTGATCGCGGAGTACGGCAATGGCACAGTTATGATGTGGAATCTCTGCGAGAGCGTCAGCTGGCGTCTATTGCACGGAATGGTGCGCGAACGCCGTGGGGGAATAAGCGGAAGAAAATTGCTCCGCCGGACTACGGTCCCGGAGGAAAGCTTTCCATTACCAATGCAATGGATTTACGTGCCCTTCTTGCACAGTATAACGTGGACGCGTTTATTAACGGACATTTGGAAGTGGCATTATATGAAGAGGCGGATGGTGTCCGGTACTATTCATTGACCGGAACAAAAAAGAGTCCGGCATTTCAGGAGAGTTTTTACGAATTGACTCTTCGGGGCGGTGTGCCGGACCTGGTGATGCATTATACCGATGCAGTAGATTTGCAACCAACAACGGTAGATTTTGAGGACACGTTTCGCGTCCGGAAGTAATCAGATTCATAATAAAAACACCGCAGAGAACGGTGTTTTTATTGGTGTTAGGCGTCACAGTGACCGTCCAGGGCGGCGCTGTTTCGTTGGAGGGTGGCGAGGAATGTTTCTCGTGCCGCGGCAATGTTTCCGTCCACTCCGCGCCATACGTTCAGTGCGGGACCCTGTAACGCTCGGGCGAAGGAAAATGTTAGCGGCCAAGGGGTGCCGCCCGTTGCTTTGGCATGGGCGGTAATGGCGGCAAGGTTGCGACACGCATCCGCCGCACTCTGTCCGCCGGAAAGAAAGACGACACCCGGGACGTCCGCCGGCACACTCTCTCGCAGAACACGCACGGTGGCATCGGCAACCGCTGCAGAATCCATTGGTTCACCGCTCTCATTCCCGGGAACAACCATACTGGTTTTTAGAATAATACCGGTAAGATCCACACGATAGCGTGTGCACTGATAAAATACTTCCGACAATACGGTGCGTGTTAC
>Ga0256914_1004145_pt1 | contig 11048 bp, 8 predicted proteins | sample HulkmetaG_FD_191571 | JGI IMG/M metagenome (GOLD analysis project Ga0256914, IMG submission 191571) | Hydrothermal chimney microbial communities from Main Endeavour vent field at the Juan de Fuca Ridge, Pacific Ocean - Hulk | ecosystem: Environmental > Aquatic > Marine > Hydrothermal vents ...
GGGCCGGCGCGTGAAGATCTGGCTCACCCCGGAAGAAGACCGGGCCATGAAGGCCGACCCCCTCTACAACGCCGCCCTCCAGGCCGTAGAAACGGCCAAGCGTATCGATGGCGCCCAGGAAGGCAGGAAGAAATACTGGACCTGGTGCTTCTTCGACGACGACGTCGCACCCAGGCCTTTCATCGTCTTCTCCCAGAGCAAGACCCCCGGCTTCGCCAAGGACAGGGCCCGGGCCGTGGTCCGCGTGCTCTCATACCTCAGGACCTCCATGCTCGCCGACTACTACGAGCCCATGCACAAGATCCACGGCAAGAAGGAGTTCCTTACTCCGATATTCGTCTTCGGCGGCGGAAAGGTCTACAACGAGTTCCGCAAGCGCTCGGCGGTGAAAGGTTTTCCCGACCCCATGATGGCGGCTGGTTTCTTCACCTTCGACCCCTCCTTCAAGCCCGTGGGTTGGCTCTTCGTCTGGTCCGAAAATCCCGAGTCGGAGTTCTTCAAAGACGTAATCTCCCACGAAGGCACCCACCTGCTCCAGTATCAATACGGCCGGCACACCTCGGCCTTCGTCCGCTCCGACGGCACCACGACCTGGTTCCAGGAAGGGCTGGCCGAATACTGGGGAGGACACAAGATGGTGACGGTCGACGGGATGAAGATCTTCCTCCCGGGAAGGATCCAGGAGAACCGCCTGGCCGCCCTGTGGCGCCACCTCCCGACCCTTCCCGACGCCATCCCGGACAAGGATCCCCGCTTCCTCCCTCTCAGGCGGCTCCTCAGGATGAGCTACATGGACTACAACCAGACCTACAACGTCCCGGCCTCCGCCGGCGACCCTACGGCCCGGGAGATGGTCTCGGTGGTCTACGCCGAAGGGTGGGCCTTCGTCCACTTCCTCTTCCACTACAAGAACGGAAAATACCGGAAGGCCTTGTTGCGCTACATGGAGACCGAGCTGAAGGTGGACTTCAAGTGGCGCGTCCTCGAGCGCGGACTCGGCGTCCACGGAAAGGCCGGCTGGATGAAGATCACCGCCGAGTTCCTGGACTACGTCAGGACCGTGCTGTGGAAGATCTACAAAGATCCGAAGACGGGGGGCTTCGGGCCCTGGGCCGAGGCCGAGGCGAAACGCCTGAAGGAGGCCATCGAAAGAGCCGGGAAGAAGGGGGGCCTGTGAAAAGGAAAACCTGCTTCACCTCCCCCCTGGGACCCCTCCTGAACCTGGGTTTCGGCGCCTTCCTCCTCGCCGCGGGCTGGCTCTGGAACGGGGCCGTCCCGGGCTTTCCAGGCTGGGCCTACATGGCCATGGGCCTGGTCTTCCTCTCCCTTGTCCCCTCCAGTTTCCGGTGGATCGTCATGGACGGCGGGGGATTCACGGCCCGGAACTGGAGGATCCGGGTCCGGATGGAGTACGACGAAGTGGAGCGCGTCGAGATCCTCCCCAGGAAGATCAGCCTCCTCACCAAGTCCGTGGTGCACTACGCCGCCCTCAGGAGCCGGGACGGAAGGCGGACCTGGATCGCCTCGTGGAACTTCGTCTTCTCCCCCTCCTGCCTGGCCGAACTGGCCCGGAGAATCCGTGAGGTCCGGGGGAAGGCACCGGAAATCCAAGCCCCTCCTCCCGACCCTCCGCCCATGAAGCGTTCCCCCGTCCTGATCCTCCTGGGGGGCGCCCTGGCCGCCGCGGGCATCGCCGTCCTCCTCGTCACGGCCCGCACGGGCCTTCTCGTCGGCCAGGCCCGGGCCTCGGGCGTCCCCGGGAAGGCCCGGATCCTATCCCTCGCACCCATGCGGGAGGGGCCCTACTGGAGCCTGGTCATGGAGCGCATCCCGGGAGGGGAGAAGCGGACCATTCCCGTCCAGGAGGCCTGGGCCAGGGGGAGGAAGCCCGGTGACACCATCGCCGTCAAGGTCCATCCCTCCCACCCGGAGATCTTCGTCCCGGCCGACGAAGGCGCCTCGGGATGGACCATGTTCTCCACATCCGTAATCGCATTGATCTTCCTTGCCCTCGGGGGAAGGACCTTCATCCGGTCCCTCACCCTCCCCGTTGGCGTGACCCCGCGGCTGGAGGCGGTCTTCGGACCCTCCGGCGCCGACGAAAAGGATTCCCCGGAAAGGAGCTGATACGCGCGATGAAACCCACTCTTCTCGTCCTCGCGGCGGGCATGGGAAGCCGCTACGGCGGCCTGAAGCAGGTCGACCCCGTCGGACCGAACGGTGAGACCCTCCTGGACTACTCCATATACGACGCAGTCCGGGCCGGTTTCGGCAAGGTCGTTTTCGTGATCCGCCGCGACTTCGCCTCGGTCTTCCAGGAAAAGGTGGGGGACAAGATCGCAGGAGTGATCCGGACGGCCTTCGTCTTCCAGGAGATGGAGGACGCAACCGGCGGCTTCCAGCCCCCCCCGGAAAGGAAGAAGCCCTGGGGCACGGCCCACGCCGTCCTGGCCGCGAGGAACGCCGTCTCCGAGCCCTTCGCCGTGATCAACGCCGACGACTTCTACGGGCCGTCCTCCTACCAGCTCATGGAACGCTACCTCATGGAGCACCAGGGCGAGGGGGAATACGCGATGATCGGCTTCCGCCTGGAGAACACCCTCTCGGAGAACGGAACCGTTTCGCGGGGAATCTGCGAACACGACGCCGAAATGTTCCTCACCCACATCGAGGAGCACACGGCCATCGAGAAGGTCCCCGGCGGGGCCAGGAGCACCCTCCCCGACGGAACCATCCGGGAATTCAAGGGGACCGAGGTGGTCTCCATGAACTTCTGGGGATTCCAGCCGGACGTCTTCCCCAAGCTGGAGGCCCACTTCCGCCGCTTCCTCGAGGAACAGGGAGAAGATCCCAAGGCGGAGTTCTTCATCCCGCTCGCCGTGGACCGGATGATCCGGGAAGGAACCGCCAGGGTCCGCATCCTCCCCACCGAGGAATCCTGGTTCGGCGTAACCTACCCCCAGGACAAGGAGGCCGTGAAGAAGGGGATCATGGACAAGGTTTCCGTCGGAGTCTACCCGGCCAGGCTCTGGCCCTGATCCGTCCCGAAGGGAGAGAACCATGAAGATCCGCCGCCTCATCCCCATTTTCCTTCTGGCCGCCCTCTCCGCCGCGGCCCTCCCGGGAGGAGGGAACGGCCCTTGTTTCCGCGAGGAAGGCGCCGCCGCCGGCATCGCCGGGGTCCCCTCCAAGCGGGTGGTCTGGGCAGACTTCGACGGCGACGGCCGGGCCGACCTCCTCCTGGACCGCAAGAGGGTCTTCCTGAACCGGCCGGGGAAGAAGAAGGGGGAACGGGTCTTCCGGGAAGTTCCCGGGGCCATTCCCGCCGAAGTCGCTTCCTGGAAAGGAATCGTCCTTCCCGGCGATGTGAACGGCGACGGGAAGATGGATCTCTACTGGGGAGTCTACTGCGACTTCCGGAAGCCCAAGGTGGAGGGAGGAAAGATCCTCCTGGATTCCCGGGGGAAGCCCGTCCCCGCCGTGAAGGACGACGGCCGGCGGAGCTGTATCCTTCTCGGCGACGGAACGGGGAAGTTCCGCGTCCTGAAGAAGAGCGGCGTCGAGGAGCCCCCAACGACGGTCTGCGCCGCCGCCTTCCTCGACTACGACAAGGACGGCGTCCTGGACCTCTTCGTCGGGAATTGGTACAAAGCATACGGAGTCAGCCTGGAGTGCTACTCCGACAGGCTATACAAGGGCCTGGGCGGCGGAAAGTTCAAGGACGTCACCAAGGAGGCGGGGATGCTCACCGACCCCCGGCCCGGCACCCACCGTTCCAGCAAGCCCACCTACGGCGCCGCCACTGTGGATTGGAACAACGACGGCTGGACGGACATCCTGGTCTGCGTCTACGGCCGCCAGTGGAACATGCTCTGGAAGAACAACGGCGACGGGACCTTCACCGAGGTGGGGGCCCGGACGGGATGGGACGGCGACGAAATCCGGGATGGGAGGTACCCCGAGATCGTCAGGGTGCGCCTCCACAGGCCCGATGAGAAACCTTTCCGGTCCAACGGAAACACCTTCGACGTCTCCGCGGGCGACATCGACAACGACGGGGACATGGACCTCTTCAGCGGGGAGATCACCCACTGGTGGGCGGGCCCCTCCTCGGACCTTTCCATGTTCCTGATCAACCTCGGGGAGAAGGGGGGGTGGAAGTTCCGGCGCAGACCCGACCTGGTTCCCCGGCGCAGGCACGGGCGGACCTGGAACCAGGGGGACATCCACACGGCCCTGTTCGACTACGACAACGACGGGTGGCTGGACCTGGTGATCGCCTCCAGCGACTACCCGGACGACCAGTTCCTCCGCCTCTTCCGGAACCTGGAGGGCCGCAAGTTCGTGGAAGTCACCGGCGAAGCGGGCATCCGCTGGCGGAGCCCCGCCGGGATCAGCCTTTCCGACTACGACGGCGACGGGAGGCTGGACCTGGTCTGCGGACGCTCCCACATGCGCCTCACCAGGGAACAAAGGAAAGAATCCCCCCTGGCCACGGGGCTCTGGCACAACCATTGCGGAAAGGGAAACCATTGGCTGGAGTTGCGCCTCTACGGCGCCGGGCCGGGCCGGGCCAACACCAACGCAATCGGAGCCCGGGTGACCGCCCGCGCCGGGAAGCGGCGATGGATCCGGGAGGTCCAGGGTGGAGCCGGCCACGCGGGCCACGACAACGATTTCCTCGTGCACTTCGGCCTGGGAAAGGCGACGAAGCTGGATTCGCTGGAGATCCTGTGGCCCGACAAGGCAGGGACCAGGACCATCCTGAAGGACGTCCGGGCGGACCGGTGCCTCGTGATCCGCCAGCCCAAGTGACGGGGAAGGCCCGCCCCGGCGTTCTCCCGGCCTGAGTCGAAACCCAAGAAAAGGATGACCCGAGATGAGCGAATACGAACTCGTAGACCTGAGAGGACAGAAGAAGGCCGTCGAACCGGACGCCCTCCTCCGCAATCTCTCCAAGGACCTGGAGATCCGCAAGTCCATCGGGATCTGGTGCTTCGCCCCCGGCGGGGGGAGGTTCCATGAAAGATACCACCCCGAGATGAGCATCGCCGAGCGGATCGAAAAGGCGGCCGAACTGGCGAAATACGGGATCACAGGCATCGAGGCCCACTACCCGGCCGAGCTCAACGAGGAGACCCTGCCTCTCTTCCGGAAGCTCGAAGAGGAGGCCGGGATCCGGGTGGCCGCCGTCGCCTTCTCCCACTTCTACGAGAAGGACTTCGAGTTCGGCTCCCTCTCCAACCCCGATCCCCTGGTCCGGGAGAAAGCCGTCCGGATCGCCGTGGAAGGCCTGGAGATGGTGAAGAAGGTGGGAGCCTCCACGGCCATCTCCTGGCCCGGAAACGACGGCTACCGATACCCCTACGGCAAGCCCTTCGCCGCCATGTGGGACCGCTTCGAAGGTGCCCTGGCCGAGGCCATGGACACCGTGCCCGGCGTAAGGGTCTCCATCGAGCCCAAGGGCTACGAACCCGTGGCGAACAACATCTACCGCAACACCGCCGAAGGGCTCCTCGCGGCCGCCAGGATCGAGGCCAGGCTCAAGAACCCCAAGAACCGGAAACTCCTGGAGGAAGGCCACGCCCTGGCGGCCCTCAACCCGGAGATCGGCCACACGCGGATGTCCTTCGAAGTCCCGGCACAGGCCTATGCCCTCTGCCTCTACGAGGGTCGCCTGGGACACACCCACTGGAACAGCCAGCCCGACGGCAACTTCGACCAGGACAACAACATAGGCGTTGTGGACCCGGCCTCGGCGGAAGCCCTCCTCTGGACCCTCTGGGCCTGCGGATACACCGGCTGGTTCGGCATCGACATCAACCCGGAGAACATGCCCATCGAGAAGGCCGCCGAGATCAACTGCCGCTTCCTGGATAGGCTCAAGGAGAAAGTCGCCTCCATGCCCCACGAGGAGATCCTGGCCTGCCACGAAGAGCCGGCCTCCAGGAGGGGCAGGCTGGAGGAGATCCTCCTGGAACACTATTGACGGTCCTGCACCGCGTGGAACGAGGAGGTCGAGAAGGTGCCCGCGACGAAAGCCAAGCAGGCCCTGGTGATCCTGGCCGCCGGGGCCGAAGAGATGGAAACGGTCATTCCCGTGGACGTGATGCGCAGAGCCGGAATCAGGGTCACCCTGGCCGGTCTCGCCGGCGACGGACCGGTGACCTGTTCCCGGGGAGTGGTCCTGGTTCCCGACGAATCCCTGGAGGATGCCGCCCGCAAGGGCCCCTACGACCTGGTGGCCCTCCCCGGAGGGGCCGCCGGGGCCGAAGCCCTGGCCGCATCCCCCCTGGTGAGGGAGATCCTCTCCGAACAGGACGAGGCGGACCGCCTGATCGGGGCCGTCTGCGCCGGGCCCAAGGCCCTGGAGGCGGCCGGAGTGATCCGGGGCCGGGCCTTCACCTGCCATCCCGCCGTACGGGAGGAACTCCAGGGGGCCGGCGGCTGGACCTCCCGCCCCGTGGTCCGGGACGGCAACCTGATCACCTCCCAGGGACCGGGAACGGCCCTGTCCTTCGCACTCCACCTGGTCGAGGCCCTCCTGGGGAGGGAGGCGGCCGAGAAGGTGGCCCGGCCCATGCTGGTCTCCCAGTGGTGAAGGAGGCGGCCCTGGACCTGGCGGGCCGGCTGGAGGACTTCTTCTCCGAAGGAAGGCGCCTCTGGTGGCCCAGCGACCGGCACCTACGCCGAAGAAGCCTGGAAGCCCTGGGCCTGGAGCTCTCCCTCTACCTCACGCCCTGGCGGGCCCGGCGCCGGCCGGGCGGGGGAACCCCTCCCCCGGCGGGACCCGACGTTGGAGAGCGGGTGATCCGGGAGGAGACCCTCTGGGAAGGCGGGGGCACGGCCCTCACGCCCAACCGCTATCCCGTGGCGCCCGACCACCTTCTCCTATGGGAGAAGGCCCCCCTCAGGGAGCCCCGGGAGGCCTTCCTGGAACTCCTCGCCAGGCTCTGCCGGGAGCGGTGGGACATCCTGGCCTTCGTCAACTCCATCGGCGCCGCCGCCACGGTGAGCCGGGCCCACGCCCAGATCGCCCGCCTGGGATCGCCCCCGCCCCTCGCGGCGGTGCCCGCGGAAATCCGGCACGAAGGAAGCATCACCCTCTCCTTTCCCCCGGAGGAAGGCCCCTGGCCGGCCTTCTTCGCCCGCCTGGAAGGGGACCCGGGCTCCCTGGCCTCCGTCCTGGCCCGGCTGGTCCGCCTTCGCCTCTGCCCGGCCTTCAACCTGGTCTTCCACCGGGACCGGGCCTGGATCTTCTTCCGGAGGAGAGAGACCTGCTCCTCCGGATACCCCCTTCCCGTTGGGGCTCTCGAGCTCTCGGGGATCTTCTTCTTCGAAGAGGAGAGCTCTTTTCGGGCCATGACTCCCGAAGGAGTCCGGGCCACCCTGGAAGAAGCCGCCTTCCCTCCGGGAGGAACCTCCCGGGAAGTCGTCCTGGCGGCCCTGGCCTGAGGAAAGGGCCGGCCCCGAACCGGGCGGCCCCTTCCATGGGAGCTCACCTTCCCAGGATCTTCTTCAGCCCCCGCTTGACGCCTCTGGCGGCGAGGAAAAGGGGATTCGGCTCGGGCTGGAATTCCAGGAACCTGGGCCCCATGTCCACGTAACGGTCGAACTCCTCCCTGGTCATCCCCATGTTCTCCAGGAAACGGTTCATGACGCTCTCGGGGCACTCTTCCGGGGGTTCCTCCCGGAGTCTCTCCAGGGCCTCCTCCCTCGTCATCTGGCCCGCCATGATCAGCCTGGCGTAAGTGAGCCTCCGGATCTCCAGGCCCGGAAACCTCCGGTTGTGCAGGTAGACCGAAACAGGATGGATCCCGCAATCCGTGTGTTCCTGGCTTTCGGGAGGAGCCTCCCATCCGAGTTTCTCCCGGATGGTCCGGTAGAGAACCTCGTAATCCCAATCCATGTAATCGGGAAGATCGAGCATGACGCAACCGATGATCCTCTTCCCGCTTCCCCACCAGAATATGCGGTATCCAAGCTTCCGGGCCAGGCTCCCTTCGTAGAGAAGGCGCTCCGCCTCCTTCTCCAGGGGTTCTCCGGCGAGGACCTTCTTCACGAAGGGAACCGGACCCGGCTGGAACATCTCCCGGGAGAGGACCAGTTCGGTCCTGGCCGAGGAGCCGCCCAGCACGAGGGGGACCTTGTACATCTCGGCCACCCTCTCCGTGGCCGCCGCGATCCCCCTCATGCAGATGGAACAAAAATAACCGGTCTTCCTCATGAAGAGAGCGAAGAGGCGGTTCATGAGATCCGGGTCCCAGGCATAGGTCACGTGTTCCACGCCGAGAGTCCGGCAGGCTCTACGGATGTTCGCCTTGGCCAGGTCGGACAGGTAGCCGTTGTCCATGGTGTAGGCCAGGCATTTCAGCCCCAATTCCTTCACCGCCAGGTAAAGAACGTAGATGCTGTCCTTCCCACCCGAAAGAGGGACCAGAGCGTCGAAGGGCCGACCCTTGGACTTGGCGTCCTCGACGAGCCGATCCAGGACCTTCCGCCTCTCGGGCAGACTCTCGTCCCAGCCCCGCCACCTCTCCTCGTAGGCCCTGCAGGCGGAGCAAACCCCCTCCTGGTCGAAGGTGATTCCCGGGAACGTCCCCGGGAGGACGCAACGGGAACAAATCTGGTCTTCCCGGCTCACGGAGATTCCTTTCCCAAAACCGATCGCCCCTTCGCGGGGCCCCTTCCTCCTCTAGGGGCCCTCCATCCAATGTCCTTTATCGGAAGGCACCTAGGGAAAACCTATCGGACCTTTCCCCACTTTCTCCCCCCTGGAAGGAGCGCCGGGGGAAAGGCCTCTGCCCGCCGGGCTCCATCTTTTCTCAGATCGGGCCGCCCCCTCCAGGCTCCTCCCAGGGGAAGGGGCTTTCCGACAATCCCGGAAAGCCCAGAATGGTAGAACACCCATCCAAAGCAAGAACCACCGAGGACCCACCCATGCGCCGGACCCTGCACATCCTCGCCGCCCTCCTCCTGGCCCTCCCCGCGGGGCGGGCCCAGCGATCCAACGACTCCGCCATGGGCCTTTGGCCCTGGCTGGTGAAGAACATCAATGGAGACATCCCCAAGATCGTCGCCGACACCAAGAACGCCGGCATGGACACGATCTACGTGAGCGTCTTCCGGGTCCGGGGGAGGATGTGGGGGAGCCTCCCCGTGGAGGACGAATCGGGCCTCTGGAACAACTCCTGGGGCACGGTGAAGCCCTACGTGAAACTTTCCTCCCTCATCACCCGGGCCCACGCGGCGGGCCTCCAGGTCGTCGGGGTCATGAGTTGTTTCGTTCCCGGCAAGGTGGATCCGACCGACACGGCTCACCAGAAATATCTCGTAGAAAAGGTGATCGGTTATTTCTTCGACCATTTCCGTCCCGACGGTACCCCATGGTACGACCTGGACGGGATGTGCCTGGACTACGTCCGGTTCGGGGCGGGATACCGCAGGCCTTCGAAGCCGGTCAACGACTTCCTCGACAGGATCAAGGCGCGCTACCCCTGGCTCCCCCTGCACGCCTACGTGATCGCCAACGCCTACTCCTACGACGGGCCGGTGTACAACAATTCCTTCCGGTCCTATTCCGCCGTAGTCAAGATGATCTCCGACACCTTCGGCCAGAACTACGAGCAGATGGCCTCCAGGCTTGACGTCATCCTTCCCATGGCATACGTGGCGAACGGCGGCGTCTACGGATACAACAAGACCTACATGAAGGGTTACGTCCGGACCGTGGCGAACTACGTCCGGCGGGCCATGACGATCGGGGGCTCGCCCTCGACGAAGGTCATCGTGGCGATCCAGACCTACGGAAAGGCGGACAATTCCACGGTGGCCGCCTCCGCCTCGGGTGCCCTGGCCGGGGGCGCCCACGGCTTCATGCCCTTCCGTTACTACACCTGCAAGCCCTCCTGGCTGGCGGTCCTCAAGAACTACACCGTTCCCGGCGCCAACAGGCCCGTGGCGGGCCTGGCCTTCTCCACCAGGGGACAGACCATGATCCTGGACCCGACCTCCTCCCACGACGGCCAGGATCCGACCTCCAAGCTCACTCTCCGGTTCGACTGGGACGGCGACGGCCGACTGGACACCCCCATCCTCAAGATGGGGGTCCTCCCTCGCCTGGCTCCATCGCCGGGAAACCGGACCATCGCCATGGAGGTGACCGACACGGAAGGTCTCACCGCCTGGACGCGGCGCCGGATCTACGTGGCCGACTCCCTCACCATCTCCTTCCCCATGCTCTCCGCCTCCCAGGGCGGCAAGGTTCTCTTCCCCTGCGACGCCGGACCCGCCGGCCCCGGGCGGTTCTACCTCCTCTTGGGCTCGGCTTCGGGGACGGCGCCGGGCATCCACCTCGGCGGCGGCGTCACCGTTCCCCTGGTCTACGACTCCATGACCTTCCTCTCCCTCCTCCTGGGAGGATCCCCCACCTTCCCCGGGTCCCTGGGTTATGTGCCTACCACAGGGAAGTTCTCCCCGGCCTTCGCCCCTGCCAAGGGTGTCCTTCCCCCCGCCCTGGCCGGCACCAAGCTCTACTTCGCAACGGCCTTCTTCTCCCCAGGCAACTTCCAGCCCGAAGCCGCCACCAATCCCGTCACCCTATACATCATCCCCTGAGGCCCTTGGAATGCCGGCGCCCTGGACCTCGCCACTCGAGGCAGGCCGTAACTTCCCCATCCACCCTACAGGAACCGGATTCACCAGAAAACCGATGCGGACCCCGACAGACACCGGATCCCTGATATAGGCGTCCACCTGAGATGAAGGCAGGCGACATTCCGCCCACCCATATGGATGATCCGGATGTAGGGCTCGCCCTCCAGTCGCTTCCCTTGATCCCGAGCTTCGCACCGATCAGCCGGTCGAACCCGTCCAGCCCGAAGGCGTCGCCCTCCGCCTGCCCGCCCCCTACCTGCTCGGGCCTGGGATATTCCGCTCCTGAAGGAACCCAATGCTTCCCGGAAGGTGGATCAGGATTTCCCCCCAAGTGGCCTCGGATCCTTTCCATGACCTCCACTTCTGTTTTTTCGAAACGGCTATTTCTTTGT
>Ga0256914_1004146_pt1 | contig 11048 bp, 11 predicted proteins | sample HulkmetaG_FD_191571 | JGI IMG/M metagenome (GOLD analysis project Ga0256914, IMG submission 191571) | Hydrothermal chimney microbial communities from Main Endeavour vent field at the Juan de Fuca Ridge, Pacific Ocean - Hulk | ecosystem: Environmental > Aquatic > Marine > Hydrothermal vents ...
AAGTAACATTTCAGGACTTTATCCACATCAAAAAAAGGCTTATGAAAAGTTAAAAGAAGGAAAAAATGTTTTTGTATCAAGTGGCACCTCTACCGGAAAAACTCTTGCATTCAACATACCGGTTCTTGATTTTTTATTTAAGAACAGGAAGGCAACGGCCCTTTACTCATACCCAACAAAGGCACTTGCAAGAGATCAAAAAGAAAAACTCGACAAAATTATAAAAGAAAAATTTATATTCGGAACTTATGATGGAGATACTCCACAAAGCGGAAGAGCCTTTCTCAGAAAAAATGCACGACTCATAATAACAAACCCGGATCTACTGCATTTAGGAATTCTACCAAATCATTCAAACTGGGCAAGATTTTTTCAGCACTTACAATTTGTAGTAATTGATGAGGCACATTATTACAACGGAATTCTTGGAACACATGTTTCTGAAATAATGAGAAGGTTAAGAAGAATATCAAACTTCTACGGCGCCTACCCTCAATTTTTACTCGCTTCTGCAACAATAGGAAATCCAGAAAAGTTTTCTTTTAACCTCATAGGAGAAAATTTTGAAATAATAAAAGACTTTGAATTTCCCCCAAATAGAAAATCATTTGTTATTTTTAACCCAGCGCTTGTCGACAAAAAAACAAATACACGAAGAAGTCTATACAGGGAGGCTGTATGGGTTTTAAAATTGCTCATTCAAAATGATATCAGAACAATAGCATTTGCACGTTCAAGACAGGGAGTTGAACTCATAACAAAATATTTAAAAAGCACACTTCCCCCAAATAAAAGAGAACTTGTTGCATCATACAGGGCAGGATACTTAAAGGAAGAAAGGAGAGAAATTGAAAAGAAATTAAAAAATGGTGAACTTACAGTTGTAGTTACAACGAATGCGCTTGAACTTGGAATTGATATAGGAGACCTCGATGCAACAGTGATAATTGGATACCCTGGAACCATATCAAGTCTATTTCAAGAATCAGGCCGCTCCGGAAGAAAAGGAGAATCGTTAACAATATTTATAACTTCTTCAAACCCACTTGATCAATACTTCGTAAAAGATACAGATTACTTATTCAGAAAAAACTTTGAGGATATATCAATAAACCCTGCAAACTTTTATATCCTTTCTCCGCATCTCAAATGCGCTGCACTGGAAATACCCATAGAGAAAGAACTTGACAAAGACTATTTTGGGAGCAATGCAATCCCTATAATTGACAACTTTGAAAGAGAAGGAATTCTCGAAAAAAGAGGAAAAAGGTTGTATTATGCACTAAGAGATTTCCCTGCAGCAAACACCGATATAAGAGGAAGCGGTGGACAGGAAATTTCCCTTATTAACAAAGATACAGGAGAAGTGCTTGAACGAATATCGTTAAAACGTGCATTAGAGGAAACATTTAAAGGAGCAGTTTATCTTCACAGGGCTGAAACTTACGTCGTAGAAGAATTAAATCTTTCAAACAAATACGCATTACTAAAAAAGAAGAAGGTAAATTACTATACAGATTCCCTTTCGATCCATAGAATAGAAGTAATAAAAGTGATGAATGAAAAAAATATTTTTGGCACTCGTCTATTCTTTGGTGAAGTTAAAGTCTCAGAAAGAGTTGTGGGATTTATAAGAAAACAGTATGGCACAGATCAAAAGATTGGCGCAGAAGAAGTAGAACTTCCAGAAACAGAGTTTGAAACGAAAGCATTTTGGTTTCCCATCTCTGAAAATGTGGAAAAGAAAATTATAGACTCAGAAGAAGAAATTCCTGGAAGTATTCATGCCACAGAACATCTGCTCGTCGCTATGATGCCACTTATAGTCGTTTGCGATAGAAGAGATGTAGGCGGTGTTTCCCATCCGCTTCACCCGGATACAGGAAGACCAACAATTTTTGTTTACGACGGTGCAGAAGGCGGTGTTGGACTCGCAGAAGAAGGATTTACAAAATTTGACAAACTTCTGGAGTCTGCATACCATACCGTTGCAAGTTGTTCCTGTGAAGATGGTTGTCCATCATGTATATACTCTCCAAAATGTGGAAATGATAACAAGCCGCTAAGCAAAAAAGGTGCTATTCTTCTATTAGGGGAAATGCTCTATGAAGATATGTAAATATATGTCTGGAATCTTCCTTTTCATAATCCTGCTATCAGGAATATTCTTTGGCTTACTTTTCTGCAAGCCCTTTTACAAACTCCAATACAACACAATTGCAGAAATAAAGTTTTCCCAACTCTCTGAAACAGAGTACGTAAACTACACAATGCAGATAATAAATTATTTCTTTAACAATTCTAAATTCATATCAATAAAAGACAGTAATGGGAGAAAAATAAATGGATTTTTCACGAAGGACGAAATTTTACATATGGCGGACGTCAAAAATCTCATAAGATTTTTCTTTATGTTATTCATTGTTTCTATACCTTTATTTATAATCTGCATGAAATTTGTGAAATTCAGAATAGATTTACTAAGAAAAGTCGCATTTGCAGGTATTGTGTTCGTTGCCGTATTATTCATTATTTCCCTGTTTGACTTTTCAAAAGCATTTATCGTATTTCACAAATTGTTTTTCAGAAATTCTTTGTGGCTACTTCCAGCAAGTACAAAACTTATAGAGATGTTCCCCGAAAAATTCTTCTATAACTTTACAAAAATATGGTTAGGAATATTTTTTGTAGTAAATGGACTAATTTATTTTGCCTCTTTTTCTTTATTTAACTCGTAGAATGCATAGGCATTGTGGTTATGAATGCTCTCAAAATTTTCTGCTTCGACAGAAAAGTATGTAATTCGTTTGTCTTTCATAAGCATTAGCGTAGCATTTCGTACAACGTCTTCAACAAAGCGTGGATTCTCATAAGATCTTTCCGTTATAAACTTCTCATCTTCTCTTTTTAACAGCGAATAGAGTGGTGCACTTGAAGATTTCTCTGCTATTTCAACTATTTCTTCAATCCATACGAGTTTTTTCATCCGTATTTTGATTGTTACAATTCCACGTTGGTTGTGTGCTCCATATTTACTTATTGATTTAGAACAAGGACAAAGATTGTGGACTGGTGTTTTTACTTCCAGAATAAAATCCATCTTATCTCTTTTTGATGCAATAAATGCACATTGGTAGTTCATAAAACTTTCAATTCCAGAAACAGGTGCTTTTTTCATTATAAAATAGGGGAATCGTACCTCAATATGACTTTCTGTTGCTTTGAGAACGTGCTTCATTTCATCTAAAACATTCTCTATATTCTTAATGGTCATATTGCAACGGTGCCTATTTAATACTTCAAGAAACCTGCTCATATGGGTTCCGCGGAATTCTTCTGGTAAATCAACATACATATTAATTTTCGCAACGGTATGTTGCGAACCGTTTGCTTTGTCCATTACACGTATTGGGTACTGTATATCACTTACTCCAACACGTTTTAAAGGTATATTTCTCGGATCTTTTTCGTTTTGTATATCTCTCATTTTTCCATAACCGAAACTGTATTATTCGAGCCCTCCGACAAACTTACTTCCCTTACTTTGCAACCATATTTCGCAAATCGCTTATTTAATTTATCAAAAATAAAGATCGCAATGTTCTCTGTAGTAGGATTTTCAAATAGATCATTAAGGTACTTATGATCAAGATATTTCTCAACAAGTTTATTAACCTCTCTTTTAAGAATCGCAAAATCCAAAACCATACCGTTTTCTTTAAGTGCTCCACTTATTGCAACTTTTAAAAAATAGGTGTGACCATGCAAATTTTCACACTTACCATTGTAATCCACAACCTTATGCGCAGCATCGAAATGAAACGTCCTTGAAAGCAAAATTTCTTTTTTCATGTTTTAAATTATACCAAAATGTTAACTCATGAAAAACACCCGTATATAATTAAAACAGCGCCACTTTACTAAAAACTTCTTAAAAAATGTCGAAATGCTTGACTGAAATCTCGTTCTCATTAATATAATACGTGTATGAAATTATTCGAAGAAATCATAGACACACTTCCCGATTTTCCAATTGAAGATGTTAGGGTTGGGGCATTCTGGAGTGTCGTTAAAAGTAAAAATTGTGGGCTAAGTTTAACATTTCAAGAACCTTATAGAATGTTTGTTAGGTTCTCTGGTGAACTTATAGGAAAAAGCGCAAAAGAAATTGCAAAACAGTTTTCGAGTTCATGGAATCCCACAGAAGCAGCAATAGGTGTTGCCTTAATAAATTCCTTAATTAACCCGGATGGGAAAGAAATGAATGCATTGGATTATATTGCTGAAATATCAGAGGGTAAAACTGTTGTATTTGTTGGGCACTTTCCCCGAATGGATAAAATCAGAGAAAAAGCAAAGAGCCTAATAATCATAGAAAAAAAGATGCAAATAGGGGATTACCCTCCAGAATCAGCAGAATTCATTATACCCCAATCGGACATAACAGTAATAACTGGCAGTACATTTACCAATAAAAGTTATAAAAGGCTGCTTGAATTATCCGAAAAATCTTATACAATACTTATAGGTCCATCCGTAATAATGAGCGATGTACTATTTGATTATGGGGTGGATGTTCTTGCTGGTAGTAAAATTGTAAATTGTGACGCTGTTTTAAAATCCGTATCACAAGGGGGGCATTTAAGAGATTTTAGTAAATTTTTAAAGTATGTAATCAAATTCAGAAAGAGGTGATTTTTATGTTTGCCGATCTCAAGATCCGTGATTTTACAGAAAAACTTGCTTCCGATTCAGCTACGCCAGGTGGTGGTACAGCATCGGCACTTGCAGGTTCAATGAGTGCCTCATTACTTTCAATGGTAATGAGAATTTCAATTAGAAAAATCACAGATGAATCAATTGTTTTAAAAATGCAGTCTCACACAAAAGAGTGTGATAGAAAATCAAAGGAATTTCTCGCACTTATGGATAAAGATGCAGAGGCTTTTGATGAAGTTATGAAAGCCTATAAACTTCCGAAAAACACAAAAGAAGCAAAAGAAGAAAGGAAATCAAAAATTCAGATTGCATTAAAATCTGCAGCACTTACTCCACTAAAAACGATGGAAGTGGTTCACGAAACTGTCCTGATTGCAAAAGATGTTATGGCATTCGTTCCGGGATCTGTCGTGTCCGACATAGGTGTTTCAGCACTAATGGCTCGTTCTGCACTGAAAGGTGCTTATTACAACGTAATGATAAACGTTAAATATATAAAAGATGAAGAATTTTGCAAAGATATGAAAGAGAAAGCAGATTCTATCAAACATAGAACTGAAGAATTGCTGAATTATATCGATGCAGAAATAGAAAAAATTATGGAGGGAAAGAAAAAATGAGTGAACTAAACGAAGAAATCCTTAGACTAACAAAAGAGGATATATCAAACAAAACTGCTCGTGAACTTTATAAAATCTCACAAGCGATAAAAGTAAAAAATTACACACACTACAGAAAAAAAGAACTAATAGAACAGGTCTGGAACAGAATTCAAGAACTCAAAAAGGAGGAATCGGCAAAAACGGAAAAATCACAACAAGCACAAAAAACAACAAGAGCAAAGCCGTCGCAAACAAAACAACCTTCACAAAAAACTCCACGCACCGCACAGCAGAGAAACACACAGAGACAATCAACAGAAACATCTAATACACCAGCAAGCATGGTGTTTAAAGGAATACTTGAAATTCATCCTGATGGATACGGATTTTTAAGAGCAAACTATTTCCCGTCTTATTCAGACATTTATGTTTCACCACCTGTTATAAGGCGATTTGGGTTAAGAACAGGGGATCTTGTTGCAGGCCCAGTTCACAGTCCGCAAAGAGAAAGTGAAAAATATCCATCACTTGTTACTGTAAACACGATAAACGGAAAACACATTGTAGGTTATTTTAGAAGACCTGTATTTGAAAATCTTACACCAACCTATCCCAATGAAAGAATTAAACTTGATACTCCCGGATGTAATCTTGCACTAAGAGTAATTGATCTTATTGCTCCCCTTGGTAAAGGACAGAGAGGATTAATTGTTTCTCCTCCAAAAGCAGGAAAAACAACACTACTCAAAGAAATTGCAAGAAGTGTTGCAAAAAATTATCCAGATATAAAACTTATGATTCTGCTGATAGATGAACGTCCTGAAGAAGTTACTGATATGAAAATGTCCGTTGCAGCAGAAGTGATAAGTTCCACGTTTGATCAACCCCCGGAAAACCATATTCGTGTAGTGGAATTGGCTTTAGAGAGAGCAAAAAGACTTGTAGAATTAGGAAACGATGTTATGATTTTGCTCGATGGAATTACAAGACTTACCAGAGCGTACAACCTTTTAAGTTCGAACACAGGAAAAACACTCTCCGGAGGGCTCGATCCTTCAGCAATCAAAGGACCCAAAAAATTCTTAGGGGCAGCGCGAAATATTCTCAATGGAGGCAGTCTTACAATTCTCGCAACTGCTCTAATTGACACAGGTTCAAGACTTGATCAGGTAATATATGAAGAGTTTAAAGGAACAGGCAATATGGAAATAGTTTTAAGTAGAGAACTTGCAGAAGAAAGAATATTTCCTGCAGTCGATATCAAAAAATCGGGAACACGCAAGGAAGAACTGCTCTACACTCCCGAAGAACTCAAAAAAGTTTGGGCACTTAGACGTTTCATTAGTGATCTACCCTCAAAGGAAGCACTGGAACGCCTCATTGAAATGCTAAAGAAAACACGTTCCAATGACGAATTTTTAAGGAGTATCGCACTTGATGAAGACAGATAATAGACAGGGAAGAATTGAAGTCATTACTGGATGTATGTTTTCTGGAAAGAGCGAAGAACTTATAAGGAGACTGAAACGGGCAAAAATTGCAAGGCAAAAAATCCAGGTTTTTAAACCCTCCATCGACACACGATATTCAGAAATAGACGTTGTCTCGCACAACGGTGATAAAATTACCGGTATTCCAGTGAAAGATTCTTCGGAAATAGCAGAAAAGGTTCTTCCTGACACAGATGTTGTTGGAATAGATGAAGCGCAATTCTTTGATGAAGGGATTGTAAAAGTGGCAAACGCTCTCGCAGACAGAGGTATTAGAGTTATTATAGCAGGCCTTGATATGGACTTTAGAGGCGAACCGTTTGGGCCAATGCCAAAACTCCTTGCAATTGCCGAAGAAGTACAAAAACTTCACGCAATCTGTACCGTATGCGGAGAAGATGCAACAAGAACTCAAAGATTGATTAATGGAAGACCTGCACGATACAACGATCCAGTAATAATGATTGGTGCTTCTGAAAAATACGAAGCAAGATGCAGGAGACACCACTACGTTGCAGGAAAACCAGATAACAGGGAGTGATTAAGTTGATAGACAAACTTAAAAGCATAGAAAAAAGATATGAAACACTATCAAAAGAACTTTCAAAAAAAGAAATTATTTCAAATCCAGAACTATTCAAAAAATACTCCAGGGAGTTCAAAGAACTTGGCGACATAGTAGAACTTTACAGAAGATTGAAAACTGTAGAAAGAGAAATCGAGGAAGCAGAAGAACTTAAAAACGGAAGTGATCCAGAAATGAAAGAACTCGCAGTTTCAGAAATAAAAGAACTCTCGGAAGAAAAAGAGAAACTCATAAAGGACATCAAAAAACTTCTTGTTCCAAAAGACCCTATGGAGGGGAAAAATATTATCGTTGAAATACGGGCTGGAGTGGGAGGAGATGAAGCAGCACTTTTTGCACACGATCTTTTCAAAATGTATTTCAATTATGCCGAAAAGAAAGGTTGGAAAGTTGAAATAATGGATTCTCATCCCACCGATATAGGTGGACTTAAAGAAATAGTATTTTCCGTTTCAGGGAAAGATGTTTACAAGCATATGAAATACGAAAGCGGAGTTCACAGAGTTCAGAGAGTTCCAGAAACCGAAGCCTCAGGAAGAATACATACCTCAACTGCAACAGTTGCTGTACTGCCAGAGGCAGAAGAGGTTGACGTTCAAATTAACCCTGAAGATCTAAGAATAGACATATATCACTCAAGTGGACACGGAGGACAGAATGTTCAAAAGGTTGCCACTGCAATCCGTATAATCCACAAACCAACAGGTATAATGGTAACCTGTCAGGACGAACGATCCCAACTTCAAAACAAAATAAAGGCAATGAGAATTTTAAGGGCAAGGCTGTATGATCTTTATAGAACACAAAAAGAACAGGAAGTTATATCCCAAAGAAGGGCACAAATTGGTAGAGGCAATCGAAACGAAAGAATTAGAACATACAACTATCCACAGGGAAGAGTTACAGACCACAGAATTAATTTGTCTCTCTACAATCTTGAAGAAATTATGGAAGGAAATCTTGATGAACTCATCAATGCACTAATTGAAGCGGAACAACAAGAAAGATTGGAGATGTTAGAAAAAGGAAAATAGCACGTGAAAATATCAGAAGCAATCCTTAACGGGAAAAGAAAACTTGAAAAGGTATCAGATGCATCTTTGCTTGAGGCTGAGGTGCTTTTTTCTTTTGTTATGGGAAAAAGCAAGGAATACATACTTGCAAGATATGATACAGAGGTTTCTAAAGAAATTTTAGAAAAATTTTTTACTCTGATAAAAAAAAGAGAAAGTGGAATACCACTTCCTTATTTAACACATAAACGTGAGTTTATGAATCTTGACTTTTATATCAATGAGAGTGTTTTAATTCCAAGACAAGAAACAGAAAGCCTTGTTGAAAAGGCACTCAGTATTGCAAACAATGAGAAAGTGCATATTCTTGATATTGGAACAGGATCAGGCTGTATTTTAATTTCATTTCTCTTTTACAACAAACTCTCCACCGGCATCGGAATAGATATTTCCAAGAAAGCAGTTGAAATAGCATTGAAAAATGCAAAAAATATCGGCGTTTTAAATAGAGCAAGATTTATCAATATAGATTTTAGAAAGTTTAAGAGTAAAGAAAAGTTTGATCTAATTTTAACAAACCCACCGTATGTTATGGAAAAAGAATTAAAAAACATTCCGTTTGAACCTAAAATTGCATTGGACGGAGGAATCAGTGGAATGGAAATTTATCCCGAACTCACAAAAAAATCTTATTTACTATTAAAAGATGGCGGAACATTCATTACAGAAATCGATTACAGGAATGCAAGAAAAATTTTAAATATTATAAAACAAATTGGATTTTCTAATGTAAAATTACTAAAAGATCTAACAGGAAGAGATAGATTTCTAATAGGAGTTAAAAAATGAAAAAGGCAATAGAAGTTTTAAAGTCAGGGGGCATAATTGCATTCAAAACAGATACCGTTATGGGCATAGGTGCAAACGGTTTTGATAAAAATGCAGTAAAAAAACTTTTTGATTTAAAGCGAAGAAATTATGAAAAACCAGTATCAATCTTACTGCCAACCATTGAGAAAATTTTTGAGTATGTGATTGTTAACAAAACTGCTTTAGAAATAATCGAGAAATACTTTCCCGGTGCAATTACCTGCATCTTAATAGCAAAAACTTGCATTTACACAACCCCTCTAACATGTGGAAAAACTGTAGGAGTTCGTGTTCCAAAATTTAGAAAACTACAAGAATTTTTGTCATTGCTTGACTTTCCACTTGTTGCAACCAGTGCAAATATTTCCGGCGAGCCACCTTTTGAAAACAGGGAAAGCATTGAAAATGCATTCAAAAATTCTGTTTATTATCTTGATTTTGGATATAATGTAAAAATGAGTGGAATGGCATCAACCGTTGTTGATTGCCATAACGGAGAAATTAATATTTTAAGGAAAGGAAGTATAAAAGTATGAAAGTGGTAACTTATGGCAATCCTGTATTAAGGAAAAAAGCAAAAAAGGTTAAAAATATAGATAAAGAGATTATTACTCTTACTAAAAAAATGTTCGAAACGATGCATTCAAATGAGCCTCAAGGAGTTGGCCTTGCTGCATCACAAGTTGGAGTACCCATAGCACTGTTTGTTTATGAACTTGACGACGATAAGGGAGTATTGATAAATCCGGAAATCCTTGAAAAAAAAGGTAAAGAAGTTGGAGAAGAAGGGTGCCTTTCAGTGCCAGGTGTATTTGCACCGGTTCAGCGAGCAGAAGAAGTTATAGTTAGAGCAATTAATTTAAAAGGAAAAAGGATTGTGTTGAAAGTAAAAGGGTTCAAAGCCCGCGTGTTTCAACATGAAATAGATCATTTAAAAGGTATTCTTTTCACTGATTATATTGACGAGATTGACAAATTTGAAGTGGAAGAAGGATACGAGCTACCCGATAAACTTTTAGAGAGGTTTAAAAAATGAAAATTGTCTTCTTCGGCTCTTCTAAATTTTCTGTTCCATTCTTAAACACCATAGCCAACCAAACAGTACTTGTAATAACCTCCCCTGACAGGAAAAAAAATAGGGGAAAAAAACTTTTACCAAATCCTGTAAAAGAAGCTGCTGAAAAATTGAATATAAAATTCATTGCAACAGATACACTTGATCAAGGTGTTGCACAAGAAATCAAAAATGTGCAACCAGACCTTTTTGTTGTTGTTTCTTATGGAAGGATCATACCGTCAGAAATTTTAAAACTCGTTCCCTGTGCAATAAACATTCATCCATCTAAACTCCCTATGTATAGAGGTGCTGCACCCATAGAAAGACAAATAATGGATGGAATTACTGAATCCGCTGTAAGTGTAATAACGGTTTCAGAAAAACTCGATAGAGGTGATATTATCCTTTCAGAACCGTTCAAAATAGAATTGCTTGAAACAAAAGAAGACGTAGAAAAGAAAATAATTTCCATTGGAACACACCTCCTTGTAAAAGCAATGGAAAAAATAAAAAACGAAGGGTGCAAAGGTGAAAAGCAAAAAGGTAAAGGCTGCTATGCAAAGAAAATCTCAAAAGAAGAAGAAGAAATAAACTGGCAAAAAACAAATACTGAATTGCACAATCTGATAAGAGCACTTTCACCAGTACCTGGTGCAAGGACATACTTCAGGGGGAAAATTTTAAAAATCTTCAGGACAGTACCAGAAGACG
>Ga0256914_1004147_pt1 | contig 11045 bp, 13 predicted proteins | sample HulkmetaG_FD_191571 | JGI IMG/M metagenome (GOLD analysis project Ga0256914, IMG submission 191571) | Hydrothermal chimney microbial communities from Main Endeavour vent field at the Juan de Fuca Ridge, Pacific Ocean - Hulk | ecosystem: Environmental > Aquatic > Marine > Hydrothermal vents ...
AGATATTGATAATGTTTTAGTTGGTTTTACAAGTCAGAGGATTAGAGATTATAATAGTTTGGATATTTTAATTGGAACTTTAAATATATCTTTGGTTAATACCGACGAAAAGGCCACAGAAGATATTGCAAAGCTTACAGCACTTATTGAAAAATTATCTAATCTTAGCGTTGATTTTGAGGAGAAAAGTTTATTACTTTATGTTCATGATGAACCTATACTTAGATCCTATAAAGAGGAGCTTATTGCTAGAAATCCTACTATGTTAGATATTCCCTCTGTTGAGATTAAGTTTAAATATATTGATAATGCAGAAGGAGTTGGTGTTGCTACTAGATATGTTCTGATATATGAGATATCAAATAACATGACAAAGGTAACACTAAATCTTTTTGATAATGAAGAGGTTGTTATTCCTTGGTAAGTTGAATTTTCAACTTACCAATATCTCATAGTTATAATATTTCCAGACTCCTTGCTCTTTTACAAAAAAGCTTTTCTCCTCTATTTTACCACCTTCAAAACTTGCAATAAACGAAACAGATGATTTATTATCTCCGATCTCTTTAAACTCTATAATTTTTAAATTTTGCCAAATTGTTTCACGTGAAACAATTTCTAACTCTTTTTTCCACCTAACTTTATCTTCTTCATAAAGTGGATTGTCTACATGTGTAGTTTTGATGATATAGTTTACCTCACCTACATAATAAGCACTATATCTACTCTTCATCAAAGTTAAAGCATTTGGGGCTAATGCCCCTTTGTGATAAATCTGACAACACTTTTTATATTTTTTACCACTTCCACATGGACATGGACTATTTACGCTAATTTTCATAGCGTTATTATAGTCTCATTTTGATAATATATTTGTATTAATATAGGAGAGGAGATATCAATGGAACATTTTGCTAAACGGATTATCCCATGTTTAGATGTAGAAAATGGTCGTGTTGTTAAGGGGGTCAATTTTGTTGGTCTTCGTGATGCGGGTGATCCTGTGGAGGTTGCCAAAAGATATAATGATGAAGGTGCAGATGAGATAACTTTTTTGGATATTAGAGCTAGTCATGATAATAGAGATACAATAGTTCATATAGTAGAGCAGGTTGCAAAAGAGGTTTTTATTCCATTAACTGTTGGTGGTGGGATTAGAAAATTAGAAGATATTTATGCTCTGCTCAATGTTGGTTGTGATAAAGTAAGTGTAAATTCAGCAGCTATTCAAAATCCAAATTTAATAAATGATGGAGCGAAACGGTTTGGTTCACAATGTATTGTAGTCGCTATTGATGCAAAACGAACAGGAGATAGTTGGAATATATATCTAAATGGTGGAAGAAAAGATACTAAAATTGATGCTATAGAGTGGGCAAAAGAGGCTTATAATAGAGGTGCAGGGGAGCTATTGGTTACATCTATGGATTGTGATGGTACAAAAGCTGGATATGATAATGAACTAAACTCTCTAATAGCAAAAGAGGTATCTATACCAATTATTGCAAGTGGTGGAGCTGGGACTATGGAGCATATAAAAGAGTCATTTGAGAGAGGTGCAGATGCTGCCCTAGCCGCTTCGATTTTTCATTTTAAAGAGATTGATATTATGGATTTGAAGCGATATCTTAGGGATAATAATATTCCTGTGAGGATATAAAAGTGATTGTTTGTGCTGGAAATAATGAGACTTTTCCATTTGCTACAGCTATAGGTGTTGGATTGATTGAGAGTGCTATGAATCTTACAAGAATGGCTCTTTTTGATAAGCCTGAATATCTAATATTTATTGGAAGTGCAGGGAGCTATGGTAAATATAAACCTTTTGATATTGTAGAATCTTCTATAGGATCTAACATAGAGTTATCTTTTTTGGATAATAACTCTTATACTCCGATTGATAATGTAATTGAGGCATACAAAGATGAAAAAAATGTTTCACGTGGAACAATTGCCACTTCAAAAGATATTGTAAACTCTAGTAATTATATTACAACCAATATGGAATTAGCTCAAAAATATCGAAAATATGGAGTCGAACTTGAAAATATGGAGTTTTTTTCCGTTTTGAAAATAGCACAAGAGTTTGAAATACCACTACATGGTATTTTTGTAATTACAAACTATTGCGATAAAGAGGCACATGATATGTTTTTAACAAATCATGAGAAGGCAAAAGCCCTACTCTCTGTTTATATGTTAGATAAATATAAGGATTTAAAGAGATGAAACAATCTATTTTGGATTTTACCAAAGATGAATTAGCTCAAAAAGTAAAACCATCATTTAGAGCAAAACAGATTTTTCACTGGATATATCAAAAACAAATTAATAGTTTTGATGAGATGAAAAATCTACCAAAAGATCTAAAAGAGAGTCTTAAAAATGATTATGTTTTTAATCCTTTAGAGATAGTTCATGTAGAAAAAAGCTCTGATGGAAGTAAAAAATATCTATTTCGTTGCTATGATGGTTATACTATGGAAACTGTGTTATTACCAATGAAAAAAGAGATTAAAAATGATGAAGGAAGAATCACTCAAGAGGTGAAATATACGGTGTGTGTATCAAGTCAGGTTGGTTGCAAAATAGGGTGTGCATTTTGTTTAACAGCAAAAGGAGGTTTCAAACGAGATCTTTCTGCTGGAGAGATTGTTGCTCAAGTCTTGATACTCAAAAATGAGAACAACATAGCCCATAATCGCCGTGTGAATATCGTCTATATGGGTATGGGTGAACCTCTTGATAATATTGATAATGTAACTCAAGCAATTAAAATCTTTAATGACCTTGATGGATTGGTGATTGGATCACGAAGACAGACAATATCTACAAGTGGACTAAGTCATCAAATAGAGAAACTAGGGAAGATGAATTTGGGAGTTTTACTTGCTATTTCACTCCACGCTGTAGATGATCAATTAAGAGAAAAGTTGATGCCAATTAACAAAGCATATAATATTGAATCAGTTATTAATGCTGTACGAAATTTTCCAATAGATGCACGAAAGAGGGTAATGTTTGAATATTTGGTTATGAAAAATCTAAATGATGATATCAAAAGTGCAAAAAAGTTAGTATCACTTCTACATGGAATCAAATCAAAAGTAAATCTAATATACTTTAATCCCTACCCTAATTCACCATTTCAAAGACCCTCAGAAAAAGATATGATGAGTTTCAAAAATTATCTGAATGATCATGGTATTTTATGTACAATCCGACAATCAAAAGGATTGGATATAAGTGCTGCATGTGGACAATTAAAGGAGAAAACAGACAATGACATATCTTGATTATGCTCAAATTGGATTTATAATAATTATTGTTGTTATAGGTGTTGGTGGCTTGATAAAAGTTGCTTTACTTGATAAAGATTAGATATTTAAATGATCCAATAAATTTTGTTTTGAGTAGAGTTTGAATCTATTATAATATTTAAACTCTATCCAATTAGCTTGAAGTAGTAGGCGACTAGCCCCACTCTCTTTTATTCGTTCTTTTTGATCTAAAACACCATTTAAATAGTCATCTGCTACTCTAAAATCAACTCCATAAATTGGATCACCAACTATAGAATGTTTCACGTGAAACAAATGGACTCTAATTTGATGTTGCCTTCCTGTAATTGGTGTAGCTTCTATTAGTGTAATATTTTTATTTGGAAAATATTCAATAGGAGTAATAATTGTTTGTGCTTTTTTGCCCTTATCATCAATATGAACTTTCAATTTTATATCAGAAAAATCACGATTTTTGAGAATAGGGGCTTTGATATTTAGTACTTGATCTATTTTACCATTTACCAATGCAAGATATCCCTTTTTGATCTCTCTATTTTCAAACTGCTGTTTTATAATCTTTTCTGCTTCTCTATGTTTTGAAGCCAAAACTAAACCACTTGTCTCTTTATCTATTCTATGAGTAATATTTGCATTTTTGCCATACTGATATTTTATCTCATGAGTTAGAGAATAGGGTGTTTTTTTATTTGCAGGATGAACTAAAATACCACTAGGTTTATCATAAAGTGCAAAATTAGAAGTTTCAAAAATAGGTTTTAATCCTTTTGTAGTAGGTTCAAAAATAATTACCCCTACTTCTCCAAATAATAATTCATGTTTTTTTATTACTACTTGATTGTTTAAATATACTCTTTTTTTATCAATCCATCTTTGAGCTTCTCTCATCGAAAGATCAAAATTATCTATAAGAAATTTAAAGGCTTTTATCTCTGAGTGAATTGTGAAGTTTTTAATTTTATAGGACATCTCCTATTATAACATTTGTTTTTTATTTTTAAATAATGTATAGTATAAAGTGTCACTTTGTATATCGTGATAAAAGAATTGTATAGAAATAAAAAAATGATTTAGGCATATATTTTGCTACAATAGTTTAAAAGACTATTCTTAGGAAAATATATGAAAATTTTATTAACTGGTACAGCTGGATTTATCGGGTATCATGTCGCTTTAAAGCTTCTTGAAAGAGGGGATGAAGTAGTTGGTCTTGATAATATCAATGACTATTATGATGTAAATCTAAAGTATGGAAGAGTTCAAGAACTTGGTATCAATAAAGATGATATCAAAGATAATATTTTAATTACCTCTTCTAAATATAAAAATCATAAATTTATCAAACTTGATCTTAGTGATAGAGAGAATATGCAAAAACTTTTTGAAAATGATAAGTTTGATGCTGTATGTAATCTTGCAGCACAAGCGGGAGTGAGATATTCATTAGAAAATCCAAATGCTTATATTGACTCTAATGTAGTTGGTTTTATGAATATTTTAGAGGGGTGTAGACATAGTGGTGTCAAAAATCTATCTTATGCCTCTAGCTCTTCAGTTTATGGACTCAATAAATCACAACCATTTAAGACAAGTGATCATACCGATCATCCTGTCAGTCTATATGCAGCTACAAAAAAATCAAATGAGATGATGGCTCATACATATAGTCATCTATATAATATTAGTACAACTGGTTTAAGATTTTTTACTGTTTATGGACCTTGGGGGAGACCTGATATGGCTCCTATGCTTTTTAGTGATGCGATGCTTCATGATAGAGAGATAAAAGTATTTAATCATGGAAATATGAGTAGAGATTTTACATATATTGATGATATTGTAGATGGAGTAATTAAAGTAATTGATAATCCTGCCTCTTGTGATAAAGATTGGAATGCCTCCAACCCAGATCCATCTTCATCTTCAGCTCCTTATAAAATATATAATATTGGAAATAATTCACCTATAAAATTGATGGATTTTATCTCTGCTCTTGAAGATCAATTGAATATAAAAGCTCAAAAAAATTTCATGGATATGCAAGCTGGTGATGTTGAGAGTACTTATGCAGATGTTCAAGGCTTGATTGATGATTTGGGTTATAAACCAGATACTCCAATTGAAAAAGGTGTGGAGAATTTTATAAAGTGGTATAGGGAATTTTATAATATTTAAATATTTGATATAATATTATCTTTAAGTATAGGATGGGGAAATGTTATATGATATATTAATTATAGGAAGTGGTGGAGCTGGGCTTAGTGCTGCTCTTCATGCTTCAAAGAGTGGAGCAAAGGTTGTTGTAGTCTCAGAGGGCTATCCAACTCGCTCTCAAACATGTATGGCTCAAGGTGGTATCAATGCTGCTTTGGCAAATATGGATAGTGATTCTACTATCTCACATATTGAAGATACTATTGCTTCATCAAAGAGGCTAGGATCCTCAAAGATGATTACAAAGCTTTGTAAAGGGGCTATTGAGTCTATAGATTGGCTTGAATCTATTGGTGTGCCATTTAGTCGTACCAAAGATAACAAAATTGCTCAAAGACGACTTGGTGGGGCTTCTCATCAGAGGGCTTGTTATTCACAAGATTATACTGGACTCAAAATTTTACATACACTCTATGATCAATCTCTCAAAGAGGGAATTAAATTTTTGAATGAGCGATTTTTGCTTAATTTATCGGTTGCTGATAATAGCGTAAAAGGTGCAACTTTTTTAAATATTAGAGATAGTAGTATAGAGTATATAGAAGCCAAAAGTGTAATTATGGCAACTGGCGGGTATAGTGCGATCTATTATGGATTTACTACAAATACAAATCAATCTACAGGTGATGGAATAGCCTCAGCACTAAGAGCAGGGGCTAAAATAAGTAATATGGAGTTTATGCAGTTTCACCCTACAGGACTTAAAAACTCAGGTATTTTGATTAGTGAGAGTGCTAGAGGGGCAGGGGGTTATCTTGTCAATCAAAAAGGTGAAAGATTTATTGATGAGCTTAAACCTAGAGATGAAGTGAGTCGTGCTATTTATGCTCAAATAGAAGATGGCAATGAGGTCTTTTTAGATATTCGTCATTTGGGTGAAGAGTTTATCAATGAGAATATTCCTCAAGAGAGAAGACTTGCTATCACTTATGAGAGTGTTGATCCTGTATCTGAACTTATTCCTATTGCTCCTGTAGCCCACTACTCTATGGGCGGTATCTCTGTAGATGATAATCTTATGAGTAGTATAGATGGACTATTTGCTGTTGGCGAATCTTCTAATGCTAGAGTTCATGGGGCTAATAGGCTTGGCGGTAATTCACTATTGGAGATTATTGTTTTTGGTTCTTTATGTGGCAAAAATGCTGCTAAATTTGCAAAAGATGTAGAGTATAAAGCTAATACTAAACAGCTACAAAAAGATCAAGATTTTATTGATAATATCTTTAATATGCCTAAAGAGATAGATTTTTATCAAAAAAGGGAGCTTCTAGGTTCTCTATTTTATAAAAATGCAGGAATTATCAGAGAAGATAAAAGGCTTAAGTTGCTATTAGAAGATCTGAAACAGATGCAAAAAAATCTACCACTCATGGGAATTGTTGATGGTGGAAAAACTTATAATACAAACTTGATAGAGTTTATCAAGTTTGGAAATGTTCTGGAAATTGGTGAAATAATTTTGCTTCATGCCATTGATAGGCAAGAGAGTAGAGGGGCTCACTATCGAGAGGATTTTCCACTTTTAGATGAAAAATTTTCTCATGACTCTATTTTTGAAAAGGTGGTGAAATAGATGAAAATATCAATTAAAAGATTTTGTCCCCAAAGAGTTCCAAAAGGTTCTATAGATGTTGATTATAAAGTATCTGATAAAGTAAAAACACTCTTAGATGCACTTACTTTTATCAAAACTATGCAAGATCCAACACTTACATTTAGTAGCGGATGCAAAAGTGAAGTTTGTGGAAGTTGTGCAGTTAGGGTAAATGGAAAAGAGAAATTAGCTTGTGCTTATAAGATTAAAGATGGTGATATTATAGAACCACTCTCTAAAATGAAAGTTTTGAAAGATTTAGTCGTTGATCATCAAAAAGCACAAGATACTTTAATTCGTGTTAAAAGTTGGCTTTCAGATGAGAGTAAAAAACATGACATATCTATCCAAGAGGAGAAAAAGATAGAGAAACAGACAGATTGTATTTTGTGCTCAAGCTGTTTTAGTTCATGTCCTGTTCTTGAAGTAGATGATATGTTTTTGGGACCTTTTGCTTTAACTAGAAGTTATCGTTATATTAGTGATATACGATGTGACGATGAAAAAGAGAAAATTGATGAGGTACAAACCAAAGGAGTTTGGGATTGTACGCTATGTGGAGAGTGTACTTTGGCTTGTCCTCAAGGTATTGATCCCAAAATGGATATTATAAATTTAAGGTCAAAAAGTGTACAACATGGATATAGTGATCCATCATTTAGTAATGGTGGATTTGATGATTTTGGATTTAATCCAAGTTTTTAAAAGGATATAAAGATGGCAAAAGAGCATAGTTTTGATATAACAGCAGAGTTTGATAAACAAGAGATGAAAAATGCAATAGAACAAGCAAAAAAAGAGGTAGGCAGTAGATACGATTTTAAAGGGCTAACTGCCGAAATTGATTATAGTGAAAAAGGTAAGAGTATTACAATTTTAACTACAAGTGATAATAAAGCAGAAGCAATCATGGATATTGTAATCTCTAGAATTATCAAAAGAGGAATATCTTCAAAAGCAGTCAAAGAGTTTTCAAGAGATCAAGTAGGTGGGGGAAATACAAAGTTGGTTCTCTCAATTACAGATGTAATTAGCTCCGAAGATGCCAAAAAAATTGTAAAAGAGATAAAATCTCTAAAACTAAAAGTACAAGCCCAAATTCGTGGTGAAGAGGTGAGAGTAACAGCCAAATCTATTGATGATCTACAAAAGTGCATAAGAGCAATCAAAGAAAAAGAGATGGAAATTCCACTCAATTTTACAAATCTAAAATAGTTATGATAGAGTTCAGAAGAGACAAGCCACCAATAGAACAGACTCCACAAATAGATGGACTAAAGTGTAAACTATATGTATACTCTATTTTTTTAGGACTTAGTGTTTTACCTTTGATTATATCTATCTATTTTTGGATGGAGTATGATTTAGTTATCGCTATTGGCATGGGACTTTTTTTATATTTTATAAGTGCTATTATTGGAAGTAAATTGAGACAAATCTCTATCCCACTAGATCAAACTGAGAGATCATTTAGCTCATTTGAAATTGCTTCATGGTATGTAAAAGGGCATATTGTTTGTTAGTCTACCTTATTTTACTCCAAAAATAAATAGAGTGTGGAAAATATTTTAAGATTATATCTTTTCCCACTCAACCCCACAAACATTTCTTTCACTCTTACAAAACTCAATACCAATGAGATAGATATCTTCAAACTCTTGATACTTCTCATAATACTTTTTCTCTTTGATCTGTTCTAGTGCTTTGTGATTTGGTTTGTCAGTTACTTTAAACTCAAAAATATAGACTTTATCACTAAATTTGAGAGTCAAATCAATTCTACTTTTATTGGTAGCATCTTCAGTAATAATCTCTACTCCAAGACTAGCTAAATAGGCATATATGACAGAAGCATAATATCCTTCATAGTTTTGTATATTATTGTTTGTAAAGTTGTTGTAGGGAATTGAAGCAAATAGAGATTTTAATACTTTTTCAAACGATTCAAGATCAGCATCAAACAATATTCCAAAAAGATTATCTTGATATTTTAGTTTTGATCCTTTTTGTTTTGTGAGATAATCTATAAGAAGATCATTAAAAGAGAATTGTATCTCTTTATTTGGAATAGCTAATATATATTTGATTAAACCTCTTCTATCAACCTTTTTCTCCTTGATAGTCAAATATCCAGTTTGCCACAAAAGAGCAATAAGATCAATATTATCAACATCAAAACTATCAAGAAGAGCATCAGTAGCTTCAAAATGTTCTATATTTGGAATAAAATAGTCTCTCTTTTTCAAAAGCTCAACTAAAAAACTAGGATTTCCTGTACTCCACCAATAGTTTCTAAAATCATTAGCTCCATTTGATATAAATAGTAATATATCAAATGGATTATATACTTTATCACTAAAATAGTTATAACCGTTGTACCAAGTTCTTAATAACTCTAAATCAACACCTTTTAGATACTCTTTGAAAGTTGTTTTTATATCATTGTGTGTATATCCACAGATTGTTCCATAGTTTGGATTGAGAGTGATATCTTGAAGATTATTAAGCCCACTAAAAAGAGTCATTTTACTAAATTTGCTTACTCCCGTAATAAAGACAAATTTGATAAATTCATCACTATCTTTAATCACAGAGTAGAAGTTTTTTAGTTTGTCTCTCATCTCTCTAGCAAGAGAACTATTTGTGATATTATCTAATATTGGTTTGTCATATTCATCTATTAGGATTACTACTTTTTGGTTATATTTTTTCTCTATTTTTTTGATTAGCTCTTTGAAACATTTTTTGAGATCATCAATATTTTTACACTCTATCTCAAAATCTTCATGTAAATCTTCCAAAGTATATTTGAGAGTTTTATCTAATCCATCTGGTTCATTGTGTACTCCCGCACCAAAACTAATTTTGATCACGGGATAAGAAGTATCAAAATCCCACTTATCATAAATATATAATCCTTCAAAAAGTTTTTTGTTTCCTTCAAAGATATTTTTGAGAGTATCAAGAAATAGAGATTTTCCAAATCTTCTTGGACGAGAGAGAAAATAGTATTTTCCACTATTTATTAGATTAAATGCAATATCTGTTTTATCAACATAGACATAATTATCTTCTATTATGTGTGAAAGTGTCTGTATTCCTATTGGTAGTTTTTTCATGTTTTATAGCCTTAGTTAAACTACTTTCTCCAGATAAAATCAAAGTCAAAATCGACCTTACAATCATCTAATTCAAAACTATATATTTCATCACTAAAATCACCTATCTTTCTATAGATAAAATTAATCAATTTATAAACTTTTGCCTTTTTAATTTTTGGATAGACTAAAATATAGTACTTCACACCCTCTTCTTGATACAAATTAAACTTCAGAACTTCATCTCTTCTAGCAGTAGATTTAGATGCAACCTCAAATATAATTTCAGGTTTTTTAGTCAATCTCTCATCTGGATCATAACATATCACCATACTATCTGGACGAACTACACTATCATCTGAAATCTGCCAATCCATCTCTATAATAGCATGACACTTACTACAATCATCTAATTTTTCATCAAGTTGTCTATATATTTTTCCATTTGTAAACTGATGTCCATACATAGGTGAAGGAGCCATGGCATAAGCATTTCCATATATCAACTCCCAATCTCCCTCCCAAAAATTATAATCTTCTACTCTATATTTTTCGGTATATGCTAAATTTGACATAATAAACTCCTAAATTTCTCTGTTTGCCTCTATTTTTTATCTATTGTCATATATTAAATTTTATTTGAATTATATATAATGTTTAGCCTTTTAAAGAGATCTATTATATCACAAGTCATTATCAAATGGCAAAATATTGAAATAACAAAAAACTCTAATATAAATTTAAAGGTGTAGTGAGGCACTACAGCCTACTTTTTAGATTTTTTCCCACTCAACCCCACAAACATTTCTTTCACTTTTACAAAACTCAATCCCA
>Ga0256914_1004148_pt1 | contig 11044 bp, 10 predicted proteins | sample HulkmetaG_FD_191571 | JGI IMG/M metagenome (GOLD analysis project Ga0256914, IMG submission 191571) | Hydrothermal chimney microbial communities from Main Endeavour vent field at the Juan de Fuca Ridge, Pacific Ocean - Hulk | ecosystem: Environmental > Aquatic > Marine > Hydrothermal vents ...
GAGAAAGACCTCCTGAACTGAGCCGTCGCTTTTCGCTATCAGCTTCAGCCCGGTGGCTGTTTCTCTTGAAACCTTTATCTCAAACCCTCTTGAGTCGCTTGCGTAGATTCTCCCGGGAATTACCTTCTTAACTCCTGGAATATTAGCTATCTCTTCGAGAGGTTTTTCAATACCTTTAAGGAAGTGGTGTTCTCTTTTGACTCCTCGTTTGAAATGTCTGGGCATGTTAAAAATTCAACCATCACAGCTTTTAGCGTTTTCTCATGAGCAGGACAAAGAAGCTCAGGAAAATTATCGAACCCGGACCGCATATTTTATTCCCCGTCTTTGCACTGGTAGTTATTGTTGAATTCGTTTCCCTCGACAAGGTTTCCGTATGTGAAGGTTTTTCACTCTCTGCATGATATGAACAGCTTTTCCTGATTGTTACATTCATCGCTAGCGGCCTGAAGTAGCTCCCTGTTGGGAGGAAAAGGGGAGCAGGCCTGAGGGTGCCGTTGTAGAGGAAGGCATAGACAGGTCTGAAGTCGTCGGGTTTAAAGTCATAGAGAACAAAGCCCGAGCGGGATATAATTGAAGAAAAGCCCAAACTGCTCTCAAAGGTTCCGTTATCAATGCAGTAGGCATAGCTCATTATGGGGGGCAGGATAAGCAGATAGTCTCTCATAAAGACCCCTATCAGCAGTTTTAGCTCCCTCGCATCGTAGAGATACGGCAGAAGCTTTTCCGATGGAATTCTATAAACCCTGCTGCCGTTTGAGAACACCAGTGTTCCGTTTTCAAGCTGCCCTTCCGCCGTTGAAGGGTGTTTGCTCTCCATAAACTTCCATGTACTCACAGAGGGAACTTCAAGAATACCTGCTGGAGTCAGGTTAAACATTTTAGTACCATTTGGACAGCTCACTACGAGGTTTTCAGAGCTCAGATCAAACGTGCATCTTGGAACCACCGTTATTGAGCCTATTTTTGTCATGCTGCCACCAATGTAGTATATATTAAGCTCGTTGGAAGTCCCGGCGGCTATGTAGGGGAAGACAAACTTAGCCCTTCCAATAAATTCTCCAAGCTTCTGAAAGCATCCATTGTGGGCTCTGTAAATAACATTTCCAGTTAACAAATATGTGCCATTTCCTGCGGAAAACGCAGTAGGATTATAGACATAACGCACATAATAAACTCCGCTGGAGTTGGCATAGAGAATGATATAGTGACAGCAGTCCGCTGGAACCTCGTTGTAGCAGCACGGCTGGGGAGCACAAAGAGGATCTATCATAGTTGGCGTCCATTCGATGACTATGAGAACATCATTTCCGCTGCCTACAATTGACGAGTAGGTATAGCTGAACCCATCAGCTGATGCCAGCGGTGCAGTGAGTGCAACCAGAAAAAGCACGAGGAAAAAGCGATTCACACAACCACCATATCTATTATTTACACAAAAATAAAAATATTCTGGTTGGGTGTAGGATTAAGCCCTCTTCCTTACCTTTACGGCAATGCCCCTTCTCGCTTTAACCATCTCCTCACCGCTTAGAAGGGCCTTTCCAACACCGATCACTCTCTCATCTCTCACTATGCCAACGATATCATCGGGCCTTATTCTCTCGTCAGCCTCATCAACACCGATGGCAAAAACATCTCCCCTCAGCTCAAAGTCTATCTTCACCCAGTATGCTCCTGCTGCCTCATAAATCCTCTGCATTCCGTATGGGGTGACGCTTATCACTCCATCTCTAAAGGTTCCTGTCTGCTTCCCATTCACAAAAATCCTGAGCATCCTTGAGCCTTTAACTTGGGCATCATCTGGAAGAACGGCATCTCCTGCTCCAGCACCGAAGTAGAAGTCAAAGACTTTTCTGATGTTCTCTCTGAAGCGATAAGCTTTATCTTCTTTAGTTCCATTGATTTCGAATTCCTTTAAGGTCTCTGTGAGAGAATCGAGGCTTTTTCTACTCGTCGTGCCGTTTTTAACATTGGTGAAGATGATCTCCCTTCCGGTCATTTCTCCAGCTCTTTTGGCTATTTCGACATAGGCCTCGTCAAGATGTGCTATTACAGGAATGTTCTCCGAATACTTCTCAAGAGTTTTTGCAAGCAATTCTGCAGCGGGTTTGATTTCCTCCTCACTCCAGTGGCCGGTTACAACTATATCGTATTTTGCCAGCCACTCCCATTCTCTCGGCACAACACCGAAAGGAGACGTCAGAATCAGCTCATGGATTCTGTAGATTCCAGACCCCAACACCTCTTTTAATACCTTTCTGTAGAGGGTGTGGCTTCTTGACCTTGAATAAGGCTTTTTAGCAGAGCAGGGAAGGAGAACCAGCAGATCAACATTTTTCGGCGGAAAGAAACGCTTTCTAACCCGAGAATGCCATCTGATAACTTCAGGCCTTCTTATCGAGGCATCGCTTATGAAATAAACCGTTTCCCTTTGTATGGGCGTATATTTTTCGAGATAATCCGCGTGCTCTATGTCAGCTATCCTCAAAATTCCAGCATGGCTCTGGGTATGGAAGAAGTTTTCCACCAGATAGCGGAGTTTTCCTTCCCTGAGGGCCTTCCTGATTAGGAATATTGTTTTTTGCGCATATTCGATTGAATTACTTTCTTCCCCCCATAGAATGGGAGAATAGGGTGTAAAGCCTTTATTATGGAAATCGTAAAGCTTCAGCGAGCGTGTATCAAAGGCATCAACGCCGAGATAGACCGCCAGCGGATAGAAGAAAGGCTCAAGATCTGTTATTACCATCATGTTCGGGTCTAATTCACGAATTAAATAAAGATTCTGAAGAAATCGTCTGTAGTCTTTAATGGCAACTTTGGAATTACCCAAATAAACCGCATCAAACCTATTCATTTCCAGAATATTCTCAATGAATTCCTTCAGATACTCTACATGTCTCAACATCGGTACATAAAGAGTGTTGAATTTTGAGTAGTCAACCTCATAAAGTTTCTCAAATGCCTTCTCAATGACCTCTGGAGGTGTGTAAAAGCTTATTGGAATTGAAGGGGCAAGGATAAAATCATAACTGGAAAAATCTTTTGAGTGGAAGTAGGAGTTAAAAGGAGACAGGGTAAAATCTAACCCAGCCAAAGCAGGAGTTCTAAATGATTTCTCATCTAACCGTACTATTCCGAGCCTCCCAGGCCCTTCATGCTTGAGGATTTCCATCGGAGCTACACCAAGTTGTATCTCTGCAACAGTAGGAGCTCATCCAACGTGAGTTTTTCGCCACGTTTGAACTTCTCTAAAGCTTCAACTGCCTTCTCGAAGCTGCTATCTCTTCTTGCCCTCATTCTTGCAACCATTTTGTAGGCTATAAGCTCCTTGTGCTTCTCATCGAATTCCATAATCTTCTTTTCAACTTCTCTGAGCTCTCTCTTGACTTCCCACATCTTTTTTCTAAGCTCAACAACTTTGGCATGATACTCGTCGGCTTCCTTCTTTATCTCGTCGGCTTGATTAAATGCCTTTATCATCTGCTCATGGAACTGCTGGCTCTGATTTGCAAGCTTCTGTATTTCCATGCTTATTGCTCTCCTCGCCTTCTTAAGATTCTCGACTTTCTTTCTGGCTTCCTGAAGCTTCTGATGGAATCTCTCGGCCTGCTGTATTATCTCAAGCTCGGTAGCTAAAACCTGGATTTGATCAACTATCTGCTTTTCTCTTTCGGGGGTTATTGTGGGATTTGTTTGCAGCTCCCATTCGAGTTTCTCTATTCTCTCCTGTATTTTTTCGCTCGGCATTTTTAATCTGCGAAGTTGGTTATACTCATCTCTCTTAGTTCTATATTCAAGAATTTCCTGATAGAGAAGGTCAAGTTTGGCATTTATTTCCTCTCTGTTCTTTTTGAGTTCTTGAATCTGTTTGTTAATCTCATCACGTTTAGCCTTGAACTCCCGAGCTTTCTGCCGGAGCTGTTTTACTTCATTATTCTTCTCATCTCTCCTCTGTACCCATATGTTCAGCTCCTTCTGGAGTTCATCCAGTTTCGCCTGAATCTCCTTCTTTTCTTTTTCAAGCGTTTCAATTTCTGCCTTTATCCTCTTAATTTCTTCTGGATCTACTTTCACTTGCATGGTCTCTTCCCCTTCCCTAATTTTAGAACAGGTTCCGATCAGATTAAAGCCCCAGCTATTTGAAAGTTAAAACTAAATAAAAACTTTTTGGCCAAATAATGAGAAAAGTAAAAGGGATGTGCGGCAATTATGCCTTCTCCTGCTTCACAGGATAAGGTATGAATTCAACAGTTCCCCTTTGCTTCATAGGCTGTTTGTAAAGCTCCATAAGTGCATAAACCTCTTCAGGAACTCCTGTCTCAACGTGAAGGCCCAGCTCTTTGGCATGTTCATATGTAATCGGGTAGTCATGTGTCCATCTGCCCTCTGTAAGAACTTGTGCCAGCTCCTTTGCTTTCTCTTCCCCATATCTATCCTTTAGTATTCCGTAGAGGAAATCCCTGACTTGATTAATAGCCTTTTCAGCGACATCTGCCAAGATGAGGGTTTGATCATCAACCTTATCAACACCCTTCTTCTCCACAGCCCTCACTATGCTCGGTCCGGGATACTGACCTAATTGAGGATCAACAGGCCCAAGAACCGCATGGGGATCCATAATTATTCTATCAGCTGCTAAGGCAATTAATGTTCCACCGCTCATTGCATAGTGAGGAACTATGACCCTCGTTTCAGCCGGATGATCATGTAATGCTTTGGCTATCTGAGTAGCTGCTAAAACAAGTCCTCCTGGTGTATGTATTATGAGATCAATAGGCTTATCCTTAGGAGCAGATCGAATTGCCCTGAGAATTTCCTCACTGTCCTCCATGCTGATGAACTTGTAGAAGGGTATGCCGAAGAGGCCAACACTCTCCTGCCTGTGTATCATTGTTATGACTGTTGATTCTCTCTTCCGTGAGAGTCTTTGAAGTATCCTGGCCCTCGCTACCTGCAAGCTCCTGTACTGCATCTGGGGCCACAGCAGGAGATACAGGAAGAACAGCCACCAGATCAGTGACCCAAAGAAGCCGCTCAACGGATCCATTGCTATCACCAGAGTAAATAGGGGAAAGGGATATTTATAGGTTTGGTTTTACTTCCTGACAACCTGTGTTCCTGTTTTTCTTTTGAGGGCTTTTGTTGCTTTGTCTAATGAGGCTATGATGGCTCTTTCGCCGCCCCATTCGACGAATCTTATTGCCGCCAGAACTTTTGGCCCCATGCTTCCTTTTTTAAAATGTCCCTCCTCATAATAACGCTTTAACTCCTCAACATTAACTTCTCCAAGCCACTCCTCATTCGCCGTCCCATAATTCAAGGCAGCTCCATTAACGTCAGTTAATATCATGAACACGTCAGCATTAACCTCCTCCGCCAACCTCTCCCCAGCCAAATCCTTATCAATCACTGCCTCAACACCCTTTAACTCACCGTTCTCCTCAATAACAGGAACACCACCACCCCCACTGGCAATAACAATAAACCCCCTCTTAACCAAATCCTTAATCACAGGCGCCTCAACATGCCCCTTCGGGTCAGGACTTGGCACAACCCTCCGCCAACCCCTACCAGCATCCTCAACAACCACCCAACCCTTCTCCTTCGCCAGCTTTTTAGCAGTCACCTCATCATAAAAGGGGCCCACGGGCTTACTCGGATTCCGAAAAGCCGGATCATCCTTATCAACAAGAGTCTGCGTGACAATCGTGACAACAGGCTTATCAACACCCCTCCTAAAAAGCTCATTCCTCAAAGCCTGCTGAATCATATAACCAATCTGCCCCTGAGTCATTGCACCAGCAACATCCATAGGTTGAGCCGGAATACCATGCAAAACCTGTCCCGCGTCCATATGCAAGAGCAAAGCCCCAACCTGAGGCCCATTCCCATGAGTTATAACAACCTCATAACCCCCATCAAGAACAATATCCACAATCTGCCTCGCAGTCCTCACAACATTTCCCATCTGCTCCTCATAACTACCCCTCTGACCACGTTGAAGAATAGCATTACCCCCCAAAGCCACAACAACCCTCCTCATAACACCACCTCCGTAAATGGAGAATGGGCTTTAAAAAATAAAAGTCTTCCTTAGCAATAAAGAAGGATTTATAGAAAAAATTTCGGAAAAATACGCTTAGAGCTTGCATTTTTAAAAGGAAATCATAAATACCACTCATTAAACCTCCCTAACCCAAGTTTCTCTAAGATTTTCATTACCCCGAGGGCTATGCCGTCTATTTCAATACCCCCTTCGCCTTTATACGCATCCCCCACAACATAAACATCTTCGATTGGAAACTCTCCCACACTCTGGCCGGAAGCTACCCGATTTACCGGATTTCCATCAAGGTATGTCTGAACAAGGAGGATCTCCCCTTCTTTATCAAAATCAGGAAAAATCCTGTAGATGTCTTCAATGCCAAGCTTCTGTTCTTTCTTAATGTTTTTTGATTTCAGTGCATGATGAAGCATCACAAGGATATATCCTTCCCGGGTGAGTTCCGGGTTTATCGAGCTCGGTTCATTGTAGCCGTTTATCCTCTCGGTATCAAGTGTGAAAACCACGGTATTGCCTATTCGCGCCTTTCCTCTCAGGGCTACATTGTATTTTATCCCCTCACTGGGTTTAAGTTCATCAAGGCCCCTCAGATAATCTTTCTCAAAATAATCCCGCCCAAAGAGCTCAACGGTTTCCTTAATCCCAATGTTGGAAATCAGGACATTATATGGGAATTCCCCCCCATCCTCTGTTACAACCCTATCCCCATCAATTTCCACAGCCTTCTTTCCCAGTAGAATTTTCCCACCATTTTTCTCAACAATCGCCGCAATACTGTGAGTCAATGCTTTACATCCGCCTTTAATCAGTCCCGGCCCTCCCCACCTCAAAGTGGCTTTTATCTCCCTCGCAAGCTCTATTGCTGGAACGTCGGTAATGCTATCGGCCCAGCCAAGAAAGCTTCGTATGAAAAGCTCCACAAATTCATTTTCCCCTATCCTCTCTTTAATCCATTCAACACCACTCATTTTGGCCTCTTCTCCGACAGGAAGCTTATTTCTTTTTATCCCGGCCAGTAGCTTAACTGCTCTTGCCTTTTCTCTAAAGCTCAAATACTTCCACCCGTCTCTGTAGTGAAATAGTTTCCCTCTGTAGAGAATCATGCCCTTCGGTTTTGAATTAACTATCCTGACATTTGCCTCAAGGAGATTAAGGAGATAAGCCAGAGGGCCGTCGGCACCGTGAGGAATCATGTGAAATGCCCCCGTAGAAAGGCCGAAGCCTCTGTAGTTTAAGTTTGTGCATCTACCACCTATGAAGGGAGATTTCTCAAGAATTGTTACTTCATAATCATTTTTTGATAAAAATGACGCCGTCAGGAGACCGCCGATTCCAGAGCCTATCACAACAGCCTTGGCTTTCATTTTACCACCATTCCGGAATTAGCAGGAAAGAATATAAGGGTTTAGCTATTGCATGATTATGCAACCCATTACTCTGCTTTCTTTTCATTCATTCTAAGAGTAAAACTTAGCTTGAAAAAATTTATACTTGAAAAAAACAAAGAGAACTTACTTCTAATAAAAAGAAAAACTTACAAGGACAAGTTGTTTAAGTGGTAATGCAGGAACTTATAGGAGGTGAATCCCTTGAAGTGGAAGTCATGGTTTGCAGTCCTAATGGGACTTCTGATGATTGGTTCAAGTTTGATATTTGTTGGTGCAAAATCTTTTGTCTCTCAATCTGTGGGAATCTACGATCCACACCCAACATTTAAAGATGACCTGAAAGATGCAATATCAATCTCGGCAGGTGCTGGAAGTCTTGAGGGGAAGGTATTCATAGGAAACAAAACTCTTCCAATAGAGAAGCGTTTTTCATTGGTTAATTGCTAGGACTTCAGGGGAACATTTACAAAAATGGGACAATATTCTTATTCCTTAAGGACAAGCAGGGGGGACTGTTATTTATTCAAATGTACAATCCGGGTATTCCCCTTAAACTTTCAAAGTTAAGCATTTCTAGCGAGAATATTGATGAAAATGAATGGCTCTGGAAATTGGGCCCCACAGTAGTCAGGACAAAAACCATGACAAAGACTATGGGAAGTTCTATAAAACCCTACGGTCCTGATAGCTCCGGATTAGTTACCTCTTTCTTTTGAAAGCCTCGCCCTTCAGGGCGGGGAAGAGGTCAGGTCAATCACGACAACACCAGTTAGTCGTTGAAAATTAATTTTTTAATTTTATATTTGGACTTTCCAAACTTGAAATGTGGATTTAAGATGTTAATTAAAGCAAAGGAGGGCACGAGATGAAAATGAGTGAAAAGATCTTAGCTGTGTGTATTATTGTGCTTTTGGCATTTTCTATTGTCTGGTGGCATGAAACTCACACATATAAAACTAAATATTCTGAGACCCGGAAGTATTATATCTCAAGGTGGATTGCTGAAAATGCCGCACTTCTTCGGGCTTTTTCTACCGAGGCTTTAAGCTTCATCAACTCTTCGAATAACACTGGAGCTGCTGTCAGCATCAAACATACAAGGGCGGTGATGATTTCTTTTAGAGAACCGTTGTATGGGATTGCCCTCTATCTGGGGGAGGGATCTAATGGGAGCATACTTGAAATGACGCAAACTGATTCCTGTGTCAATTTTCTTGATTTGTCTGCGGAAAGAATAACCTACGGAGACAGAGAGGATATTCAAATAATCAAGGAGGGACTTATGGAAATACAAAATTTCTCGGATCAGTTGCTAAAACAATACCCTCTTACAGGGCTGGCTTCTGAACAGACTCTCAGAAAAAACTGGGAACTACAGAATAGATGCAGAAATTGGCTAAAGAAATTGGAGAAGTGGAATTAAAGCCTCCACTCTACGTCCAGAAGCTCGCTGTATACTTGCAGAACTTTCCGGAGGTATTCCTTAGCAGTTCCTATTTTGTCATCTTTGAACTTAGCAGCCCACTTTTCATTGCCAAACTCCTCGCTTCCTTTAGCCACGAGATCAATCACCCTCATCGAATCCCAGAACACCGGTTCGTATCCTGCCTTTTTCGCAAACTCTATAAGTTTCCTAATCTGCTTTCTTGAGTGCTCTTCCATATCAACATTCTCACCGTATGCTTCGAGGAAGAGAGCCTTCAGCACAGGCTTCATCCATCCTCTATGGAAGCGGCACCAGCCGATGTTATCGTACCAGAACTCCCACGTTGCACTGGCAACTATCTTCTGGGCAAGTTCTTCCGGCTCAAGGAAGACTCCGAACTGATAGAACGTCCAGTAGCGCCCTTGAATCGGCAGGGGAATGTAGTTTCCTATAGCCCAGTACATTGTCGGTGTTATTTCCCCGTTCTCACCAAGTGGCACGAAGACGCCATAGTCCTTAAAGCTCTCCCCGTAGTTCAGGCGATCCTTGAACTTTTCATCAAGAACTATACTTGCCTTCCTCTTTCCGAGTCCCAAAATTTTAGCGATTTCATTCTCAGCAAAGGCTACACGATGAGCTAGCTCAGCAACCAGCTCGGCATTGACTTCACTCGCCTCTAAAGGCTTGAGGAGAAGAGATTCCTTTGTAAATTCGGGTTTTCCGCTTAGTCCTATCTCCTCAGGTTTTAAGAGGTCCCTGTGAACCAGTTCAAGAACCCACGCAGCTAAACCACCGAATTCAATGGCATCAAAGCCCATGGCATCCGCAGCATGAACACTTATTTGGCTTGCCCTTAGGACTATGCTCCCGCTGAGAGGACCGTTTGCCTCAAAGGGCTCATATTCAATATGATGTCCATTTGCATATTTCTTGCATGCAACAGGACACGGCTCACCGCAGGTAGTCCAGTTCTTTGTATCAATTGCCTCTTTATTGAAAGGCTCCCAATAGTGCTTCATGATGTTCTCGTGAATTTTGATCCTCTCTTCCTTCTTTATATACGGCATCTGCCAGTTGAGAATCGGAACAAAGTCCCCCTCAGCAGGATAGTTCCCTCCAAAGGTGCCACCAGTCTTTAGTTTTGGATTGTACTTGTACTTTACAGTCTTTTCTGCTATGACATCAAACATCGGCTTTTTTAAAACACCTTCAACTATGGGCTTGGCAGTTCTTATGCTACCTATGTCATCTCCCGGAAACTTCTTCTTTGCTTTTCCCCCGAAGATGATAGCGACAACATTGTGTGCCCTCATAAGAACGCTTCCACTTCCGCCTCTTGCAGCCCAATCCTCGCTTCCAACCACTCTTTCACCTTTCCTAAGCGTCTGGGAGAATATGGCACCAAAGTTTGTGTTCATTGCAGCTGGTCCAACACAGGCAATCCTGAATTCAGAATCAAATTTGTCTCTGAACCTATCTATGAGATATTGAGTAAAGGCATAAACCCCCTCTTCTCCATTATAGTTTCTCCATATTTCTACGAGCTTTTCAGAATCAATTTCATGGAGTTCCACATTTACCTTTTCCCCATCGCCACTCAGGAGTATCACTGTTGGCTTCTTCCGTTTGCCCTTTATGACAACAAAATCAACGCCAACCCTCTGGAACTGGTATGCCGCACCACCCATCGCTGAGGGAAACAGGCCGCCGTAGAGTGGTGAGCGGAAGACAAACATCAATCTATGTGAGCCTGGAAGAACTGAACCTGCAAATGGCCCCTTTCCAAAAACAACGACGTTATTAGGGTTATATGGGTCAAGTTTATAGGTTCTATAGACTTCGCTGTGGAGATAGATTGCATAGTCTATCACACCGTAGACGCCTTCTTTTTCGATTTCCTCTGCCTCTATTTCTCCATTATCAAGATTAATTGTGAGGGCTGTAAATTTCATGCTAATCCCTCCGTATCACTCCGAGTGTTATTTACAATCAATGTATTTAAGATTTTCGCGGCGTTGGGTAGGGGTTAAGTTATCAGCGACACTAAATCCCTTATCGCCTTCTCCGGGTCCTTTGCCTTCGTCACGCCGCTCGCGAGGAGCACTCCAACGCTCCCAAGCTCCAAAGCCTTCTTCACATCCTCCCCAGTACTAATCCCCG
>Ga0256914_1004149_pt1 | contig 11044 bp, 10 predicted proteins | sample HulkmetaG_FD_191571 | JGI IMG/M metagenome (GOLD analysis project Ga0256914, IMG submission 191571) | Hydrothermal chimney microbial communities from Main Endeavour vent field at the Juan de Fuca Ridge, Pacific Ocean - Hulk | ecosystem: Environmental > Aquatic > Marine > Hydrothermal vents ...
CATCAAGTAAAATTTACAAAAAAGAATTTTACTGAAGTGACCGATCAAAAGCAAGACAAATCTCTGCACGCTAAAGCAGGCATTGAGCAGGTTGCATTATTGTCGCTTCGCCTGATGAAAGGTTTTCATCCAAAGGCAGAAAAAAGATTAAAAAATCTTGTCCATTCCATGGCGCACCAGCTTGCGCCATAACGTGGCCCGGTCGATTTCTAATAAACGTGCCGCTTTGGCCTTGTTACCATTGGTAAGTTTTAGAATTTTTTTCAAATATTCCTTTTCCTGATAATGTAAATATTTTTCCAAGCCTAAAACAACGGGGGATTCTGTTGTATCTTCTTCGTTTTCCAATTTTAACGCCCGAAAAACATCCGGAGCAGGAACTTCGGAATGTTCGGTGATAATGGCAATTTTTTCGATCACATTGGACAGCATCCTGACATTTCCGGGCCACTTCTGTTTTCTTAAAACTTCCATTGCTCTTGAGGAAAAGCCAATCAGAGGTTTGTTGTATTTCTCGGCAAAGAGGCGTAAAAAATGCTGAGATAACACAGGAATATCTGCGGGACGTTTGCGCAGAGGCGGAATTTCAATCTGGTAAACTACCAATCGATGATACAAGTCTTCTCTAAATTTTCCTTGTTCTACCATCTTTTTTAAATTTTTATTGGTCGCTGCAATTATCCGTACATCTACCCGTTGCACTTCGCGCGAACCAATTTTTTCAATTTCCCCGCTTTCTAACACCCGTAAAAGTTTGGATTGTGCCTGTGGCGGTAATTCGCCGATTTCATCCAAGAACAAAGTTCCGCCATCCGCCTGTTCAAATTTTCCTTGTTGGTTACTTACGGCCCCGGTAAAACTTCCCTTCACATGACCGAAAAACGTACTTTCGATGAGGGTATCCGGAATTGCCGCACAATTTACTTTAATATAAGGCCGGGCCGAACGCTTACTTTTCAAATGAATGGCTCGCGCCACCAACTCTTTTCCGGTACCCGTTTCACCGGAGATTAGGACTTTGGCATCGGTTGGGGCAATCAAATCGATTTCGGAAACAATTTTTTGCATCGCCTCGCTCCGGCCAACGATCTGAAATTGTTCATGAATTTCATTTAATAAGGTTTGACGCTCCAAAAACAAGTTTTTACGTTCCAGTGCATTCTGCAACGTTATTAATAAACGATCCAAATCCGCCCCTTTTTCCAAAAAATCATACGCACCGATTTTAATAGCCTCAACCGCCATGGACAATGTACTCTGGCCGGAAATCATGATTACCGGAATTTCGGGATAGGCCCTGACGAATTCTTGCAAAAGAGACAGACCGTCTATGCCGGGCATTTTCACATCCAATAAAACACAATCATATTGTCCCATTTCCTGTAAGGCTCTGGCTTCGAGAGGATTGGTTAACGTATCGATCTCATAATTTTCAAAACTTAATAAATCGTGAACACTGCTTAAAAAATCACGATCATCATCGACGGCTAAAACTTTAGGCATCTTCCGCTCCAAATTTTAAAACTTCCGGATTTACGGGCAGCTTTATTAAAAAGCAGGCACCATCAGAACACTCCGAAAGAATGATTTCCCCTTTGTGTTGCAAAACAATTCGATTGGCAAAGGCCAATCCCAAACCGCTTCCCTCCTTTTTGGTCGTAAAAAAGGGATCGAATATTTTGTCTTTAATATCTGCCGCTATCCCGGGTCCGTTATCGGAAATAAAAAAAGATATCGCATCAATAGCCGTACCTATCGTTGTTTTAGCGACCGTTACGTGAATTTCGCCCCGCCCCTGGAGGGCATCGATTGCATTTCTGACAAAAATATTTAGCAATAACTCGATCTGTCGGGCATCCCAGTTTACATCGGAAGGGATGTTTTGATCTATGTGCAATGCCAGATGCAGTCTTTCTGAACGGAACGCATCAAATTGGGCCATCACGTGTTTGAGGAATGGTTCCAGCTTTATTTTTTGAAAATCAATCTGTTCCAGCTGCGTAAATTTCAAGAAATCCTGACTGATACGCCGAATACGTTTGATTTCGGAGTAGGCCGTTTCCAGTTCGTGGGTAAGTTCCCGGGCTGCATCCGGATATCTTCTTTGTAGCTTTAAATACAATGTCTGCACTTTTAATTGCAGGCCGGCCAATGGATTTTTTAGATCGTGAACCAGCGAACGTACACTTTGCTGCCAGTTTTTCTGGCGCTCCATTAATATTTGCTCTGTACTATCGCGCAATTCTACTAAATAAGCATGGGCATATTTAAAATAACTGAAAAACGGCGTGACAGATATTTCCCCGTAAAACCGAATTTTGTCGCCTTCAAAACGCAAGTTGCGCTTGATGGGCTTGGTTTTGCTCATCGCCTGATCAATAGCCTCAACAATTTGGTGCCGCCCTTTAAGCAAGGACTTGTAATGAGGCTTTTTTAATGAAAAATCTAAATTAAACCACTCCTCAACTTTTTTGTTGTGGCTAATTATTTTACCGTTGCCATTTAGTAAAATAATCGCATTGTCCGACTGCCGTAATGAAAAAAACAGGTAAGTAATGTACATGCGTAAATGATTAATACCCAAATGACTGATAAACAACAAGCCGAACAAGGTAACAAAACTAAAAAAGACCAGAATCGGCCAGCTAACATAGTACAGATTGTCAGCTACCTTGAACCGTTGAAAATACTCATTGGTTGTCAGACCAAATTCAGGCCAGGCCGGGCCGTTTTCTTCCAAAAAAGAAATGTGAGAAACAAACTGATTTTTTAACGGCAAACGGGCCAGCAATTTAAAATTCAGGTCATAAATTCGCAGGGAATTTAAGCTACTCACAAAAAACAGCGCCTCTTTCGTACCGCAAGAATGAAACAACCGCACATAAGTAATATTTCCTTCTTCCTTTAACGCATAACTCCGAATCCGTTGAAGGTCGGCATTGTACGTATCAACCCGATTTAACGTCCGATAAAAAAGATAAACCCAATAACCGTTCCCGGCGTCTTTCCGGCCAATAAAATAATCCGCTTCATTGGGCAGGGTAATTACCGATTTTAACCGCAATTGGTCAAAGCCCAATAATTGAGGCCCTTTTGATCTACTATTCAGATAAATAAATTGCTTTGCTCCGTTTGTTGTATTTAAAGGAACAATAATTATGCTAGAGAACGGTTCGCCAAAACTTTTTGGAGCCGTAACCGGACGAAGATGCCGATCCAATGCAAACAGCCAACAGGTTCTGTCGCTGTATAGTGCGGAATCCGGCCAGTTTGCCGTGGCATAGGTTGCCAAAAGTATCTCGGAATGGCCGTCCTGATCCACATCTTGTAAAGCCAATGTAGCCGGACCCGCATGATAGGAAAATTCACGAACGATTTTTCGCTGTTTTAAATCAAAGACGTAAATGCCTCGCGGACTTAGCGAAAGGCCGGAATGTACGGTAAAAATCAATTCCGGAAAATGATCGTCGTCCACGTCTAAAAACGCAGGATTGAGCCGTTCCACATCCCAATAACTATATGGATTCGGGATGGGCGCGGCAACCATTTTTTGCCGGCCAACCATGTACGGATGCTTTGATTGCAAATCAATCACCGTCAAATAAAGATAGCTTTCATCGTTTGTAAAAACGAAAAGCTCATCCCAGCCGTCTTTGTTTAAATCGTAAAAAGCCAGTTCCTTTTGGCACAGTTTACTGATAAAATTGAACTGGTTTAGCAAAACGGGCTTACGATGAACATAACGGTAAATTTTGATATTGTAATTCTTTTTCCTGGGGTCGTTTTCTATTTCGAAGAATTCTGCTAACCCGTCGTGATTTAAATCTTTAAAAAAGTAATCGAAATTTCCGGTTTTAAAATAGGTGTTGGGCACGAGTTCTATTTTCAAAGGAAGTATTCGATCCTTTAAATAATAGAAAATGGGGATTTCCATTACCAGCGCAATAACTAATAATGTAAAATAAATTTTTTTTACCGGTGTAATCATAAAAAAATTTGTGCAAAAATCTCGCCAGCTGGAGGAATCTTTCAAATTCACAATGCTTTTAGATGTTTTCACAATAGCACAGTCTTTATTTGATTGAAAGTCTGTTGTTTTTTGCTTCGTGCGCAGGTCGTTCGCTTTTTTGTGTTAACGAGCTTCTTTAACCGGCTTATTTCGAATAGTAAAAATATAAGGAAAAACAAAATCAAGTCAAAAAACGTTGTAATTTAGCAACGATCGTGACTCACAATTTTGCATGAATGCAATAGTTGAGTTGCAAAATTAATCTTTTTGGGCGCAAAAAATACGATGGAATAATAGTTGTATTTTTATTCCAAAATTTCACCAAGAAAAACATGCTTAAGGGTTACCATGACTGTTTCTTTCTCGTCCTGCCGCACATTTCTTCGCATTGCGAAGCGTTTGTATTGTCAGGCATCTGCCGCGCGCCCTTCCTTGTGTCATCACTCGAAAGGTTTAAATATGACAGTTTTTTTATTGTTACCAGAATTCGGCTGTTCAATGGAGGTAAAACCGCAAAATAGGGCAGGCAGATATCTTATGCAGTTGCTTTGGCGGAACTCGTTATTTTATAGCCAGCCTATACCAATCCATAGTAGCCATAGTTTTTGTGCTAGGTTACTATGATGGAACAAATCCAGACTAAATATAAATTATTAAAGACTTCTGCAAAATTACTAATGCAGGAGAAGGATTGAATGAATTAAGAGCTATTGAAGCTCTATTTACCAGATAATTTGACAAATGGCTTGTGGCTAAAAGGGGAAAGTAAGTCTATTAGAAACGAGCAAAGTTATCCACAGCCTAAGGATTTTGGTTGAAAATAAGAACAGTTCTTTGACATTGAGGAATTAAGCTGCCAGTATTTTCTTTAGTTCGTCTATTTCATTTTCAGACAGATTAAGCGTAAAGGTATAAAAGGATCTAATTTTTTGAGGATTATCCAGAAAGATGGCAGCCACATAAGCAACAAGAACAAGGCTTAAATGGGCAATGGTCATTTGATTTTTAATAGCTGTAAACTGATAATGGGTGGTTTGTTCAGCTTCGCGGTCTCCAAGCCTTGAGAAATAGCGTTCAATTTCTGTTCTTAATTTGTAGGTTTGTTTAAAATGTTCGCTTTCTCTTGGCACCTTAGCTCTGGGGTCATTAGTAACATCCAGATATCTTGTGCACCCGTATTTTTTGTCTTCAAAGAATTTGGGATTATTGACCGGGCAGCCTTGGGGGAATTTATCTTTTAGTTTTTTATTCACTTTAAGCGGGCAACGAAATTTTTTACGCGTTCTCTTTCTTTTACCATACCATTAAAAGCCATTTCCAGATTAGCTTGGCACAGTGGTATGCTTTTCCCGAATTGAAAATGAGACCACATATCGAGAAAGTGTTAAATATCAAACGATATAGACCCTCCGTTATTTAATTCTATTATTATTAACACCTTATATTCACAAAACAATGGAGAGTATTTAAAATAATCATCATACCCATATAATCTAAAAAATAATATGTTAAAAATTTTGCGTAAGTCATATAATAATAAAATTAGGAGGTTTTGAAATGGAAGAAAAGACTTACTATTCACAAGGAAATATTGTTGTAACTTCTAGCCGAGTAACAATTCATGGAGATAATTATTTTGTAAATCAAATTGCATCGTCTAAGGTCAGATATACTGTTGAAACTGATAAAATGAAAGATTTTTTACGAAAAGTTGCTATTGTGGCTTCAATTATAATTGGAATTTGGATAGGAGTTGCTTCTGAATCTTTTGCCTTAGGCACATTTTTAGTAATTGCCGGTATAGTCGCAGCTATTATTTTTATTAAACCAAATTTTAAACTTTATCATTTGTTTTTAGGTATGTCTTCGGGTGAAGTTGATGCTTATAGTTCAGCAAATTCCTCAGCTGTTCATGCAATTAGCCATTCCATTAACGAGGCTTTAGCATCAAGGGCATAATGTTGATATACATAAAAATTATTATTCTGAAAAAATACTTTATTAATATATTCGATTTTTTACTCTAATAATACATTCAGCGGAATGAAAACGTAAATAGTTTTTTAAATAGAATATCTTGAAGTGTCTTTATTCCGCTGATATTCGGCATTATTAAATAAAGGAGAAAATTATGGATTATGAAAAGTGGTGCAAAAGATGCAAGAATTACAAATTAACACGAGATAGGGGAATAATTTGCAACCTAACAAATGAAAAACCGAATTTTAGTGAAAGCTGTGATTTATTTGAATTGGATGAGATAAAAGAAGAAAAAAGGTTAAAAAATACTGAAAAAGAAAAAGAAATCAATGAAGAAATAAAAAACCATTTAATAATGGGTATACTCACATTACTTTCTTCAATTGGCATTGTCGTATACATGTTTTTTAACTGGAATGAAATGAACAATTATGTTTTTGTTCATAGATTAACAGGGGCAAAAATGGACCCTAGAATTTATTTTATTTTAATACTATTAATTTTAGTTGGCCTAAGTTTTTGGAGATTTAATGAAATAAGAAGATTGAAAATGAAAACGAAATAGAATATTTGTAGTGTACCAGATTTTGCATGGATGCAATAGTTGAGTTGCAAAATTAATCTTTTGGGACGCAAAAAATACGAAGGAATAATAGTTGTATTTTTATTCCAAAATTTCACCAAGAAAAACATGCTTAAGGGTTACCATGACTGTTTCTTTCTCTCGTCCTGCCGCACATTTCTTCGCATTGCGAAGCGTTTGTATTGTCAGGCATCTGCCGCGCGCCCTTCCTTGTGTCATCACTCGAAAGGTTTAAATATGAACATTTTTTTTTCTCTTTGCATGCCTGACCAATCACTGCTTGATGTTATTGAAAAAGAACAGCTCAGCCAGATGGGACAGCCTGATCGTCCTTTTTGGAGAAGCACTGCTTTCAAGGTGGGCGTTCCCCTCGGCGTTCTTGCCTCTCTGCTGTTTCCTGGCAGGGCGCATGCCCAGTATTCCAGCATGGACACTCTCGGCTATTGGGTCAAATACAGCAACGGCCAGCAGGAGCGTCACGAGGGCATACTCGTCGAGCCCCCTGACATGAATGTCATGCTCTCGGAGGACCCTTACCGCTTCCTCCATCAGGACAGGTGGGTCACTTGGGTTTACAACAATCCCACTGACAACCTGGACAACTTCTGGGCAGGATTCGATAAGCTGCCAGGAGACAAAAAACAGCGTTATATTCCTGACTACGACCTTCTCCGCAACAACCATCCACACCACGAGCCTGACACTGACGGAGAGATAGTGGAGCTTTACACCTTTGACATCAGCTCCAACGACAACGACCAGTCCCTCCCCGTAGATTTTCTTGACGCCGCTTTCAGGGCCCGTTATGTCCCTGACAGCAGTTTCGTTGATATCGACTGGCAGACGATGTCCGAGACGGACAATCTCGGCTTCAGGGTCCTGAGGGAGATAGTCGATGACGAGGGAAATGTGAAGCAGTCGAAGAGGGACATCTCAGGGCTTATAAAGGGCCTCGGCAGCAGCCCCTTCGGCGCGAAGTACAACTTTGAGGACCGGGAAGTTCCGGAGATAGCGTCTGAGGGCGACACTGTGAATTACTTCATAGAGCAGGTTGACATAAGCGGCGGCAGGCAGGAGTACGGCCCCCGCTCCATCATCTGGGATGAGGCCGAGCAGATCGCAGGCCATTTCTTCCTCACGACAAACTATCCGAATCCTTTCAACTCCTCCACAAAAGTGGATTATGTCGTCCCCTCTGACGCGGCCGTGAGGATTGATGTCTTTAACATGGCGGGCCAGCGCGTCATGAATGTCGTCGACGGCGCAGTCCATCAGGGGGAATACACCGCGAACATAGACTTTGAGGGCCTTCCCTCTGGAACTTATTTTATTGTAATGAAGACGCGCGTAAAAAAATGTATTTACTCGCAAGCCATTAAGGTAAAATACTGGTAAAATAAATTTTGATATAATCAAAATTCACACAAAAAATGTAAGGAATATTTCAATGTACGATAAGAAAATTATCCGATTGCTTAATATCCTATTAATCCTTCTACTTGCAAGTTGTTCCAACAATTCAAATAATTATAAAAAACAGAGAAGCAGGTTGAAAAAAAAACGCGGCTATAAAGAAACAAAGACTATTAAAATAAACGATAAAGAAGAAGTAATTGATTTTATTTTTGAAAGAGGTGATGGTATGATCGATGTCGATATCAATAAGTTAACGGATGGACAGTCATACATGGCAGGGATGGCACAACAAGTAGACACAGATGGAATAAGAACAGCGTTTGAGGTTGAAGGATACTACAAAGGGCTTTACTTTGGCAAAATCGCATACTATGAAGGAAATATACTGAGAATGAGAATCGCGTATGATATGACTCCATCTGACGGAGTAATTGAGGGTTTCATCTTCATTAAGTTTAAAAACAAGGAACCATACGCGTACATAATCATAGATGAGGATTGGAAAGAAAAGATAAACAAAACATACATAGTATGGGGCATGAGATATGAGCACCAAAAAATTTTTAATTTTACTGAGATATCTGAAGGTATTTACATGGATATAATAAAAGATGAGAGAAGTAGACATAATAAAAACTTCACTGAAAGCAGGGGAGGCATTTTAGTTGGGGATATTTCATCAAAAGAAGCCCAAAACTCACAAATAAATGGAAAGACATTTATAAGATTATATTAAAGATTAATTTTTTGGACTTTTTTATTTACTAATTTCAAAAAAACATAAGAAAGGGGACAAAAATGGATTATGAAAAATGGTGTAAGCAATGTAAGCATTATCAAGTTTCTCTTGAAAAGGGAATTATTTGTGGATTAACTAATCAAAAACCAGATTTTGAAGATACGTGTAACAATTTTATATTTGATGAAGAACGAGCAAAACGATTAAAAAAAAAGGTAAAAAACACAATTTCCACGGCCTCCCGCACTAAAAGATTTTTTAATTATTTATTAGATACATTTTTCTATACTTTCATTTCAGGTATTGTTTTGGCAATTATAGATTTGGATCCAGGAAGTTTGAATCCAATTCTACTTTATTTTTTATTAATCTTATTATCAATGATATATTTTGTCCCATTAGAATCTATATTCGGGAGAACAATAGCTAAATTTATTACGAGAACAAAAGTGACAACTGTTTCTGGTGGTAACCCATCAATTGGAGAAATTTTTATTAGAACTTTATCTCGATTCATTCCTTTCGAAGCATTCTCATTCCTTAATGGCGAAGCGGTTGGATGGCATGATAAAATTTCTGGAACCAGAGTAATCGATGCTTAGAACACTGCTGCAACTCTGTTCTGTTATTATCGCTTGTAATGTTAGGATTAAAACCGACGGCGGGTAAAATTTATAAAACCGCTTTGCATTATGTTTTTGATTTGTATTTAAAGGTTTGATTAGCTATTGAAAGTAAACGGACCTAACATTTCGTTGGTTCTCATAACTACTCCAGTATAAGCAACTGGAAGAACTTACTGATTTTGACGATTCCGAACGAATGATTCTTAAGAAGTTTATTATTCTAAAAATTTTGTAGGGAAAACAAAGCTATCAGAAAATTAATGGAGGATTAGATGAAATATATTATTAAATACGGAAGTAAAATATTTTATTTTTCATTCCTAATCTTATTTACCTTTTTCTTTTATTTTTGTTCCTACCAGAATAAATCCAAATCGGAATCAAAAAAAATTAATGATACGGAATTATTTACTCTTCTAAAACAAACCATTTTTTGCCTTGATCGGGCTGATATGCGAAAACTTCAGAATTATGTGGATCCGGAATTCGGTCTTTACATAGGCTCCCATATTATCGTTCCTTATGATAAAGTTAAAATGCTGTCCAATTCAAATAAAACGTATTATTGGGGAACAGACGCCGCCGATAGACGAATCAATCTTTCTTTTAAAAAAAGAATTTCAGAAGTTTTTAAGCTATACAATGAAGAGAGTAAAAAAGTAGAGGAAAATATTACGTTTGCTCATCCTGACCCAAATGCGACTTTTTACTATATGCAATCGCATCCTTTCGGTTCAAAAATTAATCTTAATAAAACATGGGTTTGCCAGGTAACTTTTTTTAGTGATGTTAGAGAGGAATGGTATTTTTATTTTCACTTAAATAAAGGGAAAACGTACGTGTCCGGTTTTGAATATGAGCCTTGGAGTCCATAATTCATTAGAATGATTATTCTTTAATTTCGGTACAAATTTTGTTATTGATTCTCGGCCTTTTGATCATAAAATTTTTGGCAATTGCAACGAAAAAGTTTCTTTTCATACTCTATTAAAAAAGAATTATTCGTATCAAGTAAATTGCTAAAGCTCATTAATACTCATAAGGATTGAGATATTGAATTAATTTTTTTTTCTAAGATAAATTATTTACATCAAAATTTGTCTTAAATATAATTTCTTTGAATAGCAATGTTTTGATATAAGTCTATTATTTTTCGAATATAAATTTAATAGGAGAAAATTATATGAAAAGTTGGGGGGTAACTTTTATAATTATTGGGATCGGATCTTTTTTTTTACGAAAGTTTAATATTCAATTTACACTTTTTATGTATTTATATCATTTAATTGGTTCAGAACTTATTACAGCTTTAGTTTTTATCGGTGCCGGATTGTTTCTCATACTTTTTGCAAGTTTTCTAGAAAACGAAAGTTCTACATCAGCAATTTCAAAGCCAGAAACATTTCCTTGTAATAATTGTATTCATTCTGACAACGGTATCTTCTGTGACAAATTTCAATTTAATGTGAAAGAATATCCAAAGAAATATCTGAAAAAATGTAATAAAAAGTTTTACGTTAATAAGAATAACCCAATTCCTTAAGAAAGAGGTGGGCAGGAGATTGGAGACTGTTTCATTTTTTGTGTAAATACAATTTCAAAGATTTAAATTTAGCCTATCTTCAGAAGCAACATCCAGTTGGCTGACCTTTACCCTATCTTTCAGCGCCGTCGGCCATTTTTGAGATAGA
>Ga0256914_1004150_pt1 | contig 11043 bp, 13 predicted proteins | sample HulkmetaG_FD_191571 | JGI IMG/M metagenome (GOLD analysis project Ga0256914, IMG submission 191571) | Hydrothermal chimney microbial communities from Main Endeavour vent field at the Juan de Fuca Ridge, Pacific Ocean - Hulk | ecosystem: Environmental > Aquatic > Marine > Hydrothermal vents ...
GGTATCTAAAATATATATTTTCACTATCTACACCCAACACTTCTACTTTGCCACTCTCATGAGACATAACAAATTTAGCTCTACTTGCAACTCCTGCAACTTTACATCTTGCCTGATTAAAAATATCGTAAGCTCTCTCTACCTCTACACTATAATCCTTATTTCCTGCTGTTGGTCTGCAACCAAATATATAATATGGTGAGACTCCAATAGAGACTAATTTAATAAATAGTTGAGCCAAAATATCTACACTATCATTTATCCGTTTAATTATTGGGGTCTGATTATTAATAATAGCACCGGCTTTTAATAATAAATCAACCGCTTTAATAGCTTCCGGAGTTATTTCATTTGGATGGGAAAAATGACTCATAATATATATTCTTTTTTTAGGTGTAGAGTATTTTTTTATCATATTAATAAGCTTCTCATCATCAATTACTCTATATGGATTAAAACTTAACATTTTACTTCCAATTCTAATTACGCCAACATGCTCTATCTCTCTTAATTTTCGTACTAATGGTTCTATTTTTGATGTTGAAACTATTAATGGGTCTCCACCGGTTATTAGAATGTTCTGTATCTCGCTATGTTCTTTTATATACTCAATTGCCTCTTTGAGGTCTCGAATAGTATCATCATTTCCTTTAATAAAGAGCCGTTTTCTAAAACAGTACCTACAGTAAGCTCCACACATATCATTAAATATAATTAATGCCGTGTCAAGATATTTATGCTCTAACCCTTTTGCTACAGTATATTTATGTTCTTTTGAAGCATCAAGTTCTCCCCACTCCTCTAATTCATCTATTGAGGGAATAACTAACCGTCTTAAAGGGTCATCAGGATTATTCCAATCTATTAAAGAGTTATAATACTCATTACTTCTAAAAATATATTTCTGTTCAACCTCTTTTAATCTCTCTTTATCCTTTTGATTTAGTTCATCTATATGTGAAACTTTAGTTATATATCTAATTTTTGTTTTTGTCATTATATTTTTCTTTTTTAATTTTTCTAATACAATTAAAATATCAATTGATATTTAAACTCAAAATTCAAAGAAGTTTGGGATAGTTAAATGCCCAATGCCTGTTCAATTTTTTGCTGGTCAAATCCACAAATCCACCGACTTCCACCAATTAAAACAACAGGTACACCTCTACAACCATGTCGAACACAATCTTCACCAGCTTTTTTGTCTCTTGTTATATCAATGGTTCTAAATGTTATACCGTTTTGTTTAAAATAATTTTTAGCTCTAGTACACCATACGCAAGATGGGGTTGTAAATAATACAACAGATTTCTTATTTCTTTTTTGCTTACTCATATATTATTCTCCTTATAAAATTACCTCAACTGTTGACGAATCAAGTTCCACTTTTTTCGCTTTGCTTATTCTATCTTCTTGAAGTTTAATTTTCAATTCATCATCTTGAAGGGCCATAATCTGAATAGCCAAATATGCAGAATTAACCGCTCCGGCTTTGCCAATAGCTACAGTTCCAACGGGCATACCAGATGGCATCATAACAGTACTTAGTAGTGCATCTTCACCTCTTAACTCTCCACTAGCCATAGGTACACCAATAACAGGTTTTGTTGTAGCACTCGCTAAGGCTCCAGCCAAATGGGCTGCCATTCCAGCGGCTGCTATAAATACCTCTGCCCCTTTTCTCTCCGCCTCTTTAATATACTCTTTTGTTCTATCTGGACTTCTATGTGCTGATGATATAATAAGCTCATAAGGAACACCAAATTTTTTAAGTGTTTCTGAACACTCTCTCATTACCTCATAATCACTTTTACTACCAATTACAATTGAAACAAATTTCACTATTTCTCCTTTTTTAATTATTTATTATTTAGCAGAAATCCTAATGCTCTTTATCCGTTGAAATAAATTAGAGTTCGAGCTTTGTAAAATCCCAATTTGGGATTATCGGTAACCAAGATTTCCCTATATGCAGATTTAACCAAATAAACCCAATCATATTTAGCAATTGGGTAGTTCACACGAATAATATCAATTTTTCTCTTTAATGTAAGAATTTGTTAACTATAATTAGCAAAAATTAAAAAATAGTTATACTTTCTCCTGCAAATGGTAATAAGGCACTAGCCCAAGTTAAACCACCTCCAAATGTATCAAGAAGCATCAATTCGCCCTTTTTAAGTCGTCCTAATTCATAAATATCATTAATTGCCATAGGGATTGATGCCGCCGATGTGTTTCCATATTTTCCAACAGTTAGGACTACCTGCTCTTTTGTCATTTTTAAAGCATCACCTACAGCTTTAATAATACGATAATTTGCTTGATGAGGAATAAAATGTGGAATATCTTTTGCCTCTATATTGTTTTGAGCCAAAATCTCTTTAACATCTTTAGTTAAAGTTCTAACAGCTAACTTAAATGTCTCATTACCTTTCATTTTAACAAAATTAAGTCCCTCATCTATTACCTTTTGAGATATAGGATTTACTGTACCCGGTGCCGGAGTTACAAGAAAATCGGCATAACTTCCATCTGCACTGGCATGAATATCAATTATTGCTTCATCTATATTTTCTGTAGCAGATATAACGGCTGAACCTGCACCATCTCCAAATAGTATGCAGGTAGTTCTATCTGTATAATCAACCAAAGAGCTAAACTTTTCAGCACCAATAATAAGTACATGTTTTTTCATACCAGCCTCAATAAAAGCTTTTGCAACACTTAGGGCATATACAAAACCACTACAAGCCGCACTTATATCAAATGCTTGAACATTTTTAATACCAATTTTATTAGAAATTACACATGCAGTTGAGGGCATATTAAAGTAGTCTGGTGTAACTGTAGCACAAACAACTAAATCAATATCCTCTATATTAAGTCCAGCGCGTTTAATAGCTATTTTTGAAGCTGTAACAGCCATATCACTTGTCACCTCATCTTTACCTGCTATACGCCTCTCCTTAATACCTGTACGCTTTACAATCCATTCATCACTGGTATCAACCATCTTTTCTAAATCAGCATTGCTCAGTACTTTAGAAGGAACATAAGCTCCTATAGAGTGAAATTTTGCGTACATTTTTTACCTTATACTTTATTTTTAAGAAGCAACTCTTCAATTGCAATATTAACTTTAGAATCATTATATGCTATAGCTTGAAAAATAGCATTTTTAATAGCTTTAGCATTACTTTTGCCATGCGATATAATGGCACACCCGTTTATACCAAGTAGAGGAGCACCACCATACTCTGCATAATCTACTTTATTTTTAAGTTTTGTAAACACTTTTTTCTTCATAAGTAAAGCTCCAATTTTTGCTGGTATTGATTTTCTAATCTGTATCTTCATTAAAGCAAAAATGGTTGAAGCCACACCTTCACTAGCTTTTAGTGTAATATTACCTGTATATCCATCACACACAACAACATCAACAGAGCCATTAAAAATATCACTCCCCTCAACATTACCTTTAAAGCTCGGTACATCTTTTAAAAGTTTAAATGCCTCTTTGGTTAGAGCATTTCCTTTACTATCCTCTTCACCATTAGCAAGAAGTCCTACTGAGGGTTTCCTAAGTCCTAAAACCTTTTGTGCATAAACTTCACCCATAATAGCAAACTCATATAAATTTTTAGGGGTACAATCTGTTACAGCTCCAACATCAAGTAAGAGGGTATTTGCTATAGGAGAGAGACTTGGCATAATAGTAGCAAGTGCAGGTTTAGATATATCAGGAAGTCTGCCAATACGAAGGGTTGCAAGTGCCATAGTTGCACCACTATGTCCAGCAGAAACTACAGCATCTGCTCTTTTATTTCTAACTAGCTCTACTGCCCTATATATAGACGAGTTTCTTCTTTTTAAAGCTTGTGTTGCAGAGTCACTCATGGAAATTACATCAGAAGCCTCGACTATATCTACCTGCTCCAAATAGTACTGTGGAAGATGTTGAAATATCTGTTCTCTATCACCTACAAGTATAGGCAAAAATCTCTTCTCATCAAGTGCTTGAATGACACCCTCTATAATGGGTTCAGGACCAAAATCTCCCCCCATTGCATCTATAGCAATTCTAATCATATAAACCGCTTATTATGCTTTAGTTGTCTTATATTCACCGGTTGTCATATTCATGTGGTGAGGCATTCTCCATGTTCCATCTTCATCTTTTACAGGTCTTGGAAGTGTTAACTTATAGTGTGTTCTTCTTTTTGCTGCTCTTGTTTTACTTACTCGTCTCTTAGGTACTGCCATTTTATATCCTTTTTATTTATTATTGTTATTAAAACTCTTTCTCAAATTCACTCTTATCATTTTCACACTTGTGACAAATATGATATGAGTTTTGAATAGAGGCTATTTCACTTTGAATAATAAACTCAATATCAATAACCCCATCTAAAAATTCAATTATATCTAAATCATCTTGTGTTTCTATAATTTCATCACTTAAAGTTAAATTTAAAGATGAGTTAACATTATCTTTAAATTCATCTCCACATCTATCGCATACTAAATCTATAACACCGTTTAGATTTGCATCTAATAAAACACGATGATAACCTCTTTTTACCAAACTCCCTTTTAGTGAAATAGTATCAATAGTTAACTCAAAGGGTTTTTTAGTCTGATTTACCTTGCCAAAAGCTATTCTCATAGTTTATGACTAATTAATCTCTCTATCCGCAAAGAAAAAGCTAATTTCAGTTTTGGCATTTTCTAAAGAGTCACTTCCATGAACAGCATTAGCATCAATACTCTCTGCAAAATCTGCTCTAATTGTACCAGCTTTTGCCTCTTTAGGATTGGTAGCACCCATAAGTTCTCTATTTTTAGCCACTGCATTCTCACCCTCTAGTACAGTCACAACAACAGGACCACTGACCATAAAGTCAACTAAATCCTTAAAAAAAGGTCTATCCTTGTGAACTGCATAAAATGTTTCTGCATCTTTACGACTTAATTGAATTTTTTTAGTTGCTACAATTTTAAGTCCCGCACCTTCAAATCTAGCCAAAATCTGACCTATTACATTTTTAGCTACAGCATCAGGCTTAATAATTGATAATGTTTTCTCCATTACTATCTGCTCCATTATGATAGTGACTTTATCACTATCCATTCTATTTTAGAGTGGAATACTATCGAAAAATTAATGAAAAAAAGCTTGTTGTTCTTTATCTTCACTATGTTTGAGTCCATAAGAGGCTTTATTTTGTTATATTAATTGTTCCAAGATTTAGTGCTACTTGCATGGTTGACTTCTTTATTATTTATTTTAAGTTTTATATCCAACATATAAATCAATATATCTTGAGTTTCAATATATTAGTAATACTTTTTTAGCTAATATTAATAACTGCTGTATTGCTTAATAAATCGTGCAGACCTCGATTATCTTTTCTAAAAAACATCATAAGCAACCCAAAAATAGTGACAATAGATAGTATCATAGCTAAGTTTCTAAGAACTATTGAGAGGAGAGATGGTTTTTGTAGTGTATTGATATTAATTACTTGTAAATCATAATTTTTATATCCGGGTGTTTGACCATTGCCTTTAAACATAAAAGCGGATTGCACAATAATAAATGGAACTAAAATATATATCCACCCCTCTAATCTATGTTGAGCAAATCCTTCTCTTCCATCCATTACTAGATAAAATACAATATACATAATTGGCATTAAAAGCATAAAGCTATCGGTAATAGCCGATTTTATTTTTTGGAGATTTGTGGCAAAAGAGATTTTTATCTCTTTTGATTTATTTCTCTTTTTATCTGCTATAGGTTTAATTTTCCCTTTTTTTATATCTCTAAATCTCTGTTTTGCCATTAAAAATCCCAAATCAATTTGCCATAAATTCCACTAAAATCTGCATCCATACTCATATCATCTACATCATCTATTTTAATTTTAAATGTTTTATATCCAGCTTCAACCCCAAAACCAATTATAAAAGAGTATCTAGCACCAATTTCCAAATCATATATACTATTATCATCATATTCTATAAAATCACCCTCTGCTTGAAAGCTTAAATCTGTATTTGGTATATCTATTTTTGCTTTTGCATATAACATGGGGATTGGGACATCAATATTATTATGCTCATGTTTAAGTAATGTTTCTACATCCATAAAGCCATTTAGATATTTAATATTTACTCCTACATCAAAATTTAGCCAATTGTCAAGAAGTTCATAATATAGAGTTAAATCATAAATATCTAAATCCAACTCACTATAGACATCATCAGTCAGACTAAATAGATTTATTCCTCCCCAAGAGAATGTTTTAGAAGCTTCTCCCGCTCCATTATGAGAAAACTTTGTATAACCTACTCTTATATTTGGAATAATAGGAAGTGGATGTTCAAAATAGGCTCTTAAAAATATTTCATTTTCGCTTTTCCAGTTTAAATCTTTTTCTATATCTATATTATCTCCCCCATTTTGTGCTGTTCCACTGGGTGAGTGGTTATATAAACCAAGATTAACCTCTCCACCTATAAAATCTGCCATTGTAAATGTTATTATCATAATTGTACTAAATAGTAGCTTTTTCATATTATGCTCCTTTTAAATAGATTATTATAGCAGAATATTATTACATTTTTGCACCTAAATTCATAGAAAATATTGGAAGTAACATAGCAGAGACTATAATACCAACAACTCCACCAATAAATAGCATCATAAATGGCTCTAATAGACTAAGCAGTAGTTTTAATCTATCATCATTTTCCTCTTGGTAGAGTGAGGCTATATTTCCTAAAATTTGGGCTACTTCACTAGACTCTTCTCCTAATGCCAATGCCTGCATAAAGTTCCTTTTAGGTTTAGTTCCCCTACCTCTTTGTAGAGCATGAGAGAGTTTATTTCCCTCTATAACTTTAACCGACGCTTTTTCAAACGACTCTTTAAATGCTGAGTTACTAAAGGTAGAGGTTGCCAATTTTACAGCATGAGCATAGGAGACACCAGAGTCTAACATTAATGATAGTATATATGAGAAGCGACCAAGTTCATGATTTTGTATTAATGCTCCAATAATTGGTATTTTCAAAACTAAGGTGTCATAAAATTTTTGAAATGGGTATATAAATTTATATGAGAGTTTAAAGGTAATAATTAAACCAATAAATCCCAAAATAAGAGCAATATAGTGACTACTTAAAAAATCACTTATACTTAATACAAATTGAGTAATAGGTGGTAGCTCTTGACCTGTATCTTTAAATATTCCTGTAATTTTGGGAACAACAAATGTAATAAGAAACCCAACCATACCAATAGCAACTATAAAGATAAACATAGGATAAGCAAGGGCATTACCAACCTGCTTTTTGATTTTAGCTTGGGTAGAGAAAAAATCTCCCATCTGAATTAAAACAGGTACCATCTTGCCACTCTGACCTGCAACATTAATACTCTGTAAGAAAAAATCGGGCATTGCATAGACACTTTGCGAGTTTAAGGCGTGATACAGAGATTTTCCCTCTTCTATCATAGTTCTTAAAGATGCTAGAAAAGAGGCATATTTCTTCTCTTTTTGATGCTGGTCTTCTATTAATCTAATTGCTGTTAAGATTGCCATTCCAGAATTAAGATATGATGACAGCTCTTTTGAAAATGAACTAAGTAGTGGTCCCGGCATCTCTCTTTGAGAAAAATTTTTTAAAGTTATCTCTCTTGTTGGGCTTATATTTTTATAAAATATCCCTTGGATTTTTAACTTCTTTTTTGCCTCATCTTCACCTGAAGCCTCTACTGTTCCACTAACGCTTTTACCTTCTCTTGTTATACCTTTATATTTATATAGCATATATCTTATCTTTTTTAAACCAATTATATCAAAAATATACACCATTTTCTTTTAAATCAAACATTAATAATTAGATAGTATAATAACGAAAAATTATACTTAGGAGGCTATATGAAGAGTAGCAAATTACTTTTATTACTATTGTCTATTATAGTATTTATTGTAGGGTGTAGCAAATCAAATAGAGGCGAAGATGGTAATAATTCAGATACAAAGGTGGTAAAAGAGAAGCTACCTAAAGATGCTGTTGTATCTATTCACAACAAAATATATACAAAAAAAGATTTTCCAAAAGAGTATAGTGAGTTAAAATATAATGGTAAAAAAAGATTTTTATCAAGATATATATATCTTCAAGTGGTTTTAGATAGTTTAAAAGATAAAGAGAAGATATATAAAGATAAGATAGAACAAGAGATAACTAAAAATATAGATGATTTAAAAAGAAAAGGTGTTATTTTAGAAGGTTTAGAGAAGTTTATATCCAATTTAGATATAACTTTTAATACAATAGCTTATCAAGAGGTTCTAAAAAAACATAAAGAGATAGAGAAAGAGATTAACGATTTTTATAAAAAACATGAAAAAGCGTATAATTATCCCGATATGATAGAGATTGCTCATATATCTACAGATAATAAAGAAGAGGCGGATAAAATTTTACAAGAGTTAAGAGATAAAAATGCAACTATTGAAACTTTTGCTAAATATGTAGAGAAATATAGTAAAGATTTAAAAACTATTTCAAGTGGTGGATATATTGGAAATATGAGCCAAAAAGAGTTAAATCAAGAGTTTTTTTCTAACGCATGGAAATCTCAAGAGAATAGAGTAGTATCAACTCTTTTGAAATTAAAAGATACAAAGTATTATCATATAGTATATCTATTTAAAAAAATTCCATCACATAAAGCAAGTATAAAAGATGAGAGAGAAAAAATTATTAATTTTCTTTTAGCAAAAGAGATAAAGAGATGGAAATTGGAGCATTTTTCTAAAGCCAACAAAAATAGTAAGGTAAAAGTTTACGATATAAAAGTAGATATTTAAATTATTTAGTTCTTTTTATAAAAGGACTAACCTTTACTTAAGATTACATCATGTAAAATAACCCCATGACAAATAGGTTTTGTTGACTAATTGTAAAATATTAACTTATATTAGTTACATAATGTCATATACATACAACACAACACACGAACATAAACACAAAGGAGATGTTACTATGTATAGAAAAAATAAGATGTTATCTGCTATTGCGGCAGTTGCTGTTCTCTCATCAGGTGCAATTGCATTCGATATGACTGTAAATGGAGAGATTTTTACCGTTAAAGGTGGGTTTGATGGACAAATAACTTCAACTGATGTAAAAGGTATTGATACAACTGATACTGAAGCCTATCCAGTTGATTATAATGGTGATGTAGATACTAATGGAGCAAGAAAAAGAGTGGCTGGTAGCCCTGTAGTAGCTGCTACTTATCTTGGTGGTGTAGAGGCAAGTCAACCAATGCGTCTTAGTGCAAATGGAAAAGGGGATGCTTTAATTTATCCTGCATTTAGAGCTGGAGATGGTTGGAGTACAGAGATTATTGTAAGAAATACTAATAACACAGCAGTTGTTGCTAAAGCTGTACTATATGCGGCTGATGATTCAAGAGAGCTAATCGACTTTAATATTTACCTATCGGCTCATGATGCATTTAGATTTAATATCTCTAAAGATGGTGTATTATCAACAAGAGATGGTTCTTATGCTAAAGGTGTTGACCCAACTTATGAAACAGATAAAGTAGAGTTTGTTAAACATGAAGAGGAAGAGTGGGAGATAGGTAAACTTGAAGATAATGTAACTGCTGGTTATGTTGTTATTTATGGTATGATTCAGGCAAGAACAAACTCTTATCACTTAAAACATAAGAAACTTTATCAAGATTATCGTTTAGCACTAGATTTATGTCGTGATAGTGATGGTAATTTAACAAATCATCTAAGTAGAAATAATATTCCAATGACACAGTGGAGACGAGCTTATGTTGAAAACGGTGTTGTAAATGGTACACTAACACTTGCAAGTGGAGTAGGTGCTCCAAATGTTGATGCTAACTGTACAGATGGAAATGATACTGCTGGTGCTGAAGCTATGAGAAAAGCTAGAGGTAACACAAAAATGTTAGACCACTTCAAGAGTCCTGCAAATGATGCACTATTTGGTTCTGTTAGAATTCAACATGAAGGTGATAATAGAGATTTACTACTTCCTGCAACAGCAATTGCTAACTTTACAGATGATACTGTTGATCAAATGATGTTATGGGCAACTGGTGAGTATGCATCTATGCAAGATAGAAGAATTTATGACAATACTGCAAATGCTAACCCATTCTCAGAGTATAATAAAACTGGGGTAGAGAGAGATTCAGATACATTCTTAACTAAAAAAGCATATTATGTCTTTAATAAAGATACAGACAATGTGGAGAGAAATACACTTCTTGTTACTCAACCAATGAAACGACCACTTGTTCAGTTAGGTGATACAATGGGTTATTGGGATAATGAAGGAACAGCAGTCAGTCCGTGGGGTGACTTTAAGTTACAATATAGATTATATGATGATAATGAAAAAGAGTATGCTGAAGAGGCTGGTTTACAACATATTACTTCTCCATATAATACTGACCCAGCAGCAGGGTATGTTAATGAGCTACAAGTACTTAGAGATTTAGAAGAAGATAAAGATATTGTAAAAGGTACAAATGGTGAGTACTTTAACAATGGAACACATGGATATGCTGATATTGACTTCTATGGAAATAGAAATACTGGACTTCCTGCAATTATTACACAGATGAGTTCTTCTAAAGTTGGAAATGAAGCACAAATTAACTGGGTTTATTCAACAACAGTAAAATAATAAAGAGGTTCTAAAATGAAAAAAGATTTATTAACATTGATAGCTACGGCAAGTATAGTTGCACTATTGGTAGGTTGTGGGAGTAGTGGGAAATCTACAAAGAAATCATCTGTAAATACACCTACTCCAACAGCAACAGTTGCTCCTACAGCTACAGCAACAGCAACACCTGCTCCTACAGCTACAGCAACACCTGCTCCTACAGCCACTACCAATCCGGCTGGGAATGATACAAGTGACCCTTTACCATTCTAGGATTTAATATATCTCTCCTATCTATTCTAT
>Ga0256914_1004152_pt1 | contig 11041 bp, 17 predicted proteins | sample HulkmetaG_FD_191571 | JGI IMG/M metagenome (GOLD analysis project Ga0256914, IMG submission 191571) | Hydrothermal chimney microbial communities from Main Endeavour vent field at the Juan de Fuca Ridge, Pacific Ocean - Hulk | ecosystem: Environmental > Aquatic > Marine > Hydrothermal vents ...
TCAAGCTCGGAATTCTGGGGGAGATTGTTCCTTAAGGCCCGTGGGTACGAAGTCAGTAACCTCTGCTATTGGAATATGCTCCACTTGGTTACGGGGGAGGACCGCGGAAGATTCCCGTGAAGAGGATAGAGGATCTTTGGAGGAATGTGGAGAGGCAGTCTTCGTCTACTTGTTCGATTCCCGTGCCAGAGGTGAGCGGGGGGAACCGAGTGATATGATGTCACATCTATTCCATTTTGGACCCGCGCGCTGCGCCATGGGACACCTTCTTGTTCTTGAATAAACCAGTCGCATGAGCTTCGAGTGAGCGTAAGACCGTCAGCTACAGCTGTCATTCCATGTATAGATGCGAGAATCGAAAAAAGTGTTTGTGATTCATGTGTGATGCAGCAGGGCTTCTGGCAGGAGCTTACTCTCCACCTTCATCAGGGTTTCCGAGAGGTAAGACTTGGAGATCCCCAGCCTCTCAGCCAATTCTGAGAGGGTCACCCTCCTAGGAAAATCGTAATAACCCTCCTCTATAGCCCTCAGGAGGATCTCTCTCTGCCTCCTGGTCAGCTTTCTCTCCCTCTCCCTCCTCACCGAGACCCTGAGGCCCTTTCTCCTTAATGCCTCCCAAAGATCCTTCCCTCCTCGAGGGTGGTGCCACTCCGCCCTGCCCATCCTGACGGAGAAGGGGAGGCGCGGTGGCTCAATTTCGGCGAATATCTCAGCCAAGGGGCACTTATGCCTCACTACTAGGATTGAAGATCCCTCGTCTCTCACCTCCCTTACCGCCTCATGGGATTTGATGTAGGAGAGGACTTCCTCATCTCTAGGTGCCAGCAACACCAAGGAGAGGGTGCAGACACCGCGTGTGAATAAGGATATGACCTTGGCTCTCACTCTAGGGTGCTCCCTAGTCAGGTCCCCAAGCCAGCAGCCCTCGGGTAAATCGGAGGAGCACACCATCATTATGACTCATGTCATAGACCTTGCGGATACAATATAACCCTAGCGTTCCTTAACAGTTTTTACCGAACATGTTCGCACCAGATTAATTTGACACGCAACGATATTAGTCATCAGGTGTCGCTATGCTGCAGCTCAGCATTGTAGATGCCATTGACCTCTTTTACTTGATCTACGCCGCTGGTGTCATGTTATTCATGATCTGGTACGCCAAAAGACTAACGAAACCTAGGAGGTGATCGGAGTGGTTAGGATGGAGAAGGAGGAGAAGATATGGCTGGGTATAATAGCGCTGGTGGCCATAATATTCAACGCCGTGACTCTCTCGCCACTAGTCCCTTGGGTGCACTGGGATCTGTTCAATCCACCACAGCCGAAGCAGATCATCAGGGTCCACATGAGGGATCACAAGTTCTTTTTAGTGGAGGAGGGTGAGATGAAGCCCCTCAAAGCTGGCACGATCTCCATAAAGGCAGGCGTGCCCGTGAAGTTCGTGGTAACGAGTGAAGACCTAACCTACGGCTTCGGGGTCTTCGATCCAGAGGGGAGGATGGTCTTCCAGATGCAGGTGATTCCCAAGTACGAGAACTCGATGGTCTGGATCTTCGACGAACCCGGCTACTACACGGTCAGATCCACCGAGTACTCCGGTCCGCAGCACCCGTACATGTTCGTGGAGGGGGCCATCCAAGTGTTGGGAGGGAGTTAATATGGGCAGGCTCACTCTGGAGAAGTTGACCCTTAGGTATGTGGTCGTCGCCTCCCTGTTCCTAGCCCTCGCGGGGATAGAAGGTATGATGATGCGAACCAGACTGCTGAACATACCTTTCATCGACGAGCACCACTATTACGCTGTGATGACAGTCCACCCACTAGTGGGGACCTATGGGTGGGCTTACATGGCTGTGATGGGAGCCTTCTTCTTCCTCGTTCCCACACTTCTCAAGAGGGAACTCTTCAGTATCAAACTTGCATCCATCAACCTCTGGCTTCAGGCCGCAGGCGTCTTCATAATCTGGCTCTCGGGATTCCTCTTCTATTATGGCTCCCTGTACACCATATACTGGCCCCTTCCGGTGCACTTCCCGGAGCCGGGGGCCTTGGCCTTCTCCCTAGGGCTGATCCTCACTGAGATATCGGTCCTGCTCTTCCTGTTCAACATATTCGCCACAATCCTGAGAGTATCGAAGCCAGGTCTCAGCACTAGATCAGCTGTGGCGGCCATGCTGATCGCCTCCTTCGGCTTGAGTGGCTTGCTGAAGCTGATCGGTGGGTTCGTGAACAGGGTGAAGCTTGGTTTGGGAATCGGGAAGCCTCTACTCACCGACGGTAGGGGGGAGCCCGAGAAACTACCCGTTTTCGTCGTTGCCGTCTTCAGGGGATCTATAGATGCTGTGATAAATGCCGTGGTGCTTGCAGGCGCGGGGGCTTTGATAGCCGGTTTCATGCTCTACAGGATGTTCGTGGGTCCCATCAATCCACTAGTGATAGACCCGCTCATCTACAAGAACATCTACTGGTGGGGCCTTGACATGATTGCGGATGGAGATGTCCTCATCTGGACCGCGGGCACTCTCTATCTCCTAGCGCCTCTACTGGCTAACAGGAAGCTCTACGCCGAAGAGGTGGTCAGATATATCATACTTGCTGATCTGATTGTGTCTATGGGTGTTTGGAGCCACCACCTGCTCTCTGACAGGCCCCAGCCCTGGTTCCTGAGACTCTTTAGCGGTCAGTTCATAACTTGGGGGGAGGGCTTTACGATGGGGCTCACCTTCTTCACCGCTCTCATGACCCTCTGGCTGGCTAGACCCCTGAAGCTGACCCTTCCCATAAAGTTCATGCTGGGAGGGATCGTCGGCTTCCTCTTAGGGGGGATGGCCGGTCTCATACAGGCTAACTACGGGCTCAATGTGATAATTCACAACACCCAATGGGTTCCGGGCTTCCACTTCCATGAGACGTTACTCACTGGGCTCAGCAGTATACTATTCGCCGCCATTTATGCCCTGACCCCTATGCTCGCAAATGTAGAGCTGGATGAGAAGCTGGGTAATATCCACTTCTGGCTGTGGGTCGTAGGGGGCATAGGGATGTCTCTCTCCATGGGTCTGGCTTGGAGGGAGGGTATGCTCAGGAGGACGCTCTACTTTACCGACAAGTACCTGCCGTACATGGCCGGTGCTTGGTTCTTCGGTGCACTGATGGCTTTGGGCTTCCTAGCATTCCTCCTCAACGTGGTAAAGACGTTCGGCCTCAGGAACGTGGTGGGCCTCTTCCTCCCGGAGAGAGAGGGGTGACCTTCCCTCTCACCTTTTTGACCTCGACATGAATTGAGGACAAAACGTCCATAAGGACATTAATACGAGGACGCACGATGTTCAGGGATGGGGGATGAGGAGTGAGAGATGGGAGGCAATAAGGTTCCTACTGGTGATCGCACTAGCCGCGATGATAGCGACCTTCCCCTTCTGGTATCCTAAGGAGAAGGGGCACGTTCAGGCGGGCCACGGATGGTCGGATGACACAGCCCGTGGATGGGGAAGGAGGGGTGGTTGGACGGCTCGGACCCCGAATCCTAATGAGGGAGAGCACCTCGTCCGACCCGATCAGGCACTGAACCCAGCTATATAAGGGCCCGGAGGGGCCTTCGAAGACCTACCCCACCTTTATCGCATCTTCCGGGACTTTCCACCTATCTCTCCACGCTAACACCTCTCCTAGGCAGCTTCCTCACCAAGAATTCCTTTCCCCTGTACCTCACCACCGTCAGAATTCCCTCACTAACGAGGTTCCCGATCACTTCGTCTGGATCGATTCCCCTTTCCCTGAGGAAGGTCCTCGCGAAGTCGAGCCGAATTGGGTGGACGGCGGTCGTCGCCTTGAGGTACTCCTCAGGGTCCTCAGACACCTTGAAGCCTGGGCCCTCGTACCCCGTGAGGAGCTCAACATTCACTCCGCTGGCCTCCTTGAAAGCCAAGTAATATCTGGAGAGGACTCCCTCATCGGGGGGCTCAACCCAAGGCTCCGCTGGCGGCCTTATTGGGATTGCTATATAGGAGACATCCGGATTCAGCTTGGACACGAATTCACCCACTCTCTCGGCCTCTTCCTCCATGTCATTCACGCCCCTTACCAGCATGGTCTCCGTGAGTAACCTGCCGGAAAACGTGGAGGAGAACTTAAGGAGTCCTTCTAAGATCTTATCCAAATCCAAGGCGGGATGGGGTCTGTTCACTAGCTTCCACACGCTCTTAGTTACTGCATCCACCTTGACGGACACCGCGTCCGCCAGGTAGAGGGCTTCCCTGACCTCCTCCGCATGAAGGAGGGAGGAGTTGGTTATCACCGCAACTGGGATGTCGAGGGCCTCCTTTATCCCCCTTATTTCCTCTGCCAAGTGCAGATCGAGGGTAGGCTCGCCATCTGGTACGAAGGTCACGATCTCCGGTTTCGTCTTCTCGGCTCTACTGACCACCTCCTCCACGATCCTCTCCGGGTCGTAAAACCTCTTCCTCCTGATGTCGATGTGAATGGTCCTGCCAATCTGGCAGTAGATGCAGGAGTATGTGCAGTGCTTCGGTGGGATGTTGTTAACTCCTAAGGAGAGGCCGAACCTCCTAGATGGAACTGGGCCGAAGGTTATCACTCGGGACAATGGTATCTGAGACATTAAACCGTTGTTGAACATTCATCAGCTCCGCTCAGAGCATGAGCCCGAGGGAGGAGAAAATCCTCCTGAACCTGCGCATCTCGATCAAGTACCTCAAACCCTCTTCGCTCAGGTAGAGTCCTCCCTTCTCTCCCTCGTATATGAGGCCCTTTTCTCTCAGCAGCTTCAGATATTCCGTTAATCTGGAATAGGGGATGTTGGCCTCCTGGCCAAGCCTGGTGGGCGCTATCCCCGGGTGTGCCGATACCGCTTCCAGCATGTCCATGATTATCGCAGCTTGGGAGCGGTACTTCCTTCTCAACCTTCCACCCTGATCACCGGGATTAGAAGGAGCAGAGCGATTGGTCTCACCATCTCACCTGCGATGAGGAGCCAAGGCTTGGCATACATGAGGGAGAGGAATGTCATGATATGAGAGACGCCTAAACCTAGGTAGGAAGCGGTGGCATGCTTGGAGGCCCTGCCGTAGGAAGCTAGGGCCACGTAGAGTACGATTGCGGCGGGAATGAGAGGCACAAGTGAGAAAAGCCTCTTGGTGGGGGAGGTGACCTTGACCGCCAAGAGGAGATAGCTCATGGCGAATAAGAGCTGGATCGCGATGAACCAGCTGTTGTTAGCGAGGCCGGAGAGCCAGACCCTAGGTGGGGCGTGAGGAGGGGACGATAGAGTAGTGAGAAAGCCGGCGGAGGCGAGGAAGGAGATCACCATGAGGAGGAAAGATCCCAGTATGGACCCCATACCGGGAACACCCATCCTCCGGGCCTTCCAGGCTTGGAGTGAGAGATAGGAGGATATGGAGGCAGCCGCCAAGTTCAGTACGGATATCGTCAGGGCGAGTGAAGGCGGGATTGCCTGCATCTAGATCGAGGATTCGACCCCGGCTCCTATTTAAGGGCTTAGGGGTAGAGTTGGGCCCAAGCCAAGAGGAGGAATATCGCCAGTGACGCTAGGAAGAACGGCACGGATATCCTGTGAAACTTCCCGATCCTCAGATCCGCAAGTCTGAGCGCGATGAAGTTGGCCATTGATCCTATTATGATCCCCGTCCCGCCCAAGTTCACTCCGACTAGCAGGGCCTTCCAGTCCCCAGTGTGGTGGAGGAGGGTTATAGTGGCTGGCACATTGCTGATGACCTGGCTGAGAAGGGCAGAGGTTATCAGGACGTTGACGCCGTGAAGTGGAGGGATGAGTCCGGCGGATCCCAGCAGGTAGGATATCTCGCCGAAATCCATGAAGAGGAAGGCGAACATGGCGAGGAGAGGCACATCCACACCTCCAATCACCTCCCTCCTGACGAGCAGTGAGACGATCAATGTAATAACTACTCCCACGATGTAAAGGCCGCTGCCAGCCAAGATCAGGTTGAAGACCAAGAGGAAAATCGCGGACATCGCTGCTCTACTGTCGAGCCTTATTGAAACAAGCTTCGTCGGTCCAGCTTCGGTGACGGGGATAACTAGAGAGAAAGCTACGAGGAGTAGGGATGACACCGAGAAGAAGGGGAGGGTCGTCAACAGGAAGGATAGGGTGTCAACTTTGAAATGGCTCCATATTATTATGTTCTGGGGGTTGCCGAAGGGGGTCAGAGCTGAACCCACGTTGGCCGCAACTGTCACCAAGACCAAGGTGCCCGACGGGTCCCCTCCCGTCACCCTGTAGAGGGTCATCACCAGTGGGACCAGGATGAAGAGGGCGGTATCGTTCATCAACAGTGCGGCTATCAGCTCGGAAGCCAACAGAAGTAGAATCAGGCGTGATCTACCTTTCAAGGAGAGGATCCAGCTAGAGATCCTCGAGAACATCCCTGAGACATCCATGAGCTTGGACACCAGCATGAAGGAGAGTATGAGAGAGATGGCCTCGAAGTTCACGTAAGTGAGGGATCTGCTGGGGAAACTAGGGTCCAAGATCAGGAGGATCGCGTAGGCGACTATCAGTGTAGATAGCAGCCTCTCCCTCAGCAAGAACCTCTTGAGAGAGTTAATAGACGTATCTCCTTACCTCCTCCGTCAATCCGTAGTCTGGAACTACCTCCTTCCCGTCGCTGGATATCTTCACATGAGCGACTAAGTAGGGTCCCCAAGCTAGGGGGACGACCCAGCACCTCTCGGGTTCCCTGTATTCGGCCGCGTCCAGAGCCCTCAGTTGACTCAATATCTCCACAGCTCTTTCCTTGATCGTATCAATATCTACCTCCCCTCGAGACCTGGCAGGTCTGCCCTTCGGGGAAGGTTCCATCCTCTCGAGATCGAAGTGTATCCTGTCGAGGGCGTATCCTTGGTACATGATGGGGATATCGATGTGCGCCCAGCCCTCGGGGGCGCCCCTGATCAGGGGGGGACCCACCGATAGGAGGCTGATCAACTCCTTCACAGTCCCTATAGCCCTCTCAGCATCCTCCTTGCTTATAGGAGGGGACTTCCCGGGAGGACCCCTGATCGGTGGCGGCATCTTGCACCTTCACTGTCGCTCTGGACTATAAGAAAACCTTTCCCGGCCTGAAAATGGAGGGACAATTTGTCCGTACCTGTAATATATTTTGACGGATGAGGAAGCTTGGAGATGCCGTTAGAATGGATGTCGAGATGGTTAGGGGGTGGTTGAGATGAATCTGAGCGAGATAAAACTCAAGGTCAGATCTGTGGTCAGCATATCCCAGCTGGCCATGGGGATCTTCCTGCTACTGAGTGGGATAGCCCTCTACATATCTCCCTCCGGTAGGGGGAGTGGTGAGGCGCTGATATGGTTCATGACGAAGGCCGACTGGGAGTACTGGCACACGGTGATAGGGTTCATCATGGCTGGCTCAGCGCTAATACACGTGGACCTGAACTTCAGGACGCTGAAGGTCCTGACTAAGAGGCTGATGGGGTGATGAAGATGAACTGGGAGGCGGTGAGGTTCCTGTCCGTGGTCGCCCTGGCCGTGGTCATAGCCACATTCCCCTTCTGGTACCCGGAGGTGACAGGAACGGAGAGTGGCCTAGTGCATGAGGAGAGTCAGACCTTCGCAATAAGGGGCGTGCTAAGGGAAGTGGGAGAGTATAACATCGTGGTGGAGACTCCCCAAGGCGAGGTGGAGGTCGCCGTGCACGGATGGTACAGGGAGAGGACCATGAAGTGGTTTGAGGTCTTGGACGAGCTGAGGAGTTACGTTGGTTACGAGGTGATCGTGGAGGTCGAGGACGAGGGTGGTGGAAATCTCGTGGCCAAGTCCATAGAGGTGCCGTCCGTGGGAGTCAAGTTCTGACAACCTCCATCCTCTTTCAAAAGAAAACATTTTACCGCCTTACCGTGGGATTTCACGATGCCCAAGGGAAAGATAGGTAGGTTCCAAGTGATGGGCCTCCTGCAGGCGGCCAGGTATTACCTGCTGAAGGGGGATTTGGAGAAGGCGAAGTCCTTCGGCCTTAACAGGGCAATCTTCTATGCATGGGCGAAGAGGACCGGTGGAAGGCCCTCGAGAAGATATGCTGCTGGTGCTACGGCCCCCTCCATGCCCCCAGCGGCTAGAAACATCGAGAAACTGGGGAACGAAGCTGCTTATGTCTCTGAGGGAGGGCTATTCACCATAGGCGATGAGGTACAGAGGCCTGAAGATTACGACAGGCAGATAGCCCAGAGGATAGATGCGGTGATCCCTTACGAGGAGGCATGGAATGCTGCAATTAACTACCTCAGAACGTTCCCCAAGGAGGTATTGTTGGACCAGAGGCTATTCTACGAGAAGGTCTATCTACCGGTTAGGGATCATTTTGAGGAAGTAGTTAGGAGATATTCCAAGTCCGGCGGCTTAGAAGAGCTGTTAAGCTAGGGCAAGGGATTTATTCTTCATTTGGGTGGAGGATCAGGTGCTGAATGGACCTTCCCAGCTACAGATATCCCGGGCTCGATTCTATAAGGGCAGTCTTGGCAGTTCTGGGAGATACCTGGACCAATTTGAGGAAGATATCCAGATTGACGGGTCTAAAGGAGTGGAGGGTCAGGTCCTCACTATCATTTCTAATCACCCTAGGATTGGTTGAGAGGTTGAGGAGGGGGAGGCTCTACTTTTACAGGTTAAGGGAGAGGAGAGATCTCCTAGAATCATTCTTGGAAAATGAAGCGTTCTTCTGGGTCATGTGGTCTCTCCTTGTTGGTCTTCCCTTGAAGAGGGGCCCTTGGGTTGAGTTTGGCCTTAAATTCGCCGCTGAAATTGGTTTGGTGCATGGAAGCCTTCTGACGGATAGAGGGAGGAGGGAGGTCCTAGCTACGGCGATAAAGAGGGCCTACTTGGAGGTGGCTGGAATGGGGGATGTAGTTCCCCTCTCGAGGATATCAGAAGTCTTGGAAGGATGGGGTCTCCCCGAGGGGGAGTTCAGGAGGTCCGTGCTGGGAGCTCTGTCTCACTTGGAGGGTGCGAAAATAGTGAGGCTCGGTGTGAGATCCTCCGGGGATTACTTGGAGATACACGGCCTCGTCATAGGTGAGGATCACACAACCCTGTAGGCCATGTAGGACCAACCAGGCCTGTTGGCCTCGTAGAAGGACATGGCTCTCTCGTCCCTGGAGTCGAGTCGCCTTCTGAGCCACCTGAACACGGTCAGGTATTTGGCCCCCATCTCCCCAGCCAATCCCATCGCCTCGGCCAGTAGTCTTGTGCCTATCCTCCTTCTCCAATGATCTCTCACCACATGGATGCCGTAGTCCAGATTGAAGTTCCTCACATTGAGGTAGGTGAGCCCAACGGGTCTTCCCGAGAGACTGGCCAGCAGGACCAGATGATCTCCCATGCGGGGAGGCACGTAGAATCCCCAGCTCCTCCTTTGCACCTCCCTGAAGATTTCATCGGACTCCCAGCTCGAGATCCTATCTACCTTCACCTCTTCATTGGGCTCCAGAGTGCGGGCAGGGATCCTCCAAATGTATATGCAGGACCTCTGGTCGTGTCTCGGTGGAGGGGCGTCACTCGGCAGGATTAGGATCGTGGTGGGTCCTGACTCCGCATCGATGCCCACCTGACCGGGCGATATTATTATTCTCGCCTCTCTCCCTCCCCTAGAAACCCAGACCACGCGGAAGGATAACCTATCACCCATTTCCTCGAGATATATGTCGATTATTGGCTTAGTCCAGAAGGTCTTGGTCTTTCCAGCCTCTTTCAACCACTCCATGAACTCCTCGGGGGTGAGAGGGGGTATCACATGCTCTCGCCGCGCCTCCCCCTTATAATGACGGACCTCGATCGACGGGATCCTTTTTAGTTGATAGATAGTATCCTTCTCCGATTATGCCGACGGCAGGACTGGATGAAGCGGGAAGGGGTCCGGTAATAGGACCCATGGTGGTGGCGGGAGTCGTCTTAACGTCCAGCGCTGTGAGGAAGCTCAGGGCGATGGGGGTGAGGGATTCCAAGCTGCTCACTCCGGAGAAAAGGGAGAAGCTTGAACCTGTGATAAAGGAGATGGCGGACGCATACTCGCTCACTGTGGTGGAGCCGAGGAGGATAGATGAGGCTGTGTCGAGGAATGGTCTCAACATTCTTGAGGCCGAGGTGATGGCTGGGATAATTGAGGAGCTGAAGCCAAGCATGGTCATAGTGGATGCTCCGGGAAGGAACACGGAGCGTTTCAAGCGAGTCCTCAAATCCAAGCTGAAGGGCATACCTGTGAGGGTAAGGGCTGAAAACAAGGCGGACAGTAGGTTCGTTCACGTAGCGGCCGCTTCCATCTTGGCCAAGGTTGAGAGGGATAGGAAGGTGGCCGAGCTCCGGGAGAAAGCTGGTTACGATTTCGGATCAGGATATCCCGGGGATCCTAGGACGAAAGAATTCCTCCTCAAGGTCCTCGACGGTTATCCATTTCCCAAAGATCAGATAAGGTGGAAGTGGGCCACCATGCAGAATTTGCTGGATGAGAGAAGGAGGATCGATTTGACCGATTTCCTAGAATGATGCTATTAGAGTTTCCGCGCGTTCCAGGCGTTCACGACGAGGTTATGAAGGAGCTCTGTCTCATCCGGATATATCCGCCCTTATCGACACCTATGATGTTCCCGCAGGTGCACTTGACGGCGTCACCTTCACGCACGCTGTGATCTTCGATTATCCTCCCCTTCCAGCATCTCCAGAGCTTTCCCTTGCCCATCTTCTGGTACTTGAACACCTTTCTACCGCACTTGGCGCACTTTATCGTTATGATCCTCATCTCAGTGCCCCCCAACCTCCTCATTACTCACCCAAGGTTAAGGGGTTCGGGATTCTGGATTGAGCCGCCCGCGGGGCTAGCCTCCCCCGTGTACGTGAGGGGATTATTTTTGCGATCTGAAATTCGAAACTCACCACGGGTCAGGATCTCCTCACCTCCAGTATCTCCAGCTTGGCGTCCACCTTGTCGTAGTAGAGATTTCCCCCGTCCCATTCTGCCTCCCCCCTCTGGCT
>Ga0256914_1004153_pt1 | contig 11036 bp, 4 predicted proteins | sample HulkmetaG_FD_191571 | JGI IMG/M metagenome (GOLD analysis project Ga0256914, IMG submission 191571) | Hydrothermal chimney microbial communities from Main Endeavour vent field at the Juan de Fuca Ridge, Pacific Ocean - Hulk | ecosystem: Environmental > Aquatic > Marine > Hydrothermal vents ...
GTCAGGTAGCCGAGATTGAACAGGCTCAACGCTTCCTCCCGGATGTCCAGTGCCTCGTTGTAGGATTCTTGCACGTTCTTGCGGGTCAGGTCGTTGTGGACGCGCATGAGTCCTTCCAGAGGTGCGGAATCTTCCTCTTGAGGCAACGGGTCCGGGATGGGTTCCTTGCCGAGTTCGGTGACGCCGAGGACGTTGACGATGAGCACGGCGTGGTGTGCGGTGAGGGCCCGGCCCGACTCGGTCACGATCACAGGGTGGGGCACGTCCTCGTCGTCGCACGCCTCCTTGATGGTGGAGACGATCCCGGTGGCATATTCCTGGAGGGAGTAGTTCATGGAGGACCGGAAATTGGTCTTGGAACCGTCGTAGTCGACGGCCAGGCCGCCGCCCACGTCGAGGTATCGGAGGGGACAACCGAGGGTGGCAAGTTCCACGTAGATCCGCGCGGCTTCCTGGATGGCGCTCCGGATGGCGCGAATGTTCGTGATCTGGGACCCGATGTGGAAGTGGAGGAGCTGAAGCATGTCCAGCATGTCCTCCTGCTTGAGGCGCCGCTGCACGGCGAGGAGTTCTCCCACCGACAGACCAAACTTGGACCGGTCACCCCCGGAGGCTTCCCACCGTCCGGCGCCGCGGGAGGCGAGTTTCGCCCGCACCCCGATGGGTTGCTTGACGCCGTGTTTCTTGCACAGGCGGATGACAGTGTCCAGCTCGGACAGTTTCTCGACGACCGGGATGACCTGCATGCCCATTTTGCTCGCCAGGATGACCATGTCCAGGTATTCCTCGTCCTTGTACCCGTTGCACACAATCAGGGCTTCCGGATTGTCGAGCACGGCGAGCACCCCGAGCAACTCGGGCTTGGACCCGACCTCGAGCCCGAAGTTGTATGGCCCTCCGAACGAGACGACCTCCTCCACAATGTGCCGCTGTTGGTTGACCTTGACCGGGTAGACCCCGACGAACCGGTTCTGGTACCCGAGATCCTCGATCACCTGGGCAAAGGTCTCCCGCAATTGCTGGACCCGCTGCTTGAGGATGTCCGAGAATCGCACCAGAATGGGGAGCTGGTATCCCCGAGCCTCAAGCTCCTGTTCCAGGGCCTCCAGATCCAGCGTCGGCCCGGAAGGACCGTGGGGATGAACCTGCACGTTGCCCCGCTCGTTGATCGAGAAGAACCCGCCTCCCCAGTGGTGCACGTTGTACAGCTCCGCGGACTGCTGAGGCGACCAGTCTCGCTGCCTGTGAGACGCTCCGGTCGCTCCAGGGGTGATGTGGATGGGCATGCTTCCTACTGAACCTCCTTTGCCTGGGACGTGGCCTCGAGACGGACGAGCATGTCCCTGGGTGTGGGGCGACGTCCGTTTTCCCTCCAAAGAAGGTAGTCGTCCAGGATGAATCGATGATCGAACACCAGAGTGGGCAGTTCGTCAAGCCGAAACCACTTCACCGAACGGGCATCGTCTCCTGCGTGGGCCGTGCCCCGAGCCGTGGCCACGAATACCACACTCAGGGTGTGGTGACGGGGATCCCGCCGGGGATCCGAGTAGACATAGAGCAGGTCGACCAGCGCCACGTCCAGACCGGTCTCCTCCTTCGCCTCCCGAACCGCGGCTTGCTCCACACTCTCCCCCTCGTTCACGAATCCTCCGGGCAGTGCCCACCCAAACGGCGTGTTCTTCCGCTCTATCAGTGCCACCCGGCCGTCACGCTCGATGATGATGTCCACGGTAGGAAACGGGTTGCGATACCGCTGCTTCTCTTCCATCGTTCCTCCCTCCAGGTTGCTTCCAGTCGCCCCCCTGAACACGCCGCACTTCCGACCAGGCTCGAATCGACCGGGCCCATCGCGCCCCACACACCAAAACGTCCCGGACAACGCTCGGGTCTACCACGGGAAAGGCAAACGTTCCCCGGCCTCGAGGTCCCACTGTAGCACAGGAACCGGCGATGGAAGCGTGGAAAGTGGGGCGGCTGGTTCCCCGGCGACTCGCGGAGAACTCAGTCGGTACAGGACTGGAGGGTGGGTGCGTCGTCGTTGCAGTCATAGTCGGCCGGGTCCGTTCCCTGGGGGGCATCGGTGATGCTCCCGGGCCAGAAGTAGTCGGGAAACCCGTCCATGTCCCGGTCCCACCCAGCCGCCCCTGGACCGCCGTAGGCCCCAATGTCGGCTCGAGTCCCGTCCGGATCGGAGTCCCCAGAACATCCGGTGTCCACCAGCGGCGACCCGGGTGCCAGGTGGAAATCCACCGGAAATCCCTCCGCATCATAGTCGAGGAAGTCGGGTTCCTGTCCCACCGTGAACCCATTCGTGTCCCCCAGGTTGTGGTTGGTCTCCCCGGCCTCCGCATAGAAGCTGGAACAGGCGATTCCCGGGTCCGCAGAAGACCCCGGGTCATCGTACAAATTGCCCCCCATGTTGTAGGCGAGCACCGTGCCCGACAGAATGGGTCCGGAGCCCGCGCCGGTCATGTAGATACCTCCGGCGGAAATCGCGACGTTGGCGACCACGGCGCAGTAGGAGAGGTCCGGGCTGGCGTTCTCGAGCCGGAGTGCGCCACCGGTCTGTCCGTTGTTTCGCGTGAACAGACAGTTCTGGACAACCGGGTCTGCGGACACGAACGCTGCACCACCGCCCAGGTCCGCCTGGTTGTCCTCAAACCACCAGTTGCTTCCTTCGACCGATGTCGTCTCCACCAGAACCAGGCCGCCGCCGCGCCCACCGGCAGCCAGGGCCACGTTCCCGTCGAACCCCACCCGGTACAATGTCAGGGTGGTGTTCCTGGAGTAGTATCCTCCGCCTTCCCGAGCCTGGTTGTTGCGGAAGATCACGTCCTCGAGGGTGACGTTTGCGGAGCTGTCGGAGTATCCGCCGCCGCCCACGTTGTCGGCGGAGTTGTTTTCGACGAGCACGCGGCGGAACAGGGGTGATCCGAACGCCGAGCTGATACCGCCACCATCGGCGGTGGCGTGGTTGCCGGTCACCACGAGGTCTGTCAGGACGGGGGAGGTTCGGTAGGTGCGAATTCCACCGCCCCGGTTGGATTCTCCGCCGGTGAGGGTGAAGCCGTCCACCATGGTGCCCTGTCCTTCGCCGCTGTTGAGCAGGAAGACGCGGCCCTTGGACTGGGCGTCGATGGTGGTCACGCTCGGTCCGGCAGTGCTGCGCAGGGCCACGGCCTTTCCGTTGAAGGTGAGGTCGAATTCGAGGTAGGTTCCCGGCCCGACCCAGACGGTGGTGCCGTCCTTGGCTGCGTCGAGGGCCGCCTGGATGGAAGCCTTGGATGCCGAGGTGAGGCCGACGTGCGGGTCGGCGCCGTCGTTGCCGCCGCAGTCAGCGTCGGTGCCGTCTCCAGCAGAATCGGTGGCCCCGGGGTAGACGGTTGGATCGGTGTCGTTGCAATCGCCTCGAGTCGCCACGGTGCCATCGGGGCCGACGCAGGCGCGAACCGGGGCGGTATCGGCTCCGAATCCGTCCCCGTCGGTGTCCGGGTACCAGGCGGAGGACTCGAGCCCTTCGTCCACGGTGCCGTCGCAATCGTTGTCGACCCCGTCACAGGTTTCAGGGTTGTCGGGGAAGGCGGTGGGATCCTGGTCGTCGCAGTCGTCCCCGACGGAGACGTAGCGTTTGGGCTGATGACAGGTTTCCACCGTGGATTCGGGGTTTCCGTGCCCGTCATCGTCCTCGTCGTAGTACCAGGTCGGGGTGGGCACGCCTTCGTCGATGAGACCGTCACAGTCGTTGTCCACGTCGTCGCAGACCTCGACAGCGTCCGGGTTGATGTCGGGGTTGAGGTCCATGCAATCGCCGTCCTCGGCGGTCCATCCGTCACCATCGGCGTCGGTGCCCGAATGGCACCCGGTGTGGACCGGGGACAGGAGCAGGACGAGGGCAGCAACAGCGATGCGCAGGTACCGGGAACGGCAGCAGCGGGTGGGTGTCATGAAGAAGTCTCCTCCTGGACCGCGTTCTCTGATTTTACTCATGGTTGTAACGGGGTTGGCCTCTCGATTCAACGGCGCACAGGCCCGCCGAGTGCGACCCCTGCCAGTTGGACGCGAAAAAGGGACCGTTCATTCGTTCCAGACGCCAGGGAGGGGATGCAACTGTCGTGCCATGACTCGTACGCGCGCCGTGCCAGGAAAGTGGGGCCCGAATCGAGTCGGCAAGGAAGCCAGTTGCCCCCTCGGGCGGTCCCGGCGTCGGTCCAGATGGCTTGCGTTCGACACTGTCGTCGATTCGACACCCGGTCAGGGGCGTCAGGCGGCGCGCTTGCGGCTCTTCTCTCGCTGCGCCCGTGCCACCAGTTCTTCCTGGATACTGGTGGGGACCTGTTTGTACCGGGCGAACTCCATGGAGAAAGCGGCCCGCCCCTGCGTGCGGGAGCGCAGGTCCGTTGCATAACCGAACATTTCGGCGAGCGGAACCTCGGCGAGGATCACGGCGGTCTCTCGACCGGCCTCGGTGGCCAGGAGCAGCCCGCGGCGGGAAGCCAGGTCGCCCTGAACCGTGCCCATGAACGAGACCGGGGTTTCGATTTCGACCCGCATCACGGGCTCGAGCAGGACCGGGCGTGCGGCGGCGAAGGCCTGTTTGAAGGCCATGCGTGCCGCGGTCCTGAAGGCGAGTTCCGAGGAATCCACATCGTGACTGGAACCGTCCTGGAGCAGCACACGAATGCCGGTGACCGGAAAGCCGGCGAGAGGTCCTTTTTCGCAGGCGTCCCGGAAGCCCTTTTCACAGGCGGGGATATACTCGCGTGGGATCACACCGCCGGTGATCTCGTCCACGAATTCGAAAGGTTGTTCCACAGGCTCGATACGGCCGACCACATGGGCGTACTGGCCGGCGCCGCCGGTTTGCTTTCGGTGGCGGTAGTCGAACGCGGTGGGCTGGAGGATGGTCTCCCGGTAGGCCACCTGGGGGCGCCCCACCTCCACGTCGGCACGGTACTCGCGCCGCATTCGCTCGGTGTAGATCTCCAGGTGAAGTTCTCCCATGCCTGCGATGAGCGTCTGTCTGGACTCGGGATCCACGGAGACCCGGAAGGTGGGATCTTCCTTCATGAACCGATTCAACGCCTTGGACACCTTGCCCGCGTCGTCCTGGCGTCGCGGGGCAATGGCGAGCGTGATGACCGGTTCGGGTACGTGCAGTCCTTCCAGGGATACCGCTATCTCCGGTGAGCACAGGGTGTCCCCGGACGCGCAGTCCAGTCCGATGACCGCAATGATGTCCCCGCCTCGAGCCACGTCCACGTCGCTCCGTTCGTTGGCATGCATACGAACCACCCGGCCCACACGCAGCCGCTTCCCGGTGCGGCTGTTCAGCACGATGTCTCCCTTGCGGATCGATCCGGAATAGATGCGGAGGTAGGTCAGTTGGCCGAATCGCTCTTCGGTCAGCTTGAACGCCAGTGCAACCAGCGGCGCATCCGGGTCCGGGGACAGGGGAACGTGCTCGCCGGTGCGCAGATCCACCGCGCCGGCGTCTTGCCGGTCCACCGGGGAGGGGAGGTAGCGCGTGATGGCGTCGAGCAGGTTCTGGACGCCCCGGTTCTTGTATGCGGATCCCATCAAGACCGGTGTCACGGACAGGTCCAGCGTGGCCCGCCGGAGCGTGTCCACGATGAGGTCGGCGGGCACGGGATGGTCGTCCAGCATGAGGGCCATCATTTCGTCCGAGTGCATGGACAGAATGTCCAGCATGGTTTCCCGCGCGGATTCGGCGCGAGCCTTGAGTGTGTCGGGAACAGGACGGAACACCCGTTCCTCGCCATGGTCTCCTTCGAAATAGCAGGCCACCATGTCGATGAGGTCCACCACACCCTCGAACCGGTCTTCCAGTCCGATGGGAATCTGAACCGGGACCGGTTCCAGGTGCAGCTTGTCCCGAATGGCGTCCACCACCAGGTCCGGATCGGCGCCCTGGCGGTCCAGCTTGTTGATGAACGTGATCCGCGGCACCGCATAGCGCTTCATTTGCCGGTGCACCGTGACCGTCTGGGATTGCACACCGCCCACGCCGCACAGCACCATCACCGCGCCGTCGAGCGCGCGAAGCGACCGCTCCACCTCGATGGTGAAATCCACGTGTCCCGGTGTATCGATGAGGTTGATCCGATGGCCTTCCCACTGGAACGTGGTCGCTGCGGACGTGATGGTGATGCCTTTTTCGCGCTCCAATTCCATGAAGTCCATCTTGGCGCCCCGGTCTCCACCCCGGACTTCGCCCATGCGATGGATCTTCCCTGCATAGTAGAGAATACGCTCGGTGAGCGTGGTCTTTCCGGAATCAATGTGCGCGGAAATACCGATGTTCCGCGTCTTCGTCAAGATCTCTTCCATGTCCTTCGTCTCGAGCCGGTGGGATATCCGCGTACCAGTGAACAGTTGAGCGAGGTCCCGTGCCGGAGGGGTTGCCAAACGGTCGCGCTCTATAGCCGATCCTTTCGGGTCGTGGCAACAAAAAAGCGGACCGCGTTGCATGAAGCATAGGCCGAAGCACGGCGGCGTCAAGCGATGGCGCCCGAAAAGCTCGAACCGTGCGGACCGCAAAGGGGGGGGAACCCGGCCCGGCCCGGTGCGATTGCTCTTTGGAATGCGGGTCGCCTCTGGTACACTGCACGGGCTGAAAGCGTGCCGGTTTCAAGTCGTCCCCCGGGTTCCGGGGCGGCGTGGTCTTGAACATCGCGAGAGACGAAAATGGAGAGAGAACCGCAGTGTGAGAAGGCGAGGCGAGGGTGGAGCACCCCACGATTCCTCCTCGCTGCTTGCCTGTCGTTGATCGCCATCCTGGCTCCGGGGTGCGGCGAAAAGCCAGCCCCGGTGCTCGAGCGCTGTCCCCCGGAGCGTGCCCGGCCCGTGGACAGTCTGTATGACGCGGTGGCGGGCGCCGAGGTGGAGGGTGCGGCGGCTCGTGTGGTGGCCGATCCAACGGCCGAAGTGGTGAACACGTTGCTTGCCCTGGACTTCGAGGATGGGACACTGGAAGGACTCACCCCGCTCAAGGTCGAGGGTCGGCGCAAGGGCAAGGGGAATGACCGGGCCGGGTCGGGTGGAAAAAAGACGAAGCAGGTCACACGGGTGGTCCGCGAGGAAGGCGGTCATGCACTCCACCTGGGCGGTGGTGTGATGGGGCCTGAGAGCCTGATCTCCGAGGCGATTCCCATCGTGCCCGGCACGACTTACACCGTGACCTACCGTGTGCGTGCCCGGGATCTGGCGACGCGCGAGGGGCCGAACTATCGATTCGGCACCGTGGAAGCCCGGTTCTACGCGGTCCCGGACCATTACCACGACGCCACGCGCCACCTGCGGACCGGGTCGAATCGCCTCCGGTGCAGGCAGCGCACGGCTCAGCCTGCGGTGGGACCCAACGTAAGCGGAACCACGGACTGGGAGACCCACTCCTTCTCCTTTACTGCGCCGCCCAAGGCAAATCGCGTCATGCTCTTCCTGGATCACACGCGGCGGGAACCCGAGCGGGGGATCCCGGGAGGATCGCGGGGCGACGTCTGGTTCGACGATGTGATGTTGACGGCTCGAGGGCGTCCTATCAACACGAAGTATGCCAATCCGGATGATCTGAACGGGGCGCCCAGTCCGTTGCAGCTTCGGGTGGAGTTGCCGGCCGAGGACCACGGGGCCGAGACGCGGTATGCACTCTATGCCCCTGCGCCCTCTGTTCTGCGGTTTCGTCGTGAAATCCCACCGTCGGCGACTCTGAGCCTGGCGACCGGGGTGGCGCCCGAGGGGTGGGTCAGGGGTCGGGGCGGAGTGCGGTTCACCGTGACGGTGGTGGATGCCCAGGGGGACCGTCACGTGGTGCTGGAGACCACACATCGACCGGGCGAGACTTCGGAGGAGCGGTTCTGGCGGCCGCACCAGGTGGACCTGGAGGATTTCGCCGGCCAGCAGGTCTCGATCGAACTCGCCACTGCGGCCGAGAATCCCGCCTACCGGGATGACTACCCGGGGGCTGCAGCAGTCTGGGGCGACCCGGTCCTCTTCTCCAGGGATGGCCGTGGACGGCTCATCGTGCTGGTGGTGATCGATGCGGTGAGCGTCTCCCACGTGTCCGCCTACGGGTACGACCGACCGACCACCCCCCGGCTCGAGGGAATCGCCACGCAGGGGGTGCTGTTCGAGTATGCCTACTCGGCAGCCCCCTGGACCTTGCCCTCGTTTGCGTCATTCTTCACCGGGATCGACCCGGCCCGTCACGGAGCGGGGGAGCGTGCCTGGCGCGAGGTCATCTGGCGTCGACCTCTGGGGGAGCAGTACGTGACCCTGGCGGAGCGTCTGCGTGCAGCCGGGTTTCAGACGGTGGCGTTCATGAACAATCCTTACCTGACCACTGCGTTCGGACTTGGGCAGGGGTTCACTACCTATCGGGACTACGGGGTGGGGACGCGGACCGGGTCGGGCAAGGTGGGGGTGGATCACGCCATCGAGTGGCTTGACACCCACCGGGGATACGACCGGTTTCTTGTGGTTCACCTGATGGACTGCCATGGGCCGTATCGACCCCCGCGAGCGTATGCGCAGAAATTCGTGTCCGGGAAGTACGAGGGCCGGTTCGAGAAAGGAATGACCGGGAAGGACTACCTGGACCTGGCCCAGGCGGACGTTCCGGCCCGGGATGAACTGGAGAAGCAGCAGGTTCGGGATCTGTACGACGGCGCCATTCTCTACGCGGACGCCATGATGGGCCGTCTCTACGACCATGTGATGACCGAAGGGGGCACGCAGGATGTGACCTTCGTGGTGACCTCGGACCACGGGGAGGAGTTGTGGGAGCACGGGGGATACGAACACGGCCACCAGACTTACCAGGAACTCATCCGCGTGCCTCTGGTGATGGTGGGGCCTGCCGCGTTCGACGGTGGGCGACGGTTGCGACTCCCGGTACGGCTTCCCGACCTGGTCCCCACCCTGCTCGATCTGATGGGTGTGTCCGGTCTCCAGGAGATCGATGGTCGGTCCCTGGTGCCCATGCTCCAGGGGAAACCAGCCGGATGGGGCGAGGATCGGGAACTCTTCGCAGAGAACGAACTGTACGGGTCCGCCCAGGCCGCCCTGGTGCAAGGGCGCTACAAGTACCTGTACGCCATGAAGAACTCGAGCCCCAAGGAACGGCGCGCCCTGCCGAAGTACCGGCATGAGCTGTACGACTTGAAAGCGGACCCGGGGGAAACGCGCTCCCTGGTTCGAATCGAACCCACAAAATTGGCTGCCATGCACCGGAAGATGGATCGTCACCTCCGCCCCATGCTGGCCGGCCACTACGTGCTGGTCCTGGATGGCGGCGGCAAGCCGCGGCGATTCCAGGGTTCGTTGACCTTGCCTGACCACCAACGGTGGTTCGGCTACTACGAGGACATTGTGGCTCCGATGCCGGACGGAACCGAGGGAACGTTCCGGGTGACGAATCGTCGGGGCCGGATCGCGTTCGATGTGACCTCGCCTCGAGCCGTCCTGGCCTTCCGGCCGGACCACCCGGCGCCGGAAGGGAAAGGGGCAATAACCCTGGCCGTGGACGTGGACGGGCAGCCCTGGCGGGCCGGCGTGCAGACGCCCCGCGGAGAGACCGTGGGGGAGGGCGCCCTCTCCGTGACCTGCGACGACGGGTTGCTGGTGGCGCCCCCGGACGCACTCCCCGATTCCATTGCCGGGGAGGTGACGATCTTCCTGGCCAGGTTGCCCCGGCGCACCCTCGATGCCCGGCAGAACAAGGCCCTCTCGGAGGACACTGCCGCGCGTTTGCGAGCCCTGGGCTACCTGAAGTAGCTCACCACCAGGTCCCGGATCAACCGGTCCGCCAGGCGCCAGGGAAGGGACGGCGATGCCCTACCGGAGACCAGACAGGGACGCGGGCCGCGCCAGTCGGCCGCCACCAGGCCTGGCCGGCAACCCCGTGGTGTACGGCCGGGTGATCCTCGTCTTCCTGGTCCTCCTGGGCGCCACCCTGCGATGGCTGCGGTTTGATCTCCGGTTCAATCAGATTGCCTTCGCCTATGCAGCTTACTATCAGCCCGTGGTGTCTGCGCTGGAAGCCGGGCACCCGGCACAGGCGTTGACCACCTTTGTCGGGTTGCACCCCCCCCTTTACAGTTTCCTGTTCGCCGCACTCTACTTCATCTGGGGCGCCCCGGCAGGCTACCTCGCCATGTCCGCTGCCTTCTCCACCGGAGCAATCGTGGCAACTTACGCGCTCGGGCGCGAGGCGTTCGGCCCTCGAGTCGGCCTGGGCGCAGCAGCCCTCATGGCCGTTTCGGTCTACCAGTGCCACTACGCCCTCGAGATCAACAACTATCCTCTGCTCACCCTGGTGGCCACGCTCGGACACTGGGCGTTCCTGCGCATGCTGCGTCGACCCGACGGCCCCTCGTTGGGGGGTTGGATCGCGGTCATGACGGCAGGACTCTATACCCACGCCCTGGTCGCTCCGCTGCTCGCCATCCAGGTGACGGTATTTCTCGCCTGGCACCGAACACGATACCTCGCGCGGATCGCCGCTGCCACCGCGTTTGTCGGCGCCCTGTGCATACCCATGGTCCCCCCCGTGATCGCACTCCTCCAGTCGGGAGGTACCTACCAGAATACGCCGGTGCCTCTTGCAGCCCTCTGGTCCACGGTGGCCGGCGTGATGTGGCACCGGTTCGGACCCGAGGTGGTCTCCCTGCTCCTGGTCTCGGCCTGCCTGGTCGGGGGAAGGGCCGGCCTGAAAAACCCCGCTGAGCGTCGCGCCACCGTCGCGCTGCTCGCTTCCCTCGCCATGATTCCTTGCATCGCCCTGCTGATACTTGGACAGGTGGCCAGTGCAGAGCAGTATCCCTACTACCTCGTCGTCCTCGCGCCGACGCTCGTGCTCGCAGCACGCGGGCTGACTCCAAACGATACACCCCGACCTCGGTCAAAGGCCCGGCGCCCGGCTCCGGCCTGGCTCCTCGTGTTTGCCTGCCTCGCCGAAATGCTGTTCGGGTGGCAGGAGATCCGGGAGGCCTGGCTGGTGGTGGACCGGGCCCGGAGTC
>Ga0256914_1004154_pt1 | contig 11033 bp, 12 predicted proteins | sample HulkmetaG_FD_191571 | JGI IMG/M metagenome (GOLD analysis project Ga0256914, IMG submission 191571) | Hydrothermal chimney microbial communities from Main Endeavour vent field at the Juan de Fuca Ridge, Pacific Ocean - Hulk | ecosystem: Environmental > Aquatic > Marine > Hydrothermal vents ...
AAGAAGTTCTCACCAGACTCTTCTAGCATCATCTTTGCCTCTTCAAAATCTAAAGGTTTATAAAGCTTTGGTTCAAGTGGAATAATTTCATCTTCATCTTGTGTATTAACAGCCTCATTTTCTGTAGCCTCTAGCTCTTTAACTCCCCCATTGTTATGATCTTTTATCTTATCAGCATATCTTCTTAGATTCTTTTTTGCTCTCTCTAGTGCTAAATCTATTGCCGCATATAGATCTTTATCTTTTTGAGTAATAACTACTGTATGTTTATCTTTTACATTAATTACAAACTCTACGCTAAATTGCCCTTTTTTATTATCTGATAAAACCATACTTGCAGATATAATATCTAAGTTATACTTCTTTATAGCTTCAAAAGCCGATTCTGCATAATTTTTTATAGGCTCTGTAAGCTCTAAATTTTTTCCTACAATACTTGTGTTCATGTCATATCCTTTATTAATTAATTTATACTTTTAAATTATACCTTAAAAATTTAATATTGTAAATAGATATTACAATTATATATGTAACCATAATATGTGGATAAATGCTACTAAAGCAGTAAATATGGATACAATTATGCTAAATTTTAAAACTCTACTTTTATCTACAATCTCTAGCAAATTATCTATACCAAAGTATTTAAGGGTTAAAAATAGATTTAAAAATCCTATAACTGAACCTGCTAATGCAAGCCCCATAGCACCAAGAGGTTTAATTAAAGCTAGTGCTACTATTGTATAGACTATTAAAGATATAGTAGCAATTTTTGCCGCTAAAAACTGTTTATGATTTGCATAGAGCCATAAAGAGAATAGCTTATTTAGTCCAAATGGTATAAGACCAATTAGATACATTGCTAAAACTGCACCAACATCTATTGTATTTTCTCTGCTAAATGCTCCTCTTTCAAAAAGAAGCCAAATTATCTCATTTGAGTATATTATACCAACAACAGTTGCCGCACTTAAAAGATATAATAGTATCCAAAATCCTCTCTTAAACTCAAATAGAGCTTTTTCTAAATCTTTTGTTTTAATCTTTTTAGATACTGTTGGGAAAATAGCAGTCGATAAGGCTATAGCAAATAGTGCTAATGGAAGCTGAAAGACTCTATTTCCATAATATAGATAGCTAATAGAGCCACTTACTAAAAAAGATGCTAACCATGTATCTATAAATGACATTATTTGTAAAGTTGAATTACCCCAAACTGCTGGAAAAAAGTTTTTAAAAAATCTATTTGTATCCTCTTTAACTGCATTTGTTTTATTTTTAAAATTTTTTGCTCCATATCTTAATAGCCTTAACATATTTAATTTTTTTGCCATAATTAAATGAGCAATTACTTGTAAAATACCACCTGCAATTACACCCCAACTCATTGCTAATAGTATCTGCTCTTTTGAAGCATTTTTATATAAAAGCATAGCTATAATTAAGGCTATATTTAAAAGAGTTGTTGCAAAAGCTGTTATGGCAAAATGCTCTTTATACTGCAATAAAGCTCCTAAAAATGTAACTATAAAAATTAAAGGAAGATACCAAAATTGCAAAGCTACATATTTAGCTGTAATAATTAAAGTATCTGTACTAAATCCTGGTGCTAAGAGTTTGCTTATTGGATAAGAGAATATATTTACAATTAATGCTAAAAATATTATAACACTCAAAAGTTTTAATAAAATTTTAACACTAAAAATTGTTTTATATCTTGCTGTAATAAATGAAGGCATAAAGCTTTGAGTAAATGCACCCTCTGCAAATATACGACGAAAAAGATTTGGCAGTTTAAATGCTACTGCAAATATATCGCTATAAAGATTTGCTCCAAGAATCGAAGCCATAATAGTATCGCGAATAAAGCCAAAAATTCTTGAAACTAAAATTCCGCTACTATTTGAGAATATTGATCTAATTTTCATATACTTATTACTCTTTTTAAATGAATTATAACTATAATATGCTAAAAAATTAAAGGCAAGCAATGATTGTAGCAATTGAGGGCGAAATAGTATATAAAGAGCCAACCCTTTTGCATATTTTAGTATATGGCATAACATATGAGGTTTTTGTATCGCTTAATAGCTCATCAGCAATAAGTGGCAATAGAGCCAAATTATATACAACTCAAATTATAAGAGAAGACTCAAACACTTTATATGGGTTTATTTCAAAGGATGAAAAGAGAGTTTTTGATACACTGCTTAAAATTAATGGTGTTGGACCAAAAGTTGCTTTAGCAGTTTGTTCTACTTTTACACCAGAGACTTTTGCTAAAGTTATCTCAGCTAAAGATGTATCTATGCTAAAAAGAGTTCCAGGAATTGGACCAAAAGCCGCAAGTAGAATTTTGGTTGAATTAGCAGATTTTATTGTAAGTAGCGATACTCCAAAAGAGAGTAATAGAGCAATTTTAGAAGCTACTTTAGCTCTTGAATCTTTAGGATTTAAAAAAGATGCAATTAAAAAAGCTCTTGCTAATGAGAGTGGAACTACACAAGAATTAGTAAAAATAGGCTTAAAAAAGCTCCAAAGATTGTAATGAAAATTTATAACAATATAATTATTGGAGCTGGTGCATCAGGCTTAATGTTTGGTGCAAATTTAAAAAATAAAAAAGATACTTTAATAGTAGAAACAAATAGTAATGCAGGAGCAAAAATTTTAATATCTGGCGGTGGCAGATGCAACTTTACAAATAAAAATATATCTTCTAAATACTACTTAGCTAAGCAAAACTTTTTAAATAGACTTTTTAAAGAGTTTTCAGACTCTATAATTTTAGACTATTTTAAAAATAGAGGCTTAGAGTATATTATTAAAAACAATCAATATTTTTGTAAAAATAGCGCAAAAGAGCTTTTAGATATTTTGCTAAAAGAGACAAAAGATATAGAGTTTTTATTTAATACAAAAGTTTTAGAAGTTTTAAAAAAAGATGATATTTTTGAAATTAGAACTAATAAAAATGCTCTTTATACAAAAAATCTAATAGTTGCAAGTGGGGGTTTAAGCTATCCAAAAATTGGAGCTAGTTTGATTGGTTTTGATATTGCTAAAAGCTTTGGACACAAAATTAATACTCTAAAACCTGCTCTTGTTGGATTTACTATTCAGCCAAGTGAATCTTTTTTTAAAGAGCTTAGCGGTGTTAGTGTTGAAGTTAGTTTAAATCTTTATAAAAAAATATTAGATGGCTCAATGCTTTTTGCACACAAAGGAGTTAGTGGTCCTGTAATATTAAATGCTTCACTTTTTTGGGAAAAGGGGCATATATTTATAGATTTTTTACCACATTTTGATATTGATAGTTTAAAAAATTCAACAAAGAGCATTTCAAATAGTTTACCTCTTCCAAAGAGGGTAGCAAATGCTTTATTAGATAAACTTAAAATTAAAAATACTCAAGCTAGCAAGATAGATAGCAAAGATTTTACTAAGTTAGCAGAGTTAAAATCTTACAAATTTGCTCCATCAGGAACTTTTGGTTATTCGAAAGCAGAAGTTACAAAAGGTGGTATTGATATTGATGAGATTAACAATTTAACATTCGAATCTAAAATTGTGAAAAATCTATACTTTTTAGGTGAAGTTTTAGATGTTACAGGTATGCTTGGAGGGTATAATTTTCACTTTGCCTTTTTGAGTGCAATAAGTTGTGCAAAGAGTTTTAATAATAATTAATATTAAAGCAATTTTTGAATAAAATAGTCTTAAGTTTTTTAGGGGGATTTTAATGAAAATTAGATATAAAATTTTAAGTGTTATAGCGGTATCTTTCTTTATTGCTGGATGTGGCGGAGCTGGTGTTGGAAGCTCTGGAAGCTGGAATAGTGCACAAAAAAGCGAGTTTTTAGAGATATTACAAGAGGATAGATACTCTTCTTTATGCGATTTGCAACCTATGTTAGCGCAATATCAACAGACAAAAGATGAAAAAATCTTAAGTAAGCTTTTAGTTAATTATACTCAAAATCTTGCAAATGGATGTATTGATATAGATAGTTTTAAATCTGCTCTTAGAGCAAAAAATAAAAATGCTCATTATGAATTTTATGAAGAGTATGTAAGCAGTAGTGATATTATGAGCAAACTTACTAAAGGCTCATCAATTAAGGCTATTTTAGAGCCTTATGTTCCTCAAATGCCTCAATTTTTTCCATTAATTAATGCTTATAATAGTGCTATTTCGCCTGTAAGTAAATATAAAATTAAACTAAATATAGAGAGAGTAAAACTTTTAAAACCAGATAATTGGGATACATATATTTTAATAAATGTACCTGAGTACAAATTTAGATTTTTTGAAAATTCTCAGCTTAGTTTAGAGTTTAATGTAATTGTAGGAAAGCCTTCATGGCCAACACCAATATTTAGCTCTATGATGAAATATATAACAGTACATCCAACTTGGAATGTTCCAGATAATATTGCTAGAAAAGAGGAAATTCCAAAGATAATTAGAGATAAAAACTATCTAAAACGCCATAATATGGTTGTAAAAAGAGATTATGGATTAGATAGCCCTACTGTTGATCCAAGTAAAATTAATTGGAAAGAGTACCTAAAACCAGAGTGGGCAAATAGAGAGCTTCCTTATAAGATTATAGAGCGCTCTTCAAGCAGAAATGCACTAGGAAGAGTTAAATTTATGTTTCCAAATAGATACTCTGTTTATATGCACGATACAAACAATAAAAAACTATTTGCATATCAACAAAGAGCATTTAGTCATGGATGTATTAGACTAGAGAAACCTTTAAAACTATTAGGTCATATCTCAACTTACTATACAAAGCAGAGTTTTGAAGAAGTTGGCAGTATTTTAAAAGCTAAAAAGACAAAATATGTAAATTTATCTCAAAAGATTCCTGTACATATTGTCTATTTAACTGCTTATGTTGAAAATGGTGTAGTTAATTTCTTTAATGATATATATGGATATGATAGAATGCAAAAGTTAAGAGTTCCAACAACTATGGTAGAAAAGGAAGTTAAAACGAAATAATGGCATTAAAAGAGATAGAGTATAATAATAAAAAGTTTCAAATATCATATACAATAGTAGGAGATAGCAAAAAAAGTATTGTTTTTTTACATGGCTGGGGTAGTAACAAAGAGGTTATGAAAGGAAGCTTTGGAAATAAATTAAAAGATTTCAAACATATATATATTGATTTGCCAGGCTTTGGGAGTAGCCCAAATAATAGCAATGTTTTAACTACAAAAGATTATGCAAATATAGTTAAAATATTTTTAGATAAGATAAGAGTTAATCCAGATATAATTGCTGGACACTCTTTTGGAGGCAAGGTTGCTACTTTGCTTAATCCACAAAAGTTAGTATTGCTATCTAGTGCTGGAATTTTAGTTCCTAAACCTATAAATGTTAAATTAAAAATAGCAATTGTAAAGTTATTAAAACCATTTAAGATTCAATCTTTAATAAAACTTTTTGTTTCAAAAGATGCAAAAGATATGAATTTGGCTATGTATGAGACATTTAAAAATGTTGTAGATGAATATTTTGAAGATAATTTTAAAAAATATAGTGGCAAAGCTTTGCTATTTTGGGGTAAAGAAGATAGCGCAACACCTTTGTGGAGCGGTGAAAAAATAAGCAAACTCATTCAAAATTCGAAATTTTATCCGCTAGATGGAGACCACTTCTTTTTTGTAAATAATTCTAATTTTATTGCTCAAACAATTGAGCAAGAGTTCTAAAAGGTAAAATATGAATATAATAATTAATTTTTTGATATATTTTCTATTTGTTTTAGCATTAGGATACTATTTTATAACTACTGCTCAGTGGTATAGCTACAAACTTAATAGAGTTATATTTCATCATACAAAACCTCTATGGAATATTTTTTATTTTTTAATTCCATTTTCAGCATATGAATCTTTAAGTTTTGCAAAGCTTTATAAACTTGAGCCAATTGTATTGGTAGCTTATATAGTCGCACTATTTTTATGGTATAAAAAATTAGATAAACCTTTAGTATTTACTAGCAGAGTTAAAAGATTTTTTATACTTTTAATTATTTATGCTGTTGCTCTATTTTTTATAACAAAGACAACTCTTTTATTAACCCCTTTGTTACTAGCTTGGATAACATCTATATTAATTGAAAAAGCACTTTTTGAAAAGTATAAAGATTTAGCTAGCCAAAAGCTTGAAGCAAAAGATAATTTAATTGTTATTGGTGTAACTGCAAGTTATGGAAAAACAAGCATAAAAAACTTTATAAAGACTCTATTAGAGAGTAAATATAGAGTTTATGCAACACCCCGCTCTGTAAATACATTGGCTGGAATTGTAAAAGATATAAATCAAGATTTACCTAATAATACTGAAGTTTATATTGTAGAGATGGGAGCTAGAGAAAAAGGAGACATATATGATATAACTAGCTTAGTAAATCCACACTATGCTGTAGTTGGTACAATTGGACCAGCTCATATTGAGTATTTTAAGAGTTTAGAGAATATTAGAAATACAAAAATGGAGATTATTAAATCAAATAGATTAAAAAGAGCTTGGGTTCATATAAGTGCTAATGTAAAAAGTACTAATCCTAAAGTTGAACTTTTTGGGCATGATATTAAAGATGTTAAAGCAACACTTGATGGAGTTTGCTTTAGTTTAGATAATAACTACTACTGTGCAAATATTTTAGGTTCGTTTAATGCAATTAATTTAGCTGTAGCTATTAAGGTTGCAAAAGAGCTTGGTATTGATGAAGAGAGAATTGAAAAATCTTTAAAAGATATAAAACCAACTCCTCATAGACTTCAAAAAATTGAAGCTGGTGGTAAAATAATTATTGATGATAGTTTTAATGGCAATATAGATGGTATGCTTGAATCTTTTAATTTAGCATCTACTTACAGTGGCAGAAAAATTGTTATAACTCCAGGACTTGTAGAGGTTGATGATAAATTAAATATTCAAGTTGCAAAAAAAGCCAATGAGGTATTTGATTTAGTTGTAGTTACAGGAGAGCTAAATTATGACATTTTTAAAGAGTATGTTGATAACTCTAAACTAATTCATCTAAAAGATAAAAGCCAAATGGAGAAGTTTTTAGCACAAAATACAAAAGCAAAAGATTTGATACTATTTGCAAATGATGCACCAAGTTTTGTATAGGAGATATTATGACTTTAAGAGAGATAGAAGATAAAATTAAAAAGTGTAATGGCGTAATGTTATATTTTTGGGGTGATAATTGCAATGTTTGTGATGCGCTTAAACCTAAAATAAAAGAGGCTTTTGAAAAAGAGTTTCCAAAAATAGAGCAAATTTATATAGATGCAAAAAACAATACAGATATTGCGGCACATTTTAGTGTATTTTCTATTCCTACTACAATTGTATTTTTAGATGGTAAAGAGTTTGCTAGAGAAGGAAGAGCTATGAGTGTAGCAAATTTAATAGAAAAAATAAAAAGACCATATAACATTATGATATCTTGATTGATTTGATTAAAATTTAAAATTTAGCTACAATAGCCTAAATACAATTAAAGGGCAACTATGAATAATCAATATAACAGTAGCTGTTTTGGAAGGTTTTTGTTAATTATCTTGCTTCCTTTAATATTTTTGATTTTTATATCATTAAGCTATTTTGGAGTTTTTAAGGTTTTAAATATACACTCTGAGACTTTTTATATTTTAATAGCTATCTTTTTAATATTTTTACTTTTTGTAAATCATAATGCCTATATAGCAGAGTGTAAAATAAAAAAACAGTTTGAAGTAACTAGAAATGAGTTAGAAAAAGCTTTAGATAATACAGCTTTAGAGATTGAAGGGCAGATAAAATCTGTTTTAAGTGTAAGGGATTTTTTAGAAGACTACTTTAGAAGCATAAGAGATGATAATTTTGCAAAAATTGCTACTAGTGTATTCCCAATGCTTGGTATTTTAGGCACATTTATTGCAATTGCTATATCTATGCCAGATTTTACTGTTAGTAGTTCTAAAGAGTTAGATAGTGAGATATCAAGATTGTTATCTGGTGTTGGAACTGCATTTTATGCATCTATTTTTGGTATATTTTTATCTTTACTTTGGACATTCTTTGAAAAGTTAGGGTTATCAAAAATAGAGAGACTAACTCAATCTCTTGAAGATATATACTCTAAATATATTTGGTCTAATAAAGAGCTACTTAAATTTAAATATAATCAAAAAGCAATTAGAGATAATGAATTAATAAAAACACTTAAAGAGACATTTAATTTAGATTTTATTAAAGAGATTAATAAAGAGCATTTAGAAAGTTATGAAGCAATTATTGAAAAAACAAGCAAAGGCTTAAAAGAGATTGAAGGAAACTTAATTGCACAAAGCACTAAACTAGAAAGAGTGGCAAATACTTTAAAACAAAGCCATGATAGTATAGAAGCAAGAGAGAATTTAGAAAAAAATATCAAAGAGTTTAATAAAAGTGCAAAAGAGCTAAACAATCTATTAACAAACTTTGATTTAGGGCTAGATAATGCTTTAACAAAAATAGATAAAGAGTTGGCAAGTTCTGTTAAAGAGATTGAAAAGATGGCTAATATAATTAAAAATTTAAAAGAGTAAAAAGTGTTTAAGAGTAGTTCAAATAGTAACAATAGCAATTTTTGGATATCTTATGCAGATTTAATGGCAGGATTGTTATTTGTTTTTATTCTTTTAATTGGAGCAATTGTTTCTAAATCTATTACACTAAGAGAGACTTTAGAAGATAAACAAAAAAAGTTAGCAAAAACTGAACAAACTTTAAAATTAAAAGAGAATAATTTAAAAAATTTAAATACAAAAATCGTAAAAAAAGATAAAACTATAAAAGAGCAATTAAAAACTATTAAGCTTCAAGAAGAGGAGATTATTAAACTAAAATCACTATTAGCTAACAGAACAAAAGAGCTAAATAGCACTAAAGAGGATTTGGTTTTAACACAAAATGAGCTTAAATTAAAAGCAAATGAACTTAAAAAGCTAAATCAGCTACTGCTTGCAAAAAATACAACTATAGATAGTCTAAATGGCAAAATTGTAATTTTACAAAATTTATTAAAAGAGAGAGATGCAAATATTACAGATTTAAAAAAGTATAAAGATAGAGTTTTAGTACTATCAAATAAGCTAACAAAAAAAGAAGAGGAGCTAAATATTACACAAGAGAAGATGCTACAACTTCTTGATAATTTAGATAAAAAACAGAGCCAATATGAAGAGCTTTTAAAAGATTTACAAAATAAAAGAGAAAAAATCAAATATCTTACAGGTATTCGCCTAAGAGTTATAGAAGAGCTTAAAAGGTCACTTGGTAAGAGTGTAGATGTTACAAAAGATGGTTCATTAAAACTTAGCTCAAAAGTTTTATTTGATAAAGATAGCAGTACTCTTAAAGATAGCGCAAAAGAGCAATTAAAAAACTATTTTACAAAATATATTAAAGCTTTATTTGATAATCAAAATATAAAAGAGAATATTGAAACTATTGTAATAGAGGGTCATACAGATAGCGATGGAGGTTTTTTGTATAATCTTAAACTCTCTCAAGATAGAGCTTTTAGTGTAATGAACTATCTTTTATCATTAGATATTGCAAAAGAGTATAACCTTCAAAAGTATCTAACAGCTAGTGGAAGGTCATATCTTGATAGAATTTTAGTTAATGGTAAAGAGGACAAAGAGGCTTCAAGAAGAATAGAGATAAAATTTAGATTAAAAAATCAAAATGCACTATATGAAATAGAGAAGATTTTAGATGAAGATAGATAAATTTGAACCAAAAGAGCTTAAAAAAGTTCTATTAGAGCTTAAAGAGAGAAATTATAATCTATCTAAAAAATTGACAAATTTTCAAAAATTTAAAAATCTTCTTAAAAAGATATTTAAAAGCTAGCTTATTCTCTAGCTTTTTTAACCTCATTTAGCTTATTGATAAGCTCTTTAACTGTTAAAGTATGAGATGGCTTTGCTATTTGTTTATTATTGTTATTTAAATAATAAAAGGTTGGTGTTACTCCTGTTATCATTGAACTATCAGGAAGCATATCTTGATGATTAATATCAACTACAATAACTTTAAAATCTCTATTAATTATTGATTTTACTTCACTATTTTGCAATACCCTATCCATATAAGCACATGCTGGACAATTATCTCTATGAATATAATATATCTTAATTTTTTGATTATTTAGACTATTTTTTGCTATGTTTGAATTGTTACTGCAAGCTATTAATAAAAAAGATACTAAAGCTAAAATTACTCTTTTTAACATATTAGCTCCTTTTAAAATATCTATTAATAAATAACTTTAAATTTGCTACTTTTAGTTTAATCCAAACTTTTGCTTTTTGTATAAATTTTTTTATTGTAATAAAGGCTTGTGTAGTCTTTATCCAAGAGGTAAATTGAACTATCTTTTGATAACTATAATTAATTATCTTAAAAGATAATAATTTCTCTTGCTCTACTTTAAATAGCCAAAATGCAAAAGCTACAATAATAAGCTTTAGAGCATAAAATATTACTCCTAAGATTACATATCCTTGAACTGCAACAATTGGAGACAAAATACCAAAAAGTTCACCAATTACAAAGGGTAATAAAAATAGTATTAATATTACATATCTATTTGCTCTATTTAATAGTTTTTCTAATTTTTGAAATAGCTTTAAATATTTTATATATCTAAAAATAGGTTGCGCAAACCTATCCCAAACAATCTCTTCTAAAATTAGATATAATGAAATTAAAATTACTTGAATATAAAAAAAGAGCTTTTTAAGCAGTTTTAAAAACATCTAAAACCTTTAAAGTTTTAACAGATTATAGCAATATAATCTTGAAGAAGTAAAAAAGATATATCTAGCAAAGCTAGATAAAAACTATTTTTTTCTAAGCTCTTTAATTCTAGCTGCTTTACCTCTTAAGTTTCTTAGGTAGTAAAGTTTTGCTCTTCTTACACGACCACGGCGAACAACCTCTATACCTTCAATACTATCAGAAT
>Ga0256914_1004155_pt1 | contig 11030 bp, 7 predicted proteins | sample HulkmetaG_FD_191571 | JGI IMG/M metagenome (GOLD analysis project Ga0256914, IMG submission 191571) | Hydrothermal chimney microbial communities from Main Endeavour vent field at the Juan de Fuca Ridge, Pacific Ocean - Hulk | ecosystem: Environmental > Aquatic > Marine > Hydrothermal vents ...
ACCCTGCTCGATAGGCCGGATTGTCCGTGTGCTCCTCGGTCATCACCTTGATGGCCACAGGCAGGTCGCGGGCAGGATGGCGCGCCTTCCAGACGTCCGCCATACCCCCTCGTCCAATGGGCTCGAGCAGTTCGAAGGGGCCGAGCATGATGCGGTTGGATGTCACAGTGCCCCCTCCTGGTTCGCCCAGGCGATACCACCAGGTACGCTTCTCGGGACGATGGATCTACTATACCTGAAAACCGCTCAATGTCGATTCGAGAAGGTGGAGCCGACCGCGCATCCGGGCAGGCAGCCCCGGCGGCGCAGGACATTTGGCTTGACAACCCGCGAAGCGGGCTGATATGTTCGGTCCGCATTTGGGCGCGGCCCCTCCAAGGGCCGGGTCACCAGGAACGAAAGGCTTCCGGAAGCATGAAGCCGCGTTCGGATACGGCCGGGGAAAACAACCTCCTTCCCGCGGAGGTACCTTGCGAATAGTACAATCGTCCGCGTTGCGCTCGGCCGGATGCGCCTGCGCCTTGGGCGGACTTCTTCTGTTCACATGGGTCACCGGGGAGATTCGCGCCGCGGAGTCGGTGGACCCGGGGGCGTGGCCGGTGTTGCCGGACTATCCACCCCGCGTGACCAACCTTGCCGAATACCAGGCACGGACGTTGACCGGGCCGTTTCACCGGGGTGCGCCCGCGGGGTACCCCCGGTCGGATGGGAAACCGGTCCTCCTGCCTTCTGCTGTGCCTGCCGAGATGGCTGAAAAGGGCAAGGTGCCCGATCCGTTCGAGATCTCCAGCCGCGTGCCGGCTCCGGAAACCATCGACCTCACCGGCCGTGACCTGTCTCGCAAGAAGTGCCTGTCCATCGGGGCCCCCAATCGGGGGCGGCTGGTCAACGGTATCCCCATGCGGCCGTTTCCTGGTTTCCTCGTTCGTCCCACGGTACACCATGTGTATGGGACCCCGGAGACCATCGCAGCCCTCCACTACGCGGTGGCTCGAGTGCACCAGCAGTTCCCGGGAGCCCACGACCTCGTGGTGGGAGACCTTTCCAGGCGCAGGGGCGGTCGACTGCCGCCGCACCTGTCGCACCAGTCAGGTCGGGATGCGGATGTCGGATTCTACCACCGAAATATCGACGCCCCCCGGTCATTCGTTGAGGCCACACCGGCCAACCTGGATGTGGAACGGACCTGGGCCTTTATCGAGGCCTTGCTCGAGGACCACAAGGTCGAATACATTTTCATCGATTATTCGATTCAGCGGCTGCTCTATCGCTATGTCAAGTATACCCTTGGAGCCCCGGAAGCCTACCTTCGGATGGTCTTCTCCTATCCCAGACGCTCCAGGACGGCTTTCATTCGCCATGCACCGAAGCACAGGGACCATCTCCACGTCCGGTTCTGGTCTCCCATCGCAGTGGCGGCAGCTCGAGGGGTTACACTGACACCGGCGGATGGCCGGTGGTTCACCCCCGAGGAGGTCGCAGCCTACACCCGCGGTGGATACGTGGCCTTGAACCATTTCGACCGCGTGGACTGGGGAGTGGGCCCCGGACACGCCTTGCCGGACCGTAGCCTGTACGCCACGTACCGGGTGCGGTCGGGGGATACGTTGAGCACCATTGCCGGCCGCTATCACGTTTCCACCGCTGCGCTCATGGAATTGAACGGGCTGCACGCGCGTTCGATCATTCGGCCCGGCCAGCGACTGTTGCTCCCCATCAGGCGATCAACAACACCCGCGGCCACTGGAAGCTCAAGCGTGGCCGTGGCCAGGACCGGCGACGGGGGGGGACCCCCCGGCCGGACCACTCAGGCCTCGGGGAGCGGGAAGGATGGCGAGGTGTGGATCTACCGGGTGGAGCCGGGCGACTATCCGGGCAAGATCGCCCGACGGTTCGGCGTCCCTGTGGATCGACTGCTTCAGGCCAACGGCTTGACCCGGTCGTCCCGCATCTATCCGGGCCAGCGACTCGTGGTGCCGGCGGATGGGCGGGTTTCCGCAACCACAGTGGCCACGGCCGAGCACCAACAGGGGGTGGGTGAGGAGAATCAGGCCTACCGGTTGGTGCGAAGAACTTCCTGGGTTACCGTCACCCGTGGGGATTCACTCTGGTCCATCGCCCGCCGTCACGGCACCACCGTGGATCGGCTGTGCGCCCTGAACGGTCTTCGCCGCGACAGCGTGCTGCAGGTCGGCCAGCACCTCAAGGCGGCCGAGTGGTATGAGCGGGTGCCGGTCGCACCTCAACCCGTGCTTACCTCGCAGCCTCAGCCGGACGTTCCTGCAGGACGATGATAGGGCGTCCCAGTTCATTTGAGCAGCGTGCCCGACGTGGTGTTGCCTGTGTTCCCGGTTCGGACCCGTCTTGACATTCAGTTTCCAGGCGGCTACCATGCCCGTAGTGTTCGACAGGAAGGTGTGAACTGCATCCGTCGAGCTGTGCGTGCTCCCTCAGAAGCGCTGGCTGCCGTACCCAACCCCACTCCGGTGACCGTCGAACCTTGTGCCTCGTGACTCATGTCCAGGGACAGTCGGAGGGACCCACTTCATGGCAGACCTCAAGAAGGAGGAACAGGCGCTCCGGGCCAAGGGGGCGGCTCGTGTCTCTTCCGGCGGAGGGAGCGGGCGGGGGCGTACCGCGCGCAGAGTACATCAGGCAAGACAGCTCGAGCGCGCGCGCAAGGCAGCAATAGCCCGGCGCAACGAAGCGGTTCGTAGAGGCGCCCCCGTTCCGAGGCGCCCTTTGCCCCCGAAGCCCTCCGAGGTCGCGGCCGGAGGGGCGGCGGCCACCGCGGAGATGGCGCGGCGGCAGAAAGCCGAGGCCTTGATGCGGCGGCTCAAGGCCCAACCCAGGCGGACCGGAACCCCGATCAAGGCGGCTGCCGTGTCGCCCTTGCGGCGGCTGATCAGTCGTGTTGACATTCCTTTTGTCACCCGGACAGTTTCCGATCGGGACTTGATGGTTTTCACCCGGCAGTTCGCCACCATGATCAATGCCGGACTTCCCCTGGTCCAGAGTCTGGCCATCCAGTGTCTCCAGGTGCCGAACCCCCTGTTTCGAGAACAGTTGACCGTGGTCAAGGAGCGGGTCCAGTCCGGGTCCACCCTGGCTGGCGCACTCAAGAAGTTTCCCAAGACCTTTGACCCGTTGTACGTGAATCTGATCGCCGCAGGCGAAATGGGGGGCGTGCTGGACGAAATCCTCCTCCGCCTGGCCGTGCACATCGAAAAGTCGTCTCAACTCAAGCGCCAGGTCAAGGCCGCCCTGGTCTATCCCGCCGCCATCGTGACCGTGGCCATCTCCGTACTCATCCTCCTGCTCCTCAAGGTGGTCCCGGTCTTTCAGCGGATGTTCCTGGGCGTGGGCACCGAGATTCCCGCTCCAACCCAGGCGATCATCGACCTGTCCTACTTCGTCAAGACGAACTTCCTCGGCATCTCGGTGGTCATCCTGGGCCTCATCGTCCTGTTCATCGCATTCTACAACATCTCGTTCGGCCGGACCTTGATCGACCGGATGATGCTCAAGGCTCCGGTACTTGGAGACATCGTCACCAAGATCGAGGTGGCCCGCTTCGCCAGGACCCTGAACACCATGCTGGCGTCTGGCGTGTCCATCATCGATGCGCTCGAGGTGAGCGCCCGGGCAGCGACAAACATTCACGTGAGGCGTGCCATCGCGTCGGCGATGAAAGGAGTCACCGAGGGCAAGATGCTTGGCCGGCGCCTGGCCGGGTCGAAGATCATACCCGGGCTGGTGTGTCAAATGATCACGGTGGGAGAGGCGACAGGCGCGCTGGACACCATGTTGGCCAAGCTGGCGGATTTCTACGAAGGTGAGGTAGAAACCGCGGTCGGCGCCCTGGTCTCGCTCATCGAACCAGCACTGATGATATTCCTGGGCCTGGTGGTGGGCGGGTTGCTCATCGCCATGTACATGCCCATCTTCATCATGGCCGGTGCGGTAGGCGGGGTGTGAGGGCGTCCCCTCTTGTGCCCCCGTCGGTCCAGCCGGTCCCGGTGTGCCTCGGTTCCTGGACCGGCTGCCGGTGCGCCGCCGATTCAAGATCTGTGATTCAAGAACTGTGATTTAGGAGTCGGGTCTCGCCATTCGTCGCTGCCGCTTCCTCGGTTGCCGGTGGGCTTCAGACCGTGGCGGGGATCATTCGCCCGACTCGAGCGCGGTGAGGGCCAGAGCTGTTGCCTGTCTCGGCCCGGCCACCAGGAGGACCTGGGTCCCGTGTCGGCGCACTGCTCGCACGGTCCCGGACCGCCCCGCACACAGCCTCTCCGGGGCGACCGCGCCCAGAGCCTGCTCGAATTCGGTCGCGTCTTGAGGGGTATCCCACACGGTGCGCCAGACGAGGAGAAGGCCTTGTTCCGGGTGACGGAGCACGACGTACTGGTCCCCACCCCAGCCCGCCGCTGCCTGGACCTTGACCCCCCGGTTGTGCTCGTCAAAGAATACGAGCACCCCTGCCTCTCCAAGCGTGTTGCGAAAGACCTCGGTCCAGGGTGGGTCCAGGCGCTGGGCCAGGTCGGGAAGCGTGACCTGTCGGGGTTCTTCTCGAGGCGGTACGAGCTTCTCCGGGTGGAGTACCTGTTCAGTGGAAGTGGGCGGGTTCTGAAACAGGGCGTCCACCCCCGCCCATCCCTGGGCCGCCTGAACCCTGTGGATACAGTACTGGCCTTTCAAATAGGGCTCCTGGAGTCCCCAGAACAGGTATCCGGGCACCGACGACAGGGCCTCCACTGCCCGACGCACATCGTCCCCATCGGGGCCGGGCGGTTGGCTGGACAGGGCATTGGTCATCAGGCGTTCCCTGCTGAGGACCCGGAGGGACTGGAAGAACGCTTCCCGCTTCTCCAGGGACAGGGGGTGGCTCCCGTTGTCCTCCCGGGTCAGGTAGTCCATGGTCATCAGGTAGCTTGCCTCCCCCTCGTAGAGGTATGGAAGGGTTGCCCGTCGATCTTCGTTGGCACTGGCCAGGGCTGCGTCGCGCATGGCGCCGAGGTCGAAGTACTGGTCCTGGAGAGCGTGGGCCAGTTCGTGGATCAGCAGCACCTCGAGCTGGGCATCGGGCAGGTTGCTTCTGAGCACGTAGAACGTGTCCGCGTCCGGGTCGTAATACGCCCCTGCCTGGCTCACGTAGAGGTCCTCCAGGCCCTTTCTCAGATCATAGCCGGGGGGGAGCAGGCCGAAAGCCTGCAGGGCGATTGATTCCTTTTCCGCAAGCTCCGGGGGTAACTGCGCGCGAAGTTCCCGGTCCACATAGGCGCGAAAGTCTGCTTCGTCCTGAAGGACCACCGGGACTGGATGCTTGAACTTCTTGCCCCGGAGCGCTTCGAGCCGCGCGGTTGCCCTGGCCGCCATGGCGCGAATGGCCTCGATCCGGGCGGTGCCGGGCGTGGCGATGGACTCGGTGGCTGCCTGTGGGTCACCGGGGCGCGGCGTCTGCCCGTCTCGAGCCTGGGCGTTGGCGGTTGCCCATGAGACCGGCAGGAGGAGCAGCAACGAGAAGACGAGGGACCTGAAGCTGACGGAGCGGTGGATCATGGTGCGCCTTGTGTCTGGCAAGGGGTACCCGACCCCGGCGGGGACGGGCCTCCAGTTGGTGTTTCGGGGCGACAATCTGCAGGGGTCATTGTACACTAACCCGCTGGAGTCGAGGGGAACGAATTTTGGATCGAATCGCTTCCAGCAGGAGGAGAGGGACCAGGATGAAAGCAGTGGTGATCACGCGATTCGGTGGACCCGAGGTACTGGAAATTCAGGAGCGGGCCACGCCTCGAGCAGGACCGGGGCAGGTACTGGTGGCGGTCCGGGCCGTTGGTCTGAACCGTGCGGATCTGCTGCAGCGTCGCGGGCGCTATCCGGCTCCGCCGGGCGTACCTGCGGACATTCCTGGGCTGGAGTATGCCGGTACGGTGCTCGAGGTCGGTTCGGGGGTGACCGGGCGTCAGGCGGGCGACCGGGTGATGGGGATCGTGGGCGGCGGCGCGTTCGCCGAGTACGTGGTGGTGCACGAACGGGAGACCTTGCCGATACCTCGAGTCCTTTCATTCGAGCAGGCCGCGGCGATTCCCGAGGCGTTCATCACGGCGTTCGACGCTCTCTGTTTGCAGTGTCGCATGGAGGTGGGCGATCGGATCGTGGTTCACGCCGTTGGGAGCGGCGTGGGTACGGCGGCCATCCAGTTGGCCCGGGCTTCCGGTTGTGTGACGGTGGGGACTTCGAGAACGCCGGACAAGCTCAAGGCTGCCGTGGGCCTTGGCCTGGACCATCCCGTACTGGTGGAGGATGACCGTTTCCTCGATCAGGCGCTCGGGGTTCTCGAGGGTCGTCGGGCCGACATCGTGATGGACTTCGTGGGGGCTCCCTATCTTGACCAGAACCTGAACCTGCTCAGGACCGGCGGTCAACTCGTTCTGGTCGGCCTGATGGGGGGGGCTCGAGGGGAGTTGCCGATGGGCACCTTGCTGACCCGGCGGCTTCAAATCCGTGGAACGACCCTGCGGACCCGACCGTTGGAGGAGAAGATTCGGCTCGCCCGGGCGTTCGAGGCGCGAATCCTCCCCATGTTTGACACTGCCACGCTTCGACCGGTGCTCGATCGGGTCCTGCCCATGGATGAGGTGCGAAAAGCGCACGAGCAGATGGAGCGGAATCAGACGTTTGGGAAAGTGGTGCTGACGTGGTGAAGGGTCGGACGGGGGGAGTGGTGGCCGAACGGGCTAGAGCACGTCGGTCTGCACGTCGAGCAAGGCGGCCCGGATTCGCCGTGCCTGGTCGCGGTCTCCCAGCGAGTCATACGCATCGGCGAGAGCGTTGAAGGCCTTTTCCAGCATGGACGGAGCAAGGCGCGGGGCCGTGCCGTCCAGCACCGCCTGGACGACCGGTCCCATGTAGCGCTTCACCTCGAGCGGCTGGGGCGGCCGATGGCGGTTGTAGCGACCGTCGAAGAACTCCACCGACATGTTGGAGCCCAGTGCATACCGGGCATAGAAGGCCGCGGTGGTGTCGGGGTAGAGGTTGATGATCTGCCGGAGCGCTGCGATACCGTCCTCGAGGTGGTCGCCTTCGCCCCACATCATGAACAGGCCCTGTTCGTTGCCTCCCATGAGCAGGTCGGCAGCTTCCTGATCCAGGTCGGTCCCCGGGTTGACCACGATGGTGACCACATTCGAATCCAGCCGTTCGGCATCGTCGGTGAGGCCGCGGTAGAGGGCCTGGATACGGTACTCACCCACATCGGAGAACATCCATCCGTCCTTGTCGAAGAAGATGGGAATGTCCTCGGTAGCTGATTCGCCGGGGGCCAGTTCCACGTCCAGAAGGTTGCCCCGGGTGCAGGCGATGGTCACGGGCGAGTAGCCCATGAGGCGTCCGGAAGGGCCGGTGATGATGAAGCGGTTGTACTGGAACTGCGGGTCCAACTTGGTGGGAAGCACCTTCACATAGTCGGACACGTTTTCGATGGTGGCCCGGACGATGACCGGTTCTCCGATCACGTAGTCGGTCTTGGGGGTGGAGATGGTGAACCGAAGTCCTTCGGACAGGGGCACTTGCTGGTGCTCCTCGATGATATGACGGGCAAAGGATTCGGGGTCGTACGCAGGCACGTTCGGGGTTCGAATGGCCTTGCCCAGATTCTTGGTGGATTCGTGGTACGCGATGGCCGCCTCCGACGCCTGGTCCAGGTCCCGAACCACGAACCGGTCCGGAGCGGTCGCCAGACGCCCCGCCGCGACCGCGTCATTCAGCACCGACACGGCCTCGTCCTGCACGCGCACCGCCTCGGCACTTTCCTGGTCGCTCGATTGACATCCCAGTATCAACACGCCCGCAATGGCAAGTCCACGGGTCAAACTTCGTATGGCTTTCATGCTCTCTTCCCTCATCTCGATTGGGTTGCGTTCCTGTTGTCCCACCATGGACTGTCTACTGATTGAAGCAGCAGAACCACCGACACGACGTGCTCACGTGCTTCGAGGCATGCGCATCGGTCATGTTGTAGGAGCCATTGGTGGTGAAGTCCACCCCGTGCCCCGGCCGCGACCACTGCTCGGCCTCGCTGGACATCGTGTAGATGCTGCCGGTGCTGAACGTCCAGTAGTTGGTGTTGTTGAACGCATATCCCATGATCGAGGAGCCTTTCTTGAACTTGGACATGGGAACTCGACCAGGACAGAAGTCCTCGTGATGCTGGTTGTACACGTGCCCGGTCTCATGGGTCATGCTCAGCAAGAGTTCGGCCTGCATGGAATCCCCTTCCGGCCACGACGTATCATGAGCCTCATAGAAGACCGCGCAACCCTGACGCGGCTTCCCGTCCGTGTTCGTGGAGCCGTCGTCGAACATGATGCCCAGCACCCCCATGCCGCTCGACGACTTGATTACGGTTCCCACCCAGCTATACCACTGGCTCGTGGAGTCCTGATATTCGTAGGTCTTGTTGGCCAGCATGATACTGTGCAATTCGGCGTTCGTGGTGGACGAGTCATTCGCAATGTTCGACTTGTCCTGCTTCACGTCCAAAATGTTGATCCCGGCCGTCGCAAATCCACTCTGCATCGAACGATACTCGTCGTACACGGTCGTGCCGTCTTCGATGAACGAGACCGAGGTCATCTTGTCCTGCTCCACGAGCGCGTTCACCCGGTATGCCGCACGCGCGTACATGTCCGGCCCGGTGAGCCCGCTGCTCACATCGTGCAGAACGGTTTCGTACCAGAGCACGAAATCGACCGTCCGGCCCTGCCGTTCCAGGGACTCGCCGTCCACCAGGTCCCGAGGATGCGTGTCGGCCTCGCCCGGGTGGAACGCCACGGTGTAGACGCGAGCACCGTCCGCCGGGTTGGGTTCGAGCTGAAGTTGCGTCCCTTCCAGGTAGCTGTTCAGGTCGATGATTCCATACGCACGATCCCCGAGCGCCACCACCGACTCCGTCAGCACCGGCGTCATGTCAGCACCGTCCAGCAGGGCAGGCCGCGTCCCGGTCCGGCTCCCAACGTCCGGATCGAGCCGCCAGAAGAAGTGATAGTCACCGGTTGGACCCTCGAACTGGACCCATGCAGAAACCTGCGAATCATCGCTGCCTTCGTCCGCCTGATCCACCAGCGTGTAGGCAATACGCGCAGTCACGGTGCCTTCCGACACAGGAACCGCATAGGTCGCAACCACCTGGGCAAATCCATCGGCCTCCATCAAGGCGGGGCCCGCCACTCGGTAGGCATCCTTGAACTCGTATTTCTGTCCGTTCAGCTCGAAGAACGGGGTCGACGCACTGTAGAGCATGCTCTGACCCCTCAACGACACCTCGGACACCTCCAGTCCATCGTTGTCCGTGGGAAGTACCGATGGAAACGACCACTGCTGGGTGGACCCCATCGCTGCACCAGCACCCAGGAGCAGCGGCACCGCCAGCACCCCGGTTGCCACGCATTTCAAACTCGCACGCAATCTTGACATCTGGTGACCTCCTCAGCCCGGGACCCCGTCACCACCGGCCTGTCCGGCAGCAGCAGGTACCCCTCGTCCGATGTTGCCAACACAACCTCGAGTCGACGGCCGGACGCTGCCCCCGTGGTCGCGACGGCAGCGCGGACACAGCTTCGCATCGCTGTCCGGCTACAGTCCAACATAGCATCGTATTTTCGTATGTAAACAAGTCCGGAACTCCCGGGTCAAACCGCTGTGCCAACCGGGAGCGCACAGGGACATCCGTAGGGCTTGCTCCCTGGACACGGACTGACCTCGAGGATAGGATCTATCCAGGGCGCCCGGCTGTCAGGCCGGGGGCTGTCCGTCGCACAAAAAAACCAGGAGTGTCGCCATGAATCACGTTCCCGCTCGCTTCTTCTCCCTCGGGTTCCCATTGATAGCTGCTTCCTTGCTTTGCTCCACAAGCGCCTTCGCCGACCCCTGCCGGGTCACCGCAACCGACGCTTTCCTCGGCGTCGATGCCTCGGGTACACCCGGGCACCTGGGCGTCCAGGCTCGAGTCAAAACCTTCCCCAACGACGGCTACCTGGCTGCCATGGGCGGAAAACCCGTGGCCGGCGTCCGCTTGCAGTTCCAGGTCATCTTCCCGGACGAAAGCGGATTGTGGGCGCTCGGGGAAGCCACCACCAACCGGGCAGGTTGGGCCGCCCTGGATCTCACGCCCCTGTACGGCCGGGATGAACAGGGATTCTATCTCCTGGCCGGTGAACCCGGCATGCAGACCAAGCACCGGTTGCGGACCTCCCAGTACATCCAGGTCCTCGTCTGGAGTGTGGACGAGGTGGACCAGTGCGACGATGGGGAGGTGCTTCCCGACGTGTACGGCTCCATGTATTTCCGTCATCCGCTGGACACCTCTCCGATACTCTTTTCCGATTTCGATGACACCCTGTTCAATAGCTCGGACTTGGTGGACATCTTCCGAACCCTGGCTCGAGGCCACTACCTGCTGATTGACAATGCCGTGGTGGATGCCACGCGCAGTTTCCGCAATGCCGGCGGGGTGTTCATCGGCGTCACCGCCCAGTTCTCCTCCCTGCGGCCCTTTACCCGCAGCGAGTTGCTCCAGTGGGAGTTCGACGTGGCCTACGACAGGCAGAACTACTACTATGACGACGCCGGGTTCGACGGCTCCTACCTGGCGCGCACGCTTACTTACCTTGCCAACAACGAATATCCCGGCACTCGGACCGGGGCCGACTACGATAGCGACCACTGCGCGTACAAGGTGGAAAAATTCACGCAACTGGTGGACGGTGTGTTCGGCGGCCACTGGGAACAGGTGGTGGGCATGATCGGCGACTCCGAGCACAGCGACGGGTGTGCGGCGCGTGAGACCGGGATCCACTGGTACGCGTTGATGGAGGGAAGCGACCGGGTCGAGGATACGAGCGACCCGACGAGTTACACGGAGATCCTCGGCGGATGGTCCGAGGCACTCCCCATCCTGTGCGACGACGCCGGCCTGGCCTGCGGATGGTGACCCGCGCACCGGCGTTCCCTGAAAGGGGCGACCGGTGTGATCC
>Ga0256914_1004156_pt1 | contig 11026 bp, 8 predicted proteins | sample HulkmetaG_FD_191571 | JGI IMG/M metagenome (GOLD analysis project Ga0256914, IMG submission 191571) | Hydrothermal chimney microbial communities from Main Endeavour vent field at the Juan de Fuca Ridge, Pacific Ocean - Hulk | ecosystem: Environmental > Aquatic > Marine > Hydrothermal vents ...
AAGGTCTGGGGATGGCTGCGGGATTTGACAGACGAAGCCGGCTTGAGTAATGAGCGACGCAGCTTTCTCAACCTGCAGATGCAGATCACCCGGTCTGCCTCCATCGAGGATCTCTGGAAAAATGTGTGTATTGCTATCGAGAAGCTGGATTTCGACATGGCCGAGTTACATCTGTACGAAAATGTGCTGCCTGAATGCGGTGGGGAGGTGATGCGGTGGAACTGTGCAAAAGATACGGCTGAAATCAATTTCAATGCACCCTCCCAGTTCAAACTGGAGATGCCATTGATGGCTGACCAGGAGGTGAATTTCGGCATTCTGTGGATGATAAAAGACCTGAAGCGAAGCAACATGACCCATTATACCCTGCGAAGGGTGGAGCACCTGCGCAGAACGATCATCGGTGTCCTGAGCCGGTTTGCAGGTATTGCATGAGTGGTCTGGGACACTCCCGATTGAACCATTGATATCCAGGAACAAAAAAGAAACGGATGGAAAGCGACCGCGTTGGCTGTCGGTTGTGCTGGGGATTTTTTGCCTTTCCAGCGCAATGGTCGCTGCGGTTTCCCTGAATCATCTCTATGGATTCTGGGCAGCCCTGGATGTCTCAACCCGTGTTCTTGGCCTGCTCTGGTGGGTAACAATTGGCAGTGGTCTCGTCGTTCTCTCCCGGAAATATCTTCGTACGGTTATTCTCCTTTTTTTGTTTTCATTTTTTGTCGGTTATTCCACTGGTCCCTTCCTGGAACCTCCGGCTGACCCATTGGAGCACCTGCGCCGGGTCGAGGATACGGTCTGCGGCCGGGACGCAAGTTATCTTCCCAGGGAAAATAGCGGATTGTGGCACTATTCCATGATGGGGCTGCTGCTCTGCGATAAGAGCGGAGAGCGGGATGTAACAACCATTTTTCGCCAGATTGACCTGACCCATGGCCTCCTGTGGGGAATCCTGATGGCCAGCCTGTTTGTCCTGGGCCGGGCAGCAGGAATGCCCGGCAGGTGGGCGTTGATGAGCTGTCTCATCTGTTTTCTCTTTTTCGGCACCAATCGGTTCAGTTATTTCAAATATTACAGTTTTGCCCCCAGTTTTACCTCGCTGCTCATTTTCTGGTTGTGGGCTGCCGCCTTTTTTTTCCGGCGGAGTTGGCAAGCCATTCTGTCTGGCCTGCTGATAGCGATCGGCTCTCTGCCGGTCATCTGGATCAATCATCAGCAGGAGGCTGTTTTTCTGGCCTTTGTCGTGCTGATCTGGATTCTGCTCAACAGCTGTTTTGCCGTACAGGAGTGGCTGCAGGGGCGCGGCGGAGGCGTGTGTTCGAAATCGCGGTTCCAGGTACTCCTCCAGGTGAGCGGTCTGGCCGCCATGTTTCTGATTTTTTTTGTATTACCACAGAGCAAGGCCTTCAGGCAAGCGCTGGCCAGTCTCTTTGTCAAGAACCAGTGGGCCAACAATCAGCACCTGGTATTTTCCTGGCAGGGCGTACATCTCTGCGGGATGATCTGGAGCGATCGTATCACCGATACCCTGGGAACGATCAGTGTAGCCATGCTTGTCCTGGCCATCCCTTATTTCTGGCCCGGCCTGATCAGGAACGATTTCGAGAAGAAGTTCAGGATCGCCGCGTTGGCCTTTTTGCCGTTCTGGGGGTACTGTGTGCCCCTGTTTCACTACATCTGGACAGCCAACGTGTATAGTTTTGAATACTGGCGGCTCTGTTACAGCTCCATGTTCTGGCTGTTTTTCGCCGACTGCATGCGAGGATTCGAGAGCTGGTTCTATCTCTACTGCACCAGGCTGCAGCGCAAGCTCTCGGACAGTACCGGAACATCCTGAGAACTTGCCAGGTTGCCACCTTTGGCATGAGTACAACTCATTTTGTAATTGATCACAGGCACCGCATCTTCACCCGATCTTCCCTGGTCACATAGTGGGGCTCTAGCGGCCAGGTGAGAGATTCGAGACGCCATTCAGCGGATGAGCTGGTTCATCTCAAAGATGGGCAGCAGGATGGAGATCACGATAAAGCTTACCACCAAACCCATGAACAGGATCATGACCGGTTCGATCATGGACGTCATGGCCATGATCTTCGCCTCCACCTCTTTTTCATAGCTGTCAGCGGCCTTTTCCAGCATGTTTTCCAGGGCACCGCTCTGTTCGCCCACGGCAATCATTTGAACGAGCATAGGGGTGAACCACCTGGAGCCGCGGAGAATTTTCGAGAGGCTCTGCCCCTTTTCCAGCTCTTCCGTGGCCTCGTCCATTACTTCGGCAAGCAGGACATTGTTCAGGATGTTCTTGACGATCTGCAGGGCTGTAATCAACGGCACACCGGCATGGAGCAGGCTGGCCAGCGTCCGGCCAAAGGTTGCTGAAGCGATCTTGATGTTCAGGTCCCTGAGTACGGGCAGGCTGAGCTTGAGGTAATCCCAGTAACGCCTACCCCGGGGGCGACGGATGAACAGGCGGCCGGCAACGACCAGGGCCACGAGCAGAAGCAGGATCAGCCACCAGTACTGCTGAAGGAAACCGCTCAGGTTGATGAGAAAGACCGTGGGCAGAGGAAGGACCTGCTGGCTGTTGTCGAATACCTTGGTGATGCTCGGGACTATGAAGGTGATGAGGAGAAAAAGGACCACCGTACCCACCAAGGCCATGAAGATCGGATAGATGAGGGCCGCCTTGATCCTGGCGCGGAGGGCATGCTGCCTCTCACCAAACTCGGCCAGCCGGTCCAGCACCACGTCCAGCGATCCGGAGGCCTCGCCGGCCCTGACCATATTGACATAGATTCTTGAGAAAAGTCGCGGATGTTCGGCCAGGGCAGAGGTGAGCGAGTTCCCTTCGTTGACCGCATCCTTGATCTGGGCGATGATCTTTTTCAGACTCTGATTGGTCGTCTGTTCGATCAGGCCGTTGAGCGCGGACACCAGCGGAATACCGGCGGACAGCAAGGTCGCCAGCTGGCGGGTGGCCACGTGGATCTCGGCCGGTTTGATACGGGGACCGGGTTGAAGAAAGGCGAGGGAAACATGTTTGTCCTCCCTGGCCTTGCGCGCGGTTTCCCTGATCTCCACCGGGTACTTGCCCCCCTGCCGGAGTTTTTGCCGTGCCGCACTCCTGGAATCGGCATCGATGATGCCTTTGAGCTTTTTTCCCCTGGTGTCCAGGGCTGTATATTCATAAACAGGCATATCTGATTGTATAGCTGGAACAGCCTGTTTTGCCAACAGGAAAAGCATCGTCGCAATCGATGCCCTGTTGACCTCCAGGCCAATCTGCCGCCCGGGGTCTATTCCAGCCTGGAAGGATGGTATGGTGCGCGGTTGTGTGCCAGGCGAAGCTCAGGCAATCCTGGTGGCTGCGATGCCATCCGCGGTAATTGCCTGTTCACCGCGAAGTCGCCGACCCGGCGGGGCGGACAGGGCAGCAAGTGGCCCGAGTCCAAACGATGGGAGGGAATGCATAACTTCCCGATCGGCCCCGGCCGGGAGTCGGATCTGCCCATAGTAGTGATGAAGCGGGGTAACTTCCGTGGAGCGAAGGGGCAGGACTTTGATCCGGATGGAGTGCCCGGCCTGCTGCGAGAAATTCAGCAGGAACTTAAGGATACGATCTATGGGCCTATGCCGGTAAAACGGGGCTACATCCCCAAGACGAATGGAAAGATGCGACCGCTTGGCATCCCGACCGTTAAGGGTCGGATAGTGCAGCAGGCAGCGCTCTTGATCCTGGAGCCGATTGTTGAGGCAGACGTTGAGGACTGTTCGTACGGATTCCGCCCAGGCCGTGAGGCCCATGACGCTCTTACCGAGATCCGGCAGGCGCTTAAGGGGCCGGATTCACAGAAGTTCTCGACGCAGATTTGAGGTAATTGATCACAGGCACCGCATCTTCACACGATCTCTCCCGGCCGCATAGTGGGCTATAGCGGTCGGGAGAGATCGTGCAAATCTGCAGCACCTGTGACCAATTACAGTTTGGAAGTAAGATATACCGCGGGATTACATGCCCTGTGATCGGTTACAACGAATGATCCGCTTTGCCGTACTCTGGCGAAAACGCAGTTACGGTACCAAGAGCGATAAGGGCAACCGCTGGGTGGAACGGATCTTGTCGCTCCGGCAGACCTGCCGATTGCAGGGCAAGTCCACTTTTGACGTCCTGGTCGACGCGATAAGCTGTTATTTCAAAGAACAGGAGCCTGATCTGGAGTGGATCAGACTGGCAGGGAAACAGGTACCCTGTGACTAATTACGTTGGCATCTGTTGTCATTAGCGCTCTACTCTACACGATTCCTTTCCCGGACGTTCCCTCTGCAGAGCAGATGCCACTCCGGCGGGCAGCAGGAGGTGAAAATCAGTTCAGGCTCTTCCCGCCTTCGGACCGGTATGGTATACTGACAATTTCTCTAGTAACGTCGATAGCAGCCTATAAAAAGGAACAAGAACGAGGTAAGGAGCATGCACGTTACCATCGAATACTGCACGGCCTGAAACTATGGTCCACGGGCCTCCAGTTTGGAGCAGGAACTGAAAAGAACGTTTGGCAGCGATATAACGGTGGAACTGATTCCCGGATCAGGCGGTGTGTACGAGATCGGAATGGACGGCAAGACCATCTTTTCCAAGAAACAGTTGAACCGTTTTCCTGAAGAAGGAGAGGTCATACGGCTGATTCGGTCAGCCGGTTAAAGGCTGTCCAAACACGGGTGCGTTGAGGCCCTGTCTTTTCGCCCGGTTTTACAAGATGCGGAAAATCTCAACCTCGGAACATCGCTGCTGGCCAGGGCAGCGTTCGGTACGCGGCCTGGGCCAGCCAGCCCCTGTGTTTTCTGGTGACTGATCCGGATCTTGCCGAACAGGCGGATCAGGACAGGGGTGACCGCAGCACCACCTGTGATCGGTTATGCCTCTACGTGTCAGGGGCATCCTGCAGACACTGGGAAATGCAGGCGTGACAGTCTGGCCGGGTTTGGCCTTTTTCGCAGAAGTCGGCAAAGCCCCGAATCAGTTCGGTGCCCCCCCGGGGACAGCGATCCAGAAAGGTGATGAATTTGATCATCCGGTTGATAATCTCCGGCGGGGCAGTATGTTCAAATTTACACGCCCCTTCTTCTGCAGTCGGTTCGTCCACTGCCAGGACGGCGATGAAAAATTTTTTCAGAGCATTATGGCGATGAATGACATCCTCGGCCACGGCCCGTCCCTCCTCGGTCATGGTGATGACCTCGTAGGGCGCGTAGTTGATCAGGCCTCTGCTGGAAAGCGCCCGCAGGGCCTCTGTCACCGACGGACCACTGACATTGAGCCTGGCGGCGATATCTTTTCCCCGCGCAACCTCCTTTTCACTGATAATGTGATAGATAGCCTCCATATAGTCTTCCAGGCTGGCACTGAGTTTCTGGGACGGTTTCATGGTTGCGCTCCGGGCGGATTTTCTTTGCAAGAAGTATCAGGAGGATACCAGTGCAGACACTGATGCGTCAAGGACAAGAAGACGGGAGGCCCCTGCTTCATTCCAGGCTGGATTCGTTTTCTGTTCAGATTTTGACCGTTTTTTCCATCCATGCTTCTTGAACTCCGTGTACGGAATCTGGCCCTGATCGATTCGCTGTTGCTGGAGCTGAGCGAGGAGGGAGGACTTGTTGCCTTTACCGGCGAGACCGGGGCGGGCAAATCGATCATCCTCCAGGCCATTCATCTCCTGACCGGCGGGCGGGCGAGCACGACGTGGATCAGGGACGAGTGCGAGCGGGCAGTGATCGAGGCCTGTTTCTCCATCCGGAAAACCCATGAAGAGGCCCTGGAGCTGCTGCGACGTCATGATCTGGATCAGGGAGAAGAGTGCCTGATCCGCCGGGTGGTTGCCCGGAATGGCCGGAGCAGGATGTATATCAATGATCAGCAGGTGACGGTGCGGGTGGCGGCAGAGCTCACTGGACACCTGCTCAGTATCGCCAGCCAGCATGAGCACCAGCGCCTGCTCCAGGTGGGCAACCATCTCGATTTTCTCGACAGCTATGGTGAACTGTGGGACAGGCGGAAGAAGTTTGCCGATCTCTTTGCCCGCTACCGGCATCTTGTCATCGAGCTTGAAGATCTGAGGAAGAAAGAGCAGGAGCGTGAGCAGCGTCGCGATTTTCTGGCCTTTCAGCTCGAAGAGATCCGAACGGTCAACCCCGTGGCCGGCGAGGATGAAGCGCTGGCCCGGGAGCGGGACCGGCTCAAGGCCTCTGAAACCCTGGTACAGCTTGTCCGCCGGAGCCAGGGCCTGCTGCGGGACGAGTTGCTTGGTCAGTTGGCCGAAATCCGGAAAAACATGGAGCAGGCCGCCTCCCTCGATCCGGAGCTGGCCGGATTGAGCGACCGGATCGTTTCGGCCTGTTTCGAGATCGAAGATCTGGAAGGAGAACTCCTGTCCTACGCTGAAGCCCTGCCCAGGGACCAGAGCCGGTTGGAAGGGATTCAGGATCGCCTGGCCAGTTTGCGTCAGTTGCAGCGCAAGTACGGCACGACCCTCGAAGAGGTCCTCGCATTTGCCGAGGAGGCGGCCAGCGAGTTGAGTTCTCTTGAAAACCTGGACCAGGAGATTGCCGATCGGGAGAACAGGATCGCCGACTTGAACCGGTCTGTGGAAGAGCATGCCAGGGAACTGAGCGAGCTTCGGCGCCAAGCGGCCAAACGATTGGCCAGGGCCATGCAGGAAGAGCTGCGGTCGCTGAATTTTATCCAGGCCGAGTTTGTTGTCCATTTCCATTCTGCCGGACCGGACACGTATTCATCCACAGGTTGCGACCAGGTGGAATTTCTTTTTTCCGCCAATCCCGGCGAACCCCCCAAGCCGCTGGTCCAGGTCGTCTCCGGTGGCGAGCTTTCCCGCCTCATGCTGGCCATGCGCTGTCTCCTGGCCCGTCGGGACAGGGTGGACACAGTGATCTTCGATGAGGTGGATGCGGGTATCGGGGGGCAGACCGCCGAGGCAGTGGCGGAAAAGATCAGCGAACTGGCCGGCCATCATCAGGTGCTCTGCATCACCCATCTGCCCCAGATCGCCGCTTCCGCCCGGAAACATTTTCTCGTGGAAAAAGTGGTGGAACAGGGGCGGACCAGCACCGTGATCCGGCCCCTGGACAAGGAACAGCGGGTCGAGGAGCTTGCCCGTATGCTGGCAGGAGATGATCCCAGTGATCAGACCTTCCTCTATGCCCGGGAGCTGATTGCCAGAAAAAGGAGAGCACATGAATGAGGTGACGGCTTTGGCGCTGTTTTCCGGCGGGCTCGATTCCATTCTTGCCTGCCGGATTATCGCGGCCCAGGGAATCCGGGTGAGGGCTCTGAAGTTCATCACCCCGTTTTTCGATCACCAGCTCCTCGAACGAGAGTTGGCCTACAGGAACGAGGTCAGGGAGAAATACGGCCTGGAAGTGGAACTGGTCGACCTGAGCGAAGGATACATGGAACTGCTTCGCAACCCGGCCCACGGTTTCGGCAAGCACTTCAATCCCTGTATCGACTGCAAGATCCTCATGCTCCAGCGGGCCAGAGAGCTGATGGCCGATTCAGGCGCCTCTTTCTTGATCAGCGGCGAGGTGCTGGGCCAGCGGCCCATGTCGCAACGCCGGGACACACTGCGGATAATCGAGCGGGATTCAGGTTGTGACGATATTCTTCTCAGGCCCTTGTCGGCCAAGCTGCTCAAGCCGACAAGGCCGGAACGGGAGGGCCTGGTCGACCGGGACAGGCTCTATGGTTGTGCGGGCCGGGGCCGGAAGCTGCAGATCAGCCTGGCTGCGGAATTCGGCATAACAGACTATCCGAGTCCGGCAGGTGGATGCGTGCTCACCGACCCCAATCTGGCCGCCCGTATCGAACGGTTTTATAATGGCCTCTTTCAGGCCGGCACGGCCGATTTCCGGGTGAGCGATATCAGGCTTCTTCTTCTGGGGCGCCAGTTCCGTCTTCCCGGTGATAACTGGTTTGTCCTGGGCCGTAACCAGAAGGAGAATCGTCTCCTGGCAGGGCTCAGGGAGCCGGGAGACCGGATGTTCAGGATGGTGGACCGGCCCGGTCCCACCGGGCTGTTCAGGTGGGCCGAACAACGTCTTGCCGGCACAGGACAGGAGGACCGGCTCCTGGAGATTGCGGCCGGTCTCGTTGTTCGTTACGGAAAAAAGATCGATGGTTGCAGACCCCCGGCAGCTGTGCGGATCGAGGGGGCGGAGTCCAGGATCGTGCAGGCGGCGCCCCTGGACGATACGGTTTTTCGGGACTGGATCGTCTAGATACCTGCCCATTGGTCTTGAACAAAGAAAAAAACTCGTTCCCGGGTAGTCCTCTTGCCCAGCAGCTGTCGAAATCGTTCGCCCCTCAGGAACGGAGCGCTTCCCTGACCAGCCTGCCCAGTTCGTCCATCAGGTAGGGTTTTTTCAGAAATCCTTTCACCCCCAGGGAGAGGGCTTCCTGGACATCCTCGTTTTGAGCGTAGCCGCTGACAATGATCGTTTTCTGGTCCGGTCTGATGGTCAGGATCCGTTGATAGGTTTCCAGGCCATTCCAGCCCGTTCCCATGATCATGTCCAGCAGGACCAGGTCGACCGGGTGTTTTTTCAGGTAGTCCAGGGCCTCTTCGCCGGATAGCGCTGCAACGATGGTATAGCCGAGAGATGTCAGCATCTTGGATGCGATTTCGATCTGCTGTTCCTCGTCGTCGACCACCAGAATACAGCCGCTGCCATGGAGGGTGTCTGTCGGCTCCGGTTGCTCTTCCTGGTCCGGCAGCGTACCCTCTGTTGCCGGCAGATAAATGGAGAACACGGTTCCTGTACTGTCGCTCTCCACCCGGATGATTCCGTTGTGGTCTTCGACCGTGCTCCAGACAACCGTCAGGCCCAGGCCGGTTCCGCTTTTGCGGCCAAGATTCTTTTTGGTGTAGAACGGCTCGAAGATCTTGTCCAGGGCTTCTTCCGGGATGCCCGGCCCGTCATCGGCCACCTCCAGAAGGACATACTCCTGCTGTTCCCCGTCGCTGTCGGCTGCCTCCGGATTTACGTTTCTGGTTGCGATGCGGATACTACCCTGACCATCCAGGGCCTCCATGCCGTTGATGACCAGGTTCATGAGCATTTTCTGGATATGGATGGGGGAACAGACAATGGGCTTGAGCAGTGGAGCCAGATCCGTCTTGACCTGGACCAGGGGATACTCCTTCCTGATATTTTTGAACTCGGGCGATTCCAGGAAGGTAGTCACAATGTTATTGAGCTGGCTGATCTTCCGCGATTTTGCCGAGTGGCGAGTGATGGCCAGCAGGTCGGAGACCACGGCAGCGGCCCGTTTCCCCGATTGCTGGATTTCGCTGATCGGTTTGCGCAGGGGGCTGTCCTGGGGTAACTGGAGGAGGAGCAGGTCAGGATAGCTCACCACTCCGGAGAGAATGTTGTTCAGGTCGTGGGCAACACTGCCGGCGGTCAGGCCGATGGTTTCCAGTTTCTGGGCCTTTTTTCGCTCTTCAATCTCCTTTTCCAGCTGCCTGCTCCTCTGCTGCACCCGTTTCTCCAACTCCCTGTTGGCACTCTGAAGCTGTTCGTTCAGGGAGGTTATCTGCCGGATCAGGTGACCGAAACTGAAATAGAGGATCAGAAGCGAGCCGAACACGAGCCCCAGGCTGATGAGCACCAAGGAGACTCGGGCCGAACGGGCTTCCCGCACCTCGTCGCTGATATCCAGGGCCAGGATGATGTCGGCAAGCCTGGTCCCGGCAAATGTTGTTATCGGGATGACTGGAACAAGGACGTACTGCCTGTTGTCCAGGGTGATTTTCTTGTTCGTATCGTCCGGTGAGAAATCCGGGGGCAGCTGGCGGAAGAAGTCGATTTCCCGGCTGCGGATGGAAAATGAATCCATCCTTATTTTCGGCATGTTTGAATAGCGGACGATCGAACATTGCTGATTGGGGACAAGCAGCCCTGTGGGTACGCCCAGTTTCTGCTGCAGGGTGTCCATGACCAGGCTGGCCTTGATGCCGAACTGGAGCGCTCCGATATGCTTTCCCTTCCAGTAGACAGGTTCCACGATACGGTACTGGAGCCCGAAAGGACCGATGGCAAAGCCGGAAACCTGGCGGTGTTCACGGTTTACCGTGGCGATGTCTTTTCGGATTTCCGATACATTGTCGCCGAATTTATCCGGCCTGTGGACCCGGAGAAATACGGTATTGTCCGGCAGAATCCAGCCCATGGAGGCGAAATAGGGGCTTTCCTGCTTGAGAGTTCTGAAAAAGGGCCGGGTCAGGCGGAGAAGCCTGGATCGGTCCAGTTCGGCAAAGGCCTGGATGATCTCCTCCCGTTTTCTGGATACCTCGTAGTTGAGAAAACTACGTATCCTCGAACGGTAGGGCGTGGCTGTCATGGTCAGGATGTTTTCCGCCAGGAGGCGGGCGCCTTCCTGCTTGCTGGAAATGATGCGTTGCAGGCTCTGTTGTTCATGGTTGCTGAAAAACCAGATAAAGGAGGAACAGAGCGCGCATATAATCACCATGACCGCCAGGATGGCTTTCCACCGGGTATCCATATCGTCTGCTGTCTGGAATATTGTTGCTCAGGATGCGGAAAGAATGCTGGAAAGCTCCTTGCCGATGAAACTGCATTCGGCCTGCCGAAAGCAGGCTGCCGTTGCCATCGACGTTCAGGGCGCCTTGGAATACAATCGACTTTCGCTCTGGTTTCCGCATGTGCGGAACTATTTCTTCCTTGATATCAGGATGATGCCATGGCAACGTTTTTCGTCTGCCATGATCTCGAACGAAAATCGTAAATTTTCAAAGGCCTCCCTTGGGGTCAAGTTTTGTGGTATTCTCTTTTTAGTGTACGGATGTTTCGGGAAAAAACAAACGTTTTTCGGTAAGACTGCAATTGGGGAGAACGGCGGGCAACTTCTCAGCTCTCGGTACCGGTCGTTTCGACCGCCTCTTCGAGCCACTGTTCCACCATGGCGGGTGTGGGTAGGAGGCCGGCGCTTTTCACC
>Ga0256914_1004157_pt1 | contig 11025 bp, 4 predicted proteins | sample HulkmetaG_FD_191571 | JGI IMG/M metagenome (GOLD analysis project Ga0256914, IMG submission 191571) | Hydrothermal chimney microbial communities from Main Endeavour vent field at the Juan de Fuca Ridge, Pacific Ocean - Hulk | ecosystem: Environmental > Aquatic > Marine > Hydrothermal vents ...
CATATTAAAAATCAAATCTCTCAGAAAAGAGAAATTCGTTTCGGTGCGTAAAATAGGGACTTCGGCGGAAGGGAGAGCCGTTTATTCTTTAAAATTCGGACGCGGGAGAAAACGCGTTCTTGCGTGGACGCAAATGCACGGCGACGAACCGATTTCGACGCTTGCCGCGTTGGATTTTTTGAGCCGCCTTTTTCAACGCGACAATGCGGAAGAAAAGGAAGAAATGTTAAGCAAACTAACTTTCGAGTTAATCCCTCTTCTGAATCCCGACGGCGCGGTTAAGAACATTCGCTATAATTCGTTCGGAATAGATATTAACCGCGACGCTCTGACGCTTATTTCACCCGAAGCGAAAATATTGCAAAATGAGTTTCAAAAATTCAAACCGCACTTCGCTCTGAATTTACACGACCAAGATTGCTATCACACCGCGGGAAATTCACAAGAGCCCGTTTGGCTTTCTTTTCTTGCCACCGTCGGTAGTGAAAAGAAAAAGGAAACGGCTCCGCGCAGAAAAAGCATGAACGTTATCGGTAAAACGGTAAGCGAACTGAAAAAACTCGGAATTAAAAACATAGCGCGTTACGACGACGAGTTCGAACCGCGCGCTTTCGGCGATAATTTCGTTAAAGCGGGAACGGCGGTTATCTTGATAGAAGCGGGTTGCGCCGAAAAGAAAACGCGAGGGGAATTCGAACGCAAATTGTTTTCGACGGCACTCTACTCCGTGTTAAAAAACATTGCGAATTATCGAAGTGATTTGAAGTTTGTCGAACAATATAAAAAGTTACCCGAAAACGGAGAACGGATGCTCGACTTGATTTTCGAAAACGTTGCGATAAAAAGGGGAACGAAAATTTCGCTCGGTGTAAAAGAAGGAAAAATAGAAGCCGCGGGAGATTTGTCCGTTTACGGCGCATTTGAGAAAATAGACGCAAACGGGTTGTTTTTAATCGGAGAAAAAATGCCGGGCGAAAACGCGAATTTTTCTTTGACGACGAAGAGCGGGAAAAAAGTTTTAACTTGTAAAAAAGGAAAAATAACTTGGGCGAAATAATTTTCTGGGGAATAATTCGTACGGCGATTGTAATTGTCGTCGCTTGGATGATGCTTGATTACTCCGATTATAAATTTTGGTGGTCGGCGGTAATTATTTCCATATACGTAATAATCATTCATCCCGCAATAATTCAATATCAATTGTTCTTACAAAAAAATAAGCGAATATTAACCGACACACTTTGTTCGCGTTGCAAACACTTCGACGAAACGGCGGTGTTATGCGTCAAATACGATGAACACCCTACGGAGCGTTACGTCCCATGCAACGGAGAAGATTTCGAACCGAAGGACTAAGGGAAAATGAAAAAATTTGCAACGATAGAAATATTTATCGGTGCGTTAACTTTTGCGGGCGCATTCCTTGTGGGCGAACAAGCAACGAGCGCGTTGATTTTAACTTTGTTACTGCCGCTGACATCGAGAAAAATTAATCCGCATGAAATCGGGAATTACGGTTTGTTCAAGTTCGGCAATTTATTTTTCGCTTCGAGCATATTCGGAATTCTTCTTTTTTATTCAATCGGCAAAAACGAAGAACAAATTCTTACCCCGATAATTACGGGACTTTTGCTAATCATTAAAGGAGGTTTCGATTTATTCGTAATAAGAAAAAAGCCCGCTTAAATTTGCGGGCTTTCAACCTAAACGAAACTTTTATCTTTTGAAAAGCGGGTTTGAAATTTTCCGTGTCGATTTTCCTTGACTGTAATACCATTGGCCGCCGTCGGGTTTAGTGCTTGTCAACTTTCCTTGCGTGGCACTGGTATAAACCAGATAATAAACGTTCCAGCCCTTTTTAAGAGTAATGTTAACGGTAATTCTAATGCCTTCGTCATAAAATGAACCTGTTAAAGTCGATTCGCCATTGGCATAAACATAAAAGGTCATAAAACTGTTCTGAGGAGAATAATTGGCGAACATTACATCGCCGACGTAAGAATCCGCAGGACTGAAAACATACAAATCGCCGTCGGCAATTTTCAGATTCGGATTTGTACTTGTAATATCATCATCACCTTCGGGCTCAAATAAATAATTTGCGGGAACGTCCTGTAAATTTTGCATGTTAAAAGAACCGTCCTGAGCAATACTTGAACTCCCCGCGAAAAAATATTCTTTTCCGTCGGGATCAACGGTTAATTTGATAGTATAATTTGAAGCCCCTATCCAATCCGAGATTTTACCGCTAATCGAAGAAATAACATCGCCAGGATTATTGTCTTCGGGTTCGGTCGGATTGTCGTCCTTACAACCATTAAATAAAAATGCAACGAATACGAGAATAAGGAAAGTCTTAAATTTCATTTTGCGCCTCCAATATTTAATTAATAAATTATTAGATTGCGGAAAGGGAAAAAACTTTATCATAATTTACAAATAAAAATAAAGATTGGAAATAAAATAAATTATTATTTTTGCAAGTTATGGAAGAGTTAAAAATAGTTTTCGCCGAAATACCGACAGAGGACAAGGAAAAACTCGAGTCCGTCTTAAAGGTTTTTAAATTGACCTTTTCCGACGTGACCATTAAAGATGTCGAATATGAAAAAGTCGATCAGAACTATCTCGTATCCTTGAAAATTTCCGCAAAATATTATAAAACCTTAATTGAAAAATTTACGTTAAACAAAATAAAGGTGCTTACCGACGATCCCGAGGCTCAAACCGCAATTAATCATGCACAAGGAAGATTGAGAAAAAAAGAAACGCGCGGTTTTGACGGGTGGGACACACAAGTGAGAGTCGGAAAACCGAAAAGGAAATCGCCGTTGGAACAAATAATTGCGGAAGGCGATTATATGGAGCTTATCAGAATTATAAATGATATTTCCGCGGACCCCGAAAAAAGAGACAAAGCGAAAGACGGATTGAAAACGGCATTGAATATCGCAATAAAAAAACTTTATGAACAATCCATTGTAAATCCTCGTACGGTTGACGAAAGCATTAACGCTCTACTTGAAATAGCGACGAACGGTTTCATACGAGCGGTGGGTTTGGAGAAAACAGCCGACCATGCCGCCCAAGTGGCTATGGATATTGCGCTTTCGGAACCCGAATATTACGAAAAACTTATTTTAATGGGTAATGACAGATACCTGGCTCCGTTAATTAACCTAAAAGCCGTTGCCGCATTCACGAAAAAAACTTTTACGAATAAAAACAAATTCAGAAATCAAATTAAGTTCGCGCAAAGATATTCAAATCTCAAATGGTTAATTAAAGCATACGGTAAGGTTAAGGAAAAATTAACCGCTGAAGAACGAAGTTTGCTAAAAACGTTCGTAACTTTTATCAATCAAAGCAGAACAAGAGCCGTTTAATGCCCCGGTAGCTCAGCAGGATAGAGCGGCAGTTTCCTAAACTGCGGGTCGGAGGTTCGAATCCTCTCCGGGGTACTGTTTTTATTCTTAAATCCGTAATAATCTTAAATATTCATTGAAGTTATTATGATAAATAAATAATTTTAAGGCTCAAAAAAAGGAGGTATATGAAGAAATATTTTTACGATTTCTGAACAAACATTAACGGTTGTTAATTATTAACAGGTTTTCTTTCATATATCAAAATATATTTCGTAAAGGAAGTTATCCGTTGTTTTTTGCAACGGTCGTTTTTCTTTCCGTTTTTTTCAGTTCGGAAAAACAAACGGCTTCCGAGAACGCCGATATTGCGCGGTTCGTTTTTCTTCCGCTTCAGGATTCCACCCGACTTGACGACTCGACTCACTTCGCTTCTTCCGATTCGACTCAATCGGCGGCGGATACCACATTTAGCGATTCGACGGCGCGGGTGAAATATTTCAAATACCGGCGAAAACCGAACTACACTACGAATTTCATAGTTCCGCACCAAATAAGTTTTTTCGCCAAGCCTTCGAAACGTTTTATTAACAGAATAATTGAAATCGATTCGACAGGACAAAACGTAATTATACGCGAACTGATTGCGGGTGAAGAAATTACGCCGCCGCTTGTCATTCCGCTCGATAAATTTATCCAAATGCGTCTTGCCGCCAATCAAAGAAAAATGCTTGAAGACGAAGCGTACAAATATCAAATCAATAAGGAAGGCGACGATTTGACCGACATTCTTTCGGGCATTACGAATATTTCCATTCCGTTGCCCAATACGGGTTTCCTAAGCATTTTCGGACCGCCTAAAATCAGTTTGCGAATTAACGGTGCGGTGGATATTCACGGCGCGTGGAGAAACGAAACCACCGAGGGACTTACCGCGTCGCTCCTTGGAAATACGAAAAACGAGCCTGATTTTTCGCAACAAGTTCAAATCAACGTTAGCGGAACTATCGGGGATAAACTTAATATCTCCGCGGATTGGAACACCGAACGTTCGTTCGAATATGAAAACCGACTGAAAATCAAATATACGGGTTACGATGATGAAATCATCCAAAGCATAGAAGCGGGTAACGTCAGTCTTAAAACCGCTTCGCTTATCGGCGGTAGCGAAGCGCTTTTCGGAATTAAGGCGAAATTTCAACTGGGACCGTTTTCCCTTACCACAATCGCATCGCAAAAGAAAGGAGAAGTTCAAGACGTTGACGTAAAAGGCGGCGCTCAAACGAAAGATTTCGAAATACACGCATGGGATTATTCTCGCTTACACTACTTTATCGATTCGGTTTACGCGGATACTTCCGCGCAATTCAACTTTTTCTACAACTATTTCGGAAGACCTGTTTACACGCCTACACCCGATCAAAGATATTGGGAAGTAAAAGAACTTGAAGTCTGGAAAACCGCCACGGGATTGGTTGACGTTTCGAAAGAACGCCGCGTTAACGCTTTCATCGATTTGCCGCCGTTGCAAAACGGGGAAACTTACGATGAATCGCTTCGCGACAACGATATTGTTCCCGTTATCGGAAGAAAAGAAATCGGCGGACGTTTTTACAAACTTGAAGACGGAGTGGATTACACCTATTTCAAAGAAACGGGAATCATTAATTTCAATTCCGAACCGAACACTTCGGATGTAATAGCGGTCGCGTTCAGAATCGAAGGGCCGACCGCTTCGCCCGACGACGATATTTTTTTCGGGGAATTTCAAAGACAAATCGCTAACGACACAAGTAAAACGGTAATTCTCAAACTCGTTAAACCCAAAAACTTACAACCGGGCGGAACGTATAAAACCGCTTGGTCGCTTTTATTGAAAAACATTTATGCAATCGGCGGACGCGAAATTAAAAAGGAAGGCTTCGAACTCGACTTGAAATACGCACCGCCTGCAACCGACCCGATAAACGAAATCGGCGGGAAAAGACTTTTGCAATCTTTCGGACTCGACCAAACGGACGCTTCGGGTTCGGGTGACAGACCCGACGGCGAATTCGACTTTTTCCCGAGCAGAACGATTCTGCCGAGAACGGGCGAAATTATCTTTCCCGTTCTGCAACCTTTCGGCAAACAATTACCGAGCAATTTGCCCGACTCCTTAAGATATCAAGCCGTTTACGACACCACTGTGACTTATGCGAAACAAGACCGTGAAAAAGACAGATTTTTAATTACGGGACATTATTCGGCCGCCATTTCTTCGGTTATCGATATCGGTTTTAACGTAGTGGAGAATTCCGTTAAAGTTTATCTCGGCAATCAAAAACTCGTGGAAGGAAAAGATTACCGCGTCGATTACAATATCGGACAAGTTACGATTTTGAACGACGCCGCGCTTGTGCCGGGAGCGGATTTGAGAATTACGTTCGAACAAAACGATTTGATGTCACTTGCTTCCAAGACGCTTATCGGAGCGCGGGGAATTTACGAATTCAACAAGGATACGAAACTCGGTTTCTCTTTCTTGAACCTGAACCAGCAATCGCTTAACGACAAAGTGCGCCTCGGCGAAGAACCTTTGAACAACACAATTATGGGCATCGATTTTCAAAGTAAATTCGATATGCCGTTCGTTACAAAAGCCCTGAACAGTTTCATCTCCACAAATGCGAAATCCTCTTTCTCTCTCTCGGGCGAATATGCTTACATTAACCCCGACCCGAATACGAAAAAAAGTACGATTACGGAAGACAATTCGAGAAGTATCGCTTATCTCGACGATTTCGAAGGCGCGAAAAAAACAATCCCGATAGGAGTTTCCTACGTCGGGTGGAAAGATTTAAGTCAACCCGACAGTATGCTTTATCACGCTCATCATTCGAAGTGGGACGTTATGAACTACAAAGGTAAAACCATGTGGTTCAATCCTCAACCGTCGGGCGTTGTCGTAAAAGATATTTGGCCCGAAAAGAAAGTCGCGCGCGAAAATAATCAGGTTACGGTTCTCGATGTAGTTTACGACCCGAGTAAAAAAGGACAGTATAACTATAATGAAGATTGGGACGAAAATGCCGACACGCTTTATAAAAATTGGGGCGGAATGGTTCATTTGCTTTCGTCAACGGCAAGCAACCTTATCGAACAAAACATAGAGTTTATCGAGTTCTGGGCTTATATAGGCAACGCACCGCCGGGAGCGAAAATGTATATCGATTTGGGACAAATAAGCGAAGATATCATTCCGAACGGCGAACTGAACACCGAGGATAAAGAACCTTTTAACGACCGTCTCGACGAAGGCGAAGATACGGGTATCGACGGTTTGCCGGACGCCCAAGAACCGGGCTACGACCCGCAAACCAACCCCGACCCTTCGAACGACAACTTTAGGTTAAACACTGCCACTGGAGATTACGAAGATATTAACGGAACGGAAGGAAACGCCAAACTTTACGATTTGGGAATTGCTCCCGATACGGAAGACTTGAACCACAACTTTTCTTTGGACAAAGTTAATAATTATTTCAGATACGCCGTCTCGCTCGATACGAATCGCGCGCAAAACCCGTTCATTGCAGGAGGCGGGCATAACGGTTGGTATCAATTTAAAATTCCGTTGAAAGATTTCGTAAAAAAAATCGGAAGTCCCACTTTCACTTTCGTCGAAGCGGTGAGATTCTGGTTTCAAGACGTAAACGAAAGAATAGCGATGAGAATGACCGAAATAAATCTCGTCGGCAATCAATGGCTGGAAGTTAAACAAAACGAAGTGGACGACGAAGTGTTAACCATTTCCACGGTCAGCATCGAAGATAATCCCGAATATTATTCCCCTCAAGGTGTTATTCGTGAACGCGACAGAACGAAACCCGACCAAGAAGTATATAAAAACGAACAATCTCTCGATTTGATTATTAAAAATTTACCCGACGGCGAAAGTCGTTCGATAGTTAAATATCTTCCCAAAAAACTCGATGTTTTCAACTACAAAGAATTGAGATTCTTCGTTCACGGCGAGGTTAATCCCGCTCCGGATAACGTTTCTTACGGTGATTCGCTCAATTATTACAACACAAGAATTTATTTCCGTTTCGGGTCGGATACTCTTAACTTTTACGAATATTCGTTTCCGCTCGAAGAAGATTGGAAATCCATTTCCGTCGTTCTCGAAGATCTTTCCGCTTTGAAACAAGCGAGAGATTTGGACACCGCCGTGTACAGACAACCCGTGCCCGGCAAACCGAATCATTTTTACGGCGTAAAAGGAAATCCTTCTCTTACGAAAATTTCCTTCTTTATGTACAAAATAGAAAATCCCGCCGGAGAAGGCATTGACGGACAAGCGACATCCGGCTCGATATGGCTTAACGAATTGCGTCTGCTCGAAGCCGACGATACGCCGGGTTGGGCGTATAAAGCGTCGGCGTCTTTGAAATTGGCGGATTTGCTTACTATAAACGGGAACATGATGAAGCAAAACCCGTTTTTCCACAAGGTGAATCAAAGTTTCGGTTCGCGCGAAGACAAACAAAGTTGGGGCGTAAATGTCGATTTTAACATTTTGAAATTGCTCCCTTTCAATACGGAAGGTAGTAATTTGAGTTTAACGTATCAGCATTCCGAATCGATGACAAGGCCGCTATATTTGCCTTCGAGCGATATCGCGGTGGACAAGGCGGCGGAACAATTGGAACAAAAAATCCTTTCCGAAGGGGGAACGCAGGCGGAAGCGGACAATGCGAAAAAAGAACTTTACGCTTACGTCCAAAGTATGAGCGTAAACGAAGCCTACACTCTTTCGAATATCAGAATAAAATTGCCCTCGCGCGCGTGGTATATCGATAAAACCATTAACGCACTCAGTTTTTCTTACAATTTCAGTCGGTCGTATTCGCGCAATCCTTCAACATCTCAAGCGCAAATGTGGACGTGGAAATGGGACGGGAAATACAGCGTAAATCTCGGTAAGGAGTTGGAATTCAAATTCGCCGATATTCCTTTTATCGGAGCGATATTCAATATTTTCGACAGTTACAAAAATGCGAAATTCCGTTTGCTTCCCAATTCGCTTAATGCCGCGATGTCACTCAATAGAAAATACAATTATTCTCTTTCGCGTCAAGCAAACAGCGAAGCGCAAGTGGCTCAGGATTTTACCGCTACACGTACGGCGGGTTTTACGTGGACGCTTACACACGGCGGATTGCTCAATCTTTCGACGTCATATAAAGTCGGAATTAATTCTTCTCTCGCTTATTTGCTTTACGATGAAAACGGCAACATGCGTTCGGAAAAAGACGTTTGGAACGATATTTTAAATGGCGAATTTTTCGGACGAAACAACAATTTCACTCAATCTTTCGCGCTCAAGACCAAACCGAAATTGCCTAAATTGTGGAAACTTGACAAGTATTTCCAACTTAACGGCGGTTACAATGTAAACTACACATGGCGTCACGATTTTCGCCAGGAAGAACTCGGGCGCAGCGCGGGTTATTCGAACACAATTACGGCCGGTTTGACGCTGAAGTGGAAGGCGCTCACTTCCCCGCTTTTCCCGAAAGAAATTACTTCTAAAAGTTCAAGAAAAACAACACGAAGAAAAACAACCCGAAGACGAAGAGGACGCGGGAGAGAAAGAAATCTTGACGAAGAACTTTCCGGGTCGAAAAAGGAAAAGAGTGAAAAAACGAAAGAGCAAAAAAGCGATAAAGAAACCGATGTTGCGGAAGAAAAAGGTCCTTCAAGCATGATACGCGCGCTACGTTTAATGCTCGGCGTTATAAAATGGACGCTTTTCGATTACGATAAATTTTCGATGAAGTTCAATCAAAAAAATCAAAAAAGCGGTTCGGGTTTGCGAGCAACCGGTACGGGATTCTCAAATTTTTGGGGCGCGTTTTCGCCCGAAAACGGACCAAGTCGCGCTTTTATGCTCGGTTTGAGTAACGATATCGGACCGCGCGCGCCGAACGCCACGCTTTCGGACAAATTTTCCCAAAACAACGGCTTTTCGATTTCAACACAGCGTCCGCTTTGGGAAGGAGCGAATATTGACATTGATTGGAAAGTCGATTGGGGAATAAACAAAAGTTACACTGTGACAACCGACGACCAAGGCAACATAACCGTTTCCACGCCTAATATTACGGGAACGACAAACCGTTCGTTTCTCGTTTTGCCTTACGGACTTTTCGGAAGCGGAATAAAAGCGATACACGATAATTACAATCCGGACGCGGAAGACCCCGCGTCGAATCTTTCCGAGGCGTTCGTGCAAGGTTTGGAAACGTTGCCTTTTATATCGCAAATGCCGCTGTTAAAAGATTTCGCCACTTACATTCCGCGCCCGAATTGGCGTATTTCTTGGTCGGGATTAGAAAAAATTTCTTTTCTGAAAAAATTCGTTAAACGCGCGTCGCTTAGCCACGGATATTCTTCGAGTTACACGGAAGGTTGGAAAATCGACCCCGACGGAAAGACGGTAATCCAAACTCAACGCGTTAATTACACTTTTCAACCGTTAATCGGCGTAAATCTGACTTTCTCTTCGTTTTGGGGAGGCAACATGACGGGCGCAATAAAATACGGAAACAAAACCACTTACGATTTGGGAGTTGCAACGCGAACCGTAACCGAAGGCGTCTCAAGCGATTTGAACATTCAGTTTTCGTTTTCGAAAAGCGGCTTTTCTCTGCCGTTGTTCGGAATTAATCTCAAAAACGATTTGGAGTTTTCTTTCTCTTACACAAGCAGTCGTAACGCCACGATAATTTACACGATGGATAATTTCGACGAAAAAGGAAAACCGCAGGACGGCACAACGCGAACAACGCTCGAGCCCAGAGTTAAATATATTATGAGTTCCCGCATTACGCTTTCGATTTTTTATCGCAGAACCAAAGTGGAGCCTGAAGGCGCTTCGAGAATTCCGCCTACAACCACCAACGAAGCGGGTTTGGACGTTCACATAGCGATTCAATAACCGAAATTCGGGAAACATAAACCGAACGGCGTTGTTAATAAAAGTTAACGACGAATAAAAAAATTTCTCATTCGAAAAAAGGAAAACAAAATGACGGATAGACAACAAATTCTTTGGATAGACGACGAAATCGAACTTCTGCGTTCGCACATTCTTTTCCTTACGGAAAAAGGCTACGAAGTCGATACCGTAACAAACGGCGAAGACGCGATTTACAAAGTGCGTGAAAAACATTACGATTTGATTTTTATCGATGAAATGATGCCCGGCATGGGCGGACTTGAAACGCTCTCGGAAATTAAGGAAATCAATCCCGCAATTCCGATTGTCATGGTGACGAAAAACGAAGAAGAAAGTTTGATGAACGACGCAATCGGAAATAAAATAGACGATTATTTGATTAAGCCGGTTTTGCCTTCCCAAATGTTGATGGTGTGTAAAAAAATTCTCGACAAGAAAAAAATTTCCGGCGAGTACGTTACGAAAGATTACATGAAAGAATTTTCCCGAATCTCCGCGCGGTTAATGGGCGAAAACGATTTTCTCGATTGGATAGATATTTACAAACGTTTAACCGCTTGGGATTTGGAACTCGACGAACATCCCGAAATAGATTTGCGTCAAACATTGTACGACCAAATCAAAGAAGCCAACAAAGAGTTTTCGAAATACGTT
>Ga0256914_1004158_pt1 | contig 11025 bp, 9 predicted proteins | sample HulkmetaG_FD_191571 | JGI IMG/M metagenome (GOLD analysis project Ga0256914, IMG submission 191571) | Hydrothermal chimney microbial communities from Main Endeavour vent field at the Juan de Fuca Ridge, Pacific Ocean - Hulk | ecosystem: Environmental > Aquatic > Marine > Hydrothermal vents ...
TAAAGGAAAAACAGCCGGCAAAGCCCATGGACCCAGCCTTGTGCCAGGTAATGTTACCCTGTTTGTCACGACAGGGACAACAGGCGCCGATGGCCTGGGCCGCGTCTTCGATAATGGGCACGGAAAAACGTTCTCCGACTTGCATGATCCTCTCCATGTCCGCGCACTGACCAAAGAGATGCACGGGCATGATGGCCCGCACCTGCCCGCCCTGCTCTGTTTCACTTGCAAGGGTCTTATCAAGAGCAGCCGGATCCATATTGAAAGTGTGCTCCTCGATGTCGACAAAGACCGGCTCCGCGCCAACGCGCAATATCGCCCCCATGGTGGCGAAAAAGGTGTAGGGCGTGGTAACGACCTTGTCGCCCGGCCCCACATCCATGGCCATGAGCGTCATGACCAACGCGTCGGTGCCGCTGGAAACGCCAATGCCATGCGCGCTCTGACAGTATCTTGCGACCTCCTCTTCAAATGCCTTGACCCTGGGGCCAAGAATATAGGAGGTTGAATCTATAACTTCCGCGACAGCTTCCAGGATATCCGTGCGCAGGGCGCGCATCTGGGGGCCGAGATCAAGCAGGGGAACATTCATGTTGGTATCTGGTCAATAGCAGCAGGAAAAACATCCTGACAGAGAAAAAACCAAAGGCAGCGAACCCACATCCCTGTTCAGCGGGATAACGGGCCAGAAGATGCTTAAGCCCGTTCCTTTCAGCCATTCCCACGCAGGCGGGTATCAGGACCATTTCCTCATGCGAACAAATGGCGCTGCGGGTCAATGCTCCTCACCTTAATTTTTGGTCTCACGCGGCGGAACATTTCCTTCGCCGCGCAGCACCATATTTTCTCCACCAAAAAGATCAAGGATGTCAGGTATATCTTTCTCCAGTTGTTTTTTGAGTTTCTTGAGCAGGTTTGCCTCGATCTGCCGAACCCGTTCCCTGGATATGCCGAACAGCTCGGCAATGGTCTGCAAGGTCAGCGGTTCATCGCTGAGAAGGCGTGTTCTGAGAATAACCTGCTCCTTTTCGTTGAGTTTATCCCGCATGGATTCCAGAACCTTGGTCAACCGGTCACGAATTTCCTGGCTGGCAACCATATCCTCGATGCCGGGTCCGTCCTGGGGAATGAAATTTTTCTGCTGATCCTCGGAATCGCTGTGCACCGGCGCTTCAAGGGATACATCCCAGTTATCCATGCGCTGGGTCATCTCGATCACCTCGCTTTCCTTGACATGGAGGCGATCGGCAAGCAGCTTGACATCAGGTTTGAACCCCTGCGCTTCCAGGAGCTTGCGTTCCTTGTTGAGGCCAAAGAAAAGTTTACGCTGGGCCTGGGTTGTACCGATTTTTACCAGACGCCAGTTATCCATGATGAATTTCAGGATATAGGCCCTGATCCAGTACGCGGCATAATAGGAAAACTTGACGCCACGATAGGGGTCAAACTTTTTCGTGGCCTGGACAAGCCCGACATTACCCTCTTGAATCAGATCCATGAAATTCTGCATCCAGTATTTCTGGAAATCCATGGCCACCTTGACCACCAGGCGAAGATTGGAGGACACCAGCCGATAGGCGGCATCGGGATCGCCGGTTTCCTGGAACCGCTTGGCAAGCTCGTCTGTTTCCTCGCGGCTCAGCAGCGGATACTGACTGATCTCCTGGAGATACCTGTGCAGGGCGGGATTGCTGACCGCAGGCAAATTCTCCTCATCCGACATCACAACCAGAGGATGCTCCATTGGCTTGTTCAGATCATCGTCGGACGATTTCCGCGCCTTTTTTTTCTTTTCTTTTTCTTTGGTTCTGGTCTTGCTTTTATCAGCGGCCATGGCATTTTCCCGAAAAAAAGAGTACCCTGTATGAAGCGTTATTATAAAACTCTCATACAGGGCATACATTGTACAGTATACCCGACCTCGTTTTTTTTTTCACCCAAAAGCGAAAACACGGCCTGGCCGCCCTGCCGTTCCCGTTCCGGAGCAATAGATATTGCCTGGCCGCCTATTCCACGATATGTTGTGGCCACTTATCGAAGCGCATGGCAGGAAACAGCGCGGACCTTACCACAACATCCCAAAAAACCAACATGGCGTACGACATAACAAAAATACGTAACTTCAGCATCATAGCACACATAGACCATGGAAAGTCAACCCTTGCCGACCGAATAATCCAGTTCTGCAACATGGTCACAGACCGTGAGTTCAAGGATCAGCTCCTTGACAACATGGATATCGAGCGGGAACGGGGCATCACCATCAAGAGCCAGACCATCTGCCTTCCGTACAAAGCAGCGGATGGGGAAACCTATATCCTCAATCTTGTCGACACGCCCGGTCACGTCGATTTCAGCTATGAGGTTTCACGGGCGCTGTCATCCTGTGAAGGGGCCCTGCTGCTCATAGACGCTGCCCAGGGCATAGAGGCCCAGACCCTGGCCAACCTGTACCTGGCCATGGAAAACGACCTGGAGATCATTCCGGTTATCAACAAGATTGATCTGCCGGCCGCAGAACCGGACAAGGTGGCCGCCTCCATTGAGGAAGACCTGGGGCTGGATGCGGAAACGATTCAGATGTGTTCAGCCAAGACCGGCCAAGGAGTGGACCAACTTCTCGAGGCCATTGTCACCCTGCTGCCGCCCCCTGAAGGGGATCCTGACAAGCCGCTTGAGGCGCTCATCTTTGACGCCAATTACGATCCCTACCGGGGCACGGTCATTTCGGTGCGCATTGTCAACGGAACCATTGCTGCTGGAGACACCATTGTTTTCATGTCCAACAATGCCGAATACCGGGTCGAGGAGGTGGGACTGTTTCATCTGGAACGGGAACCCAGGAAAAAGCTGCGTGCCGGTCAGGTCGGCTACATCATTGCCGGAGTCAAAACCGTATCCGACACGCGGCCCGGCGATACCATTACCCTCAAAGACAACCCCTGCCCTGCCCCGCTGCCCGGATTCAGGGAAGTGCAACAGGTGGTTTTCTCTTCGATCTATCCAATTTCCACAGACGACTATGAAGACCTGGCCACTGCCCTGGAAAAGCTGAAATTAAACGACGCGGCCCTGACCTTCCAGAAGGACTCTTCGGCTGCGCTTGGTTTTGGTTTCCGGTGCGGATTCCTGGGCCTGCTCCATCTCGAGGTGGTCCAGGAACGACTGGAACGGGAATTCGGCATCTCCCTGATCCTGACCGTGCCCACGGTCAAGTACATCTTCACGCTCCAGGATGGCACGGTACAGGAAATAGATAATCCGACCTATTTCCCTGATCCAGGCGCCATCAAACAGATAGAGGAACCGTTTATCAAGGCAACCATCCATATTCCAGAGCGGTACATGGGTGCGGTTATGACCCTGTGCATGGAGCGGCGCGGAGAAAACACCAACTATCACTACCCAATGCCGGGCCGGATAGAATTTACCTGCGAACTGCCTCTGGCCGAGGTGATCTACGATTTTTACGACAAACTGAAATCAGTCACCCAGGGGTATGGCTCCTTTGACTATGAACTGATCGACTACCGGCCAAGTGATCTGGTCAAGCTCGATATTCTGGTCAACGGCGAGCAGGTGGACGCGCTTTCCCAGCTCACCCATCGCAACCGGGCCAGGGAGCGCGGCCTCAAGGCGTGTGAACGGCTCAAGGAGGAAATTCCGCGCCAGATGTTCAAGATTGCCATCCAGGCCGCCATTGGCGGCACCATCATTGCCCGCACCAATATTTCTGCCCTGCGCAAGGATGTGACAGCCAAGTGTTATGGGGGTGATATTTCCCGGAAACGGAAACTGCTGGAAAAACAGAAGGCAGGCAAGAAGCGGATGAAAACCGTGGGCAACGTGGAAATCCCCCAGCGGGCCTTTCTCGCGGTTCTCAAGTCAGATCAATGATCATGGGGAAAGGGTAACCAAAAAATAGACTAACTGCCTTACAAGGGCATCACCTGGTCAATAAGCAGAAACCAGGAATCAAAAAAGCAGCGCCTCTGGAAAAAGGCGCTGCTTTTTTTTATTAACACGGATGATGCGACCGGCTCAGTCCTGTAGAGGCAGAATCAACAGACGGCTCGAACCGCGCGAGTCACTGAAGATACCGCCCGGATCAACAGTGAGCAGGTACAGGGTATTGTTGGCGCTGCCCATGGCCTGGATATACTGGTCATAGTTACCGCCAATCTTGCCCTTCATGTAATTGCCGGTTCCGGTGCGTTTCAGAACCGAAACCCAGGTTTTTTTGATGGTATTGGCTCCGCCAACCGAGGAAAAGACTGAGAGATCCGCGCTGGGGACAAGGATCTCCCGGTTGCCGTCATTGTCAATATCAACGGCCAGGGGTCGGATCTCGATGTTGGCAGTGGAAAAAAGCGGATTGATATCATCGGGATTCTGTTCATAGCGTACCGCTGATACAGATCCTCCCATCTCCTTGCCACTGGTGTACATATCACGTCCTGCTTCGGCAATATGGAGTTTGTTTGCCACAATATAGGCCGCTGTTGTCGCACCTGCCTGCGACTGCCTGAATACAGTTCCACCGGTAACATGAAACGAGCTCGGCAGAGGACCGCCATAACGTTTGGTTTTGATCTTTGTACCGGCAAGGACAAGTTCCTTTATCCCCCGGCCAAAGAAAACATCCTGATCAAATTCCTGGCCAAGCAGGGTTTCAGGACGGCCATTGCCATCAACATCGTTACTGTTGATGATGTAGGGAAGCTCCTGCTGCACAGGCTTGAGAACATTTCCGGCAAAACGAAAGATCATGGAGCTGACCTGCTGGTTATCCTTGTCATATCCAGTTGCCGCTACATAGTCTCCACCACCTTCAGGCTGCCACCAGCACACGGAAATCAGCTTGACAAGCGGAACCCGAAGCCGGGCGATTTGTTGCAAGCCCTGCTCCTGAAGCTGGTACACATAAACATCATGCTCACGAATAACAGTGAGATACTCTTGCCCGTCGATCGAGGTAAAATCTCCCATCACCGCTGAATATGGAAGCCCCCCCCCTTGGTTATAGCCATAGGTCTGCATGTCGTAGCGGATTTTTCCTCCTGAAGCGGCTGCGAGTGCTGTCGCTCCACCTGCAGCTCCAGCGGCATAAACAGGCGCATAGCGATTCGTGACTGACTGAGCCGGGACAGGCGCAGGCGCTGCCGCGAGCGGCACGGTCATCTCATATTCGCGCAGCAGTTTTCCCTTGCTGTCGATCACCTTGAGCAGATTGTTGTCACGGATAAAGACCAGCTCAGCTCCTTTGGTTTGCTCCTGCCAGTCAAGATCGGCCAGACGTTCCTGTAACTGATAGAAAAAATGACTGGCCCGTCCGGTCTTGTCCGTGGCTGCGGCTGTCAGGCCCTTGAAACGGACCACCTTGTCACCCCGTTTGACATTGGCAATTTTCCCGACAGGCCGCGCGTAGGAAAAAATCTTCTCGACCCTGGTAATCCCTATCACACCAGCTCTGTTCTCGATCCTGCCGAGCACCTTGCCAGTCTTCGGGTCAACGAGTTTCTTTCCGGCATGGAAAACCGTAAACAGATCCCCTTTCTTGACACCGGCCTTTTTACCAAGATCAACAATGATCTGGCCACTAACCCTGTCCACAACATACCCCTCAAGCGGCTGCAAATCCTTTACAATATCATCTACGGTGGCAGAAGCAGCCATCAGGGGAAGGCAGAGACAGAGTCCAATAAAGGTACAGAGCAGTGCGCAGGCTTTTCTGGATAACATCTTCATAATAAAAAATATCTCCGGTTAAAGGGACGAAAATGTACGAAGGAGCAAAACTGAAAAACAGACGGAAAGTGGAGAAAGTTATACCTGTTTCCGAGTATTTTTCAACTGATTAATGGGGCGGCAGGATCGGGACTGCCTGGGACAAACTCTCCTGGCTGGCCATGGGCATAAAAAAACGGCCAGCATTTCTGCTGGCCGTTTTGGATAACTGCGCTCCGGTCAAGAACCGGATAGGAATTTAGAATTTATACCGGAGGCGGGCGCCAACAGTGTAAATATCCTCATCCGCGGAACCATTGAGATCGCTCTCAAAGTAATCCATGGCATCATCTGCAAACAGATAACCAAAGTTCATGGACAGGGTTACATCAGGATACAGTTTGTACTTGACATACATATCGACTTCAGTGCCGATTCCGTCATCGGCAAAATGCTGTCCATTGGCGCCGGTGTAGGTAATGTCCTCTGCGGTCATCATGTACAGAAGGGCGCCACCGACTTTCAGCTTGTCGCTGACCTTGTTGTCAACGGCCAGCTTGAAGAGGTGCATACCCTTATCCAGGATATAGGGACGCTCGGTGAAGTAATCATCGGAGGTCGGATGACCTTCCATGATAACCATGGATGCGCCCATATCAACGTCAGTTGCCATGAAAGCGTCAATGGAGTCATCGGTGGGATCATCATCACCGGATGCATACCAGTAGGTACCAGTAATCTTGGTTGCGCCGATCTTTGCGCCAACATCGACATGGGCAAAGAATGCGGATACATCGTAGTCATGGGCAGTGGAGGTCACGCCGTCCTGATCCACATAGGTGGCGTTGTCAATGGAACCGCCCTGATAGATGAAGTCACCGTTGAAGAACAGGTTGTTGATGTTGAACGAACCGGTCAGGCCCATGGTGTAGATATCAAGATCAAACATATCATTAAACTTCTTGATCTCCCACTTTGTTGCGTCCAGGGTGTTATACGTGCGGGCACCGGTTGTCTCATCATGGAGGACGGCAGAGTCATTGCCGATATAGGAGGCAAAAAAGCCAACCTTGGATTTTTCCATGGGCGAGAAGGAGAACTTGCCGACAAAGGCATCAACATCACCTACGTCAGATCCGGCAGCACCGGCATCGACCCGGTAGGGGCGCTCCCAGCCGACATAGTAGCCGAAGTTACCGACCTTGCCATCCAGGTTGACACCCATGATGGTTTCTTTCCAGAAGTACTTGTTCAGGTTGAATGGCTGCAGACCGGTTTTCATGCGCATCTTGTCGGCAACACCGGGAACCTGCATGTCAAGGTAGGCCCAGCGGGTCTCAACGTTGACACCATCACCGGAATAATTACCGCCAACAGACTTGCCGACAGAACCGGACTTACCAAACTCAAGGCCGCCGATTTCCATGGCGTAGACGCCCTTGACATTCTTGTTGTCACTGGCCATCTCTGCCCAGAGGCGGTACTTGACCTCGCCCCATGAATCACTGACCGTGTCATTGGCATCAGTTGCGCCACCTTTTTTAAACTTGTCATTGACAAGAAAATCAGCATGGTTGGTGTAGACCTGGAAGCGATGGTCCAGATCACCATGGAAGGCGAAATCCGCGGCTGCGGCCACGCCAACAAGACCCATGCTGGAAACAATGGCTGCTACAGCTAAGGTTTTCTTCATGATACATCCTCCTCTTCTTTTTAGAATAGTGAGATAAACTGCTCACACCGGAAGAATAAAACTATCCGGAATCAAGCTGAAATTAGACTTGATATTTGTTGATACAAAATTTTTGACTTTCCGGCAAGAAAAAAAGTTAAATTTTTTGTATCAAGCCCTGATTAACGCAATAATTGAGATAATTCCTCTCGTAACTGGCCTTTCCCAGCAATATAATTTTTTTAACTACCAAAAACATACCGTGGGTAAAAAAGCGAGACCAACAAAAAGACAGGCGAACTGTATTTGCGCGGAAATTGGGGAAACAAAAAAGGCCGAAGCAGGATGCCTCGGCCCGAAATGATTTCATCTATATTCAATACATAAATTCAAGCCGCCGGCTTGAACTGGGGACACTGGTGATGCCCGGTCACGTCTATTCCCTTCTGGCACATGATACTGAGGAGCTCCTCCTTGCTGAAAATCGAATCTTTCTGTTTGCTGATATAGACCAGGCAGTCCTTGCAGATATCAAAGGAATATAGATCAATTTCCCGCATCAGCTCCCAGCAGGGTTGCTCAGCACCGTACGCCGGACATTGTGATTGTTCCGGATTACAGTTCATAATTTCCCAGCACGGCCATTCAGATCGTAGTGACATAGCCCTCCTCCCTGTAAATAAATCAAATATATTTTCCCGGCACAGGCCATCAACGCTCCTCCAGCCGCATGCCAGGATGGATTTTTTGCTCAGGCTCAAAATCAATTACCAGGAATCAGCCTGAAATGCAAGCCTCTGCAAGAGTTCAGCACATCCCTGGCCGGATTTCGCCGAACAGATCAGCCGATCGTCCGGCGTAATGCCAAGACCGGCATCAAGTGTGGCCGCGTGCCGGGCCTGTTTGTTTCTGGAAAGCTTATCCGCCTTTGTGTAGACAGGCAGAAAAGCAATATCCTGGTATTTCAGCCAGTCGATTAGATCCCTGTCCATTCCCTTTAACCCGTGACGCAGATCCATGATAACCACGACCAGGACAAGGGCATCGCGCTCAAGCAGGTAAGCGGTAATCAGTTCCTGCCAGCGGGCCTGTTCCTTTTTTGACACCCTGGCAAAGCCATAACCGGGCAGATCGACAAAATACAGCGAGTCATTGACAAGAAAATAGTTCAACCCCCTTGTCTTGCCCGGCCGGGAACTGGTCTTGACCAGGTTTTTCCGCCCCAGAATCCTGTTCATCAGGCTGGATTTCCCCACATTGGAGCGGCCGGCAAAGGCCACCTCGGGATAGTCTTGGGGTGGAAGCTGACCGAGCGTGTGAACAGAGGTGATGAAACGGGCGCTGGTGATCCGCATGAAAATGGAAGATTCAGATAACCTTGTTCAGCGAATACTCGACGATGCCCCTGGCGCCCAGTTTGCGTAAAAGAGGCACCAGATCACGGACCTGGTGCTCGGAAATAACCGTTTCCACGGAAAACCAGTCCTGTTTGTACAACTGGGCAACCGTGGGCGCGGTCACGCTGGGCAGCTTGTCAATGATGGTTTCCAGATTCTTTTCGGGTACATTCATCTTCAGGCCGACAATATGGTCGGCCCGGAGCGCGCCCTGGAGGAGCATGGCGATGTTTTCTATCTTTTCCCGTTTCCAGGAATCCCGCCAGGCCTCTTTGTTGGCGATCAACTGGGTATTTGAACGCATCAGTTCATGGATGATACGCAGGCCGTGCGCCCGGATAGTGGATTCCGTTTCGGTCACCTCGACAATGGCATCGGCCAGGCCGGATACAGCCTTGGCCTCTGTGGCACCCCAGGAAAAGGAGATATCCACATCCATGCCACGATCCTGAAAAAATCGGCGGGTCACATTGACCAGCTCGGTGGCGATCCGTTTCCCATTAAGCTGGTCTACAGAGGTTATCTCGGAATCACCGGCCACAGCGATCACCCAGCGGGTCGGTTTCTTGCTCACCTTTGAGTAGACCAGCTCCTCCACAACCTCAACGTCGGAACCGTTTTCCAGGGTCCAGTCATGACCGGTAATGCCCACATCGAGCATGCCTGATTCCACATAGTTGGACATCTCCTGGGGGCGGCAGATGGAACAGGACAGTTCCGGATCATCGATTTCGGGGAAGTAATTCCTCGACATCAGCTTGATCTTCCAACCCGATTTTTCAAAGAGCTCGATAGTGGCCTTTTCCAGGCTGCCCTTGGGAATGCCTATTTTCAGCTGTTTCATGTTTATATAGTATAATCGTATTCGTAATTATTTTTTGCCATACACCTTGTCAGGATCAAAGACCGGCTTGCCAAGCGTAACCAGGTCGTCCCCGTCCACCCGGCGAAAGAAGCAGCTTGCATATCCCTTGTGACAGGCCGCGCCGCCGATCTGCTCTACCTGGAAGACAACCGTGTCCTGGTCACAGTCAACAAGAATATCCTTTACAAGCTGGACATTCCCCGATGACTCACCCTTAAGCCATAGCTGCTGCCTCGACCGGCTCCAGTAATGGGCCTTGCCGGTTTCCAGGGTTTTTTGCCATGACTCTCTGTTTATATACGCCAGCATGAGCACGGCCCCCGTGCCATGATCCTGGACAATGGCCGGCAGAAGACCGGCCGGATCTTTATCAAAATCAAGATCAATCATTTCCACATTGTTTCTTTTTTTCTTTTCTGGCCTGCTCACGCCGATTTTCCTTTTCCATGAACTGAATCATGCAGCTGGTCCGAAACTGGCAATAGTCATCGGGATGCCTGCAAACAGGCGCATTCGGGTCAACCTTATCCTTGTGTTTTTCACAAACAAGCTGCAACGCTCTCCTCCCGTTATCGAGACAATCACTGCTGATTTAGGCGGAAGGCGGTCGTTTGTCAAGGCCGGAGCCGCATTCCAGGCTCTTTTACCGCATACATGCGTTACTTTCTCCGGCCTGCAATATTGTATTTTCAAAAATTCTGTTCTACACTGTCCGCTAATAGAAATGTCTGCTAAAACTGGCTGGCAGGATAACGAAGAGCCGCCTGGATCGCAGCAATATTTAAATGAAAGCCCGGTCATACCCGTTCTGAGGGCACCGGCTTTTATCCCTTTGTTGTCCCGGTATGCCGGGATGGTGATTATATAGTATACCAAAAAGAGCCAAGTACCTACAAGGAGCAGCCATGTGCCCAGTTGCACTGACAGATACGGTTTCCATCAGCTATACCGCAACTCTTGAAAACGGGGAGGTTGTCGAGAAAGTTCCCGCCTCCCGCCCCATTACCCTGAGTATAGGCTCGGGCCGTGTCCTGAAAGCCGTGGAAGCCTGCCTGCTTGGCATGAATCCAGGCGAAACCCGAACCATCCACGTACAGCCGGAAGATGCCTATGGACCCTATTTTGAAAATCTTGTCCACGACATCAAGCGTTCTGTTTTTGAGGGAAAAATCGATCCCAAGCCTGGCATGATCCTTTCTCTGAAAATTAACCGGGACGGCCAGGATCAGCAGGTGCCGGCCACGGTCCTTGACGTGACCGGCGATACTGTCACTGTTGATTACAATCATCCCCTGGCCGGCAAAGTGCTGACCTATACCGTTATTCTGCATGCCATAGGTAAATAAGGGTTCCGGCAGGCTGCC
>Ga0256914_1004159_pt1 | contig 11024 bp, 11 predicted proteins | sample HulkmetaG_FD_191571 | JGI IMG/M metagenome (GOLD analysis project Ga0256914, IMG submission 191571) | Hydrothermal chimney microbial communities from Main Endeavour vent field at the Juan de Fuca Ridge, Pacific Ocean - Hulk | ecosystem: Environmental > Aquatic > Marine > Hydrothermal vents ...
GGAGATGGTTTACGATGAGGTCAAGGACGCGGAGAAGAAGGAGGAAATAAGGAGGATAGTCGAATCGATGCTTCCGGCTGAAGTGATCACCGAGCTCGAGAGGGAGATAGTTAAGGCCATGCTAAGGTATCTGGCCGACCAGACTCACGGTTTCGTCGGCGCGGACATCGAAGCCCTTTGCAAGGAGGCTGCGATGAAGGCCTTGAGGAGATACCTTCCCCAGATCGATCTAAACGCCGACGAAATTCCGATTGAGGTCTTGGAATCGATAAAGGTAACGATGGACGACTTCAAGGAGGCTCTGAAGGAGATCGAGCCTTCTGCAATGAGGGAGGTGCTCGTTGAGGTTCCTAAGGTCACTTGGAACGACGTCGGAGGGCTGGAGGACATCAAGAGGGAGATCGTCGAAGCGGTGGAGTGGCCTCTCAAGTATCCCGAGAAGTTCAAGAAGTTCGGAATCAAACCGCCCAAGGGTGTTCTGCTCTATGGTCCGCCGGGAACGGGTAAGACCCTAATAGCCAAAGCCGTAGCGAACGAGGCGAACGCAAACTTCATAAGCGTTAAAGGGCCGGAGCTTCTGAACAAGTGGCTCGGAGAGAGCGAGAGGGCGATAAGGAAGATCTTCAAGAAGGCGAGGCAGGTTGCCCCGTGCATAATCTTCTTCGACGAGATCGACGCCATAGCACAGATGAGAGGGCTCGATGAAGGAAACAGAGCGGTGGAGAGGGTCGTAAATCAGTTGCTGACGGAGATGGACGGTTTGGAGGAGCTCGAGGGAGTGATAGTAATCGGGGCGACGAACAGGCCGGACATTCTCGATCCAGCTTTGCTCAGACCGGGAAGATTCGACAGGCTCGTTTACGTCAGACCACCAGATAAGAAGAGCAGGCTTGCGATATTCAAGATCCACACGAGGAACATGCCTTTGGCGGATGACGTCGATTTGGAGGAGCTTGCCGAGCTCACGGAAGGTTACGTGGGTGCGGACATCGAAGCGGTATGCAGGGAGGCGGTGATGCTGGCTTTGAGGGAGAACATAAACGCGGAGAAGGTGGAGATGAGACACTTCCTCGAAGCTCTGAAGAAGATAAAGCCGAGCGTTAACGAGACGATGCTCAACTTCTACGAGAGGTTCGAGGAGAAGGCCAAGAGGGACAGGACGAAGATAGCGAAGACGTTCATAGGTTATGGCTAAATTTATATATTTTCGCTCCAACCTGTGATCGTTATGATCACCGCAAGATCTCTTGCTAGAAAGACGGTAACTCTGTCGGACGGGACGGTGGTCGGGCAACTCTACAACATAACCGTCGATCTCAGAACGGGGGCGCTCATAGATCTGCTCGTAAAACCGGCGAGGGAGATTCCCGGTTTGAAGATGGAGGACGGACTGTACGTGATTCCTTTCGAGAGCGTCAAGGCGATAAGCGACTACATCGTCATAGACAAGAGGAAGATCAAATGAGAAGGTACGTTTTTCCACCGCTCATCCTTCCGTTTTTCTTTCTCCTCATACTCCTCCCATTCGTTCTATTCGTCCTCGCAACTCCGAGGGTCTTTCAGATAGTCTTCGGCCTCGACTACTACTCCGCGCTCACGGTCTTCACGCTCATAGTTCTCGGAAGCTTCGTGAACATTCCCGTGTACGAGAAGGAGGGTAGGGTGGTAGTAGGAAGGTACAGCATCTTCGGCGTGATGTACTACACCGTAACCGAGCAAAGGATAGTTATTGCGGTCAATCTGGGAGGGTGCGTCCTTCCGTCCATCCTCGCGTTGAAGCTTTTGAGCGAGCTGCCCCTCATCCCTTGGCTCCTAACGTTCTCGCTCTGCACGGCGGTAGTTTACGCCTACGCCAGACCCGTTCCGGGATTGGGAATAGTCGTTCCAACGTTCATACCCCCGGCCGTGTCCGCTTTGACGAGCTACTTCACTGCGCTGGCGTTCAACCTGCCAATGTGGACGGTTCCCAAGATGGCCTTCTCGGCCGGCGTTCTCTCCGCCCTCGTAGGCGCCGACATACTCCATTTAAAGGACGTGGAGAAGATAGGCAGCGGGGTCGTTAGCATAGGAGGTGCCGGAACCTTCGACGGAATATTCCTTACCGGAGTCTTTGCAGTTCTGTTCTCCATTCTCCTCCTCTAAACTCTTACCCTCATGAACCTCTCCCTTACCCTCCCCGCTATCCACTTGGCCACGATCTCCATCACACGATCGTATTCCCTAAGCCTGTGATGTCCGCCGTCGACCTGAAGGAAGAACTTGGGCTCGCTCGCCACCTCGAACATTATCTCGCTGCTCTCAAACGGAACGACGTCGTCCTTAGTTCCGTGGACGAACAGAACCGGTTTTCTTAGATCCTCCACCCATTTCCTCGGCTCGAACTCCTCCATGTCCCTTCTGAGCTCGTCCAGAAACTCCTCGAGATCTCCAACACCCCTTAGACTTCCCTTTAACTTCGCGTTGGCGTGGGCTTGGACGAGAAGATCTTCTCTAAGCATTTCGAAGCTGCATGGAACGGCTACGAGCACCAAACTCTTCACGTTCTCGTGATGCGCTACGTATGCGGCGGGAACTCCTCCCATGCTGAAGGCGAGGAGGTGAACCGATCCGAACCTATCGACGATGTTGGAAAGATCCTCGACCCAGTTGGAAAGGCTGAACCTTCCCTTACTCAACCCCGTCCCGGAGAAGTCGAATAGGACGGAGTTCAACCCGTACCTCGCAAGTAGGTCTGCTAACCTGTCGTATCCCTTGGCTATAACGGAGGAGGGATCGTAGGGTAGGCCGTGGCAGATGACAACGACGTTCTCGACGTACGCCCTCAGGAAGTTCCTACCCAAGTTGAAATCGAACTGCATGCCCATCACGTCGTGTATTCGGAGTTTATCCTGACGTAGTCGTAACTAAGATCGCATCCGAAGGCGTATCCTTCCCCGTCGCCGACCTTTAGGTCGATCTCTATCCTCAGCTCGTCGCTGCCCTCCATCATCCTCCTCGCAACATCCTCCCTCCCCGTTCTCCTTCCGTTCTCCACGAGCTTAACCCTTCCAGCGTCGCCACAGACGAACGTTATGTCCAACCCTTCCTCGACTTCGACTCCCGAGTATCCCAAGGCCGCTATTATCCTCCCCCAATTGGGATCGTTTCCGAAAATCGCGGTCTTGACGAGCAAAGAACTGGCAACGGTCTTGGCAGCTTTGAAAGCCTCCTCCTCGTTCCGAGCCCCCTTCACGAAAACCTCGACGAACTTCGTCGCTCCCTCCCCGTCCCTCGCTATCATCTTCGCCAACTCAACGCATACCTTCCCGAGCATCCTTTCGAACTTCGAACGCTCTATCCTCCTTCCCCCCTCCGAAACTAAAAGCACGGTGTCGTTGGTTGAGGTGTCCCCATCCACGACCGTGACGTTGAAGGATCTGTTTACCGCCCTCCTCAGCATCTCCCCGAGCTCTTCGGGCTCGAACTCCGCGTTGGTGAAGATGAAAGCGAGCATGGTGGCCATGTTCGGGGCTATCATCCCCGCCCCCTTCGCTATCCCCAACACCTCCACCCCGTCGAACTCAACTCTACAAACCTTGGGGAAAGAATCCGTCGTCATTATCGACCTCGCGAAGCTCATCACGTGCTCTTGGGAGCTACCGACTCTGCTCAACACCCCGTCTATCCTTTCCTCTATCCACCCCACGTCGAGCTGGATCCCTATTACGCCCGTGGACGCTACCGCTATCCTTTTAGCCTCGACCCCCAACCTCTCGGCAAGCAGTTCGGCCATCCTCTTGGCATTCCTAATACCCTCCTCCCCCGTAAACGCGTTTGCGTTTCCGCTGTTCACTATTATCCCCTCTATCTCTCCGTCCCTTATGTGCTCCTGAGTGACGATGACGGGTGCGGCCTTGAACCTGTTCCTCGTGAACACCCCCGCAACCTTCCCGCTACAGACCGCAATTCCGAGCCCGTACTTCCCCTCCTTTATCCCGTAACACTTCATAAACATCACCGACTCTCGTACCACTCCCATATCTTCTTCAAACCCTTTAGAAGGGTCTTGTAAACCTTAAAGCTCTCGCCGAACTCTCTCCACATCCTTAACTGGAGACACTTCCCCACGACCAGCCTCTCCTCCTCCTCGCTCAGTTCCGTTTTATCCGTTCTCGAATAGTAATACCTGACGAGAGGCCTTACGATGTCCGAAACGTATTCGTAGAGACTCATCCCGTGGAAGTACTTCTTTATCCTCTTCTTCTCAACCTTCCCGAACTCGGGTCTCGGGACGTTTATGTCCCTCATTAGACTGTTCAGCAACCCAACGGCAGTTTCGATCTCCAAATCGCTCAACTCGTCGCTAAGGTACTCTATAAGCCTCCTCGTGAAGTCCGCGTTTATCTCCTCTATCCTTCCGTAAACGTGGGGTTTGAGGGGTCTTATTACCACGAGCGTATGCTCCCCAGAAACCTCGTTCCTCTGAGGGGTTATGTGGATCGGATGGAATCCGTTCTTGATCCAGAACCTCATGAGCTCCGGCGAAACCCCGAATCCCGATCCCACCCAGTCCATGTCCTTCGCCTGAGCCCATTCCACTATCTTCTGAAGGGCGAAGCTACCGATCCCCTTCCCCATCACGCTCGGATGCGTTGCGATCCTTACTATCCTCACACCAACGAGCTTTGGGAATTCGTAGTCCCAGTAATGTTTGAGGACGAGATCGGGGATTATCTGTCCTCTCGGCTTGTAACCCTCCGCCATCTTCTTTATGGTTTCCTCGTCCATCCTCCCCTCCACCGCGACGTGAAGGGAGCAGACCGTCTTTCCGTTCACCGCCACCCTGAAGGCCAAGTGATTCGGCATGTCAGCCAGAATCACGATGTCGGAAGGCCTGTTCCTGTAGTGGGCGAGGACGTATATCCCGAAGAACTCCCTCAGAAGGGTTTCGTTCTCGAAGAGCTCGTCCTTGTCCAAAAATTCGAACTCGAACTTTCCCTTCTCTATAGCCTCGAGATCCTCCTCGTCGAGCTCCGCAGGTTGTGCGTCGAGCAGGAGCACGTCGTACAGCCACCTCTCTATAGGATCGCCCTTACCGTATCTTATCGGCTCGGTGAGATGGATCTTCTCGATCTCCACGTCCTCGCACTTCTCAAGCCTTCTGAGAAATCTTATGCTGAACCCCCTCCCCGTCCCCTCGTATCCGTGGATCGTTGTTGAGAATATCATGTACTTCACGCCCTCGCTTATCTTCCAGAGCACGGGCACATCTATCCCCGCGGCCTCGTCCACTATGACTATGTCGGCCAAGTCCTTTTCCACCATCGCCCTCCTCGGAACGACGTACTCGACCCTCGCGAACTTGGAGTTGACGACCGTGGTGAGCCCGTTGCTCTCCTTCACCCTGAACTTTATCCCGTACCTCACGAGCCCCTTCCTCAGGAACTTGAAGAAAGTTTGAACCGCGTGGGGGGTTGGGGCTACGACCATTATCCTAACGGGTCTCTTGAGAACCTTGAACATCCTCCATATCAGGTAGGGTGTCACTATTCCCAAAACCGCGGTCTTTCCCCTCCCCCTGTCGGCGGTGATTATAACCGCCTTCCTGTCCTTCTTACGGTCGAAGAAGTGTTCGAACAGTTCCAAAACCCTGACCTGATCCTGAGTCGCGCAGAGCTTGTACAGCTTTCTGTTTATCTCCCTCTCCTCCTCCGGGATCCTGATCTCCTCCCTCGATTCCTCCACCTTCCTGAACTCGTACCTCTTCACGACGTTCCTCTTGTCCGCGTCGAATACGATTATCCCTTCGGCCTTCAACGTCCTCCTTATGAAACGTCTGAAAAACCTTGGCACCACGTCCTCAACGCTGTAGGGCTCGCTAACGAGCTCCTCGTGCCATGGGCTTATAAGCTCGTTCCAAGCGTGGACGGGGGGCGATATGGCTATTATTATCCCTCCCTCCGCGATCGTCTCCACGATTATCCCCAAATCGTTCGGATGAAAGCCTTCGGTGAAATCTATCAGGAGGGAGGGGAAGGTTTCTCCCAAAACGGAAGGAGAATCCTTATAGTGAACGAACCTACCCGAGAAGAACTTCTTCGCCCTTTCCAAGAAGGATGACCGTCCGGCGATCAGCATCTCCCCTTCCTCTTCCCTTCCCATCCTCTTTCTTACCTTCGAGTACCTCCTGTAGACCCTCTTCGCCATTCTGAATATCCTGTCGTTCGCCTCCTCCGAGCATATCATCACCAGAAACCTGTGTCTGTTCTCCAAGGCCGTTGCGGTGGCTCTTTCGACCTCTTCGAGTAGCTGCTTTACGGTCATCCACCGAACTAACGAAGATGGTAATAAAAATGTTAAGACTTGGCGACGAAGACGGGAACCTTGGAATACCTCAAAACAGCATCGGCGGTGCTTCCCAAGAGCCTTTCGGCTATGGTTTCGGGTATTCCCCCGCCTATGAAGACGGACGTCGCATCAACCTCCTCGCAAACCTTGAGTATCTCCTTGTGAGGGGTGCCCTCCCTGACCACGGTTTCGAAATCGAGGCCGAGCAACTCCTCCTCTATAGCCCTCAGCTTCTCCTCAGCGAGCTTCTCCCCCTTCTCAACCACGTGAACGAGGAAGATCTTCCCCCCAACCTTCTCCGCCACGTGCTTCACGTACTTCATGACGACCTCGGAATGCTCCTTCAGATCGTGGGCGTACAGGATCCTTTCGAACAGCCTCTCCACCTTCGTTCCGTGCTTAACGACGAACACGGGTACGTCTGACTTCCTTACCACACCCTCCGAAACGCTTCCGAGCAGTATCTCCTTTATAAGCCCCCTTCCCCTCGATCCCATGAGGATCATCTTCGACCCGCTCTCCTTCGCCGCCCTGATTATCTCCGCCACGGGGTCTCCGGCGGGAATTGGGAGGAACGGCTTAGCCCTGAGTCCCATCTCTTCGATTTTCTTCACAACTTCCCCGAGCTTTACCTCCGCCTCCCTCCTGCACTCCTCCACGTATTCGTCGACGTTTATTCCGCCCGCAACTCCGACGATCCTGTTCAAATTTATCACCCTGACCACGACCACCTCCTCAACCCCAACCTGCTTCAGCTGGGGGAGATATCTGAGAACCTCCATGCTCGCCTCCGAAAAATCGGTTGCGAACGTTATCCTCTCAAACATAAACGAAGATCTTGTCGATACGTTTAAATCAGTTTCCGATACACCTCAGAGCGATGTTCGATCTTGCGATAAAGAACGGAGTCTGCTTTATCGAAGGAAGGTTCGTCGATGCGAACGTTGGGATAGAGGGGAACAGAATCGCCTACGTCGGCAAGGAGGAAATAGCGGGGGAGCTCGAGATAGACGCAAGCGGGAAGTTCGTTTTGCCGGGTTTATTCAACGCCCACACCCATCTCGCCATGACCCTCTTCAGAGGCTTCGCCGAGGACATGCCTCTCATGGATTGGCTCGAAAAGAAGATCTGGAGGGCGGAGAAGAAGCTGACTCCGAAGGACGTTTACTGGGGCTCGATGCTCGGAATATTGGAGATGCTCAAAACCGGCACAACCGCATTCTCAGACCTCTACATCCACATGGACGAGGTCGCTAAGGCCGTTGGAGAGACCGGCATAAGGGCGGTTCTCTGCTACGGGATGGCCGATAGGGGTGACAGGGAGAAAGCTGAGAAGGAACTCAAGATCGGGACGGAGTTCATAAAGAACTGGGACAACGCGTTCAACGGAAGGATCAAGGCCATATACGGCCCCCACGCCCCCTACACCTGCACTCCCGAATTTCTGAAGGAGGTCAAGCGAAAGGCCAACGAGCTCGGAACTCTCGTCCACATCCACGTTTCCGAAACTAAGCGGGAGGTTGAGGAGATCGAAAGGAGATACGGTAAGACCCCCGTAAGGTTGCTCGACGACATAGGATTTTTGGACGATCGCACGGTCATAGCGCACGGAATATGGCTCGACGACGAGGAGCTTAAGATATTGAAGGAAAGGGGAGTCAGCGTCGTCCACTGCCCTGTCAGCAACCTGAAGTTGGCATCTGGCATTGCAAGGGTCGTTGACATGGTTCGGTTGGGGATAAACGTCTGCTTGGGAACCGACGGGGCCGCTTCGAACAACACGTACAACCTCTTCGAGGAGATAAAGCTCACATCTCTCCTGCAGAAGGTCGCAACCGGCAGGGCCGACGCTCTGCACGCGAAGGACGTGCTCGAAATGGCGACTAAGAACGGATACAGGGCTTACAAGATGGATGGGGGGGAGCTTAAGCAGGGAAAGCTCGCGGACGTGATAATCATCGACCGTCGCTTTAACCACTGCCCCGTTTACGACCCCCTACACAGCATAGTTTACGCGAGCTACGGGTGCGAGGTCAGCCACGTGATAGTGGACGGGGAGTTGATAGTTGAAGACGGGATAGTCCTCACGATGGATGAAGACAGGATCGTCGGGAAGGTGGAGGGGTTGAAGGAGAAGTTCCTGTAGCACAGACATCCCTAAACGGACATTCCTCGCACAGAGGCCTCTGGGGCTTGCAAACGGTCTGCCCAAAGCCCACGAAGGGTTTGTTCACCCTATGCCATAGCTCCTTCGGAACTATTTTCATGAGCTCCTTTTCGGTTTCCTCCGGCCTTCTCGTCCTCACTATACCCATCCTGTTCGCTATCCTGTGGACGTGCGTATCTACGGCTATCGCCGGCTTTCCGAACGCATTCGCCAGAACTATGTTCGCCACCTTCCTGCCAACTCCGGGCAGTTTCAGGAGATCTTCGAGACTATCCGGAACCTTAGAATCGTACTCCTCGATCAGAATCTCGGAAATCCTTCTCAGATTCCTCGCCTTGGTTCTGTGAAATCCGACCCCTCTGATAAGATCTTCGAGCTTCTCTCCGAGCCTCAGTATGTCCTCCGGACTCTTCACGACCTCGAATAACCTCTCGCAAACCCTTATCGTCTGCTCGTCCCTCGTTCTCGTACTCAGAACGGCAGAAACGAGTATCTGGAACGGATTTCGCCTACCCTTGAAGGAGTAAACCGGAGCACCTCTCTTCCTCGCCTCCCTCTCCATCGTGTCGAGCAATTCCTTCCAACTCAGATCTGCGATAGCAGTTCCTCGCATGCTTCGATTATCCTCTTGTTTGCATCCCTTATAGCTTCGAGCGGACTCTTTTTTCCATCCGTCCTGACGAATAGCTCAGGCTCACCGGTTAGGGGATGGGGGATGTGATACTTCGCGATCACGACGCTCTCATCCTGCAGAAGGTAATACTGGAGGAGGTTCAGATACGTGTGATCTTCACCCTTCACGAGCAACTTCACGTAGTTGTCGCCCATCTCCAACACCTTTACCTCCATCACAGCACCCCCTTTCCGTAATCGGACGAAATTTTCCTGTCTTCGACATTCCCGCACTTCGGGCATTTAAGCTTATCTCCGTCCAAAATTAGCTCCTCACCGCACTTCCTGCATCTTGACTTTATCACTCCCAGATCCTCCCCCTTCGTCGAAAGCCTCAGCCCCTCGTCCAAAATCCTGACCTTAACGATGTCTCCGAACCTGAAGGCCGAACCCATGTCCTTCTGAAACTCTTCCCTGACGTTGGAGACGTGCAGAACCCCTACGGGGCATCTGACCAAGCTCCTGTCGTGTCCAATTTTTCTCTCGAGCCTTATCAGAGCCACCGAGCTCCTGACGTCGACGACCTTTCCAATGATTACGTCCCCGCTCTCGAGCTTCGGAATCCTGTTTACCGGCTCTACCCTCACCCTCCTCCCTTCAAAAACCAGCCATCCGGCAACGCTCGCGTAGAGCTCCCCATTCTCCTCGTAAACACCCTCCCCAACTTCGAACTCCTCAACACAACCTATCCTATCCCCCGGCAAAACGAACCTCATATCCTCCTCAGCCTATAAACCTCTACGGCTATCCATTTAAATTCTTTTTCGTGAAACGCGTAGGTTCTCTTTAGCGGTATTTTGTACCGCCAGAGATGCGTGACCTCGAAACCGTTTTCGGCGCAAACCCTCCTTATAAATCTCTCGCTTCCGGCGGAGTGGATCGTGTAGATGACATCCGCTATCTCCATGGCTTTGAAGAGGAACGGTCTGTCCGCGTGCCTCCTCTGAATTCCGAATGGCGGGTTCATGATTACCGTTCCCCTCCTACTGACCTCCACGAATCTCACGTCGCTCAGAACGAAGTCCACTTGAACCTCCACCGCTTTAGCGTTCTTTCTCGCTATCCTAAGAGCTTCGGCGTCAATGTCGAATCCCACCGCTTTAGCCCCGAGCAGTGCTGAAGCTATGGCAAGAATTCCAGTTCCGCATCCCAAATCGATCACGAGCTCGAGATCGCCCATCAGCTCTGCGGTAACCACTATTTCGGATGCGAGCGACGGTGGGGTTACGTATTGCTCGAGCTCTATCTTCGGATTCCTGAATCCTTGCAGTTTTTCTAAGATAATTGCAAGTTCTTTTTTCATTAGCTGGTATTTACGGTATTGATATTAATAAAGTCAAATGTCTCAAAATTTTTCGTAACATTTAATTTATAAATTTTTAATTTTTATTCTTCATAATATTCGAGGGAATACCTTGCTTTTCATTTTCCTTTCCTTAAAGCCTTCGGCACGTAAATGCACCTCGGCTCTGGAGCAAGGTAATCTCCCGTCATAGCGTAAGCCCTCGCCCTACTTCCGCCGCATATGAACCTGTATTCGCACTTCCCGCACTTGCCTTTGAGCTTGTTCGGATCCTTGAGATCCCTGAAAATCGGCGAGTTCATATATATTTCTTTCAGCGTCTTCTCTCTAACGTTTCCTGCAACCAAAGGAAGAAATCCGCTCGGATATACCTCTCCGATGTGACTTATGAAGAACATCCCCCTGCCGTCTGTAATTCCAGTCATCCTTCTTATTCCGTCGGCCAAACTTCTCCCGTGAGCTCCCGCAACTATCTTCTTATCCTTTTTGTATCCTTCGAGCCCCATCTCCTTCCTTATCTCCTCAAGCTTCTCTTTAAGCCTGTAATAAGTCTCC
>Ga0256914_1004160_pt1 | contig 11024 bp, 11 predicted proteins | sample HulkmetaG_FD_191571 | JGI IMG/M metagenome (GOLD analysis project Ga0256914, IMG submission 191571) | Hydrothermal chimney microbial communities from Main Endeavour vent field at the Juan de Fuca Ridge, Pacific Ocean - Hulk | ecosystem: Environmental > Aquatic > Marine > Hydrothermal vents ...
AGAAAGCAGGTCCGGATGTTCCCGATTGATTTCCGCCAGCGTCTCCTCCAGCTGGCGCTGAAAGGCCGAACGATTCAAAATTGAACGGGACTGTACCACATCGCCGATGAGAGTAAGGACTACCATGAACCATTCCAGTTTAAATACTCAAAAATTAACTAATCCGGTTAATAACCGAATCGGTTAGAATCTCTAAAAATTAACTGCTACGGTTAATATACACAACGGCAGGGAAAAGATCAAGGAAAAATACCCGGGTTGGCGTTTTCCGGAAATAATCAGGAAACGTCCGGAGAAATGAATACCGGTAACAATCAGGAAGAGACCGATGATGATTGTTCTTCGAAAAACCTGGCCCGATTATGCAGAATTGTACCGAAAATCCTGCTCAATGTCCCGAAAGCGGGGAAGCTTGCGGTCTTTTTCGGAAAGAATGGGATTTTGCACCGGCCATTCAATCTGTAAATCCGGATCGTTCCAGATAATGCCCCGTTCATCCGGAGGGGAGTAGTAAGTGCTGCACTTGTATTCAAACTCCGCCACCTCGCTCAACACGCAGAAGCCATGGGCAAAACCAATGGGAATATACATCTGAAGCTTATTCTCGGCTGAGAGAATCTGGCCGTACCACTGACCGTAAGTAGGGGAGCCCACGCGCAAATCCACTGCCACATCGAACACTTTGCCCACCACCACGCGTACCAACTTAGCCTGCCCCGGATTCACCTGGTAGTGCAGTCCCCGCAGGGTGTTCTTTACCGAACGGGAATGATTATCCTGCACAAACTGCGCATCGATGCCATGCTGGGCGTAGCGTTTATAATGGTAGCTTTCGAAAAAGAAACCGCGTTGATCCACGAAAACGGTTGGTTCAATGACCAGAAGACCGGGAAGTTTTGTCTGGATGACTCGCATGGCACCTCTGTTTTTTTTTGCGGAGAATTTTAACATATTTTGCGTTCCATGTAAAGCTGCGAAAATTTTTCCCGGATCGGGGAGAATAGCGATGAAAAACACATTGCGCATTGTGGAGAGGGAATCAATTTTGTGTCCTCTGAGCATTGTTGGCATCTAATTTCATAAATTTGGGCAAAGCATAAAAAACTTGATTGTTTTTCGGCAGAGTTTTATATTTGGAGTTTGTAAATCAGGGTGATTATGAAAGTACAGATTTTGCATCTGGAAGATGGGGTTCATCATTATCGGGAGGTGATTCAGGGTGGATCGCTCCATTTTTACCGGGATGAGGTGTATCCCCATAATATTGAAGTGGAAGTGGAGCTGAATAAATTCGAAAAGAATATTACCTGTTCCATTGAACTTCATACAAAAGGTCATTATATTTGCGACCGTTGTTTGCGTGAGTATGAGCGGGATTACTCAGAGCATTTTCAGATATTGTTTCATTTAGGGCAGCGTGATCTGGAAACCGATGAGGATGATGTGGTGCTGTTATCGCCCGAGCAAGTGGAAGTGGACCTGAATCCGTATATTCAGGAGCATTTGATTCTGACGGTGCCCATGAAGATGCTGTGCCATGAGGATTGCAAAGGAATTTGTCCGGGATGCGGAGCGGATTTGAATACTGAACCGTGTACCTGTCATGTGGAACAAATTGATCCGCGCTGGGAAAAGCTGCGGGTATTGTTGAGTCATCAAAAATCGTAACATAAAAACAGGAGAAGACAACAAAATGGCCAATCCGAAACGAAAAATTTCCAAGTCCAAACGGGATAAACGGCGTGCTTCCTGGATGCAGCAGTTGAGCAGTGCCAATTTATCCGTCTGTCCCAATTGCGGAGAGCCCAAATTACCTCATCGGGCTTGCCCCCATTGCGGTTACTATAACGGTCAGCAGGTCTTTGTTCCCACCGAATCTTAATTTTCCCATGGGGTAATCGATGCGTATTGCCATTGACGCAATGGGTGGAGACAACGCCCCCAAGGCACCGGTCGAGGGGGCACTTTTATTTGACAAAGAAACGGGTGGCAAACATCAGCTCATCCTGTTGGGCGACCGTGCGCTGCTGGAAAAGGAACTGGACCGTCATCATTTTCACCATCCGTTAAACATCCGTATTGTGCATACCACACAGGTTGTGGATATGCACGACCAGCCCACCCTGGCCCTTAAGCAAAAGAAAGATTCCTCCATGATGCGTGGTTTGCAAATGCATCGGGATGGTGAAGCCGATGCATTTGTGAGTGCCGGAAATACCGGTGCGCAGATGGTGGGAAGTCTGTTTATCCTGGGGCGTATTGAGGGAGTCCAGCGTCCCGCAGTGGCCTCTTTTCTGCCCACCGAAGGGGGTGTGGTTCTGTTGATTGACGTGGGTGCCAATGTGGATTCCAAACCGCAACATTTGCTGCAGTTTGGTCTGATGGGTAGCATTTTTATTAACTATATTTACGGCATCGAAAACCCGCGGGTGGGATTGCTCAGCATCGGAGAAGAAAAGACCAAAGGAAACGACCTGGTGCTCAGCACTTATCCGCTGATGGTTGCCAAGATGCCCAATTTTATCGGGAATGTGGAAGGACGTGATATTTTACACGGCAAGGCAGATGTGATTGTCACGGATGGGTTTGTAGGGAATATTGTGTTGAAGTTTGCCGAAAGCGTGTTGGGTGTGTTTGGCCGAGCGTTTAAAGCCAGCGTGGGGAGAAATCTTTTCTCCTTGCTGGGTGCTTTTCTGGTTCGCCATGCCTTCAGAGAGATGAAAAGCAGTTTCGATTATCAGGAATATGGGGGAGTTCCGTTGTTGGGAGTGAATGGCATCTCCATCATCAGTCATGGACGCAGCACCGCCCATGCGTTTAAAAATGCCGTTCGGGTAGCGGTGGAGATGAGTGAGAAGAAAGTGAATCAGCATATTTATGAGGAATTAAAAAAGAGGGGATAAGCATGAGTTATCGGGCGAAAATTACCGGTGTGGGACATTACGTACCACCGAAAGTTCTTACCAACAAAGACCTTGAAAAGATGGTGGATACCAATGACGAATGGATCGTTTCCCGGACGGGCATCCGCGAACGGCACATCCTGGAGGATGGAAAGGCTTCTTCTTATATGGGGAAGTACGCTGCCATGCGCGCCCTGGAAGAAGCAGGAGTTAAACCGGAAGAACTGGACTTGATTGTGGTGGCAACGGTTACCCCGGATATGATGTTTCCCAACACCGCTTGTTTAATTCAGGAGGAAATTGGTGCGAAAAACGCCTGGGGGGTGGATGTAAACGGAGCCTGCACCGGTTTTATTTATGCCACAGCCATGGCTTCTCAGTTTATCGAAAGTGGCCGGTACCAGAAAGTGCTGGTGGTAGGCACCGATAAAATGAGCGCCATCACCGATTACACCGATCGCAATACCTGTGTGCTGTTTGGGGATGCCGCCGGTGCCATCGTACTGGAACGTTCGGATGACCCCAATCTGGGAATCATCGATCACATTCTCAAGAGTGACGGCTCCGGTGGAAAGTATTTGTACATGCTGGGTGGCGGTAGTTTGCATCCTGCCACACACGAAACCGTGGATAAAAAAATGCACTATATTTATCAGGACGGGCGAACGGTGTTCAAATTTGCCGTTCAGGGGATGGCAGACATCACCGAGGAAATCATCAAAAAACACAATATAAAATCCGAAGAAGTCAAGCTTTTCATTCCCCATCAGGCCAACCAGAGAATTATTGATGCAGCAGCCAAACGGGTAAATCTAAAACCGGAGCAGGTAATGATTAACATCGACAAATACGGCAATACCACCGCCGCAACCATTCCGCTGGCTCTTTCCGAAGCCTATCTGGACGGAAAGCTGGAAAAAGGCGATGTGGTGATTTTTGCCGCTTTCGGTGCCGGATTTACCTGGGGAAGCATGCTGCTTCGCTGGGCTATATAAACCAAAAATCCCCATATTCAGGAAAAACGGTTGCAATTAGAGAAAAAAGTCATAAATTATTGCAAATTTTTTTGACCAGGGATGGACTGAGGTCGATAGGTGTTGAAGTTCAAAATGTTTAAGGTCGATAGGAACGGAGTAACGATATGAGTCTGGCATTTGTGTTTCCGGGACAGGGATCTCAGTATGTGGGAATGGGCAAGGATTTGTATGAGCAATTTCCCGAAGCACGGGAGTTGTTCGACCGCGCCGAGAGCATTCTGGATTTTCCCCTGAAACAGATTGCCTTTGAAGGTCCGGAAGAAACCCTGAAACAAACGCGTTACACCCAACCTGCCATTTTTGTACATAGCATGGCGGTACTTGGTTGGTTAAATCGACGGGGAATTCAACCGGTAGCGGTGGCCGGGCATAGTCTGGGGGAATACTCTGCAGTGGTGGCTGCCGGTGCATTACCGTTTGAGGAGGCTCTGAAACTGGTTGCTCTGCGCGGAGAACTCATGCAGCAATCCGGACAAAACAATCCGGGAACCATGGCTGCAATTATTGGTTTGCCCGATGATGTGGTCAGGGAAATTTGCCAGACTGCATCGCAAACTGCCCTGGTGGTACCGGCCAATTTTAATTCCCCCGGTCAGGTGGTCATCTCCGGAACGGTGGACGGGGTGCATCGGGCGATGGAACTGGCCCGAGAACGCAAAGCCCGAATGGTAACAGAACTGACCGTGAGCGGTGCATTCCACTCTCCCTTAATGAAGGAAGCGTTAACCGGTCTGGAAAACGCGCTGAATCAGGCTCCGTTTATCGATAGCAAAATTCCGGTGTACACCAATGTGACCGCTTCACCGGTACACAAGGCGGAAGAATTCCGTACCATGTTAAAAAAACAGTTGCTATCTCCGGTATTATGGGAAGATATTGTACGCAACATGATCCAGGATGGTGTGAATCAATTCTACGAAGTGGGACCTTCACGAGTATTATGTGGTTTGAGCCGTCGCATCGAGCGGAAAGTACCCTGCTTACCGCTGGGTAAAACAGAAGATTTTCAAGCGCTGGAGGATTCAGTATGAGTGATTTTCAGGGGAAAGTAGTGGTGGTAACCGGTTCCACCCGGGGAATTGGCGCCGAAATTGCCCGACAGTTTGCTCATCGGGGTGCCAGTGTGGTGGTTAGTGGCCGAAACCAGGAAAAATTGCAGGAAATGGAGAGAGAACTGAAGGAAATCGGAGTGCCGGTTTTAGCGGTGGCTGCGGATGTGGGAAAGGCAGATCAGGCACAGAATCTGATTCAACAGGCTATTCAGACGTTTGGGCGGGTGGATGTACTGGTCAACAATGCCGGAATTACCCGGGATAATCTGCTCATGCGCATGAAGGAAGAAGAGTGGGATCAGGTGATCGAAACCAATCTGAAAGGGACTTTTAATTGCATTAAAGCAGTTACCCGGCAGATGATGAAACAACGTTCCGGACGGATCATCAACATCACTTCGGTGGTGGGGCAGATGGGCAATGCCGGTCAGGCCAACTATGCCGCCTCAAAGGCAGGAATCATCGGACTAACCAAGTCGGTGGCAAAGGAACTGGCCTCCCGCAACATCACCTGCAATGCGGTGGCGCCCGGATTTATCGAGACGGATATGACGGCGGTGCTGGGAGAAAATGTTAAGGAATCCCTGCAGGCGCAAATTCCCCTGGGACGTCTGGGAACGGTAAGCGACGTGGCAAAGGTGGTTTGCTTCCTGGCCAGCGAAGACGCCGCCTATATCACCGGCCAGGTCATTAACGTGGATGGCGGAATGGTGATGTAAATTGGTGAAAAAGGAATCGATGGGAAAAGAATTCATCAAATTTAAAAACTTAACTAAAAATTTTACCAGGGTCATCATAACACATAGGAGGAGTTATGTCGTTAGAAGAAAAAGTGAAAGAAATCATCGTGGATAAGCTGGGGGTTGATCCGGAAAAGGTGAAACCGGAAGCTCATTTCATCGACGATCTGGGTGCCGATTCGCTGGATACGGTGGAATTGGTCATGGCATTCGAAGAGGAGTTTGATGTGGAAATTCCCGATGAGGATGCCCAGGACATTACCACCGTGCAGGCAGCCATCGATTATTTGAACAAAAAGCTGCAAGCATCCGAATAAGGGGTTATATAGGGGACGTAAGTGGTGCCCAATCGTTTTTTAACGATCCGGGCACCGCTTTGTTGTGGAATCGGTAGTGTTTTTTGTGAGTGGAGATCATCTGGTGTGAGTTTCCGGGAATTCTGAATTATGAATCTTGTTTGAAACAGAACTTGAACTAATCGAGCAGGGTTCATAATTCAAAATTTTTGAATTCAACATTAAAATGAGGTAAAGTATGGGGCGCAGAGTTGTCATCACCGGTCTGGGAGCCGTTACGCCTTTAGGGAATACGGTGGGGGAGTTCTGGAAGGCTTTGGTGGAGGGAAAGAGTGGTATCGATTATATTACCCATTTTGATACAAGCAATCACACAACCAAATTTGCCGGGGAAGTGAAAAACTTCAGCACAGAGGGTGTCATCGATCCCCGGGAGCTAAAGCGGCTGGATCTGTATGTGCAATATGCTCTGGTCGCTGCCGCCGAAGCGGTTGCCGATGCGGGAGTGGATTTTGACAAAGAAGACCGCGATCGGGTCGGGGTGATTGTTGGGTCGGGAATCGGCGGATTGCTTTCGTTCGAGAATGAGCATACCAAGATGATTGAGAAGGGACCGCGGCGCATCAGTCCCTTTTTCATTCCCCAGATGATTATCGACATTGCCGCTGGCCATATTTCCATGAAATACAATCTAAAAGGGCCCAATTACGCAGTGGTGTCCGCCTGTGCTACTGCCTCCCATGCCATCGGAAGTGCTTTCCGTGCCATTCAGTATGGCGATGCGGATATCATGGTTACCGGCGGAGCTGAAGCTGCGATCAGTCCCATGGGAGTAGCAGGGTTTAATTCCATGAAAGCGCTCTCCACCCGCAACGACAATCCCCAGGCAGCCAGCCGTCCGTTCGAAAAGAATCGGGATGGCTTCGTCATGGGCGAGGGAGCAGGCATCATCATTCTGGAGGAACTGGAACATGCCCGGAAACGCGGAGCAAAAATCTACGGCGAAATGCGCGGTATCGGGTTTACTGCTGACGCTTATCATATTACCGCGCCCGCACCCGGTGGGGAAGGGGCAGCCCGGGCGATGCGCGCCGCCATGCGCGACGGCGGTCTGACCATTGACCAGGTGGATTATATCAATGCCCATGGAACCTCCACTCCGGCAAACGATAAAAACGAAACCATTGCCATCAAAACGGTATTTGGCGAAAGGGCATACCAGATCAATGTCAGTTCCACCAAATCCATGACCGGCCATCTGTTAGGGGCTGCGGGAGCAGTGGAATTTATCGCCTCAGTGCTGGCGATTCAAAACGGGATCATTCCGCCCACTATCAATTATGAAGAACCCGATCCCGAGTGCGATTTGAATTACACGCCCAATCAGGCAGTGGAAAAAAAGATTTATGCAGCATTAAGCAACACCTTTGGTTTTGGCGGACATAACGCCGTTCTGGCTGTGAGCCGATACGAATAACCCAACCGCTTTGTCCGGTGTACGAAAACTGCTGCGGGTGATGAGTCAAAGATCGGTTGGGATGTTTTAAGGGCAGGCGGGAAAGCTCCCGGTAGATTTTTGGGGAGAAATTCGAAAACGTTCTTAGATTAAATTGATTGAGCGCCTTGTTTAAGAAAATTTTCCCATTTAGTAAAAAGCGAAAACAGCCGGTGCAAAAGGATGACCGGCCTATTCCCATGGAACACCTGGTGGAGGAGTTCCAGAAAAAATTTCAGATGACATTTCGCGACCCGTCGTTGATTATTACAGCCCTGAAACACCGTTCCTACCTGAACGTCTCCAACGAAGACCGAACTGCTTCTAACGAACGGCTGGAGTTCCTGGGCGATGCTGTGCTGGATCTGGTGGTGACGCACTATCTGTACATCCGCTTTCCCAAACGAACCGAAGGGCAACTCTCCAAAATTAAATCTATTCTGGTGAGCAAGGCCGTACTGGCCGAAATTGCTCAAAATCTTTCCCTGGGGAAAATGCTATTGCTCAACCGGGGCGAAGAAAAAACCGGCGGACGACACCGCCAGAGCATCCTGGCCGATACCATGGAAGCCATCATTGGTGCCATTTATCTGGACAGGGGATTGGACGAAGCCAGCCAATTTATCCATCGACATCTGCTCAGTCGGTTTAAGTCCATTATGCAGCGGGAATTGTACCGCAATTATAAAAGCATTTTACTGGAGTATGCCCAGAGCCGGGGCAACAAACTGCCTGAGTATCGGGTGATGAAAGAGCTGGGCCCGGATCATGACAAGGAATTTGTTATAGCTGTGTTCCTGAATGGGAAAAAAGTGGGCGAAGGAGTGGGAAAGAGCAAGAAGACCGCTGAACAGGAAGCCGCCAAAATGGCTGTACAAAAACTGGGGATTAATCCATCTCTGCTGGTGGATTGAGGGGGGAGGGAAATGTAAAATGTAAAATGTAAAATGTCTAAATGTATAAATGCATAAATATATAAATGCGAGGTGGTGGGTTTATTTAATGGGGAAATGCCATATTTATTCTTAATTTCACCCGATTATTTGTTTCTTCCCGAAAGTTTGCTCTGTTAACGATGTGAAATTAAAATTCAAGTCTGCACTTTTGTTTATTCTTTACCTCCCGTAAATTTGATTTATCTCCCATTCAGCCTATCAAAAAAATGTATATTCTTTGGTTGATTTAGCAAGATGTTTCGGGAAAATAAAAAGTTTGCCTTTTTTGCACGGGAAATTTAAATTTGAAGCCTTTTAACGGAGGTATCCATGAAGCGGATTTTAAATGTGGTGGGCGCCCGGCCCAATTTTATGAAGATTGCTCCCATTCAGCGACAGATGCAGTTGAAAGACCATGCATTTGAGCCAATTCTCATCCACACCGGGCAACATTATGACGAGCGTATGAGCAAGTTGTTTTTCGAGGATTTACAACTTCCCCAACCGGATGTGTACCTGGGAGTGGGATCGGGGAGTCACGCCGAGCAAACGGCGAAAATTATGATTGAATTCGAGAAAGTGTGTCTGGAATACAAACCGGATTATGTGCTGGTGGTTGGCGATGTGAATTCCACTGCTGCGTGTAGTCTGGTGGCCAGCAAACTGTGGATTCCGGTTGCCCATGTGGAAGCCGGGTTGCGCAGCTTCGACCGCCGCATGCCGGAGGAAATCAACCGCGTGGTGACCGACGCACTTTCCGATTTGCTGTTCACCACCGAAAAGAGTGGGACCAATAATCTGGTCAAGGAGGGAGTGGATTCCTCCCGAATCCATTTCGTGGGCAATGTGATGATCGATTCCCTGGTGTATTTTCTGGGTAAGGCGGCAGAAACGGATATCCTGGATAAGCTGGGACTGAAAAAGGGGGAATTTGCTCTGGTTACCTTGCATCGACCTTCCAATGTGGACAATCCGGAGAATTTCCTGAAAATCCTGAACGCCTTTCAGGAAATTCAGCGCGATATTCCCATTATTTTCCCCATTCACCCGCGCACGGAAAAAAATATTAAACAGTTCGGGCTGGAGGACACGGTGAAATCACTGAAAAACCTGCGGCTCCTGCCCCCCATTGGCTATCTGGAATTTTTACAGTTAGAGCAAACGTGTAAGTTTGTCATGACCGATTCCGGTGGCATCCAGGAGGAAACCACTTACCTGGGAATTCCCTGTCTGACCCTTCGGGAAAACACCGAACGTCCTATTACCGCGGAACTGGGCACCAACGAGGTGGTGGGTACCGATACGGAAAAGATTATCCGCAATGCGAAGAAAATACTGGCTGGTGAATGGAAAAAGGGGAACATCCCGCCGTTGTGGGATGGCCGTGCAGCGGAACGAATTGTGAATATTCTGGAGAGGGTGTAGAGGCAGTCCGGGGTGCATCTCTCTCTTCCGTTGCAAACCCGCAGGGAAGGTAAATCCGGCAGAATGCGTTGGGTTGGAAACGACCACAGGAATTTCAATGAATGTTCGACTGGCATTTCATACGGTACGCTACCTCAAACCGGGCCAGCTGCTGGCGCAGGTTCGCTTTCGGTTTCGGCGCAGATGGTTGGGGAGGTTTTATGCCCATCGAATTGCCCGTTGCATGGCTCCAGCGCAAATGCCTTCGTTTCGGCTGGTGCCCAAATCATTCCCTGCCATGGAAACTAATTTGAAAACCCGCACTTTCGTTTTCTTGAATCATTCGGTACAGTTTCCCCGGCAGATTGAATGGAATGATCCCCGCCAGGAAAAGCTGTGGCTGTATCACCTGCATTATTTTGACTACCTGCTTCCATTTATTCAACCTGGCAGTTCAAACGATTTTGAGTCGGGCAGAAAGATTATCCAGGAATGGATAGAACAGAATCCCGTTGGTTATGGAAATGGTTGGGAACCCTATCCCACTTCGCTGCGCCTGATTAACTGGACGTTTTTCTTTACCCGTTTTTCCACCCAGTTAGCAGAAAATCCTTCCTTCCAGAAACAATTCTGGAACAGTCTTTATCGTCAATTCCTGTGGCTGGAAAAGTTCCTGGAGTACCACCTGATGGCAAATCACCTGTTGGTGAATTTAAAAGCCATGGTGTGGGGAAGTTTACTTTTTCGGGACGAAAAACGATTTCGCCGGTACACGCAGAAATTCAGCGAGCAGTTACAGGAACAGATTCTCCCGGATGGAGGACATTTCGAGCGCAGTCCGGCGTATCATGCCGCCATCCTGGTGGATTTGCTGGATTTGTGTAACCTGCTGAGTGCGCTGGGAAGTTCGGGGATTCAGATTCCCGGGATGCAGGAATTGCATGCGGAACTGGAATCCGTTATACCGAAGATGCTGGAATGGTTGCACTTCATGACCCATCCGGATGGCGAAATTGCCCTGTTCGGGGATAGCGCCCTGAAGGTAGCCCCCGCTCCCACACAAATTCTGGCCTATTTCAGGTCCGTGTGTCAGCAATCGGTTACTTTGCCCAATTTGGAGGTAAAATGGCTTAAACACAGCGGTTATGTGGTGTTTACCGGG
>Ga0256914_1004161_pt1 | contig 11019 bp, 12 predicted proteins | sample HulkmetaG_FD_191571 | JGI IMG/M metagenome (GOLD analysis project Ga0256914, IMG submission 191571) | Hydrothermal chimney microbial communities from Main Endeavour vent field at the Juan de Fuca Ridge, Pacific Ocean - Hulk | ecosystem: Environmental > Aquatic > Marine > Hydrothermal vents ...
CCAGAGAGCGTCTTTTTAAAGTACACTCGCACAATAGCACAGATAAAACAAATAAGAAGTATAAAGGATATCGAATTAAACCTGATTCCACTTTTGGAAAAATACACTCGAGAAATTTTAGAAGCCTTACCAAAATTTCGGGAGCTCGCAGCAAAGTACGAGAAGACTATACGAGAAGATTTATTGAAATTTTTATATCAATACTTATTCAAGTTAGTGGGAACGTACATACAATTTGCACGCGAGCAAAACAAGATAACAGAAAATATGATTAATAGTATCAAATTTAAATTACAGCCATTTTTTGAAGAATACAAAATATTGAATCCAGAAGATAATTTTATTTTCGATCTATGGAAGAATACTTTTGAAAATTAATGAAAACGATTGCCAAGGAGAAAAGCTAATAAGATAAAGTTCAATCGAGGTTCACAGACATAGAAGTAGGTGATTCAATATGGACGATGTAATTTACGTAGACATTGATGCAAATCCAGTGGTATACACTCCAGATGGAAAGCCACGTGCCGGAAGAGGATTTTCATTAGGCGAGCTTAAGAAAGCAGGAATGACTATAAAGGCAGCTCGAGATTTAGGATTAATGGTTGATCTAAGACGTAGCTCAGCCTATGATGAAAATGTAAAGCGATTACAAGAAATAGCAAAGGCAATTGAGGAACTCGCCAGTGAAATGGCGAAAGAAGAACCAGCAGCAGACTCGGAATAAACACTCCTTTCTATTTTTCTCTTCATTCTATGAATTCCGTCAATGAAAGATTTACGCTACTTTTCATTTCAATAAGTTTTTTCTTCTGAATTGGATTTATGATGCCTAAAATCTCTAACATCTCAAGAGCATTAAGTGGTGCATTACCTCGGAAATGATTATTAAAGAACGCATAAACCGCATTAGTTTCCTTAGCGATTTTATTTATAATTGGAGCCCAGTCGATAAGTTCGCGATACTTGTAAAGATAATCGTACCAGATATCCTTTCCATGACCGTGCCACCGAACGTAGCTAAAATCTGTTGTAATCCAGATGACAGGTTGATTTAAGAGAGGCGAATCAGTGACTGTAAATGCAACATTGTACTTTTCCAGCAAATCGAAATTTTGTTTCGTAAACCATGATTTATGTCGAAATTCGATTGCATAACGAAACTCGTCGGAGAGTGAAGCAAGAAAACTCTCAAGATTGCCCAAACTATTGACATCGTACGGGGGTAATTGAATTAATAAAGCTTTTAATTTTCGGACATCATTTAAAGGTCTCATGATCTTTAGGAAGTAAGATACATCCTCATCAATACGGGCGACCTTACCCAATCGTTTATCGTGAGTTATGATTCTTGGAAATTTTGCAGTCATCATAAAACCGGGTTTGGTTTTTTTGGCAAGATAACCAATCAAATTCTCATCGGGATATTTATAGAATGTCGAATTTATTTCGGTTATATCGAATATTTCCTGATATTGAGACAGCATACTTCTTTTGCTTTTATAAAATGTACCAACCCAATCTTTCTCATAAGACCAGCCACTACAACCGATGAAAATATTTTTCCCCATAGTAATACCTCTAAAGGGTATGAATGTATAAAAATACACTTTTGAAATCTTAAATCTTTCTAAAATATTTGAAAAAAAGAAAAAACAAGCTAATCCAAATTCAATGCATCATACCATTCTTTTGCCTGTTTTCCAACTTTAATCTCTATGACACCACTAACAACATCATATTTGTCATCTTCATAGATTTCAAAATTCATTGCAGAGATAATCAGCTTATCCTTATGCAAATGAACTTTGCCAACATTATTTAATCCAAAACGAACCATACGATTCTTTTTTAGATCCTTCGCAGTTAATACATCCTGTTCAAAAGTCAAGGATGATTTCATTTTGAATCCAGAGGTTCGACTACCAACTAAATTCTTTACTACTACTTCCGCTTTTTCAAGAGTCATAGCCAAATGAGTTCACCTCGATACACATACTCAGATAAATCATAGAATTCTTTTATTTTTATTTCTAATTGTCTACGCTTTCAAAATATTTCTTGATTCGTTCAGCAGCCTCAATTGCTCTTTCTTCGCTAAGAGGACCATAAGAGAGCCGAAAATGATTCTCGCCAGCTTTGCCAAACACAGAACCGGGCAGAGTTACAACTCCCACTCGCTTGACAATATCAAGTACAAGTTTTTCAGAATTCGTGTTATAAGATACTCTCGGAAAGAAATAAAATGCACCCTTTGGCTCTACTATTTCCAAATTTGGCGTTTCTTGAAGAATTGAGTACATCTTCTTACGAACGCGATTCAAATTATCTCGTTCTGAATGAACAATATCACCCATATAGTTTATAGAGAAGAGAGCTGCATATTGAGAAATCACAGGAGCACAGATTGCAACCGTATCTTGACCTTTCATAATTTCATGCATGATTTCATTATCAGTTGCAAGGTATCCGATTCTCCAACCGGCAAGACCATACACTTTTGAAAACGATCCAAGAACGATTGTTCGATCTTTCATGCCTTTTATTGAAGCGATACTGGAGAAGTGCATATCATATGTGAAATCGCGATATGTTTCATCAGAGAAGACAATCAGGTCATATTTTTCAGATATTTCAGCAATTTGTTTTAGAATATCATTGGAATATACGGCCCCAGTAGGATTATTCGGAGTTACCAATACGAGAATGTGAGTCTTTTCAGTTATTTTGGATTCTATAGCTGAAATGTCGGGTTCAAACGTATCAGGATTTACGGGAATATCAATAACATTCCCATCTGCAAATCTAATACCCATTTTCTGGTTAAAGTAATATGGAGTTGGTATAAGAACATCTTCACCAACATTCAGTATAGAAAGCATCGCAGTCATGAATCCTTGATTTGCTCCGGCAGTCAGAATAATTTCAGTTTCAGGTTCATATTTAACGCCTATATCACGATATAATTTTTCAGATAATTTCTCACGCAGTTCGGGAAGTCCAGGATCCTTGCTATACCTATGAACCTTAGGATCAGATAAGATTTGCCGGAGCTCATTTAAGACCTGCTCAGATGGCGTAATTTTAGAAATGCCCTGACCCAAGTCTATTAAATCATTACGATTTAACTTTCGTATTTCATTCCAAAGAGAAACAATAGGAGGATTTTCAATTGACTCACTACGAAATTTTTTCATATCCACCACGTTCCCAAGATAGTATGGAAAACGACAATATATAACTTCATCGACGCCAATAATACATAAGAAGCAAGTTCCTATTTCACAATGTAGAAAAGAAGACACGTTTTTGATTCTTTTGCCTTTTTCTTTATTTTCCGCTTTCGCTTCATGAAATCTTTCTTACTCAGGTCTTTCTTATACTTGGGAATATCTCCGTGGATCCCGTGATCGCTTACCACAACTAACAAAGTTTCCTTAGGCAGATTGCGGTAAATATCTTCGATAAAGTTCAGGATTTCATCAGTGGCTTCTTCAGGCCTTTTGTGAATTTTACCATGCTGAGCAAGATCTAAATCATAAAAATGAGCGAGTATAAAATCATATTTCAAATTTTGTAGCACCTTTTGATATGTGTCCATATCACTGAATGCTTTTACTGAAAATGTAGGATCTTTATTATAACAATCAAAAGCGCCCCCACGGTCTATGAAGCAAGAAGTCATACCTCTCAATTCCAATCTCTTGAAAATTGTAATTTCATCGGGTTTAATTAGGGATTCAAGAGCGGTGTAGGTATTGGGAATATCATTTATTAGACGAACTGGCTCTTTATGGAAAACTTCATAGAAGCGTTCGCGTCGTTTTCTAAAAGCCTGAAGACCAAGACCATCAAAGATAATAAGCACTACTTTAGTAATTTTTTTATCGAGCGATACTTTAGGATCTCCCGTCAGAATAGAGTATATCATACGGTTTACTGCGGAAAGATCCTTACTAATCAAATCAATCACCAAAATAATATATATCAATAATTATTAATAGAAATCTTTTTGATTTTATATGTATCGGAATTGATAAAAAAGGTGCAAAAAATGAGAGAATATAAAAAATATGAAGTTCTACTTATTGGAATTGTAATGACACTTGTTTTTTCTTTAATCATAGGGTTTGTAGGAATGGTAATTGCAGGATTGATAACAGGATATATGACCCGAAAAGGAAGCGATAGCATATTCATCGGCTATTTTGTCGGCTTTATAGCATCGATTATATCTGTTTTAATCCACTTTGCAATAGATCCTGCGTTTGTAGCTAGCTTGTTAGCCCAAGGAGACCCGGCTATGTTAGCCGTAGCAGTAATGGGTGTCGGATTTTTCGGTGGAATAATTCTGGCATTTGTAGCCTACTTCGGTGCATTATTCTACAAGTACAATCAATCGAACAAGCCAATTGATTCAACAAACCAAGATTAAAGATATAAGACAATTTGCTAATAATATAATATAATTCAAAAGCAGGATCAAGTGGGGAACATAAGTGAATAGCTCAATTGATGAAGGAATTAAGCGATTACTTGAACGCGCTATCGATCTGGACAGAGCTGGGAGACCAAAAGAAGCGGCTCAATTGTATTTGAAAGCAAGTAACTACTTACTAAAATTATGGAAGACAGAGAAACTTCCAGCTTTGAAAAAAATGTATTATGAAAAGGCACAAGAATGTGTAGCACGTGTGAAAGTTCTAACTGGAATTGAAACCTCAAAGAGTACGCCTTCTGCTGGAGCTCCAGTAAAGGATTTACCACGTGAGACACGAAAGACAGAAGAACCTGCAAAGGAAGTCGAAGGCGAACTTGATGAAGATACAAAAAGACTACGCGAGATGCTTTCAGACACGATTGTTATCGAAGCCCCAGATGTTTCATTGAAGGATGTGGCAGGACTCGAAGACGTCAAGGAAACAATTTCAGAAGCAATTATCTTACCGTTAAAGCATCCTGAGCTATTCGTTGGAAAAGCCCGAAGACCTTGGAAAGGTATCTTACTGTATGGACCGCCCGGTTGTGGTAAGACCTACCTATCAAAAGCAGTTGCTACAGAGGTAAATGCAACGTTCTTTAATGTATCAGCTGCAAACATAGTTTCGAAATGGTTGGGCGAATCTGAAAAACTTGTTAAAGCCCTATTTGATTTAGCAAGGAGAAGCCAACCGGCAATTATTTTCATGGATGAGTTGGACGCAGTCGGTACAGCACGTTCAGGAGAGGATGTTGGCGGAGAACGCCGAATGAAAACACAACTACTTGTCGAAATTGAAGGCCTTGGCAGTAAAGAAAATGAACGCATTTTAGTATTGGGGGCCACGAACTTGCCATGGCAACTTGATCCTGCATTGCTTTCAAGATTTGAAAAAAAATTGTATGTTCCGCTTCCGGATAAAGCAGCAAGATCGGCCATATTTAAGATACACCTTGAAGGAATCGATTTAGATCCAAGTGTGGATTTAGATGAACTGGCAGATTTAACTGAAGGATATTCAGGGCGAGACATAAGCATATTATGTCGAGAAGCAGCTATGGCACCCATTCGTGAATTAGCAAAATCAGGTGCAATAGATAGCACGGAAGAAATTTATGTGAGACCAGTTACTCGTGATGATTTCATAAATGCGCTCGAGAAAATTAAGCCTTCAGCATCTCCGGAACTAATAGCAAAATATGAAAAATGGGCTGAGGAATTCTAGAGGTGAGATTTTTGGCAGAAAAAGAACGCCCAAGACCATCAAAGACAGAACCAAAGCCAAAAGAAAAATCTCATACTTCAGAGACTTTATCTTCAGGGCCAGTCAGACCATTTGAAAGCACGGAAACAATCGAACCTGCAAAAACTGAAACAACTGTAGAAATAACGACACCTAGAATTTTACCAGATTGGGGAAGCTATTCAGATGCTCCATGGATGTATTCAATTCCCGACAGAAAAGAGGATATCGAACAGTGGGCGAAAGAATGGGGCGATTTCGTATTAAGATGGGGAGCAGAAACACTCAACTATTACATAAGCGTAAGCATATTTGTAGAGAACGAACCGTTCAAGTGGCTTAGCGAGCGTGTAAAAGCATTAAGAACAATTGCGGAATATCTAATTAGAGCCGGCGTAGCTGAGTGGGTAGATAAAAGAAAAACAAGATTAAAAATAATCTGGCGTACGATAGAAGAATGGTGTGATTTGCTATATGAATGGGCATTGGAAACGGGCAGATTAGAAATTGATCTAAAAAGTATATACATACAAGAAGCAGATACACCGTTCGCTTCACTTCCAGAAGAAGACTTGAAGAAAGTCATAGAAAAGATGGTAGATAGCGGATATGCATCATGGATAGATAAAAAAATGTACGCAATAAAATTAGAAATTTAATAGGCATGAGAACGCGTTGGGAATCCATGCAAATTTCCACGCAAGCCAGGGAAGTAATATCGAATACCCGATGAATAATGACTACGGTCTGCTTTTGCAAGCCCACTTTGAACTAGGCTCTCCAATACACGCATTGCATAATCTTGTGGCCATCGAGTCCGCACCATAACTTCTTCTACAGAAGTCCAGCCTTTACTAGATGCAATACTTAAAACAAGCCCTTGGTCTTCGGATAGTTCAAGTGGAACAAGTTCCACAACTTTTACACCCGACTTTAAAGTCCGTATTCCCGGAATAAGACCTTCTTTTGCAAGATGATTGATTGTTTTGATCATATCCATGACTGTGACTCCACTATTAGGAGGTAATACACTTTCAACAGCTACAATAAGATCTGCGAGAAGAATAATGCCCTTACTTTGTTCTTTTCTCGCAATTTTCAAAATTTCAATTCCAAGTCTGTCGTAAAACTCGCTCTTACTCGATTCAATTGCCTTTTGTACAGATACTTGTTGGGTGTTCAATCCAAGCTTGATTGCTGCTAATGGAAATCGCGATATTAAATTATTACGCCGGACAAAATCTGAAAAGTTAAAATTCATTCGTGCATATTGCTCCAGATTTCGTCTTATTTCAATTAACATTGCCTCAGATTGTCGCTTGTAGGTTACAAAATCAACTAACCCTTTCTTGAAAGATTCCTCTATTTCATTCAATGTGGCAATACATGCATAGATTTCAGCCTCTATATTTAGCAAATAATTACCTCCATATACGGATAATATTATTGTCATTAATATTGATAAAATTACGTAATACTACGAAATTGTGCCAAAAATTATAAATTGCAGAAAATAAATAGATATACAAATTAGAAGATATAAATCGAGGAGAGAGAAATGTCATTTTTGCTACCTGGCGAAAAAGTTGAATTTACGAATGAATATAAATATACAAACATACATACTCTTGTCTTTACGCTTATATTGTTATTATTTGGAACATACAGCATATTGGTTAATTGGCATATCTTAGATAGATTTGGCATTGATTCTAATAGCATTAATCTATTCTATTATCTGTATCTATACACTTCACCGCCATTTAACTCAATGTTTATTGCACCATGGTTTCTTTTTGTAGTTACGCTTTTCATATTTATGTCAATGCTTGTCTTAATGGGTAGTATGAATGAAAAAGTAACAGTGTATGGTACTACGACAAGATTATTGGTAGAGCGAAAAGCAGGACGATTAGGTACAACATATGAGGATATCCCGTATATGACTGTTGAAAGCTTGGCAATTGGGAAAACACCAATAAAGATGGAACGATTCCTCAGTGGTTTAATAACCTTAATCACAACATTTCTACAACCGGATGTTATGGGACTTGGAACTTCATTAAGTGAAGCCAGTTTTATAACATTACCACTGGCAATTTTCATGATTCTACTCTCATTTCCGAAAGCGAAGTTCAGTGTTAGCATAATTACTACGGGTGGTCGTACAATCGAAATGCCGTACTCTGATGAAGAATCATTAAAGAATTTGATAGAACGTGCTAGGCAATACTTCAGACCCATTGAACCGAAAGAGGAAGCACCAACTGAAGAGTGAGGTGATTTTTATTGTCTTTAGATCGCCAATTTCAACTTGATAACGAACATATAATCACCTCAATAAAGTGTAAGAGTATAGACAGATGGATCAGAAGAGTCTCATATGCGTTATTGCTAATAGGTCTCCGTGGCGTCCTAATGGATGGTAGCCTATTCTTTATTGGATTATCGCAAAGATCTATTTATACAATAATCAGTCCAAAATCAGCTATTATTATTATATTATCGGTCATAACATTCATGCTTTCGCATACAAATTCTGCACTTATATTAACAAATAGAAGATTAGTATTAAAAACTAAGACAAGAAGTTTAGATTTCCCAAATGATTTCATCGAAGGCTTCACAGCTGGTAGAAGACGTCAGATAATGCCGCTTAGAATTCTAATAGGAATTTTATTTCTTCTTGCAGATTCACTACTCGCAACATTCTTCCTTGTAGATATAATTCTACATATTGTAATTACGCCATATACAGTCGGAGCAATTGCAGGATTCATAATTGTTCTGCTAATTGGAATCTTGATCATTAAGATGGGCATTCAAAAAGAGATCTATCTCACAATCCAAATGCGAAGCGGCGAAGAATGGAGCTTGGACGATATTTCAATCTATGAAGAAAATAAATTTGTAGATATTTTACGAAATATACGAAAAAGAGGAAACGTATCCTTCGAAATGGAATTCACGCCCACATCAATACTCTTACCAGAAGATGAAAAGGTAATCGAGCAGCCTGTAGTAAGCCGAAAAATCGCAAGACAATATGGCTTGGGACTCGCTTTCCTTTCTGTTATTCTTATGTCTTTTGTAACATACTTTTACCCAGAGATTCAACGACTACCTGAAAATCCAAGTATACAATGGTTAGTAATTATCTCATACTTTATTGTATTCATATTTATAGTCCTTTTTGCTTCTGGAGGACGTACGATTAAAGATATGATATACATCACAAATAGAAGCGTAATAATCAGTAATGAAATAGAAAAGGATAAGCAGAGCATCATAAATCCATTCGAGGTCTCATTAAGAGAAATCAATAATAATTCGATTATTGGTATTAAATGGGGTACAGATTGGGACCGAATTAAATTGGTCTTTGCAATTCTTGTATTTACAGTAGTCAATTTTATATTGATTGCGCCACCTGCAAGAATTCTTCCGTGGCAATTCCCAGCAAATCTAGTATTAATTCCGGTATTATATCTAATAGGAGCAGCTTTACCACTATGGAGAATTACACTCATTACGAGAGGAAAACGCAAAGTTTCATTCTTGGTAGGCGAAGAAGAAGATGCTGAAAAATTCGTAGCTTCATTACGACAATTCAATATCGCCAGAATAAAAGGAATTGGAAGCAGAGACTAACTCTGCATTTATTTTTTGTTTTTACTTATGTTTATGGTGTTAATCTTTCACGGTCTCGAGGCAATAATGCACACTCACGAATGTTTGGAATGTTTAATAGCTGCATTGTGAATCGTTCGATTCCGAGACCAAGCCCACCATGAGGCGGTGCTCCAAATTTAAATGGTTCCATGTAGAATTTGAAATCGTCTGGGTTTAGACCTTTCTGCTTGAATTTTTCAACCAATAGAGGGTAAATGTGAATTCTTTGACCCCCGGTGGTGACTTCCATTCCCTTGAATAATAGATCAAAACTTAATGTGTATTCTTCGTTTTCGGGGTCAGGCATGGTATATGGAGGGCGAAGTGGTGCAGGATATGAAGTCACAAAGACGAAATCAGAACCGAATTTTTCCTTGAAGATTCTCCCAAGCATGCGTTCACTTTCGGGATCGAAATCATCTCCGACACTTATCTCTTTGCCTTCGGATACAAGTAGGTCTATCGCTTCGACATATTTGACTCTTTTGAATGGAGTCTTAGGAACTTCAAAATCAACACCCAGAACTTCTAGAGATTGTGGAACTTCTTCTTTTACTTTTGATAATGCATAACTTACCATGTTTTCTTCCATTTGCATGACGTCATCGTCTGAACGGATCCAAGCCATTTCAAAATCGAAGCTTGTATATTCATTTACATGCTTCCGTGTATGATGGGACTCAGCACGAAATACTGGGCCAATTTCAAACACCCTGCCAAATCCTGCAATGACCATTAGTTGCTTGTAGAACTGAGGACTCTGTGCCAGAAATGCACGCTTGTCAAAATACTTTATTTCGAATAAGTTTGCTCCGCCTTCAGTAGCTTCGGCAACAATTTTCGGTGTGTGTATCTCAATGAAATTATTATCTTCAAGAAATCTACGCATGTATTTTACAAGAGTGCTCTGAACGTCGAAAATTGCTTTCACGCGAGGCTTTCGTAGGTCTAATATTCGATTGTCAAGACGCGTATCAAGCTCTGTATCGACTTTCTCTTCAACATCAATTGGAATGCGCTCAGCTTTGTTAAGTATCTTAAGTTCAATCGGTATGATTTCAACACCACGTTGTGCCTGCTTTGCAGCAACTACTTTTCCCTTTACAGCAATTACACTCTCAACACTAAGTTTCCCCACCTTTTCAAATACTTCGGGAGTAACTTTCTTCTTCGGAACAGTGACTTGAATCATACCACGCTCATCACGAAGCATTACGAATTTTAGCTTTCCAATATCACGAACAGAATGAACCCAACCCATAAGTATGACTTCTTTATCTACTAATTCGGTTGTAATTTTATCTGTAGTATGAGTTCTAATCCAACCATTGATCGGTTCTGTCTTATCAGCAACATAGTAGTCCAACATTTCAACACTCCTTGGGAGAACTAACTCATGCGATTATTTGGAAGTTTTTAGGTCTTTCTATGCGCATATCTGTTCAGAATCATGATATGGCATTTTCAGATGCGGTATGGATTTTAAAAGGATAAAGAATTTCTCTCTATCAACTTCAAAATCATCGATTAATTTCAGATCCTTTAGTTTTCTAATTGCGAAATCCACCGTGCGTGGAGGTAAAAAGCTCAGTTCAATTAGCTGTTTTCTACTAAGCTTATGATA
>Ga0256914_1004162_pt1 | contig 11017 bp, 10 predicted proteins | sample HulkmetaG_FD_191571 | JGI IMG/M metagenome (GOLD analysis project Ga0256914, IMG submission 191571) | Hydrothermal chimney microbial communities from Main Endeavour vent field at the Juan de Fuca Ridge, Pacific Ocean - Hulk | ecosystem: Environmental > Aquatic > Marine > Hydrothermal vents ...
GCCGGGGGCGACTTCGGGGCTGAGAGCGGTTGTGGGGCGCGGGGTCAGCAGGAGGATGGGCGCGGCGGGGGAGGTGAGCAGGGCCGCCTCCTCCGGGGAGACCTGGCAGAAGGCGCGCACCATGTCGAGGTCGCGCATCATCACCGCCAGGGGCTTGCGGGGACGGGGCTTGCGCTCCCGCAGGGCGCGCACGGCGGCGGTGTTCGTGGCGTCGCAGGCGATGTGGAAGCCGCCGAGGCCCTTGACGGCCAGGATTTTGCCCTCCAGGAGCAGGCGGGCGGCGGCGGGGATCTGCGAGGAGGGTGACGCGTGGAGGGTGGAGGGGGACACCCCTCGCGCTTCGGCCTCCAGCCAGACCTGCGGCCCGCATTCCGGGCAGGCGTTGGGCTGGGCGTGGAAGCGGCGGTCGAGAGGGTTTTCGTATTCCGCCCGGCAGTCGGCGCACATGGGGAAGACCGACATGGTGGTGTTCGGGCGGTCGTAGGGCAAGCCCTGGATGATGCTGAAGCGCGGCCCGCAGTTGGTGCAGTTGATGAAGGGGTAGCGGTAGCGGCGGTCGGCGGGGTCGAAGAGTTCGCGCAGGCAGTCGGCGCAGGTGGCGACATCCGGCGAGACGAGGGTGAAGCCGCCTGCCTCCTCGCTGTGGACGATGACGAATTCGCCGCCGAAATCGTTTTCAGGGATGCTCCGCCGGGTGAGGGCGGTAATCTGCGCCAGGGGGGGGGCCTGTTCCCGCAGGGCGCGGGCGAAGTCCTCCAGCACGGCAGGGTCGCCGCTGATTTCGATATCCACGCCCCGGCTGTTGTTCCGCACCCAGCCGTGCAGGCCGCGTTCCGTCGCCAGGCGGTAGACGAAGGGGCGGAAGCCGACGCCCTGGACGATGCCGTCAATGTGGATGTGTTCGGAGGGCATGGAGAAGTTGCCGGTTGAACTGCGACATGGTTACGCCAAGAACGCCTCCACCTGGGCGGCGAGCCACGCGACCCAGGCCTCGAAGCCCTCGCCGCTTTTGGCGGAGAGCGGGAAGAAAGCCAGGCCGGGGTTGAGGGCTTCCACGCCGCGGTGGAAGTAGTCCATATCGAAATCGAAGTAGGGCAGGAGGTCGGTTTTGTTGAGGATGACCGCCTGCACGCCGCGGTACATGTTGGGGTACTTGTAAGGCTTATCCGCGCCTTCGGGGACGGAGGCAATCAGGACGTTGATATGCGCGCCCAGGGGGAAATTGGCCGGGCAAATCAGGTTGCCCACGTTCTCGATGATGAGGACATCCGTGTTTTCGAGGTCAATCCGGGGGAGCGCGCCCTGGAGCATGACCGCGTCCAGGTGGCAGGTGCCGCCGGTGTTGATTTGCACCGCGGGGATGCCCGCCGCCGCCATGCGGTCGGCGTCAATCGTGGTGGCGACATCGCCATCCACCCCGGCGAGGCGGTAGCGTTCCTTCAGGGCTTCCACGGTGCGGACGATGAGGGTGGTTTTCCCCGCGCCGGGGGAGGCCATGAAATTGACGGCGAAAGTGCGGGTTTCGTCCAGGCGGGCGCGGTTGGCCTGCGCCAGGCGCTCGTTGGCGCCGAGGATGTTCTCGACAACGGATACGGTTTTGGTCATGGATGCTCCTTAGTATCTATACGAAAATACAAGCGGATGTATTGCTACAGGTATATCCGTATGGCGTGTTGCCCCATCCCCCCTGTATCCCCCCTTCCCCAGGGAAGGGGGGACGTGCTGTAGTGCTGTTGTCGGCGCACAAAGTGCGCCGACAACAGCACTCTTTCCGCTGCCCCTCCCCAAAACTTCCGCTTTGGTACCCCTCTCCCGAAGGGAGAGGGGTCAGGGGTGAGGGCGGGGAGGGGTTGGGGTGGGGGGAAATGTTGCCACAGCATGTCAAAACAGACCTGGTTTGTTGCATGGCGATTTTTTGGACAGGTTCCTTATCGGGGTGACAGTTTTTTTCGCCGCGCAAGGGGCAAATGCGAGGGCTTTGGGGCGGGTCATTCGATGTCAATGCTTTCCAGGCGGAATTCGTCGCCCTGGACAAGTTTCACGCGCAGGCTGCCGCAGCGGGGACATTCCAAATGCTCGCCATCCAGTTGGTATTCGTGGCCGCAATCCCAGCAGCGATAGATGGCCGGGATGCGGTTAAATCGCAGTTCTGCACCCTCGGCGATGGTGTCCTTGCTGAGCAAGTCCCAGTAGAACTGAACGGAATCGTCCACGATGCTCGCCATCTGCCCGACGACCAGGTTCAGGGCGATGACGCGCTGCGCGCCGGCCTTCTCGGCGTGTTTCAGGGTGATTTTGAGGATACTCTCGACGAAAGGAAGTTCGTGCATCGGTGAAGGGGGGCAGCGTCAATGGGAAATTTGCAGGATGCTGCTAGTATAACCGAAAACGCGGGAGACCTCACAGGTCTCGCAGACCTGTGAGGTCTTGGGGTTGCGGAAAGACCCTAAAGGTCTGCCAGACCTTTAGGGTCTCACCCAGGGAGCGGCGCAAACTCATTTCCCGGCGACAATCCCCTCCAGCATGGCATCTTCTTCGGCGGCGACGGAAGCCATCGCCTTCGCCACCACCGGCCCGAACATCCTGCTCATCAGAGGGATGTTCATCTCCGAAATGTAAACCTTACCCTCGGAGGTCTGATAGACCCCGATGCGGCAGGGCATGATGGCGCTGATGCGCTTGTTCTCGTCTTTTTCCAGCACCTGAAAAGCGTAATCCGGCTGGCAAATCGAGATCACTTTCAGCGGCGAAATCTGGTGCCCGGCTTTGGCGAGGCTGTTTTGCAGTTCGTAGACTTTCGGCACCTGCCAGCCCTGTTCCTGAGCGTGCCGGATGAAGGTGTCTACGGTTTCGTCAAAAGAAAGTTTGCTTTCGTGGGTAACGAGCATCATGCCGGGCATCATCTTCCAGATGACGATGCCGGTGGCGATGATGCCCAGAACGAAGCCGAAAATCAGGTCAAGCCAGTTGATGGGCATGTTTTTCTCCTCGGGTTGAGACCTTGTCTCCAGGGTGCGACTGGCAGGACTGCCAGCCGTCAGGGTGACGCGAAGACCTTTAGGGTCTCCAAGACCCTAAAGGTCTTTTGGGGCGGTATCGGACTCCGGGGGCTGCCACACACCCCAAGACTGCAAAATCTCCTCGGCGCGGGCGATCATTTTGGGGATGATGGCCTTGCCTTTGGGGGTAGGTTCCGCTCCGATTTCCAGACTGATGGGCTGCATCCCAATCAGGTAGAGATGCTCCGGCAGATGACCGCGCGCCAGCGAAACGCCCAGCACTTCCTGGAACGTGACCTGATGCAGCGAGACCTTGATGCCGGTGTAGAGGGGGATGTCGTCTCCGGCCAGTTCGACCAGTTCCCCCGGCTCCTTCCCGGCATCCGCCAGGTCGAGCAGGATGAGATGAGTGGCCTCGTCCACGTAGGAAAGCAGTCGCATCCCCAGCGCGCCGCCGTCTACCAGTTCGATTCCGGGGTAGCGGTTGCTCTCCCGCTGGCGTTTTTGCATCTCCCAAATGGCGTGGACTCCGATGCCCTCGTCCATGTTGAGGATGTTGCCCAGCCCCAATACGGTTATGTGATTTTCTGTCATGGGTTTGTTGAAGGCTGCGGATGCCAGCAAACAGCGCACGCTGGCATCCGCAGCGCTGAATCACTTTTTCAAATCCCCCAGGCGCAGCACCGGATCGACATTGGCATTTGCCTTGGAGAGCATCTGCACGATGGTGCTGGGCATCACCATCGTATCGCCCAGGGTCTGCTGGTTGGCATCCACCATGTGGATTGCGCAGGCCATGCAGGGGTCGAAGGAGTGGATGGTACGCAGAATTTCCACCGGCTTGTCGGGGATTGCCATTTGGGTGCCGACCAGCGACATCTCGTAAGCCCCGGCCTGATCCTTGTGGTCACGCGGGGAGGCGTTCCAGGTGGTGGGGACGACCTGCTGGTAGTTGGTGATTTTCTCATTGTCAATCACCACCCAGTGGCCGAGCGCACCGCGCGGGGCTTCGGTGATGCCCACGCCGCGGGCGTGCTTGGGCCAGGTTCCGGGGTCCCAGCGCTCCTCGTTGAAGGTATCGTAGTCCCCGGCAGCGATGTTGGCGACCAGTTCGTCGTACCAGCGTTTCATCGCGTCCACGTAGACGGCGGATTCGATCGCGCGGGCGGCGGTGCGTCCCAGGGTGGAGAACACGGCCTCGATGGGAGCATCCAACAGGCTCAAGGTCTTGTCCACCAGTTCGACGGTCTGCTCGTTGCCGGTCGCGTAGAGCATCAGGACGCGCGCCAGCGGGCCGACTTCCATGGGGTACTCCTTCCAGCGCGGGGCTTTGAGCCAGGAGTAGCGTTCTTCCACGGGCAGGAATTCGTAAGGCGGCTGCGGGCCGGTGTAGTTGAACTCGGTTTCACCATCCCAGGGGTGCAGGCCGACATCTTCGCCGCCGCTGTACTGGTACCAGGAGTGTTTGATAAACTCCTGAACCTGCCCGAAGTCCGCCGGGTCCACCTCATGGATAGTGGTGATGTCGCGCCCCAGAATTGCGCCGCGCGGGACGAGGTAACTATCGGGGTTGCGGATGTCGTCCGAGGGGAATTCGCCCCACGAAAGGAAGTTACCCACTCCCTCCCCGATGGCAGCGTAATCCTTGTAGAAAGGCGCAATCGCCAGCAGGTCGGGCAGGTAAACCTTGTGGGTGAATTCCAGCATCTTGTCAATTGCCGTTCCAACGATGGAAAGCGTCTGAGCATTGAGCGCCATATCGCTGTTGGGGTCAATCGGGAAGGGCACGCCGCCAACCACGAAATTGGGATGCGGATTCTTGCCGCCGAAAACGGTATGCACCTTGACGAAATCCGCCTGTGCATCCAGGGCTTCGAGGTAGTGCGCTACCGCCAGCAGATTGACCTCGGATGGCAACTTGTAAGCAGGGTGTCCCCAATAGGCGTTGGCGAAGATGCTCAACTGACCGCTGTCTACCAGTCCCTTGACTTTCTTCTGCACATCGGCGAAGTAGCCGGTGGAAGAGTTGGGCCAATCGGAGATGGACTGGGCAATGCGGGAGGTTTCTGCCGGGTCGGCGTTGAGCGCGTCCACAATGTCCACCCAGTCCAGGGCATGCAGGTGGTAGAAGTGCATTACATGATCGTGGACGAACTGCTGGGCGATCATGATGTTGCGGATCAGGTTGGCGTTTTTGGGGATGCGAATATCCAGTGCGTCTTCCACGGCCCGAATGGAGGCAAACGAGTGGACGGTGGTACACACCCCGCAGGAACGCTGGGCAAATGCCCAGGCCTCGCGGGGATCGCGGTCCCGCAGGATGATCTCGATCCCACGCACCATCGTGCCGGAACTGTAGGCGTTGCGGATGACGTTCTGGTCATCCAGTTCGGCTTCGATGCGCAGGTGCCCTTCGATACGGGTAATGGGGTCAACAACAATTCGTTGTGCCATTTTCTTTTCTCCTTATTCAATCATGGCCTCGGCGACCATTTCAACCAGGCCCTTGATATTGCCCTCGATGTGGAAATGTTCAAAGCCATCGTTGAACTGCAAGCGGCAGTTGCTGCACGACATAACCACGTCGGTCGCGTGAACCTCGCGCATCTGGGCGGCTTTCAGGCCGAAGGCCTCCATGCGGATGTCGTAGGCATCGGGGATGGCGCGCACACCGCCGCCGCCGCCGCAGCAGAAGGCTTCCTCACGGTTGAGGTTCATCTCCACGAAACTGCTGGGGGCGATGATGTTGAGAATCTCGCGCGGAGCATCAAAGTTCCCGCCGATGCGCTGAATTTTGCAGGAATCGTGGTAAGTGATGCGATGCTCGTTATCGAAGTATCCTTCCTTGAGTTTGATACGCCCGGTGCGCACAAAGTCCCCCATCAACTCGGTGATATGAACCACGTCAAAGGGCAGGGTTTCTCCATACAGGTTGTGCGCCGCCTGGCTCAAGGTGGTGTAGCCGTGCCCGCATTCGGTGATGATGATGCGTTTGACACCCAGCCGCTCCGCGGTCTTGATGATCCGCTCCACCAGTTCTTTCTGCACTGCCGAGTCGCCGATGACTGTACCCATGTTGAAGGCGTCGCGGGCATCCAGGCTGAGAGTCCACTTTTCACCAGCAGCATCCATAATACGGGCGACATGGACCAGGTTGTTGCGGAAACTGTTGAGTTCCAGCATGGTGAAGACCACCAAAGAGTCCGCGTTTTGCACGTCCATCGGCAGGGCCTTCCCCAATTGTTCCTCGCCCCATTGGAACCACTCCGCCCATTTTTCGCGGCTGGAGCCGTCGGGACTGCCGGTTTCCACCTGATTTTTGGTCATCGCCATCAACTTGGGCGGCGTGGCGTGAGCGGCGGTCAGGCCAGCGCGCACCTGCCCGATCATGCCGGCGATATCAATGCCCATCGGACAGACAAAAGAACACCGCTTGCACACCGTGCAGGCCTGAAAATCCAGCACGGACCAGTGGGCGATGTCATCGGAGTCAATGCGTTTTTCCAGCCCCAGGGCAGCCTTGATTTTGCCCAGCAGGGTGTAATTTTGCGAGTAAGCGCGGCGCAGCAACTCAACTTTCCAGATTGGCGTGTACTCCGGGTTGCCCGTGGCGATGTAAAAATGACAGGCATCTGCGCACAGGCCGCAGCGGGTACAAACTTCCAGTTGAGAGGCAACTTCCGCGCCGACGCTCTTGACAAAGAAGTTCAACGCTTGTTCATCAATGATTTCCGTTGCACTCATCTTTATGCTCCTTTTGGAGTGTCGGTTTCCAGCGCGGCGGCCACCAGTTCGGTGATGCCGCGCACGTCAATATCCAGATCGTAGTATTTGCTGCCATCCAGGAATTGCAGACGGCAGGTACTACAGGCGGTTACAACCGTGTTGGGCGTAATTTTTTCCAGTTGTTCCACTTTAGGCAAAAAGGCCTTCATGCGGATTTCATCGGCTTCGGGGCTGGCAATCACGCCGCCCCCGCCTCCGCAGCACCATTGGGCCTCCCGGTTCGGGGTCATTTCCACGAAGGTGGTTGGCGCAACCAGGTTCAGAATCTCGCGGGGCTGTTCAATCAATCCGCCGAGACGCTGCAATTTGCAGGCATCGTGATAGGTGATGCGCTGCCCGTCGAAGACGTTCCGATTGAGCCGGATTTTCCCGTTTCGCAGCAGGCGGACGATGGTCTCCAGGACGTTCTCCACCTGAAAGGGGAGCGGCATCCCGTAAAGTTGAACAGCGATGCGCCGGACGGCGTCGTAAGCGTGCCCGCATTCCGTGAGGATAATGCGCTGAACCCCTAGTTCCAGTGCGGCCTCGGTAATGCGGCGGACAAATTCGACCTGTTCCTCCGTATCGCCGGAGAAGGTAGCGAAGTTGACCGATTCGCGCCCCGTGCTGCTCAGAGTCCAGGGTTCACCGGCGGCGTTGAGCACTTTTGCCATCGCCGACAGGTTGCCGGGGAACTTGATCAGTTCGATGGAGGTAAAAACCACCAGCGAGTCTGCGCCCGGAACATCCAGCGGAATTTCGACATTTTCTTCCTCCCGCAGCCAGTCCAGGCGGTTCTCGAAGAGCGTTTTGGTGACGCCCAGCGGGCTGCCCGTGTTTTTCTGCCGTTGTACGGCATCCGCCAGCGTGGGCGGAGTCAGACCACCGGCGGCCAGCCCTTCGCGGGTCAACTGGATCAGCACGCCCAGGTCAATCCCCATTGGGCAGGCCAGCGAACAGCGGTTGCAGACTGTACAGGCAAAGTAGGCTTCGGAAACCCAGTTTGAGAGTTCATCCGCAGCAGGGTGGTGTTTTTTGAACAGGGAACGTGCCAGCCCCACCAGGGAGAATTTCTCCTGCACAGCCTGACGCAGCGGTTCGATCTTGCGGACGGGTGTGTGGACCGCATCGCCCGTCCCCAGGTAAAAGGGGCAGGCTTCAGCGCAGATTCCACAACGGGTGCAGGCATCCAGTTGTGCCAGCAGCCAGCCATCCGTGTGTTGCAGGTAATACTGCGAGATTCTCTGGTCTGCATCCATGAAGAGCGACCTGCGGTTGTTGATTTTAAGGTTCTACGCCCAGACGGCCAAACTTGATCCCGTGCATGGTGCGGGTGATAAAGTAGGTCATAAAGTGGGAAATGCGGCTGAAAGGAATCCAGATCAGCAGGATATCTACCGTAACCATATGCAGGGTAAACAGTTTGGTGTAATTTACACCAAACAGGTGATGAAAGGCTGCCCAGCCGGTCAGCAGGGGGATGAAAACAACAATCCAGTTCAGCCAGTCACCCACCCCGGTTAACATTTTTCCAACCGGGCTGACCATACGGTAGGAAACCAGAATAACCATCCCGATCAGCGCCATTGCGGCAAACCCATCCACGATTGGCGTTGGCAGGGAAGGCCAGCCAAACCCCACAATGCTGCGCCAGGCTTCCACGTGTGCCGCCCCAAAAAAGACGACAATCAGCAGCCCCAGGTGGAACATTCCGCCGGCAATGTAGGTCAGCGGCCGGTGGCGGGTTCCGGGGAACTTGGGCGGCAAAAACGGCAGGATGATCAGCGCTTTGGCGTAGGTTTTAACCACACCGGCTGCCGCACTGCCTTTTGCCGGGGCGTAATCTTTCTTCCAGCCCAGGAAGATGATGCGCAGGAAGCGATATGTCATGCCCACGATGAAAACAATCAGGGCAAATTGAAACAATGGGCCTCGGGCAAATTCCAGGTTCATTTCTCCGCCTCCTTTTCCTTCTGCGCTTTGAATTCTTTTGCAGCGTTCTTTTTGACATTTTTGGCGTACAGCGCACTGCCAAGTGCTAATGCCGCACCGCCAGCAAACGCCATCCCTTTTTCAGCCCAACTGGTCTCTTCTGCGCCCGGAGGGGCGGCCAGCGATTTGTAGAAACCGCCGCCATCCCAAAAGTCCGGTTCGGTGCAGCCCAGGCAGGGATGGTTGGCCTGCACGGGGAAACTGACGCCCTCATTCCATTTGATGGTGGCGCAGGCACTGTAAGTGGTTGGCCCTTTGCATCCCAATTTGTAGAGACACCAACCGGCTTTGGCGCCGTCGTCATCGTAGGATTCGGCAAACTGTCCGCGCTCATAGAAGGGGCGGCGCGGGCAGCGGTCGTGGACAGTTTGCCCGTAAAAGGCTTTCGGACGGCCCAGCGCGTCCAGTTCGGGGATGCCCAACAGGACAACATGGGCAATGGTGTTGGTGATTACCTCCGGGATGGGCGGGCAGCCGGGGATGTTGATCAGCGGCTTATCGGTAACCAGTTCGTGTACCCCCACCGCACCAGTTGGGTTGGGGCTGGCATGGGGCAACCCCCCGAAGGAAGAGCAGGTTCCCACAGCCACAACGGCCATCGCTTTGGCTGCGGCTTCTTCCAGCAAATCAAGGGCACTGCGCCCGCCGATGGTGCAGTAAACGCCGTTATCTTTCGTCGGGATGCTCCCCTCGACTACCAGAACAAATTGCCCCTCATATTCATCCATGATTTTCTCTTTGTTCTCTTCAGCCTGTACCCCCGCGGCCGCAAAGAGCGTTTCGTGGTAATCCACGGAAATATCGTTGAACAGAAGTTTTGTCAGGTACGGATCGTGAGAGCGGGTCAGTGATTCCGTGCATCCGGCGCAGTCCTGAAACTCCAGCCAGATGACGGGCAGGCGCGGCTTGGTTTCCATCGCGTGGACGATTTCTGGGAACCTGGCGTATTCCAACCCTAAAGCAGCCGTCACCAGGGTTGCCAGTTTCAGAAAGTCACGGCGGCTTACCCCGCGCTCTGCCATACTTTCGTAAATGGTTTTTTCGGTCATATTACCTCATCTCCTCAATGGCAAGGTAGTTTGTTCACCAGGGTGTACGCAAATGCTGTAGCGATACGGTGCTTCTTCCCCGCCCAACCCTCCCGCCCTCACCTCTGCCCTTCTCCCAAGTGGAGCGGGGAACCAAAGCGGAATTTCCGGGGGAAAGTTGGATGAAGCCAAGAAGCAGTTTCCATGTAACCGTTCGATTCTGATTCTGCGTCTTTTGCTTGCACCCTGTTCGCCGGGCAGTGTAGCAGGGTGCAAGCAAATGTTGTAGAAGGGCGGTGTTCCCCCCACCCAACCCTCCCCCCATCGGGGGGAGGACAGGGGAGGGGGGAAAGGAAACAGTGCCCATAGGACTGCCCAATTTCTACATCTTTTGCCTGCACCCGTGTAGCACTGTCCTTTGCGGGGAAAGACAGGTTAGCATAACATTGGCATTGGCTTCAGGTCACCTCCTTCGCTGTGGTTCGTATTTGCGCGGCTTCGCGCCGATCGGTTAGTTTGCGGTGTTTTCGCGGATGTTCTAATTCAATCTCTAATTTGATAGCGTGATTAAAACGCAGAACAGCCCCAGGCAAGAGACTGGTGCATAGTTAGAGTTTACGTCTTTTGGGAGACAAAAACTACCACCAAATGGCTACTTTCGTTCCCCCTTGTGGTTGAGATGGCCTACTCCCGGCTGCTTCCCTGTTTGTTACGGCGGCAGCAGCCCCAAAAACACCCCCGGTTCCTGCGGATCATACCCGTAAACCGCCCGCGCGGGGAAATCGCGCGCCAGCGATTCGGCCTCCTGCGGCGAGGCCCAGGCGAAGATAAACGGCGTGGTCAGGTAAGGGTCTTCCAAATTCAGGTAAACGCCGTATTCCTTCCAGTCGTCTGTCTGAACCAGCACCAGCGCGGGGGTCATCGCCTGCGCTTCGGGTCTGCGAAACGGCTCCAGAGCGGCTTGCGTGAACCCGTAGCGCTCCTTGATCTCCCGGATGCGCGCCGGTGCATAGGGCAGAGTGCCGAAAATCAGCAGCGCGGCGAAAAGCGCGGCCACCGCCAAAGCCCGAAACCGATGCCTAATACCCGATAACTGCTTACCGAAGCCCCGCCATCTGCCGCCCGCCATCCACTCCACCCCCGCGGCGCTCAAAATCGTCAAACTGTACAGCCCTTCAAAAAAATAGCGCGGCCCCGAAACCCAGTAAGCCAGGTACACCCCCACCAGTGCGG
>Ga0256914_1004163_pt1 | contig 11016 bp, 10 predicted proteins | sample HulkmetaG_FD_191571 | JGI IMG/M metagenome (GOLD analysis project Ga0256914, IMG submission 191571) | Hydrothermal chimney microbial communities from Main Endeavour vent field at the Juan de Fuca Ridge, Pacific Ocean - Hulk | ecosystem: Environmental > Aquatic > Marine > Hydrothermal vents ...
ATAAGCGCATATATTCCCAATTCCCTCTTTAATATTTTCATAATTTCACTCTCCGTTAGTTTGTAAAAAAATTTATTAGGGTTCCTTATATCAAATTTTTTATAAAGCTTACTTAAAACCGATACTCTTTCTTGTATGCTGATATTAGGAAAATTTCTTATAATTATAAGTATATGTTATCTTTGGAAATCATTTCCGTATATAATAAAAACAAACTCGTAAATAGCGGTTAACAAAATATTTACGGGACTTTCGAGAAAACTTTTTTTGAATGGCCGTTCACCGAATATATAAATTCAATATTCAATAAAAATGCTCGAGAAAATACTTTTTTAAGATACAAATTAAGTTTTTACTATATAATTTTATATTATATCAACTTCTACCATAAAGGAATGCGTGATGAAAGAGAAAGAGATAAATAAAGTTCGAGAGATTATAGAAGATACGCTAAAAAGCGAAGGCCTCTCAAGAAGAGATGCCATAAAACTCATGGGATTGGGTTCGGCCGCAACCTTAATGGGAGGAGCGACCGGTGCAAAAGCCGCAACGACACTGCACGCCCAAAGCGACAAAAAAGCGAAAATAGTAATAGTCGGAGGAGGAGCCGGAGGTATAATGGCGGCCGCAAGATTGAGAAGAGCGGCTCCCAACGCAGAGATAATCTTAATAGCTCCAAACAGCATTCACCTTTACCAACCGGGACAAGTTTTTATGGCGGCGGGACTATACACCGCGGACGACATAAAAAAACCCAATGCGGATTTAATGCCGGACGGCGTAAAATGGATCAAAGATAAGGTTATGGAATTCGATCCGGACAACAATCAAGTATCCACCGCAAAAAACGGAAAGATTAAATACGACTTTTTGGTAGTGGCGGTAGGTATCTCCTATCAATACGAAACCATCGAAGGCCTTACGACCGATATGCTCGGAAAAAACGGAATATCCAGCGTTTACCTAAACGATCCCGAAACCGGCAGCGTCAAGGGAGGAGAAATCACTTGGGAATGGTTCAACCAACTTAGAGCGGCGGCCGAAAAGGCAAGTAAAGACAATCCTATAAACGTCATATGCACGCAACCGGCCACACCCATAAAATGCGGAGGCGCCCCTCAAAAAATCCTATACCTAAGCAACGACTTTTTAAGAGGAAACGGTCCGGTAGGGGGCAAAGACGTTCATATGAACGCTAAATACTATTTTACGAAAGGAAAAGGAAGCAAACTTTTCGGTATAAAAGAGTATAACGAGACCCTCTCCAAAGAAGTTCAACCTATGTACGGAAACATAACCGACAAATGGAATCACAACTTGGTAAAAATAGACGCTCAGAAAAAAATAGCCACGTTCCACCATACTTATCAAGTGCAAGGAGAGTGGGATCCGGATCTCGAAGAGTACGATATGATCACTAAAGAAGAGATGGTTGAGATTCCTTACGACTTTATTCACATAGTTCCTCCTATGAGCGCTTCCAACGAATTTAAAGTATCTCCTTTGGCATGGCAAAAAGGTACCGCTAAAGGATGGATGGAAGCAGATCAATACACTCTTCAACACAGAAGATACAAAAACGTATTCGGTATAGGAGACGTACTCGGAATACCTAAAGGAAAAACCGGAGGTAGCGCAAGACATCACGGTCCGATTCTACAAGAAAACCTAACAGCCGTTATGAACGGAAAAGAACCTACCGCAAAATTCGACGGTTACACCGTATGTCCTCTAAAAACGCAATACGGAAGAATTATGCTGGCCGAGTTTAATTACGGAACCAAACCGGCTCCTTCGTTCCCGTTCTTAAATCCGGCGGAACCGAGATGGATTTGGTGGGCGTTCGATCTCTATATGCTAAAGCCGATGTATTGGTATTTAATGATGAGAGGATTGATGTAAAAAAGAGAATCCGGAATACTCCGGATCTCTTTTTAATCGCAGCGATCCACTTTTAAAAGTTTCAGTATCTCTTCGAAAAAATCTCCGCTCCTTCTATCGTAATCGTCATGAAATTCCAACAAATATTCCCCGCTTTTATCGTCTTTGGGAGTGATGATAGTATAGGGAACCATATCGAATTTCTCTATCGCTTTCGCAACCGCATCGCATATCTCTTGTCTCTGTTTCGTAGAGTGATACTCAAGCACTAGCCGGGAATATCTCTCCTCTTCCTCATGATAAGCTTTGATATCGCAATTCTTTTTCATAAAAAATCCTTTTATTTAGAAATTCACATCCACTCTATCAGTTTGGAAACCTCTTCCACACCGTAACATTTTATCCCTTTTATTTCGCTAACGGGAGTTTTCGGAACGACGGCTTTATGAAAATTGAGAGCCGAAGCCTCTTTCAATCTCTGTTCAAGATTGTAAACGTCCCTTATATCGCCTATTAGAGAAACCTCCCCTATAAAAACGGTATCGGTGCTTAAAGGTCTGTTTCTAAAGCTGCTCAAAATGGCGGCTATAACGGCAAGATCGGCGGCGGGCTCGGTTATTTTTATGCCTCCGGCTATATTTACGAAAACGTCGTATTGATTGAAAGGAAGCTCCAGCTTCTTCTCCAAAAGAGCCAAAAGCATGGTAAGCCTGTTTAACTCGTATCCCGTGGCGCTTCTTTTGGGATTTGCGTAACCGCTATCGCTTACGAGGGCTTGAACCTCCAAAACTATGGGACGGCTACCTTCCATCACCACCGTTATCGCCGAACCGGCTCCCCTATTTTTTCTGCTAAAAAATTTTTTGGAGACATCCTTCGCACTGACCAACCCCTCTTTGGTCATCTCGAAAATTCCTATCTCGCTCGTGGAACCGAAACGGTTTTTAAATCCTCTAAGCATTCTAAGCTCTTTGCTCGAATCTCCCTCGAAATACAAAACCGTATCCACCATATGTTCGAGTATTCGAGGACCGGCGATGGATCCCTCCTTGGTTATGTGTCCGATGATAAAAACCGCCGTTTTGCTCTCTTTTGCGTATCTCATAAGTTCGAAAGTTATCTCTCTAACTTGCGATACGCTTCCGGGAGCCGAAGTTACGCTTTCGCTGTATAGAGTCTGAATGGAGTCCACTATCAAAACGTCGTATCCGTTTTTTATAAGCTCGTCCAAAACGGCTTGAAGTTTTATCTCGCTCATCAAAAAGAGATTTTTTTCGTTCGCCTTCAGCCGATTGGCTCTTATTTTTATCTGTCCCATCGACTCCTCGCCGCTTACATACAAAACCCTTTTGCCGCTTTTTGCGAGATTTGCGCCTATTTTAAGCAAAAGAGTCGATTTTCCGACTCCCGGACTCCCTCCTATCAATACCAAAGACCCGGGAACCACGCCCCCTCCCAAAACCAGATCGAGCTCTTTATCCCTCGTGGAAAATCTCTCGATATTATCCTCTTGCACGTCAACTATCGATTTAACTTCCGCATCGAAAGAGGAGGAGGTCTCTTTCAAAACCTTTTTTCGAATCTCGCTAAGCTCCGTAAAACTCTCCCAGGAGCCGCAGTTGGGACACTTGCCAAGCCATTTAAAACTCTGATATCCGCAGGCTTGACACTCGAAAAGACTCTTTTTTTTAGCCATTAAGAAGCGTTTTCCTCTATAAGATAGATGGAATCCAAAATGGTATCTACAAACTCCTCCTTATCAAAAGGAACGAGATCTTCGGCTTTCTCTCCCACTCCCACATACAGTATCGGTTTTTTAAGGTCTCTGGCTATGCTAAAAAGCGCCCCACCTTTGGCGGTTCCGTCCAATTTGGTTATGATAAGGGCGTCTATGCCGACTATATTGTTGAAAGCCACGGCCTGATTTATGGCACTGTTTCCCTGCGTTCCGTCAAGTATCAAAATCTTTCTGTGAGGAGCTCCCTTTTTGGCTTTATCGCAGATTCTTACCATCTTCTTAAGCTCGTTCGCCAAATTGGTCTGATTATGAAGTCTTCCCGCCGTATCGATAATGACTCTGTCGATCTTTTTGGCTTCCGCGGATTTTATCGCATCGAAAGCGACCGCCGACGAATCGTGCCCCTGTTTCGTATAAACTATCGGCAAATCGAGTTTTTCCGCCCATCTCTTAAGCTGTTCTATCGCCGCCGCTCTGAAAGTGTCCCCCGCGGCTAACATCACGCTAAATCCCTCTTTTTTATAAAGGTTCGCAAGCTTCGCTATCGTCGTGGTTTTACCCGCTCCGTTAACCCCTATAACGAGCTCCACGAAAGGTTTTATCTCCTCTTCGTCTCTCTTATCCTTCAAAGGAAGCTCTCTAAAATAGGCAAGCAGAACCTGCCGCAAATCGCCTCTTTTAACCTTTTCGCCCGGGGGGAGATAGTAGATTATCTCCTCAACCGTATCGTAACTGACGTCCGCTTCTAACAAAATCTCTTCAAGCTCGTCCTTAGTTACGAAACTTCTGTTTTTAGGAGCGTTCTCCTTTATAACGCCTAAAGTTTTGGCCAAACCCTTTTTTATAAACCCTATCATCTCTCGTCCAAAGCTCTTTGAATGTCTCTTTCTATCATCTCTTCGGGAACCGCTCCCATATAGTGAGTGATATAGTTTCCGTCCTTATCGTACATTACCAAAAGAGGGATACTGCTAACTCCTCCGAGCAAAGAGGCCAGATCGTAATTTCCCCTTCCGACGAATATGTCGTAATTAATATTGAAGTATTTAATGAAATTTTTCAATTCTTCAATGTCTTTATTTTCCTCCATCAAAATACCTATAATTTTTATCTTATCTTTATATTTGTTTTGCAAATTTACAAGATGAGGGATTTCGGCTTTGCAGGGAGGACACCAAGTGGCAAAAAAATCCACCATCAAAATCTTATCGTTTCCTTCTATCTTAAAACCGTTGTTAACCTGTTTCAAAACGAGCTTTTTACCGTTAACGTCCGTTAAAACGACCGTTCTCTCCTCCGCTTTCGAAACGGTTCGGGAAGCCGAAGGCGAAGGCTCTTTAGAAACGGATTCCTTAGTGCTTTTGGATTCGCACCCGCTTAAGAAAAAAAGCAAAGACGCAAATAGAGAAATTGTAATGATACTCTTTTTCATTCTCTAACCTTATGTTAAAATTTGTTCTGAAAAATCATACTAAAAAAAGGCTTAATTTGAATCAAGAAAATAAAAAAACAAATTTAAATAAAAAATTTTTTAGAGAGTTTTGTCTCGACCGGCTAAAAAAAGCATCGAGAACGGGCAAAAAAACGAAAGATAAAAAAATCGTTAAAAATCTGGAAAAAATATTCGATCTATACGAACCGAAAAACATTTTGGCTTTCATTCCTTTAAAAAACGAGCCGAACATTCTCCCTTTTTTAAATAAAGGAAGAAAAAAATATAATATTTTCGTTCCGTTTATGGAAGGTGTCAGCTTTAAAATAGTAAAATTTAGATTGCCTTTTCGGCGGAAAAAATTTTCGATCAAAGAACCGCCGAACTCTTTTTTAAAACATCCTAAAATAGATCTTGCGATAGTTCCGGTCGTGGGGGTTGACGGAAACTATCGGCGAATAGGGTTCGGCAAAGGTATGTATGATAGATTTTTCGCAAAACTTCCATACAAACCTATAATAGTTTTTATACAGATTAAAGAGTGTTTCACTAAAAAACCGATATGCGATTTGCACGATGTAAAAGCCGATTATTACATAACCCCCGAAAAAATTTTAGAGATAAAAAGGTAGAAAAAGATGCTGATAGAGATAGCCTTTGGCGGAATAGTGGCCGCGGCGGGAGGAGCCGTCGGTTTTTTCATAGCTAAAAAAATACAGCAGGCAAACTACGACGTTTTCATAGCTCAGGCGGAAGCGAAAGCGAAAGCTATCGAAAACGAAGCCAACATGATACTTCAAAACGCAAGATTGAAAAGCAAAGAGATAGAAACGGAGGCGGAGAAAAAATACGAAGAGAAACTTGCCGCCTTAAACAAAGAGTACGAGAAAAAACTTGCGGAGCTCGAGAAAAAAGACGAACAGCTAAACAGCCTCTTTAAAGAGGAGCTTCAAAACATAACGAAAGAGAAGGAAGAGATCAAAAAATCGAGAGAGGAGATAGCAAAACTCGAAGAGGAGATTAAAGAGCTTAAAAAAGAGCAAGAAGAAAAACTTAAAGAATCTCTTAAAATACTTGAAAAATCGGCCGGTTTAACGCAAGAAGAGGCAAAAGAGCTGATCCTTAAAGAAACAGAAGAGAAAGCAAGAGGCGAGATAGCCCACATCGTTAGAAAATATGAAGAGGAAGCCAAAAGAGAGGCTAAAAAGAGAGCAAACTACATAATAGCTCAAGCAACGACAAGATACGCGGGAGACTTTGCGGCCGAGAGACTCATAAACGTCGTAAATCTTCAAAACGACGAACTTAAGGGAAGAATAATAGGAAAAGAGGGAAGAAACATAAAAACCCTCGAAATGCTCCTTGGAGTGGATATCATCATAGACGACACGCCAAACGTCATCATCCTAAGCAGTTTCAATCTATACAGAAGAGCGATAGCTACTAAAGTGATAGAGCTCTTGGTTGAAGACGGAAGAATTCAACCGGCAAGAATAGAAGCCATCTACGAAAAAGTCAAAAACGAATTCGAACAGCAGATATTGGAAGAGGGAGAGGAGATCGTCATAGATCTCGGACTTACGAATATGCACCCAGAACTTATAAAATTGATAGGAAAATTAAAATTTAGGGCAAGTTACGGACAAAACGCATTAGGACACTCTTTGGAAGTGGCTCATCTTGCCTCCATAATCGCCGCCGAAACGGGAGGAGACGAGATGTTAGCCAAAAGAGCCGGACTTCTTCACGATATCGGAAAAGCTCTAACCCACGAATTTGCCGGAAGCCATGTGGATTTAGGAGCCGAAATCTGCAAAAGATACAAAGAAGATCCGGTAGTAATAAACGCCATCTACGCTCACCACGGACACGAAGAGCCAAAAAGCGTGGAAGCGGCGGCGGTTTGCGCAGCGGACACTCTCTCCGCCGCAAGACCGGGTGCTAGAAGAGAAGTTTTGGAAAGCTTCCTAAAAAGAGTTCAAGAAATCGAAGAGATAGCAAAAAGCAAAGAGGGAGTGAAACAAGCTTACGCCATAAACGCGGGAAGAGAGATAAGAGTCATAGCCAACGCGAGACTAATAAACGACGACGAAGCGGTGCTTCTCGCAAAAGAGATCGCCAAAGAGATAGAAGAGAGAGTTCAATATCCCGGAGAGATAAAAGTAAACATAATAAGAGAGCTAAGAGCCGTAGAATACGCGAGATAAAACTCCCTTTCGTTTCAAACGGTGCAATAAAATATACCATTTGAAACACTTTTTTTCTTTCCCGCTTTTATTAGAATTACTAATATTTGGGCAAAACTTCTCTTTTTGTGTATAAAAGAAACACTCAAACTTTAAGAGTTTACGAAAATACTCACTTTAACTCTATCCTTTACCTAAAATTGTTAAACTTTTACTGTTAAAATCACCAATTTAAAAAAAGAGGAGAACACTAATGTCAAAACCTACTACGATAGTATGGACGAAAATAGACGAGGCGCCGGCTCTTGCCACTTATTCGCTTTTCCCGATAGTAAAAAACTTCGCAAAAGAGGTGGGAGTTAACGTAGAGCAAAGAGATATCTCTCTTGCCGGAAGAGTCATATCTCAATTTCCAGAGTACCTAAAAGAGGAGCAAAGAATTCCCGACGAGCTTGCTTATCTTGGAGAACTCGTTCAAAAACCGGAAGCGAACATCATAAAACTTCCGAATATCTCCGCTTCCATTCCTCAGCTAAAAGAGACCATAAAAGAGCTTCAAGAGCAAGGATACAATCTGCCGGATTTTCCGGAAGAGCCTCAAACGGAGGAAGAGAAAGAGATAAGAGAGAGATACAATAAATGTCTGGGATCCGCGGTAAACCCGGTTCTTAGAGAAGGAAACTCCGACAGAAGAGCGGCTAAAGTCGTTAAAGAGTGGGTTAAAAAACATCCTCATAAACTCAAACCTTTCGACAAAGACGCAAAAACTTACGTCGCTTATATGTACGGAAACGATTTCTACGCAAACGAGCAATCCGTAATAATGGAGAAAGACAGCAAACTGACCATCGAGCTTAACGGCAAAGTTTTAAAAGAGCTCGAAGTCGAAAAAGACGAAATCGTATCTTCAAGCTTTATGAGCGCGAAAGCTTTAAGCGAGTTTTTAGAGAGAACGATAGAAGATGCGAAAGAGAAAGATCTTCTTTGGTCCATCCACTTAAAAGCCACTATGATGAAAGTAAGCGATCCGATTATTTTCGGACACGCCGTAAAAGCTTTCTTTAAAGAGGTTTTCGAAAAATTCGAAAAAGAGTTCAAAGAGGTCGGAGTAAATCCCGATTTGGGACTCGGAGATCTTTATAAAAAGATTCAAAAACTTCCCGAAAAAGTAAGAGGAGAGATCGAGCTTGAGATCTTCGAAACTTACAAAAAAAGACCTAACATCGCAATGGTTGACAGCGATAAAGGCATCACGAACCTTCACTTCTCAAACGACATCATCATAGACGCATCCATGCCTCCGGTTATAAGAGACGGCGGTAAAATGTGGAACAAAGACGGAGAGCTTCAACAATGCGTGTGCGTAATTCCGGATAGAACTTACGCAAGAATGTATAGCGAAATCATAGAAAACGTCAAAAAAGAGGGACAATTCGACGTAACCAAGATAGGACACGTAAGCAACGTCGGACTTATGGCTAAAAAAGCCGAAGAGTACGGAAGCCATCCGTTCACTTTCAGAGTAGCGGAAGACGGAGTGATGGAGGTAAAAGACGAGGACGGAAACGTTCTTATGAGCCATAAAGTCGAAAAAGGCGACATCTGGAGACTTTATAAAGTTAAAGACGTTGCGGTAAGAGACTGGATAAGACTTGCTCACGAAAGAGCGAAACTTACAAACACTCCTGCGGTATTCTGGCTTGACAGCAACAGAGCTCACGATGCGAACCTGATTAAAAGAGTGGTCGAGTATCTGCCTCCTTTCGTAGAGAAAGAGCCGATCGAATATCACATTATGGCTCCGCAACTTGCTATGAGATTCACTCTAAAAAGATTTAGAGCGGGACTAGATACGATAAGCGTTACCGGAAACGTTTTAAGAGACTATCTAACGGATCTATTTCCTATTTTGGAGCTTGGAACGAGTGCGAGAATGATGTCCATCGTTCCTCTTTTGGCGGGAGGAGGATTATTCGAAACAGGTGCAGGCGGTTCCGCTCCTAAACACGTTCAGCAATTCCTAAAAGAAGGTCACTTAAGATGGGATTCCTTGGGAGAGTTTTTGGCGCTTGCGGAATCTCTAAGAATGATTTACAACAAAACAGGCGACGAAAAAATCAAAGTTTTAGCCGAAGCTTTGGATAAGGCAAACGCCGCATATCTTGACAACGACAACGCTCCGAGCAGAAAATGCTGCGAACCGGACAATAAAGCGAGCCACTTCTTCTTGGCAAAATATTGGGCTAAAGCTCTTGCCGAAAGCGACGACAAAGAGCTTTCCGAAAAATTCTCAAAAGTAGCGAAAGCTTTGGAAGAGAACGAGAGAAAAATACTCGACGAGCTTCTTGCGGCTGAAGGACAGCCTAAAGATATAGGAGGATATTATCATCCGGACGACAAAAAAGCCGAAGCCGCTATGAGACCGAGCGAAACGCTAAATAAAATAATAGACTCCATATAAAAACTATTCTATCTCCTTCATAAAGGGGGGCGGCTAAAGCCGTCCTCCTCTAATAATTTGAATATGAACGAAGAAACTTTTCTAAAGATTTTAGAGATTCTCAAAGAGAAAACACCGAAAAACTCTCCAGCAAACATTTTAAAAAACAGTTACGAGAGAACTCCCTTTACGATACTGATCTCGACTCTTCTTAGTCTAAGAACGAAAGACGAAATAACGGCAAAAGTTTGCAAAAATCTCTTTAAAATAGCGGATACTCCCGAAAAACTCGTCAAAATTCCGAGAGAAACTCTCCATGAGATTTTAAAACCTACCGGAATGTACCGAAAAAAGGCTCAAACGATCCAAAGCGTTTCAAAAGAGCTTATCGAAAGGTTCGATTCGAAAGTCCCCGAAGATAAAAAACGGCTTCTAAGTCTAAAAGGAGTCGGAGAAAAAACCGCAAACATCGTTTTAAACAACGCCTTCTCCATACCCTCCATAGCCGTGGATACGCACGTTCACCGCATTCCGAATCTCTTAGGGTTTATAAAAACGAAAAACGAAAAAGAGACGCAAAAAGAGCTTGAGAAAAAAGTGCCGAAAAAGTATTGGAAGGAGCTTAATTTCACTCTCGTTAGTTTCGGACAAACAATCTGTCTCCCGTCACATCCCAAATGCGACATCTGTCCGATAAAAAACTACTGCCCGAAAAACGATCGAAAGGAACGATATGGAGCTTAAAACTCACAAAAAGATAGATCCCTCCCTAAGCGGGGAGATTAAGGAGCTTAAAAAGAACGAATCCAAAGTTTTGCTAAAAACCAACCCTCAAATGAGCGCCGACGAAGAGGGACTCGTCCACGGAGGATTTACCTTCAGTGCGGCGGATTTTGCGGCTATGAGCGCGGTTAACGACCCTTACGTGGTTTTGACGGGAGCGGAGGTTAAATTTCTATCACCCGTAAAAGTCAACGAGGAAGTCGAGTTTTCGGCTAAAGTTTCGGAAAAAGAGGGTAAAAAAGCAAAAGTGGAAGTTATCGGCAAAGTCGGAGATAGAGAGGTTTTTAGAGGAGTTTTCAAAACCTATTCTCCCGATCGGCACATACTTTCCAAGTAAAAGGGGAAAAACTCTCCCCTTAATTATTCGCAAGCTCCTCCAAAAGTTTCTTAACGGTTATCTCTTTTTCCTAAATTGTGCGAAAAACGATATTAAATTTAAAATTAACCCTCAGCTCTTTAAACCCTCTCCCACACAAACTTTTTGATATTTCTCTCCTCCTCGTCAAAATTTATCCCGACCAAAATAATCTCTTTGTTCTCTTTTAAATACTTCTCA
>Ga0256914_1004164_pt1 | contig 11016 bp, 8 predicted proteins | sample HulkmetaG_FD_191571 | JGI IMG/M metagenome (GOLD analysis project Ga0256914, IMG submission 191571) | Hydrothermal chimney microbial communities from Main Endeavour vent field at the Juan de Fuca Ridge, Pacific Ocean - Hulk | ecosystem: Environmental > Aquatic > Marine > Hydrothermal vents ...
CATGCAGCAAATGCCTTTGGAATTTCTTTGAATCTAACAGGAATTATAGGGCTTGGGGCCGGACCGACTCTAAACGACAGGTCTTTGAGACGTTTATATAACAGGTTGGCATTTTCCCAAAGCCTCGTCCTAAGCTGGGGTTCTTGTTGAATAATCTCAAGGGCCTTTCTTGCCACTGCTATATTGGCAGGGGATGATGATGCAGTAAATACATAGGGCCTGCTAGCAAAACGTAACAACTCCAGCTTATCATAATTGCTTGAGCAGTATCCTCCTATTGATCCAAGGCTTTTGCTAAAGGTGCCAATAACAAAGTCTACATCATTCTCTACTCCCTGTTCTTCAGCCAGTCCACGGCCATTTTCACCCAATACACCCAGGGAATGGGCTTCATCCACAAGCAAATAGGCCCTATAAGCCTTTTTAAGGGCCGCTATTTCTTTTAAAGGGGCCCTATCTCCCAACATGCTGTAAAGGCCTTCCACAGCTATCAATATGTTATTTACCTTGTTGGCAAGTCTTTTTAGTCGCTTTTCCAAGTCTTCAACATCATTGTGTTTGAATCTGTAAACCTGAACCCCACCGAGTCTGCATCCATCATAAATGGAGGCGTGACAATCCGCGTCAAGAATGACCACATCTTTCGGGCCTACAAGTGTCGAAAGTACAGCTAGATTTGCACTATATCCAGTTGTAAAGACTATGGTATGCCTCTTTTTTAGAAAGTCTGACAGCTCCCTTTCAAGCGCTACATGGATAGCATACGTGCCGTTGGCCATTCTGGATCCGGTAGTTCCTGTACCTTGATCTCTGACCGCTTGGCATGCTGCCTCTATACATTCTTTCCTGTGTGGCATGCCAAGATAGTTATTTGTCCCGGCAAGGATGGTTAACCGCCCGTTTATCACAGCTTCTGTGCTTGAGATAACCTGCTCTAAGACAACGTTGAAAAAGGAATCACTGTACTGTCGCAGTTCTTCTAGGGAGTCTTCTATTCTTTTAAATTTATCAAAAAGGCCCATATTATTCCTGTTCTTTTAGCAATTTATCAATCTGTATGGCAAGGTCTTCAGCAGTTTGGACCTCAGAAAGCACATTTATAGGAATAGATATATCAAAGGTGTCTTCCACCGCTGCCAATATCTCCATGGACTTTAACGAGTCAATAGAGAGATCAGCTTCTAGGTTAGTAGAGGCCTCTATCTTTACTTCCTTGGATACATGCTGTCGAATGATATCTATTATGGTAGAAAGGATTTTCTGATCTGCCTTCATTGACTAACTTCCTCGCCTCCCCTTAACAGTGTCCTGGCGTACGAGTTGCTGCCCGGAAGGGCCTACTGTATCCTATCTAATTAGGATTGACTTTATTAGCCTACAAGGTCATTTTCAAGGGCTATCTTGAGGGTAAATCTTGGAGTCCATGACAGGTAACGATCTTCTATGTTATTGTTGCAGACCCAGTTTGGATATAAAAGCTCTCTCACTTTCCAGGGGGTCATCATTATCGGTCTTGAAGACAACCTGGAAATTGTGCCGCCGGCTACCCCTACCGCCTTAAGAATTAACGGTGGAATATGAACGGGCAAAAGCCTCCTGCCTTTGACTGCCTCGAATATATCAATTACATCACTCCAACTGTAACCCCCTGGAGTGCCATCGTGAATCTCTATTACCTCTTTTGGAGTTTTTATAGCTTGCAAAAACCCTAGGACGGCCTCGGCCAGATCAAATACATGAAGAAGAGAAAAACGGTTGGATTTTGGGGCTGGAATTAAGGCAATACCTTTTTCCATGGCCTTAAATATAGGAAGGATTTCCTTGTCTCCCGGGCCATACACAGCAGGTGGCCTTATTATGGTCCAAGGCACACTGCATTCGTTTTGCACCAATTGTTCTGCACAAAATTTGCTTTGGGCATAAGGAGAAATCCTTGGATGACGGGCTGCAAGGGATGAGACGAACAAGAAGTATTTACTTGTGCAGCACTTTTTCATAATCTGCAAGAGATTTTTCGTGCCTCGGGTATTTATGTGAAAAAAATCATCTGGTCTTGATGCCTTTGTTAATCCAGCACAGTGGATTACTGCATCTGCTCCTTTCACGAGATTTTTTAGGGGTTCTGGCTCTAAAATGTCGCCATCAATCCATGAAATACCTGGCAAATCGGGTCTCTTTTTAGAAGATTGGCAACGGTACAAGGCCCTTATTTGAATACCTTGCCGTACAAGCACCTTGATAATATTTATGCCTATAAATCCTGTGGCGCCCGTCAGTGCAACGGTGTGTATCTCTTTCATGCTGGATAAAAAGATGTAATAGTATGGAAATGGATGCTAGGTAACTTATCAATGATTATCCAATTTGATAAGACCCCGCTTGAGACATCTTTTTTTTGTGCCACTTCTTGATGGCTTGCCAGAGGTGGTTCTTACCAAGGTATTTTTAGGTACAATTTCCACGTGGCAATCAATACCAAGCTCTGTGGCGACGAGCCCTTTTAACCTGTCAACAAGGGCCCTAGGATTTGTCCCATTGGAATTTCTGAGCTGAACAACTACTACTGCACGCTCCTTTGCTTGAGAATCGGTTACAGAAAAGGCGCATGCATCCCCAATACGGACTTCCTCCAAGGTTTCTGCAAGATATTCTATGTCCTGAGGCCAAATATTCCTGCCGTTAATTATGATAAGGTCTTTGGAGCGACCTGTAATTACTATCTCTGAATCCGATATATAGGCGATGTCTCCAGTGTTCAACCAGCCATCCGAAGAAAGAACCTCCTTTGTTGCTTTTGGATCATTGAAATATCCGTCCATAATACTTGGGCCCTTGAGAAAGAGGGTGCCACATTGTCCATCTGGTACTATCCTCCCATCACAATCCCTGATTTGGGCCTCAAAACCAGGAAGAAGCTGACCGCATCGGACAAACTCTTTGACCTTTGAGCTATTTGACGCGCCGTGTTGGAGCTTGGCTATCTCGTTTTTCTCAGCAAGTTTTTGCAAATCGACCCTATCTATTTTTAGACCTTGGCCAACCTGTGAGAAGCTAACAGCCAAAGAGCATTCAGCCATTCCGTAGCAGGGCATAAAGGCTTTGGGGTTAAAGCCGCAAACCGATAGACGAGCAGCAAACTTTTCTAGCAGTTCAGGCCTTATCATCTCGGCCCCAACTCCCGCTACCCTCCAACTGGACAGACGAAACTTTTCAATATCGTTTGTCCTAAGCCTCATGGCTGCCAACTCGTAACCAAAGGGAGGGCTAAACGAAATTGTTCCCTGGTTTTCAGACATAAGCCTGATCCAGAGGCCTGGTCTCATAGCGAAATCGGCCGTAGAGAAAAAATCAACAGAAAGTTGCGAACCTAAGGTAGCAAGAACAAGACCTACAAGCCCCATGTCATGATAAAAAGGTAGCCACGAAACAGCCCGATCTCCGTTCTGGCAGTTTATACCGTTATTGGTAATTATATGAATATTGTTCATGACAGCACTTTGACTAACCATTACACCTTTTGGAAACCTTGTACTGCCAGACGTGAATTGAAGATAGGCAAGCTCTGAAGGGCCAAGAGGTTGAAGTTTGGCGTTTGATTCAGGCAACTTATCAAACTCGTCAGGAGAGCCTATCAGTTCCAAATCTAATCCCTTTGCTGCATCCTGTAAAAAAGAGATGTAGTCGGTAGTGGCTACGGCTAGCTTGGCACTGCTCAATTTGAGGAGTCGGTTAATTTGCTTTATGTATCCCTTAGCCCCACTAAAATGCATAACAATAGGCAAAGGAACGGGTACAAGCCCTGCATACTGACATGCAAAGAAGAAGCGAACAAAGTCAGGATGGGTATTGGCTACTATGGCCATGTGACTCCCTCGACGGACTCCTGTATAAAGAATCTTCCTGGCAAGGGTCCTGGCATCCTTTCTTAAGTTACTGTATGGAATACTTTTAAAGAGTTTGCCACGCCTGTTGTAAAAATTGAATCCTGTCACGCCCCTTGCGGCATAATCAAGGGCCTGGCTAAGGGTATCAAAGGTCCCATGCCTAACAGGAATTATGTTTTCTGAGGGTGTCGGCCCTGTCTCTATCTTAGAGTCTTTCTCAGCGTACTTCTTGTCTCCTGAAACAGGATAAACTAGCGCCTGACTTTGATTCATATTCACGTGCCTTTTTAAGTGCCCCTGCTTTATATAAAATATTAGTGTGGAGCTATTTTTTTCTTCTCTTTAAGACACCTGATAGTATCAAAGAACCTGGACTTTAACAAGAAATTGTGCATTAAATTACCTAAAATTACCTAAAAATCGCATCATATTCTGAGTAGTTGGATCTGAACCTATCCACAAATAATGAATGTCATAAATAAAATCCAGCAAAATTGGTCTATGATCAACCTATCCTTTTTAATTTATAGAGTCTGAATAAAGGTGGACCAAGTTCCACAGGAGCTATTTCTTTTATTGTCTTCGCGGGAAATGATGATAATTTGGTGTTGTGGCAATGAAAATCAAAACCTTTCTAAAATATTTTGTCCTTACAACGCTTTTCCTAATGATAGGGGGTTATCGTTACGGCACAGGCGACCATGTCTCCCAGCTTCCCACAGTAATTCACTTTTTTAATCCCTTCCTTTATTCTACAGACTTTGCTCATCAGATGATTTTCCCATGGTATGTAAAGTCGGGGCTTTTTATCTGTCTTGCATGGTTTTCAAGGCTGACATCTATCCCATTAGAGTATATTTTTTTCGCTGTCTATTGTCTGGTTCTATATCTTTATATCGCTTGGACAGATGAATTACTTTCGCTTTTGGGAACAAGAAAAAGCGTTCGTAATCTGGCATTGCTACTTCTTCTGCCCTACTCTTATCTTTTCTCCTCCATCTCACACTTTCATCTTGTGACCTTAAGACTGGTACCATATTTTTTTGTGTTACCCTTTTGTATAAAGGCCATAAATATCTTTTTGTCAGACAGATACCTTGCTGCTTCAATAATTACTGGCATGGTGTTTTACATACATCAGCAGCTTGGCCTGATACTTTTTGGAACATTGGCCTTTCCCCTCTTTTTAGAGGTTGTTAGAAGTCATGCTAGCCTAAAGGATCTTTCCAGGCTGTTTATTCCCTTTCTATTTCTCTTCTCTGTCCATTTTGCGTGCATGCAGCTATTTGGAAACTACAAAAACTATCCTTGGCTTGATCCGGATTGGGGTGGTCAGCTTTTACAAATGGTGAGGTTTAGGGTGCCTCACCATCTCCTTCTATCTTACTCTGGTATTGTTGAAAAAACCTCGTTCTTTCTCATTCTGGTCATTACTATTCTGGCCGTATCCATCTCTTTGAAAACATATGATGAAAAAACGGCAAGGCGTATCTCGTACATGACAGCGGGGCTTGTTCTTGCATGTATAGCAGGTTTTATTTTTACAGAGTTGATCCCCCTGCCTATTGCCTTCAGCCTCTATCTCTTCCGTTCGGATGTCCTTTTAAGAGTTATAGGCTTTGCAAGCTGTGCACTTCTTTTAGATAGAATGGTTGGCAGTGGCATCAACCCCCTGGTGATTAGGATGTTGTTTATTATAACTGCTTTTGCAGGATTATCTGTCTGTATATTAAAGGACAATATACGTATCTTTATTCCCAAAAATGAACTTGTTTCTGTATCCAAATGCATAAAGGAAAACACACCTATCTCTGCCTTTATAATGGCATCACCTTATCATAAGGGTTTGAGACTCTACAGTGAAAGGAGCGTGTTTGTGTCTTGGAAGAGTCACGGTCTCTTTTTTCCGCCAAATGTTGCAAAAGAATGGTTCCATAGAATGAGGCTCTTATGTAAGATGGAACGCAATATCGTGTGCCAAGGAACGCCATGCAGAAAAATATGTCAGGAAAATTTTGAATCTCTTTCAAATGAAAGGCTATTAGACATTGCTGACAGCTATGGTATAGACTACCTCCTTGTAAACAAGACACGGACCCTACCTTATAAAAAAGTATGTGAAGGTAATCAGCTAATTCTTTATCGGCTAAAATGATATTGATTTCAAGCCAGCAGAAGATCTTCGTAGTTAAGCTATTGGTAATACTTTGTCTCATACTAATTGTTATTATTCCACCTTCTCGAGCATTTAATAAAAAAAATGAAAAACATTGGTTGCCTGAATGGAAACAGTTGATCCTTGAAGGAGAAAAACCCTTAACCCGTTTTTTAGTAAGATTGCGCATAGAGGACGAATCCAGTCTACTCCCCTATCCTCTTAGGGAAATAGGAAGGGACGAATTTAAGTCTTTTGGCTCCTCAAAAAATATCCTTCTTCTTTCTGCGGAAACAGTCACAATGAGCCTTGTGTTGCCCCAGGAAAAGTATGAGCATTTTGTATGGTTTAGGGCAGAAGATATGAAGGCTATCCAAAGGGTGAGATGGAAAAAAAGTGGCAACAAGTGGCTTAAGCTTTACAGGTGGAAGGATAAAGGGGTCTTCCGTTTGACTCTAAAGCCAAGGAAAGGCAGGGAAGATGCTTTAGGCCCTGGTAAGTGGACCAAACATTATAGCTCTTTTTACGAGTACCAATTAGAGAACCCAAAAGAGGCAGAAAAGATTGTTTCGGAGCCTCTATGCCTAATTTATCAGGTCATGCGCCTGGCACATCAAGGCCTCAAAAGCAAGGTATCAATGCTAGTCTTTGGCAAAAAGACCATGCATACAGTAACTGTCTCCTTCAAAAAGAAAAAGGTCATTAAGATACGTTTCAATGAGGATTCTTCAAATGGCTTTATAAGCAAAATGAAAAAAACCGCTGTTTTTGTATATAAAATTTGTGCTCGACCAGTAGCCGGCACCAAACATCATGAAACGTTCTCTCTTGTGGGGCTTAACCACAATATAGAAATCTTCGTAGAGCCTAAAAGTGGCATAATAACAAGGATAAGGGGTGATAACGATGTTGTTGGCCATGTAGATTTAAGGCTTGTTAGTGTGGTCAAAAGACGGTAAATCTTTAATGTCTGTAAGAAGTCTCTCTACAAACAGCCAGTCTTCATAAGTATCTACATCTATAGCTATTTCAGGGAAGTCCATTGTAACAGCACTAAGGCTGCAGCCAACGACATGGGAGGCACGTTTTAGAGCCTTCTGCAGGGTTAGTTGACCAAACAGATAGCGAAGGGCCCATGTCCAGCCAAAGGCTTGGATGATTTTCAAGGGCCTTTTTCGCCAAGATTCAACGTTCTTCCAAAATTGTACCGCTCTCAAGGCCCTGTTGTTCATAAAAGCAAATAGATTGCAACTGCAATAGCTTCCATCTCTGAATCTGTAAAAGGTTCGTCTAATTTCTGGAAATCTATTTTTAATAGTCTCTAGCCTTGCAAGGGCTATAGCAATGTCTGAATCTATATTGATTGTCCTATAACAAAAACATTGTACGTGTCTTTTTGTGAGAAGCGCATGATCGCAGGTGGTCAAAACCACCGGGCATTCCCTTAAAGATACCTTTAGCGCCTTGTATGCGCTTAGGCTTGGCCCCTTTTCACTTTGGACCCACACCAATTTGTTATCTTTCAGTAATTCATGAACGGGTTCTATTTGGGTAAAAAGATGTCTATTTTGCCCACAAAGAAAAATTCTTTTTATAAAACCAGAATCTGCAAGGGCAACCGTTACCCTTGCAATCATCGGTGTGCCATCTACCTTTATAAACGCCTTTGCAGGTACATTAAACCTTTGTAGCAAGGGATCACTTTGGCCTCTATCGCCTGCGAGGATGATTGCATTAAAGAGCTTGTTTTTCTTGTGCATCAATGGCCCTTTTTAATTAAACTATGATCTTTTCAAATATTCGATAGGTCTTGTAATCCTTTGCTCCAAGTCCCTCGATTATACCTCTCATGGCAATGTTATCTTCAAGAATCCAAGACAACTCTATTTGGGTCATGGAACTATCAAGGATCTCTTTCATCACATCTCGAATTAGAGAAAGGCTTACCGCTGCGCCCAGAAGGCTGTTTTGGTGTTTTCTCAAAACACCCATCAACAAAACCCTCCCTGAAGTAAAACGATGGAATCTCAGCCGCCAAAGGAGTTTCAGCCAGTTTAAGGGAAAAAGCCTGCCGTTCATATCTCTTATGATTTCATTAAGATTGGGTAACAGCACAATAAAGCCCACGGGCTCTTCGTGGACTTCTGCTATCCTTATAAGGTTTGGACTTGCCACATGACTAATGGATTTCCCAAGGTTACTGTATTCATCCTTGGTAAAGGGGACAAAGCCCCAGTTGCCAGACCAGGCATCGTTGAATATGCTAAATATAGACTGGAGTTCTCTATCAAGGTATTTCTTGTCAAGCGATCTTGTTTTTAAGTTGCCAAAACGTCTGCCAAGGATTTTCTGAATCTGTTCTATCGTATCCCTGTCCTTTTTGATAAGATAGGCTATTAAGTCTTTGGCCTTTTTATGTCCCAGCTCTTTCAGTCTATTTGAATAGTAGGGGGGATTGTGTGGCATCATGAAAAACGGTGGATATTCAAAGCCATTTACAAGAAGCCCACACTCTTGATTTATTGACAGATTGAACGGGCCTAACATACGCTTCATACCCTTAGCCCGTAACCATGATCCTGCTATTTCCAAGAGGATGGTGAATACTTCTTGATCATCTATGGATTCCAGCATGCCCCAAAAACCGTCTTTGTTCTTGTATCTGTCAAGATACAGGCTATCTATTTGTGCACTTATTCTGCCAACAGGCCTTCCTTTTTTGTAGGCAATCCAGAAGCGGGCTTTGGCATGTTTGAAATAGGGATTCGTACTTGAAAGCTGCAACCTTTTTTCCAGATAGAGGGGAGGAATCCAGTTTGGATCATTCCGGTAAATAGCCCAAGGCATTGTAATGAATCTTTTGAGGTCCCTGTGGCTTTGAACAATCTTTACAGAGATATCGGACAAGTTGCTTCACCTTAATAAGATTTGATTGATGCAGCTAAAAATACACCTAATTGGAACAATATATAAGTATTGTTTATGGAACAATTTACTAAACTCAAAGGCTTTCCTTGATTCTTGGAAATGAAGGCTTTTGAGTGTCATGATTTTGGCCTCGCTCATAATAGACCACAATTTGGGGTTCTTGAAGGCTCGTGTAAAAGGTGTTAGCCTTCTCCATTGCTTAAGCTAGATATAAGATAAAGCCAAAAACGATTGCTGCCCCTAAAGATTGGGAATTTGCTTATAAGCATGGGTATAAGGGGAAATAACCCGGACACTTTGTTGATATCTTTGGAATTATTTTTTCTGGTGCTGCTGTTGGCCAAAAGATAACTTTTAGAGGCGGTAATCTAAATGGAGTGGGTCATGAATTTTGAGGCAGTGATAGGCCTTGAGGTACACGTTCAGCTAAAAACAAACAGCAAGATTTTTTGTTCTTGTTCTACTGAATTTGGGGCACCGCCCAATACGCACACCTGCCCGGTGTGTCTTGGAATGCCAGGCGTTTTGCCAGTGCTTAATAAAAAAGCAGTAGAATATGCCATGAAAATGGCCCTTGCCACCAATTGCAAGATAAACAGGATTAACGTTTTTGCTAGAAAACACTACTTTTATCCGGATCTGCCTAAGGGTTACCAGATATCTCAATACGAGCTTCCTTTGGCAGAAGACGGATGGATCGATGTTGATACTGAACAGGGTCGCCGCAGAATACGTATAAATAGGATTCATATGGAAGACGATGCTGGAAAATTGATCCATGATGAAACCAGACCTGTCAGTTATGTGGACTTAAACAGGACAGGCACCCCGTTAATAGAAATTGTTAGTGAACCAGATATAAGAACACCTGAAGAGGCCGCAAGCTATCTTAGGAAGATAAGGCAAATAGTGCGATACTTGGGAATAAGCGACGGCAATATGGAGGAAGGAAGCCTTAGGTGTGATGCAAATATTAGTTTGAGGCCAAAGGGACAAGAAGGTTTTGGCACAAAGGCGGAACTCAAGAACATGAATTCCTTTAAGCATGTTCAAAAGGCCTTAGAGTATGAGATAAGAAGACAAAGCGCCCTTCTTCTCGATGGGAAGAAAATAATACAAGAAACAAGACTTTATGATGCCTCAAAGGGAGTAACTCACTCCATGAGAGGCAAGGAAGAGGCCCACGATTACCGTTATTTTCCAGATCCAGATCTTGTGCCTATCAGTATAGACGATTCGTGGCTTAACGAGATTAAAGAGACCCTGCCAGAATTGCCTGATACCAAAAAAGAGCGTTTTGTTTCTGATTATGGCCTCCCTGAATACGATGCCCAAGTACTTACAAGCAATATTGATTTGGCTGAGTACTTCGAAGAGACTGTCAAGCTGTATCCAAAGGCCAAAAAGGTAAGCAACTGGATAATGGTTGAACTTCTAAAGCTGACAAAAAAGGATGTTCAAGATCTAAAATCATGCAATGTCACCCCTGCTGTACTGGCTGAACTACTCGAGCTTATTGATAAAGGCTCTATAAGCAACAAAATCGCTAAAAACGTATTAGAGGAAATCCATTCCAAGGGGGGCACACCTTCTGAGATCATAGAACGCCATGGCCTCGCACAGGTGAGCGACGAGTCGGAGTTACTTGCCATTGTTAAGCAAGTGATTAATGATAATCCTAAAGAAGTTGAAAAATACAAGGCGGGGAAAAAGAAGGTCATGGGATTTTTTGTCGGTCAGGTCATGAAACGGACAAAAGGGAAGGCCAACCCACAGATGGTTAACGAGCTTTTCAGAAGGCTGCTCGATGAGGCATGATTGTTGAGGCTGCCTCTATTAAAGGATTAGGGGAATTTCCAAGTTAAAAAGATGCACGAAAAGGAAGAACGAACGCAGACGATTTTAGAGGTAGCCTTATGAAGAAAATCATACAGTTGCTTAAAAAGGCTGGAAGCCGCATCGTCCCCTTTAAATGGGAGAATGAAACCTTTTCGCTCCTTGATCAGAGGCTGTTACCAGAACAGGAGAACTGGATAGTTTGTCGTAATT
>Ga0256914_1004165_pt1 | contig 11015 bp, 5 predicted proteins | sample HulkmetaG_FD_191571 | JGI IMG/M metagenome (GOLD analysis project Ga0256914, IMG submission 191571) | Hydrothermal chimney microbial communities from Main Endeavour vent field at the Juan de Fuca Ridge, Pacific Ocean - Hulk | ecosystem: Environmental > Aquatic > Marine > Hydrothermal vents ...
AACATCGTACTTTTCTTTCTGGCACGTAACCGGACCCGCTGGATAGATGCTCTGACCCGCCGCTACCCGGTGTGGATGAACAGTTATCAGCAAAGGATGTCCGGTCATCTGATGAAAACCGTTCTGCTGCTGACCTTCATCCCCAAACTGCGCATCCTTGTGCCTGTGGCTGCCGGATTCGGGAAAGTGGGTGTGAAACGCTATTTCGCCGTACAGTCCCTGTCGATGGGACTCTTCATTTTGATCTATTACCCCCTGGGGGTCTTCTTTTATGCGGGTATCCATTCCCTTCTGCGTTCAATGGAAGAGGTGAACCGGCAATATGTCTATGCCGCTTTGATCGTTTTTACATTGCTGCTGAGCTTGATCATCGGAAGACGTATCATCAGAAAGGCCGGATAAAAAAAGGGAATTCTGAAAAAGACCGATACGCTTTTTCGGGACGGCTGACTTTTCCGTATTTGTTCACATGACCGGTACAGAAAGGGGATAAAAAAGAAGGGGAACCGCAAGGTTCCCCTTCTCCGTGTGTGTATCAGGGTCAATCGTTTTTCGGAGTCAGCGTTTCTTCCACGATACGATAGCCCAGTGTGGCCTCGTACTTGGTCTTCAGGACGAATTCCCCCGTGGCAGGATCGAAGGTGCTGGTGCCGTTGGGTTCAAGATTGGAAGGTGTCTCCCCGACAGGCAACACCGCCACCGTGTCGTTGCTGAAGATACGAAGCTTCATACGGTAACCGTACTGCCCCATGTCGGCATAATCGGTCTCATAGTTCCTGTCATCGATCTTCACTACCGCCTTGTCCATGGAGAAGTTCCTGACACCGGTCAGCGGATGGCTGAAGCTGCCATGACTGTGGTATATGAAAACTTCCGTAAGACGCCAGTCGGAAGGAAAAGAGTCGAGAGCCGTCTTTTCAGGCAGGAACCACGTCCGTATGCTTACGCCGCTCTTGTATGAAGGAAGCACCATACTCCCCTGCGTGATGTCCACGTTGATGATCACCTCGTTGCCATCCTTGTCGGTGTATTTTACCTCACTGTGACGTTCCAGTTCCTCGGCGGGGAGGAACTTCAGCCCCATGGTGTCGGTGCCGGCAATGTAATAGGTTTTGATCGTACGGGGATAGAGTGCCGAACGGTAACGTTCACCATAGGCCGTACCAAAAGCCTGGACGCGAACCGAACGATGTCCTTCACCATCGCTTGTGTAGATGTCAAACATGTAGGATTGTTCCTCCAGATTCTCAATGAGGATCTCCACAGTATCCACATCATGCTGACGGGTGTATTCGGTGATAAGAGAATCGTTCCCGTCGTTCCAGTAAATAATGATCTCTTTCACCCCAAAGGCTTCCTTGAGAATACCTTTGATCAGAACACGCTGGTAACCCGCATAGGTGGTCACGGAATCCAGCTTGGTGGTATAGATGATCTCACCATCCTTTATGTATTTGGAATGGAAATCCTCCATCTTCTGGCATGCTCCGGCGAAAAGAAGGAAAGCTGCCATGAGCAAGACCGGTATGATCCTGTTCTTTTTCATTTTATCTTGTTTATTCGTTAGTTGTATTCTTCAAGAACATTCCCCCAGAAAGTGAGTTCGCATGGGTCGACGAAACCGGCTCCATCCCAGGTCTCCAGGACGGCAAAACGGAAGTACCGGATCGGGATCAGGACATCGAAGGTGAACTCATCACCTTCCAGGAAGTGGGCCATATCCTCGTCGGTGTTCTGTCCCGGAGGCAGGCCAGAAGGCTTCCACGATACGCATGTCTCACGAAGCTTGGTCCATTGGCTGAGGTCACCGCTCTGATCGGGAATGGTCATGGACCCATAAACGTCATACCGTTTGGGGTTGCCGTGGGTATATGCATAGTATTGTTGTTTGTGGGAACGTTGGTTCACCTTGAAACGGCTCAGGATCACCTTCACTCCGAGATCGATGGTGAGGATCTGCGGGAAAGGATGATCCCCCTGGGTGTGACCGAAGGTCGTCAGGTCGTCGTCCCACAGATATTCGGGCTTGCCGGCCCATGCATCCCAGCGGGTGTCGTTGTCCAGGAAGACCAGACGGAACTTGGTCTTGTCCAGACGGGCCTCGAACCATGGTGTCACCACAAAGCCCGGAGTGTTGGGACGCACCGTGTCGGAGAGATTGTCCCATCTGTCACGGACGATCGCCCGGAAAGGTGTCGGAATAGTATCGAATCCGCGCAGGGAATAGGACCCTGAATCGGCTTCCGTGTATACGGTATGAAACACTTTCATCTTGCCGAGCGTATCGGGTGCGATGAGCATGATCGCCACGGGAGCGTTCATGGGGTTCTTCCAGGTATATTTGGCACCACCCCAGTCGGCACGTATCTGGATGCTTCGGGCAATGATCCAGATGGGCGGCTCCAGCGGACGCCCGCTGAATGAGACAGGTTCGGACATGTTCCCGCTGCGGTCGACAGCATAAAGTTTGACCTCATGGACAGCCGTGTCCCCGAAACCCTCGATCGTCATCTGGTTGGTGAAACAGGAAGCCCTGTTGTCGACCTCTTTGTCTTTCAGCTGATAAACCGCCTTCACATAAAGAAGGTCTTCGTCATCCGGCAGGGTGTACACGATATGGAACCCCCCGTTGACAGGGGTCACCTTCACCAGTTCCACCGGACCCGGCGCTACATTGTCATGATTGATGGGGCCCAGCTCATCTTCCTGGCATCCTGTGAAGAAAAGGAACAACAGGACCCCGGTCATCAGGATCGCTTGTTTCATATATCTTGTTGCTTTCATTTTTTAATACCTTTCTTTTTAGTTTGATCAATTATGATCACCACCCCGGATTCTGTACCATGTTCGGGTTGAGTACGATCTCGTTCTCCGGTATGGGCCACAGATAATCCCGTACCGTGAATGACTGGAAGTAGATCGGCTTCACACGATAATACTCAAGCGGATCGAATTTCTCGACATCCCAGCCCTGGATGGGATCGTTCAAATACTTCTGGGCCTCTTTCCAGCGACGAAGATCCCAGAAACGATCGCCTTCGAAAGACATCTCGATAAGACGCTCGCGGTGGATGATTTCACGAAGGCCCGACTTCGATTTCGGTTTGTCTGGATAACGCGAATGAGCCGCCCAGCTCTCCAGTACACCCTCCAGACCTGCACGCTCACGTACACGGTTGATGTAATCGTAAACTTCGGCTGTGGGGCCGTTGACCTCGTTCAGTGCTTCGGCATAGTATAGATACAGATCGGCCAGACGTACCACCGGCCAAGCATAATCGGTGATGTAATACCATGAACCGTTGCGGATCTCATTTTCGATATGAACGATCTTCTTGGGCCAGTAACCGGTCATCGAATACTGACTTACTTCGAAGATCGAAGAGTATTCACCGCGGCGGTTCTTGATCACCCACGGATCGTTGTCATCCTCGTTGCCGTTGAAATGCCAAACACTCCGGTCGAAGGCCAGGTCGGCATAGAAACGGGGCTCCCGGTCAAAATTGAGAATGGCCGTCTGTTCCCCTTCGGCGATGTAATAACGATCATCCGGTCCTGCGGTGCGCAGGTTGTAGCGGTTGGCATAGTCGTAGTCCACATCCTCGTCGATGGGAACGCCGTTGCGGGTGTAGTATTGTTCCACCACACGCAGGGTGGGAGCCAGACGGGATGCCACCGGGTTGTAAGTACAGGGATAAAAACGCGGAGTGGCCTCGTACTGAACATAATGTGCGATACCTGATGTGGAAGCCCAGATCTTTTCCGCGTTCCAGCGCTGTGTCACACGGCTGCGCAGGACCAGCTTCTGCATCACACTGTCGTTGTGAGGCTTGGGATTGATCAGGTCTTCTTTCTTCAGAAGGTGGAACCCCGCCTGTTCTGCCATGTCGATCGCTTCCTTAGCAGCCTGTGCGGCCAGCTCCCATTTGTGGGGATCATACTCCTGCGGGAACAAAGGGGTCCCATCTTTCAGTGTGATCCCCGAATAATCCGGGTTGCCGTTGAACAGCGGGCTGGCGGCCGTGATCAGAACACGGGCCTTGATGGCGGCGGCAATGGGCCTTGTGATGCGCCCCAGCTCTGTGCTCTCCATCTCAATCTCCATGGGAAGATCAGGAATCGCCTTGTCAATGGTATGTACCACGTAATTGATGCAGCTGTCGAGAGGGTCACGGTTGACCTTGATCTGCTCGGTCGTGGCATACACCGGAAGGCTCTTGTCCTGGATGGGGATCGGTCCATACATCCGTATCAGATACCAGTGGTAATAAGCCTTCAGGAAGTTGACCTCGGCTTTCCAGCGTGCTTTCTCAAATTCAGGCAGGTCGCGTACCTTGTCGATGTTCTCCAGAAAAATGTTACAGGTACGGATACCCACGAACAGGGGTTTGCCGTTCTGCCGTCCGCTCCAGAAATCAAAATAGGGATTGGTGATGTTCTGCTCCCCGCGTGCGATGCGCTGGCCGGGGTTGTAACTCAGACGCTCGGGAAACCAGCACTCATCCCCTCCGAGGAAAGTCACATTTCTCCATGCATGCCCGAAGTCCGGGAGATAGGAGTAACAGGTGTAGAGATATTTTTCCGCCGTGTAACGGTCGGAGAATGCGTTGTCGATGGTGGCCACGTTATCCGGCACCACGTCCAGATAGTTGCACGAGGAGGCCGCCATTGCCAGCATCCACAGTCCAGTAAGATATTTGAACACTTTCATGATATCCTCTTCTTTTTACGTTTATCGCTTAAAATGATACCTGTATACCGCCGTTCAGCACCCGCTGGATGGGATAGGCCAGACCGTTGCCGCCCATTTCCACGTCCCAGAGCTTGAACTTGCTGAATGTCAGTAGGTTCGTTCCGTTGAAGTAGAACCTTACCTGTTTGATCCTGGCCTTGGAAATGATTCTTTCGGGCAGAGAATAACCGATCTCGGCTTCTTTCAGACGCAGGAAAGCTCCGTTGCGCATGAAATGAGTACTGGTCTGGACGTTGTTCCAGATGATCCTGTCCGCCAGACGCGGCCACAAGGCATATACATCCCGGTTCTCTTCCGACCAGTAACTGTCAGCATATACTTTCAGTAGCTGGTTGTTGGAGGTAATGGCCGAGGTGCCGTCGATGTCCACGAAGGGGGCCGTATAGTACGGCGAGATCCAGAAACTCTCATGTCCCAGCCCCTGGAAGAACAGGGAGAAGTCAAAGTTCTTGTAACCTGTTGAAATACCAAAGCCATAGACGATCTCGGGTGATGTGGGCCATCCCAGAGGTACGCGGTCGAGACCTGAGATGCGGTCGTCGCCGTTGATGTCATGGTACTTGATGTCTCCGCCGGTGTATTCACCGAATGTCTGTTCAGGAGAGTTGTCCACTTCCGTCTGATCGACAAAGAGACGTTCGGCAATGTACCCCCACCGCTGGGTGATGGGCTGGTCCACCCGTGACAACCACGGGGTTTCTGAGTAGTCAGGCTCTTCTGCCTTGATGATCACACCGTGTGAATAGGTGAAGTTGGCACGTCCCTGGATCCAGAACTGTTTGGTCACGAACACACTGTAATCGGCAGATATATCCACGCCCTTGGTGAGAGCCTCTCCCACATTGGCCCGTACCCGTGCCTCCAGCCCCATGCTGGCCAGCTGGATGCGGTCCATCAGGATGTTCGTACGGTAATCGCGGAACAGGTCGGCCTGGATGTTCAGCTTATCCCACAAACCGATCTCAAGTCCCAGGTTGCTTTTGTAGGAAGTCTCCCAGGTGATCTTGTCGTTGGCATAACGCGTGATGGATACCCCGGGCTTCCGGTAATCGTAACGCGTACCGAAGGGGATCGTCCTGTTGTTGTCGTTCATGTTCACCTGCGAGAGATAGAAGAAGCGGTCGTTCGGGCTGCCGATGGCATCATTACCCACCAGACCATAGGTGAACTTGATCTTCAGTAAGGAAAAGGTCTTCTTCATGCTGGCAAAGAAATCCTCGTTCGAGACGATCCACCCCAGACCGATCGATGGGAAGAAACCGAAACGTTCCTTCTCGGAGAATCGTTCCGAACCGTTGTATCCGAAGTTGAACTCCGTGAAATAACGGTCATGATAAGCATACGTGAAACGACCCGAGATACCCAAGTTGCGGTGCGGCAGGGAAAGTTGGAGGTTCTCGGCCGTAGCGTTCTTCAGCTCACGCATCGTGTACACCAACATACCGCTGACGGTGTGGTCCCCGAAAGTACGGTCGTAATTGACAGCGGTCTCCAGATAGAACGAAGAGTTGATGTTCTGGGTGCCGGGATGATAGTCGAGGTATTCGGTCCCTTGTTCGATGTTCAGTGGTATCAGGACGTAGGGCTGTTTCCCTGTGGTGTCTTCTACAGCCTTGTAATAGAATGGGTTGTACGAACGGGTCACGTCGAAGTAGGAGTACCGGTTGCCGTTCCCCATGGCACGGATACGCAGCCCTTCGGTGATGAAGCTCAGATCCTGCGCCAGCTCGAACTGGGCCAGCACCCGGTTCATGCTGTAATCCTTGTATCCTTTTACCATGTCGGCATAGGGATTGTAATAGTCTCCGTTCCCATAGTTGCCGAACAGGATGTGCTTGGTGTATTGGTTCGCTTCGTCCGGTTCATAGAAAGGAAGGAAATAGACCGGGTTGGTACGCATCACCTTTCGGAACGTGGCCGAACCACCGTCGATGGGACCCGTGTAGTCATCGAAAGTGGTGTTGAAAATGAACTTGGCCTGCGTGGTCTTGGTCAGGTTGAGGTTGATGTTGGCTCGCAGGTTGTATCTGAAGAGGTCGATATTGTTGTTGAAGTTGTTGCGCTTGTCGACGTTCAGTATCCCGTTGTCATGGTTCATGGTGGCGGCCAGATAGTAACGTGCCACTCGCCCGCCACCGCTCACGTTCAGGTTGAACCGCTGGTTCACTGCACTTTTCTTGAAAAGCTGGTGGTACCAGTCGACGGTGGGGTAAAGGATGGGATCCACTCCCTCTTTGGTCTTTTCCACCTTTTCCAGGGAGTAAGGCAGCAGCCCCAGGGGGTTACGGGTCTTGACGGCTTCGTTGTGCATTTCCATGTAAGTGATCGGGTCGGCCAACTCGATCTCCTTTGTGGGTTGGGATACGCTGGTTTCGTAACGCACGTTTACCCGGGCCTTCCCTTCACGACCCTCCTTGGTGGTGATGTAGATCACCCCGTTGGCTCCGCGTGCACCATAGAGAGCTGTGGCCGTAGCATCCTTCATGATCGAGAAACTGGCGATGTCGTCGGGTTGCAGACGGGCCAGGTCCCCTGCCGAGAGTTCCACTCCGTCGACCAGGATCAGGGGGTCCTTTTTATAACCAAAGGTGGTCACACCACGGACGAAAAACTGGGCATTGTCCTGTCCCGGCTCGCCGCTGCGCTGATAGGAGATGATCCCCGAGATACGACCCGCAAGGGCGGTCGTCAGGTTGCTCGAAGGTGTCTTCAGCTCCGCAGGCTTTACCGTGGTGATCGAGGCGATCACACTCTCCTTCTTCTGTTTAGAGAAAGCTACCACCGTCACGTCCTTCAGTTCTTCGGCTTTGGGCTTCATCTGGACGTTGATCACCCGCATGCCGTTCACCGGCACTTCTTGTGTCTCCATCCCCACGAATGAGAAAACCAGGGTCCCTCCTGCAGGTACCCTTTCAATGGAATAAGAACCGTCAATGTCGGTGATCACCCCGCGGGTGGTCCCTTTGATGATGATCGTCACTCCGGGTAACGGATTGCCTTTCTCGTCCACCACATTCCCCGTCACCTTGATGGTCTGCTGCTGCAAAGCAGCCGATCCTTTTTTCTTGACGGAGGATCGCTCACCGCCATACAGGGGGCTCGCTCCCACCCAGAGTAAAGCGACCACCCATACAGCCAAAAGCCATATCCTCGACAGAAACCTCTCCCCGAGAGGCTTACTGCCCCGATAGCAGTAAGTTTTTTTCATAGATGCTGATTTAGGTTTTGGTTAACAATATTCTTTGGCATTTACGGAATTCAAAAAAAGGATATCTCTTCCTATAAAACAAGTAGAAATTTTGCATATAACAGAAAAATATCAGCAGCAACCCGCGCCCCGGATTATCGAAATCTCAACGCACCAGCAGCTTGGCTTTTCCGCGGGAACCATCGGAATACACCACCTGGACCAGGTAAAGCCCTTCGGAGAGACTGCCGGCATCCATCATCAGGGAAAAAGCAGGACCTTCTTCCGACAGCCGGAGCCGGCCTGTCAGGTCGTAGATATCCACATACAGGATTGTCCGGCTGGCTTCCACATAAAAAGAACCGTGCGCAGGGTTCGGGAAAATTCGCAAGGCGGCGTCGCCGCAGGCGACATCTTTCATGCTTGTCAGGCAATGGTCATGGCGTCCGGGCAGGTTCTCATCCAGCCATGTCAGACGGATCCTGATCCATTCTTTCAGACGGGCCACCTCTTCTTCCCATGTGGCCGCCGGAGGCTCTACCTCCGGAGTGCCCGTCGGTTTCCCCAGGATCTGCCACCTTTTGTAATGATTGACCTGCGGCTCTTTAACCACATCATAAATGGAATCCATGAATGCATACAGATGATCCAGCGACAGGATCCCCTGGCGCAGCTGATGGTAACGACAGTTCACCTCATTGGCGAACGTGGTGTCCATCAGCATCCGGACGTACCATCCGGGTGTGTTCGTCACACGGCAGTCGTTGGTCAGATAGACCCATCCCGAACCGTCCGTGTGGTTGGTAAGCCAGCAACTGCTGATGTTCTTCCATGCCCAGTCGAAATCCCAAACAGGACCGGCATGGATTCGGTTGTCGATGTCCTGCCTGTTCTTGTAATAGAAACGGCTCTTCTTGTAGCCATCCACGTTGCGGGAAACCTCGCTTACGATGAAATAATCGATGAACGACAGGATGTCTATATAGGACCGGTAATAATCCTGAAAATTTTCCTGGTGCAAAGCCTCCTGAAAACCATCTACACAGGCCTTGATGTAATTCTTCTGCGGCTGGGTGATAACGTAATATCTCGGATAATAATAAAGGAAACGTGTTTCATAATCAGGATGGTCGATGGGGGAATAATCGGACAACCAACTGTCGTAACTGTGGGTGAGGTTCGTTTCAAAGATGTATCCTCCCGTAAGATCGATTCCCGTACTGTCGTCGGGTGTCAGTTTCTTGATGTTCACACGGTTCCTGTCCCGCTTGATCTTCTCGGTGAAAAGATAGATCCCTTCGTAGTTCCCGTTGATCATCACATCCACCAGGCGGAAACGCACCGAATAGTGCCCCATCTCTTTGAAGAGATTGAATGCAAGCGGATTCCGCATAAAGGTTTTCTCATTGTAGTGGGAGATGAGCAGCCAGTCGTTCTCTGCCGGCATACCGAAAAGCGGGACATTGAGGTTGTTGCCCAGCGAATCTCGGGTCTCAAGACTGTATGGTTTCTGCGGATAGCCGGAGGAGGATGCTCCGCGAACCTCGATACCGATGTGACCGTTGTACATCGTGGGCGGATCATCCACCCCGTTGAAACGGCCTGGACCGTTGTCCACGATCTCCATCCATGCATCGATCTTGGGCTCGTCGGGAATGGCCTGGCCGTATGTGTTGATACGAATAAGTGGAAGAGTTGACCCCTTGTAGATCCATGGCTCCGTGAACCAGGAAGGAACAGGAAGATATTGCTCATCCGTGATGGTAAGCCCGACGGAGAACCAGGTCAGGGAAGACATATCGGAGGAGGAAACCGAACGGTTGTGCACCTCGACGGCCAGTACATTGCGGCCGTTGCGCAAAAACTTTCGCAGTTTCTCTTTCTCAAGGTAGAACTGTTCCGGTGTGCCCTCACGGTATAATGAGGCCTCGTGATTTACTGCTGACGTTTCGTCCCAGGCGGGATAGGGCGAGGAGAGCCCGGGCGAACGGGCGATCTCGGTGCCGTTGAGATAGGCCACGAAGGCATCATCGTAATCCATGTGCAATACAGCGGCTGCGATCACCGAGGTGTCCAGAATCTCGAACGACATGCGGTAAAACAAAGTTATGCAAGCATCGATTATGGTCCGGTCGTCACCGTCGCCGTAACCGATGCCCCCCCTGCCTTCCTGCCAGCCACTGTCATCGAAATCATAAGCCCGCCACCCCGCATCGGGAGCACCGGAACGTGACGTATGATAACGGAACAGCGTATCCGCATGGAAAACACTCTCCCAATGATCCACCACCTGGGCCTTTACGTACATCCCCGTAGCAACCCAAAGGAATAACAGAAACTTCCCTGCAGGGAACAGACTCTTTCCGGCTCCTGACGAATTTTTCATATGATGCAAAATAAATAATTTGTTCCGTAACAAAAGATCTTTTGTATTGACGTAGTTGGGCTGAGTGAAATGACAAATGGGTGGCGAACAGACCTGTTGAGGCAAGACAGAGTGGATTTTTGCAAAAAAAATCCTGACATATGTCATTCTGTTCCTTGTTTCCCCTCCTTGAATAATTGTGAATGTTTAATGAATTTATGATATTTGAGAGGAATTTGAGTTTTTAGTATTAACCTAAAATCGAAGGATTATGAAAAAGGTTTACTTGTTGTTGATTACCGCACTTTTGGGCTATGGGATGGCCCTGGCGCAAAAGCCTGCGGGCTATCACGAGCTGCCCAAAGATGGTTGGATAGCCGTGGCTGATACTTTTCAGACAGGGCAGCCCGGCTCGAACGCCATCGATGGTGATTTATCCACGTTGTGGCATTCCCCGTGGGATGGTAATGCTTATCCCCAGCCGCATTGGCTGACGGTGGATTTCGGCAAGGACATCGATATCGATGGCTTTGTCTACTTTCCACGGCCGGATGGCGGAAACGGTACCATCAAGACCTATGGTCTGTGGGTCAGTACCGACAGCATCACGTGGGATTCCATTGCAGGGGGTACCTGGCAGGCACCGTGGGATGTGGCCCGCTATGTTTTATTTAATAAAAGGTATACTGTCCGGTACATGAAGCTCATTT
>Ga0256914_1004166_pt1 | contig 11011 bp, 9 predicted proteins | sample HulkmetaG_FD_191571 | JGI IMG/M metagenome (GOLD analysis project Ga0256914, IMG submission 191571) | Hydrothermal chimney microbial communities from Main Endeavour vent field at the Juan de Fuca Ridge, Pacific Ocean - Hulk | ecosystem: Environmental > Aquatic > Marine > Hydrothermal vents ...
AAAAATAATTGAAGCCGATAATATTGTAGTTGAAAATTGTAAAATTGATGAGTGCCTTTTTGGTGTCGATATTTTTAAATCTGATAACTGCAGGATAACTCATAATGATATTTCATCAATAAGTAGAAAATCATTAGCCCTAAAAGGGGATGCTATACGTTTATGGTATGCTACCAATAATTATGTGAATTTTAATTATTGGCATGGTGTTAGAGATATGGTAATTTGGTATTCTTCTGAAAACCATTTTGAAGGTAATAAAGGGGTAGGTAATCGCTATAGTATGCACTTTATGTATTCTCATAATAATCGTATTCATCATAGTGAATTTTATAATAATTCTGTAGGAATCTTTTTGATGTACAGTGAAGAAACCATTATTACCGAAAATTTAATACAAGGCTCTGTTGGAACATCGGGTATGTGTTTAGGGATGAAGGAAACCTCTTCAAATCAAATTATCAATAATCGATTTTTATACTCTGCTAAAGGTATTCATTTTGATATTTCGCCCTTTGTACCTGAAAAGATTAATACCATACAAGGAAATGAAATTGCCTTTTGCAATGTTGGTATGGAATTCCATTCAGATTTAGAAGGGAATATTATTGAAGGAAACTACTTCCATGATAATCTTACACAAGTATATACCAATGGTAAAACAGCTAACAACAATAAATTTTCAGGAAACTATTGGAGTGATTATCAAGGATATGATAAAAACGAAGACAATATTGGTGATGTTCCCTACAGACTGTACAGCTATAGTGAGCATTTATGGTCCTTTAATAAAAATGTCAGTTTCTTTTATGGAGCCCCCATTTTAGAAGTACTGGACTTCTTGGAACGTTTGGCTCCGTTTTCAAAACCAAAATTTGTATTAAAAGATAAAAAACCCTTGTATAAATGGGTAGAGAAAAATGAGGAAAAAAATCAATAATTTTTGCTTATTGAATGTTGGTTTATTAACTATTAACTTATAACTTTACACACCTTAAAGTATTTGAATATGGGACAATCAAAATCAGATTTAGACAGACGGCAATTCTTAAAAAATGGCGCTCTTGCTGTTGTGGCACTTGGAGCAGTGGGTGCAGGTGCTAATTATTTAAAACATATCAGCACTGTAGAAAATCGTAATTTATTACGTCCTCCCGGAGCTGTAAATGAAGATGAATTTATTTATGCTTGTATCAAATGCGGGCTATGTGTACAAATTTGTCCGATAGAAGCAGTAAAACTAGCAGATATATCTGATGGTTTATCGTATGGAACTCCATACATTGATCCACGAAAACAAGCCTGTGATTTCTCTTGCGATGCTATGCAATGCGTTGAAACTTGTCCTACGGCAGCCTTAGATTTTATCCCATTTAAAAAGGTAGGTGAAGAGGCTCTAATAGCTTTTGAAAAAGAAAACACTAAACCGGATGCAAATCATAATCCTTTTATAATCCAATCTAAAGCGATGAAAGCCAATACCAAAATGGGAATGGCTGTCATCAACACAAAAACTTGTTTAGCTGTTCAAGGAAAAGGATTTAAGGGTAGTCCTCGTGAAGATGATTTTGATGGAGTTTACAGATCACCAAACCCCAAACGAAAAGAGCGCAAAGCCTCTCCTGTAAACGATCATGCATTTAATAGAGAAATTTGTGACCTGTGTGTTACTGAATGTCCTATTGGTGAAACTGCCATTATTATGGAAAATAATAATGGAAAAATGCAACCAAAAGTCTTAGATGCCTGTACAGGTTGTGGTGTGTGTGTTATGCTATGTCCTTCTGAACCGGATACGATAGTTATAGAAAAATTAAAAACCGCTTAAATTCTTTTCTGATGATAAATGTAAAAAAATTACAACCGTTACCTGCCAAGCGAAGAGAAGAAATGCCTAATTCAAAATTAGGAATTACGTTTAAAGAATGGAAAGCCAATAAACCCAATAAACACAAATGGCGTAATAAACGTTGGGCTGTCTTATTGTTTATGAATTTCTTATTCTGGGCTTCATTTTTCTTTGATTTGAGTGTTTTGGAAGGTTCTTTGAGTGGTTCTCGTTTTTTTGGAATCTATCTAATGGATCCCTATAATTCCTTGCAAGAGATGTTTATCGGTAGTAGAACCGGTTACTTTGCCATGCTTACCACTAACTTTTTTATAGGTTTTTTTGTTATACTGATGTTCTATTTCTTGATGGGAGGACGTACCTTTTGCTCTTGGCTTTGCCCCTATCACTTTTTAGCTGAGAACGCAGAGAAACTACACGACTATCTAGTAAAAAAGAAAAAAATCAAAGAACACTCTTATAACATAGGAATAAAATACATTTTTTGGGTAGGATTTTTACTACTTGCCTTTTTAACCAAAACTTTGGTTTTTGAAACCATCAATCCTGTTGGTATTATTTCAAGGTCAATTATATATGGTCCCAGCCTGTTATTATTGTGGATTTTAGCTCTTTTACTTTTTGAAATTGTTTACTCTAAACGATTTTGGTGTCGTTATGTTTGCCCTATCGGAGTTACTTACAGCGCCCTTAAAAAAGTATCACCCGTTGCAGTTAAATTTGATTTAAGTAAATGTGGTCATTGCAGAGATTGTCAAGATGTTTGTCTGGTACCTCACGAACTTTGGTTTGTTAAACGTGGAGAAGCAACAAAAGAAATTCACTTTACCGGAGCCGATTGTACCAACTGTGGATTATGTGTTGACGTATGCTATGGTGATGCATTAAAATTAACAATTAAAGGCTTTGACAAAATCACCTAATAACTTCTAACTAACAATTAATGAATAATCAATCAAAAACACTAATAGCAGTTAATCAACTGACTAAATCTTTTAAAAAAACTACGGTTATTGAAAATCTCAGTCATGATTTTAAAGCCGGTGAACGTATTGCTCTTGTAGGTCAAAACGGTGCCGGAAAAACAACTTTAATTCGCAGTATTTTAGGTCTTTACAAATACGATGGCACTATTGATGTTTTAGGGATGAATCCACGTACAGAACGTGAAAAAATCTTACAAAATATTGGATTTGTGCCTCAAATTCCACCACCGATAAAAATGACTGTGGGAGAAATGTTAGAGTTTTTTGGAACTTTAACCAATACAGATCCTGAAAAATTTATTGAAATAAGTGAAAACTTAGGTTTAGACGTACAAGCCAATCTCAATAAACCCTTTATGAAACTATCGGGTGGAATGAAACAAAAGCTCTTGGTATCATTTGCTTTAGGTCGAAATCCAAAAATACTCTTGATGGATGAACCTGCTGCTAATTTAGATCCAAAAGCTAGAACCATTCTATTTGATTATCTCCATAAATTTGATAAAAATGCCTTAATGATTATCAGTAGTCATCGTATTGACGAAGTAGAAGGTTTGGTAAATCGTCTAATAGAAATGGATCTGGGAAAAATCGTTGTCAATAAAGAAGTATAAACATATTCTTTTTATAAAGCTATAATTCAAAATATTATAAAAGAACAAAAACTAAATAAAATGAAAAAATTCACTTTCTTAATTGGAATTCTACTACTGATAAGTGCTTGTAACGGTAAAGCAGACTTCAAACCAAAAGCTATTAACTTTGACAGAGATGCATGTTATGTTTGTAGAATGGGATTAACAGATCAACGATTTAATGTACAAGCCATTAATGAGTTTGGTGAAGTTCGTTGGTACGATGATATTGGATGTTTGGCAGAAGATATGAGAGCTAAAGATCAATGGGATAAATGGAAAGGTTCACAAGTTAAAATTTGGATTGGTGATGCTTCCAAGAAAAACGAAGCTTCTAATTGGATAGATGCCGAAAAAGCCTATTACGACTATGGAAAAGATACCCCAATGGGCTATGGCTATTCTGCTTATAAAGACAAACCTGCTTCCGACTCTATTTATACCTTTAATGAAGTCTTTGAGCGTATCAACGCAGGGAAAACTATGCGTGAAGGTTTTATCCAAGAGAAAATGTTGATGATGAAAGATAATCCTAAAAAAATGAAGATGCTTAAAAAGAAATTAGAGCAAGAAAGGAGTAAAAAACAGTAAAAACAAGCCTTTTTAATACAAAAACAATCTAAAAACGAAATAATGAAAAGTATTGACAGTTTAAAACAAATTATCCATTCGGATATTAGGCAAAACCTACGTTCACGTTGGTTTTGGGCTTATAGTATTCTCTTTGGTGGTTTTGTTGCTATTATGTTTACCTCAGGTATTACAGAATCTCAAATTATTGGTTTTGTAGGACTAAGCCGTTTGATGGTTACCTTTATGCAAATAAGTATGGCCATCTTACCTATTTATGTGCTAATATCTACCGTGCGTTCTGTAGTTGGTGACCGTGAAAATTCAGTGATGGAATATATCTTGTCGCTACCAATCTCTTTTTCCAGTTATTTTTGGGGCAAACTTATCGGTCGATTTTTTATAATTTACACACCGGTGTTTATAGCATTACTCGGATCTGTTTTATGGGCATTATTAACAAATATTGATGTTCCTTGGGGTTTGTTTTTCTTGTATAGTGCTTTATTGGCTTCTCTCGTTTTTTTCTTTTTAGGGCTGAGTATGTATATCTCTGCAAGAGCCAGTTCACAAGATATTGCTGTAAGTACAGCCTTTATTATCTGGCTATTTTTAGTGGCTTTTATCGATTTAATTCTTATAGGAATTATGTTGCGAATGCGTGGTAATCCCGACTTGATTATAGGACTTGGAATGCTCAACCCACTACAAGTATTTAGAACCGGAAGTTTAATTCTTTTTGACCCCAAGTTAACGGTAATGGGAACTGCCTCTTATTACGTTCTTGATACTGTTAGCAGAAGTGTTTTTATAGCCTTTTCTATACTATACCCCATTGTTTTAGGCTTTGTTTTTGCTTTTTTCGGGAATAGATATTTTAACAGAAACGACGTAGTATAAATAATTGTAAACAACATCGTTTAGTAATTAAGTAAATATGCCAAACCATGAGATATTTCTCTTTTATTATAGGATTATTAATAAGTTCGAGTCTTTACTTTTCTTGTAATCACACCAACTCTTCTCCTGTTAGCAATCTATTTCCTGATGAGCCGGATACTACAGGCTTACCCGAACTGGCTATCTTTTTAGAACCGGACCAGTTGGCACTAATTATTGATAAAGAAACCACCCTATTAAACGGTAAAAAAAGACATCAAGGTATAAAAGCAGTTCCACAAGATGGTGACGATTTTAGACGTGACTCATTAGATGAAGTTTATTGGCCTGGAGTAAGTGTAATTGAAGGTGATTTTAGAGGAGCTTCCATACGTTCCGGCAGATGCCAAGATGGAAACTATAGAAAATCTGATTTTAGAGCTGCCGATGTGCGTTGGACTATTTTTGACGGCTCTACAATGGATAGTATTAACTTTGAACAAAGTAGATTATTTCACGTAAAAGTAAATTTTGTTCCACTCTCCAATTCTAATTTTAGAGGAGCCAATATGTTTGGAATGGAAGGACACTTTGCTAAGATGAGAAATTGTGATTTTTCAGGAGCATTAATGAAAGATTCAGAATTTTTAGAAAGTGATTTAACAGGTTCAAAAGGTATCAAAGCCAAGCTTTTTAGAGCTGTACTCATCAAATCAAAACTAGATAGTTGTGATTTTTCTTATGCAGATTTTACCGGTGCAGGCTTAGAGGAATCAACCTTTATCAACTCAAGGCTTTGGTATGCCAATTTTCAAGGAGGTCATTTACAAGGCACCAACTTTGAAGGAGCTGATTTAAAAGGCTGTAATTTCTTTGGTACTGAATTTGAAAAAACAAATTTTAAAGGAGCCATTAATATTCCTGATGAGATTAAAGACTTTATAGATGAAAACGGCTTAGCAACAGGTGTTTGGCAACAAACAAAAGAATAACATTTATCTCAGGGAAAAAATGAATTTTCAGACCATCAAATATTTTATAAGCATCAGCTTCATTCTTTGGCTATTTGTATTGGCAATGCCTCCGCAAAAAGCTCAAAGCAAATTTTCTGAAAGTCTCTATAAAATAGATACCGCCAAGAGTATTATACACTGGAACTGTCACCACAGAGGGACAATGAAATTTAAAAGTGGAAATATACTACTCATTAATAGAGAGCCTTCTGAAATAGATTTACATATTGACATGAATAGTATAACCAATAGTGACATTGATAATAAACTGTTGCAAGGAACTCTGGTAAACGTTTTAAAATCAATTGAATTTTTTAATACTGAAAAATACCCTGAATCCCGTTTTGAGTCCCATCAAATAACAAAAATTGATGAAAATCATTATAACTTTGAGGGGGACTTTATCATTTTTGAAGCCGGTATTTGCTCTAACTTTAAAGGAAGTATTAAATTTATAAATGATAGTTTACATTTTAATACTGAAACAATTACACTAGACCGTACTAACTGGGGTCTTTATTATGTATCAGCTAACAACCCATATCCAAAAGATGAGGAAGGTGGTTTTGTTGTTACAGATACCATCCTGTTGGACGCTCATATTATTGCCTACAAAAAATAATAGCGGTTTATTTAATCCCAAACAATGTTGAACATCACTTTGGATGTATCGGGATGACAGATAAGGTTGTGTGAAAATCCAACCAATTAATCTTTACTATAACCGGATATTTTACAAAAATATCATTTGTTTCTGTTATAATACCTTTAGTGTCTGTCACACTTATTAAAACCTCTTCTTCAGGGATTATTATTCCTTGGTCTATGGGTGCAGATTGTTCTTTTTTGTTAGTTTATTACTCATTGTTCTGATTTTAAAAAATACAGAAATACTTATTTGTTTTTATTACTTTCGCAGAAATTTACAAGACATAATATGGATAAAACAAATAAACAACATTTGAGTCTCAGCAGGGAAGAAATGAAATCATACGGCTATAATATAGTTGATATTTTAGTTAACCATTTTGACTCTCTTGAAAATAAAGATGCCGTAGGATATGGTAACCGAAAGGAAATGGATGCTTTGTTAAGTGAAGATATTCCGTATCAAGCAACACCTGCAAACGAAGTTTTAGACCACGTTACCAAGGACGTTTTAACACAAGTAAATTTATTATCACATCCTAAGTTTTATTCTTTTGTCCCCAGCCCCAGCAATTTTATAAGTGCCATGTCAGATAGTTTGGCAACGGGCTTTAATATTTTTTCCGGTAGTTGGATGGGTTCAGCCACAGCGACAAAATTAGAAATCATCAGCATTCACTGGCTACTTAGCATGTTTAACTTCCCTATCAAAACAGGAGGAGGTATTTTTACAAGTGGAGGCTCTATGGCAAATCTTACAGCATTAGCTACAGCTAGAAACGTAAAATGTGGTGAAGATTTTTCTAAAGCCTGTATTTATCTTTCAGATCAGGCACACTCATCTAATATAAAAGCTATACGTGTACTTGGTTTTAAAAAAGAACAAATCCGTATCATACCTACTGATTTAGAGTTTAAAATATCAATAAACAAGCTCAAAAATGCTATTGCAAAAGATAAACTTAACGGCAAACAGCCTTTTTGCATTTTAGCAACAGCAGGAACTACAAATACCGGAACTGTCGACCCTCTTGATGAAATTGCCGATATCTGTAAAAAAGAAAATCTTTGGTTTCACGTTGACGGTGCTTATGGTGGTGGTGCCATACTTGCTAAAAATGGAAAGAAACTTCTAAAAGGAATTCGAAAAGCCGATTCACTTACCGTTGACCCTCATAAATGGTTTTTTCAGCCTTATGAAATGGGCTGTCTATTGGTGAAAAATCATAAATGGTTAAGCAAAACTTTTTCTGAAAAACCCGAATATTTACGCGATGTAGAAGGAAATGAATCGGAAATTAACTTTTTTGATCACGGAATACAACTTACCAGAAGATTTAGAGCGTTAAAGTTTTATATGTCTGTTAAAACATTTGGTCTTAACGCCTTTAAAGATGCGGTACAATATAGCATTGAACTGACAGAAAAATTAGAAGACTTACTTAGAAACAGCCCAAACTGGGAGATAATATCACCGGCTACCTTGGCAGTTATCAATTATCGTTACAATCCTATTAATAGAGATTTATCAGAAAAACAACTTAATGAACTCAATGAATATATTTCAAAACGAATCATTCGATCAAAAGAAGCTGTTTTGGTCACTACAATTTTACAAGAACAAGTAGTACTTCGTATGTGTTTAATAAATCCTAGGGTTACACTAGATCATTTACGCGAGACTATTAATAAATGTAAGGCGTATGCTGAAACATATTTAGAAAAGCTAAAAAACTAAAATTTTCTTTCAAAGTAAATATGTAGTTACCTATTAAATAAAATAGTACTACTTTTCAACAGTAATTACTAGAAATAATAAGACCGTTGTATAAAGAATATACAACGGTCTACATATTTATTAAACAGCACTAAGCCGGTACTTCAGATAGAACTAAAAAAATCATCTATCAAAAACCATATTTCGCAAAAATGCTAAAACTACGGCCGGGTTCATAAATTCTATCACCAACAACGTTATCGACAGTATTTATAAAACTGAAATTGGTGTGGTTATAGTAAGCCGTATCAAAAATATTTAATATAGCAGCTCCTAATTTTAGGCCTTTAATTGGCTCGATACCAAGACGTAAATCTGTTGTATTGTAGGATGGTGTAATTTCCGTTTCTCCAAATGATGTCGCCAATTGATCTTGTTCTGCAACAAACCTAGTTCGTAAATCTATCCAATAGTTCTTTTTACCATACTTTACTCCTATTTGTGTACTCAATGGAGCTATTTGTGCTAGTGGCTCATCAAAAGTTTCATTGGTGGCTTTGGTATAAGCAATATCTGAAACAAACTCTAAATTTGAATTAATTTTATAGTTAAAATAAGCATCAAATCCGGCTTGATTAGCATCAACATTTACAAATTGTTTTGCATACGTAAACGGGCTGGTAAATACTTTATGAAAATCGGGGTCACCATCTCTTACTACTGCGGAAATATAATCTTTCATAATAGAATAAAAGACACTTACCCCAAAATTAAGGCTCTCTTTTTTATGTTTAAAAGCCAATTCAAATTGATTGTTTTGTTCCGGTTTTAAGAATGGGTTTCCAACATATTCGTATGAGTCTGCCCCTATTGAAAAATGATATATATATCGTTCAATCATTGAAGCAGAACGCGTTCCTAACCCATAAGCAAATTGCACTTGAGTTCCTTTTTTATGATATTTTAAGCCGATATTTCCACTAAAAGTGTTTTCAGAAACATCATCAAAGCCTGTACCGTATAATGACTCAAACCCCGGCACTATCATACCTCCCATTATCATTGTATCTTCTGCCGGATCATTGACAGAAGCATTTACAAAATCGGTTCTTAAACCAGAAGTAAGAGCCCAGTTTTTTGAGATTTTATAAGTAGCTTCTGCAAATAACCCGTAATCTGATGTACCGGCATCCTGCCATACTTTATCGACATATACAGGGCGAGAATCTTCCGGAAATGGGGTACCATCAGGTCTTAATTTTATAATTCTAGTCCGTTCCCCATCTCTTTTTATCAAATCTGCATCTAAACCTGCATAAATTAATATATTTTTATTTGGAGTTAATCCAAATTCTAATTTACCTCCATAAGTATTAGAAGTTACCGGTGTTTGAGCATCCATCTTCATAAAGCTCGGACGATCTTCGTTAGTCATCAGGTGGTCAACGGCTGAAATATATGATTTAATTGAAATGCTATTAATTAAATCAGAAACTTTTTGAATTTTATAATCAAATCCTAGGGAGTTGCTATCATCTTTAGGGGAGTCCATCGGTAAACCGGCATGCTTTATATCTTTTCCGAATTTTTGTCTCCAATCCAACTGTAAACGTTGATTAGTTGTTGGGTTATAACCTACTTTTACTGAATAACTATTAGTTGTAAATGCTGTCGGAGTGACAACACCGTTACCATCAGTATAATCACCAAATTTTCTATTTTCAGCATTTAATGTAATATCATATTTTTCTTTGGCATATAATAGCTCTCCTCTCACTATAAAATTATTTCCATTGGTTTCAAAACCATTTTGTAAACTACCGTGGAAACCGTAATCATCAGGAGTTGGGGTTCTAGTAATCATGTTTACAATTGCCCCAAAATTTTGACCAAAACGTACCGTAAAAGGACCTTTTACAACTTCTATTTTGCTTACCTCTTCGGGAATTACATGTGCTGTTATCGGATCCATTCTATTAGGACATGCATGCACAATTTTAGTACCTCCATCATACTTAATATTCATTTGTTCATACTTAAAAGCTCTAAATGATGGCTCTGAAGCTGTTGCACTCCTCTTTTGAATACTAAATCCGGAAATATCATTAAATAATTCTGCGGCATTACGAGGTTGGCTCCCTTTTTTAGCATCATCCATCACAACGACTGAGTGTGATATATCATCTAAAGGATTTGATTTAATGATAATTTCATCTAAGGATACTTTTTTTTCATCAAGCATAATTTTTGATGCTTTTGACACAGGAGTTTCCAATATTTGATAACTTATATGTTCAATAACCAATATCTCATCTTGAGACGCCTTAATGGTAAAATTTCCATTGGCATCCGTACTGGCAAAAACCATTGTACCTTTTACTTGCACCGTTGCTCCTTCGATTGGTTTGGATGTATGTCTATCAACCACAACCCCTTTTACTGTTTTATTCTGTGCAGATGCTATGCTTGTAATAAATAACAACAGCACACTTAATAGTATATTTTTCATTTTAATAATACGAATTAAATAATTATTGTTTCAGACAATAAACTTGTCTGTTTTTGGAATACCACAAAAGTTTTTCTTTATTTTTTGATCCTTGTCAATCCCAACAAATCAATTCGTTGCAAGAGACAAACTTCATACTATAAAATAAGCATGCTACTTCCTATTGTATTAAACACCGGAAAGAAGTATTAACAAAATATTCCGG
>Ga0256914_1004167_pt1 | contig 11005 bp, 9 predicted proteins | sample HulkmetaG_FD_191571 | JGI IMG/M metagenome (GOLD analysis project Ga0256914, IMG submission 191571) | Hydrothermal chimney microbial communities from Main Endeavour vent field at the Juan de Fuca Ridge, Pacific Ocean - Hulk | ecosystem: Environmental > Aquatic > Marine > Hydrothermal vents ...
AAAGATTCCAGCACCTCCTCCGGGGTAACTTGATAGGTTTTGAGCGTTCGGGAGAGGCTGCTGTGAACCAAGAGCAAATCTCCTGGTTCGACACCGCAGCGCTGCCACATTTCCGCCAAGTGCTTCACTTTCTCAGTATCCATCTCGTGCACTCCTCTTTTTGAAAAATTCAAAACCGCGCAGGGTGAGCGACGGCCACAAACCACCAACCACACCTGAGGCCATCACTCCCTCACTCTATCATAGCCCAATTTTTCAAATTCGTCACCTCGCGTTCTATCATCTGACGAACGACGAAAGCACCTGCATAAGATGAAACCTTCTACCACCAGGCCACGCAGCAAGTCTTCGACGCCACGCTTCGGCTACCCTCTGCATCCCACAACCACGGCGACGATCACCGGTTCTCCGACCAGTCTCGTGCTGTCGGGCGCAACGCATCTGGCTCGAGGGTGATGACGCGCTCTTCGTTATCATAGGCCAAAATCTCGGCGTAGCGCCCCCAGTTGATGAGGATTTTGCCCTGCTTTTCGGCCTCAGGCGGAGGGAGTTCCAACGAAAGGGCTGTGTAAATCACATCCCATTTGAGGGCATGACCCGCAGCATGACGCAACATTTCAATCAGCCAGCGGAAAATGGGCAAACGCCGAATGCGCGTGGCAAAAATCTCTTTGCGGGTAAGGATGCTGGCCTCGCTAAAGGTTTCCCCCAACGGCGTCAGGGTAATGTCACCGTTATCGACAGTGGCAAATCCCAGCAACTCCAAAGCATCTATCAACTTCAATAAAGTATCCGAATCAACGCTCAGCTCTTCAGCCAATTGGTAAATATCGTGGGTCTGGCCAGGCGTTTCCGCAAGATACTCCACCAAACCAATCAGGTCGTTTAACCGCACATCCGGGAGCCAGCGGGTGCTGCCCGGCTTCCCCGGCGCGCTACCCAGTTCGATATGTTCCGGTTGCGTCTTGCCCGCCAGGATGCCATACACACGGTCCACATATTCCAAAAAAGGCGGAGCCTTGCGCTGGCGAGGATGGGGCAAATCGACCTGAATTTCGGTCACCACGCGGCCGGGGCCTTTGTCCATAATCAACAAACGGTCGGCCATGAAGACTGCCTCTTCGATATTATGAGAAACCATCAAAATCGCCCGGGTGGGAATTCTGCCGCTGGTCCATAGTTCCAACAGTTCGCCGCGCAGGGTCTCCGCGCTCAAAACGTCCAGGGCCGAAAACGGCTCATCCAAGCACAGCAACTCAGGCTCGACAGCCATCGCTCGTGCGAAGCCCACCTTCTGGCGCATACCGCCCGAGAGCTCTCGGGGGTAGGCCATCTCAAAACCATCAAGGCCCACACGGTCCAACAAATCCAATGTGCGGGGCACGCGCACTCGCTTAGGCACGCCCCGCGCCTTGAGGGCAATTTCCACGTTTTCCTGAACTGTCAGCCAGGGGAAGAGCGCGAAAGTCTGGAACACGATGGTCGCATGGGGGTTCACTCCTACCAACGGCTCGCCCCGATACAACACCTGCCCTTCCGTGGGCGGCTGCAAGCCGGTGATAATGCGCAACAGGGTGCTCTTGCCACAACCCGACGGCCCCAGCAGGCACACGAACTCGCCTTCCTGGATGCTCAAATTGACATCCTGCACTGCATAAAAACGACGCTCGCCGCTGCGATAGACTTGCGAGACATGCTTCAATTGAAGAAAAGGTGTTTGGGCCATCGGTTCTACTCCATGCGAAAACGCTCTTCAGCCAGGCGATACAAACGACGCCAAAACAGGCGGTTGATAGCCACCACGGCTGCGATCATCACCAAGGTTGCCGCCAACAAAAGGGGATAATCGCCCGCGGCCGTCGCCGAAGCGATCGTCGCCCCCAACCCCACCGTCTGCAAAGTGCGCCCCCCAAACTGGATGTACTCCGCCACGATGCTGGCATTCCACGCCCCACCGCTGGCCGTAATGGCGCCGGTTACCAAGTAAGGAAACAACGCCGGCAAAATCAGCGTGCGCCAGCGCTCCCAGCGGCTCAGCCCCAAAAGCGCCGCGGTGTAGTGCAAATCTTGCGGGATGGTAGAAGCACCGGCAATGACATTGAAAAGCAAATACCACTGCGTGCCCATCAACATCAACAACACCGCCGCCATGTTGAGGCCGCCGGGCAAAGCCACCAACATCAGCACAAACACTGGGAAAAGCGCCGTAGCAGGCACAGCGGCCACGGTTTGCACCAAAGGTTGCAGCCACGAAGCCAAACGCGGGTTCATCCCAATGGCGACACCTACAGGCACCGTCCAAGCTAACGCCACCACCAGCGCGACCCACACCCGCACCGTCGTCGCCGCCAACCCCTGGGCAATCTCCCACCACTGCCTCAGGGGAACTTCCACCAGCAGCGCCGCCCCTCGGAAGGCCGCATAGAGCACCCCCGCCCCCACCAACACACCTATCGCCCGCCCGACCCAATGCCAGCGCGAAGGCGCGCCCTCGGCTTCCCGCGGGGCCCCAAACGGCCACCTCCTCACAGCCCATAAATCGAAACGCTCTCCCACCGCGGCAAGGAACTCACCCGCCACCCGCGTCAGCGAGGCCTTCCGCAAAAGGTCGTAAAACCACGACCGCGCCGGATATTCCCGCTCCACCATCTCCAGGGTAAAGCGCTCCGACCACGCGATCAAAGGCCGCCAGACCAGCTGGTCAAGCGCCACAATCAGGAAGACCAACGCCCCCACCCCCCACGCAATGGCTTGCAGATTGCCCTGGTTGGCAGCCTCCTGCAAATAAGAACCCAACCCCGGCAGACGAAAATCGCGCGACCCCACTCGAAACATCTCGGCCGCCATCAAGAAAAACCATCCCCCCGCCCAACTCATCATGCTGTTCCACACCAACCCCGGCGTCGCAAACGGCAACTCTAAAGATTTAAAGCGCAGCCAGCCATTAAACCGGAAAATTCGGCTGGCTTCCCGATACTCCTTGGGCACTGTCTTCAACGACTGATACCAAGAAAAAGTCAAATTCCACACCTGACTGGTGAAAATGAGCACCACCGAGGCCAATTCCACCGCGAGCGCTCGGGGCAATATCGCCGTCAACCCCAACAAAACGACCGGCAGAAAGGAAAGAATCGGCACGCTTTGCAACACATCCAACAAAGGAATCAAAATCTGCTCAGCGCGAGTGTGCTTGGCCGCGATGTATCCATACCCCAAAGCAAACAGCAAGGAAAGCACGTAAGCGGCGAGCATGCGCAATAACGAGCGCATAGCGTAATACGGCAACGCCTGAGGGGCAAGGCGAATCTCCGGCCCAGGCACCGTAGCCTGAGCCGAAAGTGCCAAACGCACCCCGACGTAAATCAGCGCCGCCACGCCCAAAAACACCCCCACATCTTCTCTGGAAAAGCGCCTCAAAGGCTGTTCGGTTCGATAGATTTTTCGCATCGCAAAAATCCAAAAAGGGAAAGAGCCGCCGCGCTTTCGCCTATTTTACACCACAAGACAAACCCAATTTCCCCCACCAAAACCGCAACACCTTGGCCTGTCAAGTGTTTTTTATGACATAAGCATAAGTAACCCGACCAACGCTTTTCTTGAAGGAGGAAAACGATGACTGAGATGCCTGTGGACGAACGCCGCGAGGAAGAAATTTCCCAAGGCCAGAGCGAATTGTACCCCCCGCCTCAACATGTCGTCCAGACCGCCAACGTCAGCCCCGAGGATTACGCCCGCTACCGGAGGGAAGGCGCCGAAAACCCGGTCCAATTCTGGGAAGCGCGCGCCAAAGAGATGGTGGACTGGTTCGAACCCTGGGAAAAGGCCTTCGACGACAGCAACGCGCCCTTCTACAAATGGTTCGTCGGCGCCAAGACCAACATCGTCTACAACGCGTTGGACCGCCATGTCAAAACCTGGCGGCGCAACAAACTGGCGCTGATTTGGGAAGGCGAGCCGGGCGATCGGCGGGTGTTTTCCTACTATCGCCTGTGGCAAGAAGTCAACCGCTTCGCCAACATCCTCAAAGGCATGGGGGTGAAGAAGGGCGACCGGGTGACCATTTACATGGGCCGGGTGCCCGAACTCCCCATCGCCATGCTGGCGTGCGCCAAAATCGGCGCCATCCACTCGGTGGTGTACGGCGGCTTTAGCGTGGAAGCCCTGGCCGAGCGCATCCAAGACGCCCAAAGCAGGGTGCTCATCACCGCCGATGGCGGCTGGATGCGGGGCAAAATCGTGCGCTTGAAAGACATCGCCGACGAAGCGGTCAAACGCTCGCCCGTGGTGGAACACATGATCGTGGTCAAGCGCACCGGCCATGAAGTCAACATGGAAACCGGCCGCGACTTCTGGCTCCACGAACTCCAGCAAATGCCCATCGCCAGCGGCACCTGCGAAACCGAAGTCATGGACGCCGAAGACCCGCTCTTCATCCTCTACACCTCGGGCACCACGGGCAAACCCAAGGGCGTGCTGCACACCCACGGCGGCTACCAGGTGGGCATCGCCACCACCCTGAAGTGGGCCTTCGACATCAAAGACGAAGACCGCTGGTGGTGCGCGGCAGACCCGGGTTGGATCACCGGCCACTCTTACATCGTCTATGGGCCCCTCATCCTGGGCGCCACCAGTTTCATGTACGAAGGCGCGCCCGACTACCCCTACCCCGACCGCTGGTGGCGGATGATCGAACACTACGGCATCTCCATCCTCTACACCGCGCCCACGGCCATCCGCGGCCTGATGCGCTTCGGCGACGCTTGGCCCGCGCGGCACGACCTCTCCAGCCTGCGCCTGCTGGGCACCGTGGGCGAACCCATCAACCCCGAGGCCTGGCGCTGGTATTATCGGGTCATCGGCGGGGAACGCTGCCCCATCATTGACACCTGGTGGCAGACCGAAACCGGCAATTTCATGATCACCCCCCTGCCCGTCACGCCCCTCAAGCCGGGCTCGGCGACCTTCCCCTTCCCCGGCATCATCGCCGATGTGGTGCGCGACAACGGCGAATCGTGCGACCCAGGCGAAGACGGCTACCTGGTCATCAAACACCCCTGGCCGGGCATGGCCCGCACCATCTACGGCGACCCCGACCGCTATGTGCGCCAATATTGGAGCAAGTTCAGCGAGCAAAAGTGGTACCTCACCGGCGATTCGGCCCGCAAAGATGAAGACGGCTACTTCTGGATCATCGGCCGCATGGACGATGTGATCAAGGTGGCAGGCTACCGCTTGGGCACGGCCGAAATCGAAAGCGCGCTGGTGAGCCACCCCGCGGTGGCCGAAGCCGCGGTCATCGGCGTGCCCGACGAAATCAAAGGCAATGTGATTTACGCCTATGTGATCTTGCAAGCCGGCCAGGAAGCCCGCCCCGAACTGGAAGACGAACTGAAAAAGCATGTGCGCCACGAACTGGGGCCCATCGCAGTGCCGGCCAAAATCGAAGTGGTGGACAAACTGCCCAAGACCCGCAGCGGCAAAATCATGCGCCGCGTCTTGCGGGCCAAGGCAATGGGCCAACCCGTGGGCGACCTCTCCACCTTGGCCGATTAGCCCTCACCAGGGCGTCACCTCTTTATCCTTCCATTCCATCCCTTTTTATCGCCAAGCCCAGAGGCATCGTCCTCTGGGCTTGGGCTTTGCCTCGCATCCCACACCACATCATGGCGCCCTCCCTGCCACTCCTCCCCTCGCCCCCGAAGAAAATGGAGTAAAATTGCCCTACCAGCGTTTTAAGACCCCGGGTCCAACCACGCTGCGCCCAGCGGAAGAAGGGCTTCCCTCCCCCGCGTGGCCTCGGCGTGGCTCTCTGCCCCTCAGGAGCCCCACGCTCGTATGGAGACTTTCCTTCAAGTCTGGGCTAACACCGCGGCGCGCAAAGTGCTGCTCTCTTTGGTCATCGTGCTCTTGGGCATCGGCTTCAAGCGCTTTTTGCTCCGTTTAATCCGCGCCAGCCTGCCCGAAGGCAAAACCAACTTCTTCACCATCCGTAAACTCACAGGCTACGCAGTTGACTTCTTGGTGTTGGCGGTGGTGTTTGTGATTTGGGCCCAGCCCATCATCGCCGACATCTCGGTGACGTTGGGCATCTTGGGCGCCGGCCTGGCCTTCGCCCTCCAAGAACTCATCGGCGCCCTGGCCGGCTGGCTCACCATCGTCACCACCCAGCCGTTCAACATCGGCGACCGCATCGAAATCAACGGCGTCCAAGGCGACGTGGTGGATATTACCCCCCTCTTCACCCGCCTGTTGGAAATCCGCCACTGGTTGAATTACGACCACCCCACCGGCAGATTGGTGTCGGTCTCCAACGCGGCGGTTTTCCAAAACCCGGTTTTCAACTATTCCCAACGCTTCAATTTCATCTGGGACCAAATCGTCATCCCCATCACCTACGATGCCGATTGGCAAAAAGCCATCCAACTGCTGCTTTCCGCCGCCCAGAGCCACCCCAACTACCAGGCCCTGCTTCCCGCGGCCAAAACCGCACTTCGTCGCGCCCGACAAGATTTTGCCCTGCAAGACCTCACCTTAGACCCTCAAGTTTTTGTAAAACTTACCGACAATTGGATTGAACTCACCCTGGTTTATCCCGTCGAAGCCACCGCGCGCCCGTGGGTTCACAGCGACCTCAGCCAAACCATTCTGCGCGGCCTGCAGGAAGCCCACATCACCGTGGCTTCGGAAACCATTGACATCGTCCACTTTGCTGGTGCGGCTTCCGAGCGGCGCTGAACGCTGAACCCGCGCATCCTGCCCTGAGCCGCCCCATCCTCCCTGTTTGACCCTTTCCCCAAAGGAGCCGCCCTTGTCCGTTCCTCGTAGCCTTGGCCTCGCCCTGAGCGGTGGCGGCGCTCGCGGTCTGGTCCATATCGGCGTCCTCAAAGCCCTGGAAGCCGCGGACATTCCCGTGGGCTTCCTGGCCGGCACCAGCATGGGCGGGGTGATTGCAGCCGCCTACGCGGCGGGGATGTCGCCCACAGAGATGGAGCGCCTCGCCCTGGCCCACGCCAACCTCCGCTCGCTGTGGCGCGTGGCCGACCCCACGCTGCCGCGCAAAGGGCTTTTCAAAGGCGAACAATTGGAAGCCTTTTTCAAAGAATACCTGGGGGAAAAAACCTTCGCCGACCTGCGCATCCCGCTCACCCTGGTGGCGGTGGACCTCAACAGCGGGCGAGAAATTCACCTCAACCGCGGTTGCCTCGCGCCCGCCATGCGCGCCACCCTCTCAATCCCTGGGCTGCTGGCCCCCGTCGAAATGGACGGCATGCGGCTGGTGGATGGCGGCTTGCTCAACAACCTCCCTGCGGATGTAGTGCGCAAAATGGGAGCCGACGTGGTCATTGGGGTGGATGTCTATTCCGACAACACCGGCTCGTTTTGGCAACATCTCTCCCAAAAGCGGCTCATCGCCAACACCATCGGCGACCTCATCGCCACCTTGGGCGATGCCCTCAACTTGGTGGTCCGCGCGCATAGCGCGTATCGGCTTCAACAAAATCCCCCCGACTTCCTGCTGCAACCCTCGGTGCCGCCCCAGGTCACCGTCATCTCAGGCTATGATCAAGCCCCGCAACTCATTGCGCTGGGCGAACAAGCCGTGCAAGCCATCCTGCCCACGCTCCGCGAGGCGCTCGCGCAACCCACGCTCCAAAAGCCCTAATGGAAACCTCACCCCCCACGCCCGATGTGCTAATTGTTGGCGGCGGCGTCATTGGGCTGGCCACGGCCTACGCGCTGCTGCGTCGTGGTCTGACGGTCGTCGTCGCCGAAAGGCAAGCGATAGGCGCCGGCAGTTCGCCAGGGAATGCAGGCTGGATTGTGCCCAGTTACAGCATCCCCCTGGCGTCGCCCCACGCGCTGGGGCACGGTCTGCGCTGGCTCCTGGACGCCACCAGCCCATTCTACATCCGCCCCCGCGTGGAACCCGCCCTCTGGCAATGGCTGGCGCGTTTTCTCTGGGCCAGCCGCCCCGCCCAGGTCGCCCGTAGCATCCCCCTGCTGCGCGATTTGGGGCAAGCCAGCCAAGCCCTGCTGGAAACCTGGATTCGCCAAGAAGGATGGGCGTGCGGCTATCAACGCCGCGGCGTGCTCACCCTCTACCTCACCGAAGCAGCCCGCCGCGCGGGGGAAAGCGAAGCCCGCCTGCTCCAGCGCCACGGCATCGCGGCCGAAATGCTCGATCGTCAAGCCGTGCAGGCGCGGGTGCCCCAGGCGGAAACCGCCGTAGGCGGCATGCTCACCCCCCACGACGCGCACCTCGACCCTGCCGCCTTGTTGCAAGCCCTGGCCAGTCAAATCCGCCGGCTGGGTGGCACCATCTTAGCGCCGGCGCCGGTGCAAGGCTTCCGCCTCGAAGGGGAACGGGTGCGCGAGGCCTGGGCTGGGGACCAGCGTTTGCGCCCCCGCCATGTGGTCATCGCAGCCGGGGCTTGGAGCCCGCGCGTGGGAAAGATGCTGGGGCTTTCCCTCCCCATCCAGGCAGCCAAGGGCTACAGCCTCACCTTCGAAAACCCGCCTTTTGTGCCCCCTTTGCCCCTCATGCTGGGAGAAAGCAAAGTCGCGGTGACCCCCTTGCCCCACGGGCGCTTACGGCTGGCCGGCACCCTGGAACTCGCAGGCCTCACCACCGCCATCAGCCCCCGCCGCGTGGCCGCACTGCGCGAAGCGGCCCAACGGTATCTGGGCTTCCCCCACACCAAACCACAACCACAGCCCTGGGTCGGCCTGCGCCCCTGCACGCCAGATGGGCTGCCCATCATCGGCCGCGCACCTCGGCTGGCCAACGTCTTTCTCGCCACAGGGCATTGCATGCTCGGCGTTTCGTTGGCCGCCATCACAGGGGAACTCGTCGCCCAAAGCCTGACGGGAGAATCCCCCACCTTCGCGCTCCAACCGTTCCGTGCAGACCGGTTCTAACCATCCCGCGCGCTGGACTTCCCGTCAGCCCTCCTTCGATGGCGCCGAGGCCTCAGATGAATGGGCTGTCGTGTCCACCTGCCGGGAACGCCAAATCAAAAAGACCAACCACGGAAGGCTCAACCACATCAGCCCTACGCCCCACCGGGTGTCGCCTGTCAACACAGCCAAGAGCAAACCAAACACCAAAGGCTGAAAGCCCAAAACCAACCACCCCAAGGGAATGACCAGCCGAATCTCCACGGGCTTGCCCGCAATCAACTTGCGGCCTCCTAACGCCCCCACCGCGAAACTCAGCACCAGCACCCCGGTCAGGGCCCATTTCAAGGTTTTGGCCAAGTCGGGTTCCAACGAAGGGAGAAAAGGCGCCAACTCTTTGACGCCCCCGCCTAAAATCTCAATCAGGGCAAAGGTAATAAGCAGCATGGCAATGCCGCCATTTCGAAGAGCCTTTTGCATGTCATCTCCTTGCAGCAAAATATCTGGAAATTCAGTATAGAAAATCCCCAAACGATTGTCAAGGCGCGCTTTTCAAAGCAGGGGTGGCCATAGGCGCACGCTCCAGCCGCGCCCTGGCGCTTGTCTCAGGGCAAAAAGGCAGCCATTAAAGCCAATCACTTCGCAGGGGGTGTTTCCTTTTGCGACAAAATCATCCCCGCCAACATCAAGAGGCTTCCAACGCCGCTCCGCGCGGTCAGGGGCTCGCCCAACAGCGCAATGCCGCCCCACAATGCGAAAACCGATTCCAAACTCATCACAATCGCAGCCTGGGCCGGGCGAGCATATTGTTGTGCCACTACCTGCAAAGTATAACCCACCCCCACCGAGATCAAACCACCATACAAAATGGCGGGCAGGGCGGCGCGTAAGCCCTCCCACGAGATGGTTTCCACACTCAAGGCTACCCCTGCGCTCAGCACGGCCACGATGCTAAATTGCATGCGCGCCAGCCTCAGACTTTCGGCCTGGGAAGCCAGCCGCCCCACCAAACGGACATGGATTGCCCAAAACAGCGCGCTCAACAAAACCAACGCGTCGCCGCGCGCGATGTGCCATCCGCCGGTCACGCTGAGGAAATACAACCCCAGCACTGCCAACCAAGCCCCAACCCAAACTTGCCATCCATGCCTTTCGCGGCGAAACAGCCCCAGCAAAGGCACCAACACCACGTACAAGCCGGTGATGAAGCCCGCCTTCCCCGCGGTGGTGAAGACCAATCCCATCTGTTGCAGGGAAGAGGCGATGAACAACACCAGCCCCAAGGCCAAGCCGCCCCAGCGGTGTTCCCAGGTGGCGTTTACCAGACGGGGGGCGGTTGGCCCCATCTGCCGCGCCTGCCATTGGCGGAGCAATCGTTCCCCCAGCCACAACGCGCCGGCGCCCAAGGCAAATCGAACCGCGTTGAAAGTGAAAGGGCCGACATAATCCATCCCCACCCGTTGTGCCACGAACGCCAACCCCCAAATCGCGGCCGTGGTGAGCAACAAAGCATTGGCGAGCCAGCGATGCGTTTTCACGATGTTGTTCCTCAAGCGCAGTCTGTGAAAAATTGGTTGCTTGCTCAGCGTCGCGCGGGCAGGCTGTGGGGGCGCCCCCCTTTGCCTTTGATGATGGGCGGTGCGCTTTTCAGCGGGGCAGCCCCAAGCCCTCGGATGGCCAGCGCCCACGATGACGCAAGGGCACGGCAGAGCAGCACGGCGATCGCCGCACAGCGACACAACGGCTTGGCGCAGTGCACGGTCAATGCACGTCGGCCAACCGAAGCACAACCAATTGTATGACTATACGAAATCCCGCTACGGGCTTTCCTTCCCCCCAGCGGACGACGCCGCGGCGGGAACCTAAACGTCTGTCACGGTTTGTCTGGCCAATCTCCCAACGCTTGCACCGTCAATCCCAACCAGGTTGCCAGTTGAAGCAACGCAGCGGAAGACGCATGTCGGAGAGGCTCCCACCGGCCATCAATGGCCAACACAGCCTCAATGCCATATTGGAGATGGCGCTGCAGCAGGTGGTGCAAATCCTCGGGCGCGCTCTGCGCTAATGCAGCCCAAGGGCCTGTGGCGGGGTGTCCTTGCAAAGTTTT
>Ga0256914_1004168_pt1 | contig 11003 bp, 7 predicted proteins | sample HulkmetaG_FD_191571 | JGI IMG/M metagenome (GOLD analysis project Ga0256914, IMG submission 191571) | Hydrothermal chimney microbial communities from Main Endeavour vent field at the Juan de Fuca Ridge, Pacific Ocean - Hulk | ecosystem: Environmental > Aquatic > Marine > Hydrothermal vents ...
CCGCCAGGGCCGCTGTGATCTGTACGGAGGCGGGATGAACCAGGAGGGCCGCCGCCAGGAGAACGCGTAGAGTCGATTCCCCCCGTGTATATAGAGGGCCGAAAAGAAGGTCCAGGACGGGCCGGGCCAGGAGGAAGAGGACCCCGAGAGGTAGGAGGCCCGCCGCGAGGGTCCGCAGGGACAACCTCCCGGCGGTCCGGCGGGCCGAGGTCGGGTCCTGGTCGTGGTTCCTGGTGAGGGGGGCGAGGAGGATCTCTCCCAGGGATTGGGGGAGGATCGTTGCCGCCGAGAAGAGCCGGTACACGGCACCGTAGAGTGCCAGGTCCGGCCGGGCCAGGAGCCTGACCAGGAGCTGGTCGCCCTGGAAATAGAGCATGCGGGCGAAGTTGCCCGCCCCCAGGAGGAGGGATTCCGGGAGGAGGCGCCCCAGAGGATGGGCCGGGCCTTGGATGGGGATCCGGGAGAGACGAAGCAGGAGGATGTGGGAGAGGACCTGGCCCGAGGCAAGGGCGAGTAGGTAGGGGCCGGGAAGGGAAACCCCGGAGAGACGGAGGGCGAGGACGGCCCCGAAGGAGAGGAGGGCCCCCGAGAGGCGGGCCGCCGCAAGGGGGCGCAGGTCGCGCCGGAGAAGGAAAGGTGTCTGAAAGGCCCCCAGGGCGAATACGGGGAGGTGGAAGATGGCCAGGACCAGGAAGGGGTCCTTCCCGTCGCCCAGGATCACCGCAAGGGAGAGGTGGGTGACCAGGGCCAGGAGGCCCGCCAGGATCCTGGCCCGGAGGGCCGAACGGACCCAGGCCTGGGAGTCGGGGGAGAGGAGGGGGAGGGGGCCCCGCGGCCTGGTGACCTCCAGTTCCAGGGCGTCGGCGGCGCAGAGACGCTGGAGGGCCTGGCCCGTGCCGAGGTCGATGCCGGCGGCGAAGGCCGCGAAGAGGGCGGCGTGCAGGAAGACCACTCCCGCCGCTCCTTGAGGGAGGCGGGCGATGAGGCACACCTGGAGGCCCGAGAGGACCAGGACGGCCGCCCGGGCCGCGGCGAGGAAAAGGGCGGGTCGAAGCATGGAGCCTGGTCTCTTTTCCGAAAGGGTAATGGGAAGGGCCGGGGAAAACCCGTTGCCTCCCCGAGAGGGCGGGGTTTCCCTTGAAGGAGGGGGGCGGAGGAGGGGCGGGAAGAGTCCGGAAAGGGACGACTTGGAGGCAGGCGGGATGACAGGTGGAAGGTGGGTCGCCCTGGGTTTCCTACTCTTGGGGGTGGGGCTCGTTCTCTTCCTCCTGGGCCCCGGGAGCGGTTCCTCCCTCCCCGTTCCTCTTCCCGAGACATCCCGCCCGGTGCCGCCGGGGTCCGCCCCGGAAGGAGAGGTCCGGGCCCTCGGGGGACCTGCGGCCCTGGAGGCCCTGGTGGAGGTCCGAAAGGAGGCGGACCCGGCAGGGGAACTTCCCCTTCCCGCCTATTTCGCCGGAAACCGGGTTCCCCGGAAGGGGGCCTTCCGGGTGGTGGATCCCTGGGGCCGGCCCTGGCCGGGCCGGGGGAGGATCACTTTCCTGGAAGGGCCTTGCCGGGGCCTCTCCCTCGATGTGGGGCCGGCGGCCCGGGTGGGAGGCCTTCCTCTGGGCTGGTCCCTCGGACTGGTCCGGCTCCCGGGATGGAAGCCCTTCCTGCGGATCGTCAGGTTACGAAGAGGCGTAACATGGCCTCTCTCCCTCCCCTCGGGGGGGGCTGTGAGGGTGGAGGGGAAGGTCTTCGGACCGGAGGGAAGGCCCCTGGCCGGGGCCCTCGTGAAGGTGGACGGCCTTTCCTGCAGAACCGGCGAGGAGGGGGAGTTCCGCCTGGAGGGGGTGGCGCCGGGGGAGTGCTTGTTCTTCGTCTCCGCTCCGGGGTGCGTCTCCTCGCTGTTTCCCTGCCTCGTGGCGGGCGGGGGGGGAAAGCCCCTGGTCTTCGTCCTGGAACGGGGCGCCACCCTCAGGGGAAGGGTGCTCTTTCCCGGGCCGCCCGTGCCCGGCGTGAAGGTCAGGCTCTTTCCCGGGGGGCTGGGAAACCGCCTGTGCAGATACGTCTTCGGGGCTGGGCCGTGGGTGGAGGCCGGGCCGCAGGGCGGGTTCGAGATCGATGGCGTCCCGTTGAATACGTCATTGAGGGTATGGGCCGAGGGGGAGGGGCTGGCCCCCGACGGCCCCGGGGTGAGGGTGGGACCGCTCCGGCCGGGTTTCCGCCCTCCCTACGCCCTGGTCCGGCTCCGGCCCCTGCCCTCGGTGTCCGGGAGGGTCCTGGACCCGGCGGGAAAGCCCCTGGCCGGGGCCCGCGTCGTGAGCCTTCCCGCTTGGGGGAGGAGGCTTCCCAGGAGGTGGATCCCCGGGGTCTCTCCGGGCGACCTGGACCGGGCGGTCGTTCCCGGGGCGGTTCTGTCGGCCTTCTCGAGGGAGGGGAGGAGCGACGCCTCGGGGAGGTTCCGGGTGGCGATAGCCGTTCCGCCTGGAGAGCCCTGGGTCTTGGAATGCCGGGTTCCCGGATACGTGCCTATTGAAAAAAGGGGGGGCGGACCGGGCCGGGAGGTGGTCTTCCGGATGCTTCCCCTGGAGGAGGAAGCCGGGTCCTCCGAGGCCGGAAGGGGGGCGCAGGTGGAGGGGGGGCGGCCGGGGAGGCCCCGCCTGGAGCTGATCTTCCGGGAGGGGGGGCCCAGGAGGGTGGACCTGAAGTTCCGGATGGGGGGCTCCCCGCCCTCCCGGCCCGAGCCCTGGCCCGCCCCGGAGCCTTGCCCCCTGGAACTGCCTTCCCAGGGGGTCTACCGGGTCCGGATCCTCTGGCGGCGCCGGGGGGAGGTGGACTGGAGGGAGAAGGTCTTTCGGTTTCTCGTAAGAGGGCGAAGGAAGGTGAGGCTTCCCTTCTGAGGGGGTGACACTTCGGGCGGAGGGCGTTCCCTGGAGGGCCGGCCGGGGAGCTACTTCCCGCCGTGGAATCTTCCGTCCAGGATCAGGAGGGGGCCTTCCAGGGTCAGATGGAAGGTCTCTTCTTTTCCGGAGGGAGCGAAGAGGGCTCCCTCCAGGGTGCACCGCACTCGGGGCCCGCCCGCAGGGGGGGACTGAAGGTCCATCCGGACTTTCAATTCCGAGAGGGGACGGGGCTCTTTCTCTCCGGGCAAGGTGAGGAGGAGGCCTTCCTCGAGAGTCCAGGTCCTTCCCGGAACTTGGCGCAGCTCCCGGATGCCCCGCAGGGGAAGGCGGGCCTTCATGCGGAATCCCTTCGGCGCGGACGCCTCGGCCAGCAGGAGGGGAACCCGGACGAAGGGGCTCGCCGGGGCGAAGGAGAGTTTCAGGGGAACTTCCTCCAGGGAGTAGGTCCCGATCCGGCCCCGCAGGACAGGAGGACCGGCTTCGGGAGGGGGAAGGTCCTCCTTGTTCCCGCAACCCGACTCTGCCAGGATGAGGGCGAAGAGAAGGGCCCCGGCCGGTAGGTTCATCCGCATTCTTTCACTCTACAAGGTCCGGCGGGCCGGGGCGAGAGGCAGGAAGGTCCTTCCGGCTGGGAGGCGGGCGCCATGACAGACCACTATCCTTTGTTTCTCGCAGGTCGCTGGGTGGATACCCATTCCAAGATCCAGGTCCGGAGCCCCTGGGACGGAAGTCTCGTCGGCACTGTGGCCCGGGCGGGGAAGGAAGAACTGGAGGAGGCCGCCCGGGAGGCGGCCCGGGCTTTCGAATGGACCCGTTCGGTTCCCACCTGGGAGAGGGAAGGGATCCTCTCCCGGGCGGCGGAGATCCTGGAGAGGCGGGCCGAGGAGTTCGCCATGACCCTGGTCCGGGAGGCGGGAAAACCCATCCGCTTCGCCCGGGCGGAAGTCGCCCGGGCGGTCCATACCCTGCGCCTCTCTTCCGCCCAGGCCTCCCGGATCACCGGGAAGATCATTCCCATCGATACGGCCCCGTGGGGCAAGGGGAAGATCGGGTTCGTCCGCTATGTGCCCGCCGGGCCCGTGGCGGCGATCTCACCATTCAATTTTCCCCTCAACCTTTCCCTCCACAAAGTGGGGCCCGCCGTCGCCGCGGGAAATCCGTCGGTCTTGAAACCTGCGACGTCCACACCGATCACGGCGTGCAAGTTGGCCTCCCTCTTCGAGGAGGCCGGGGCACCCCCTGGATGGCTGTCGGTGGTTCCTTGCGACAGGAAGCTGGGAAGTGTTCTCGTGGAGGACTCCCGGTTCGGCGTGCTTTCCTTTACGGGGTCCCCCGCGGCGGGATGGAAGATCCGGGAGCGGGCGGGGAGGAAGAAGGTCGCCCTCGAACTGGGAGGTAACGCCGCGGTGATCCTCCACGAGGATGCGGACCTGGACCGGGCCGTCCCGAAGATCGTCCTGGCGGCCTTCGGGTTCGCCGGGCAGTCATGTATTTCTGTCCAGCGAATATTAATCCACGAGAGCATCTACGGCGAGGCTTCCGAACGTCTTTACAACGCGGTGAAAGCCGTCAAGGCCGGAGATCCCATGGACGAGGACACCGTGGTGGGCCCCCTCATCACGAGGGAGGCGGCCGACCGGGTCGTGGACTGGATCGGGAAGGCCCGGGAAGCAGGTGCGAAGGTCCTTTGCGGAGGAGAGAGGGAGGGGAACCTGGTCCAGCCGACCCTCCTGGAGAATGTGCCCCGCCGGGCCGAGGTGGACCGGCTGGAGGTCTTCGGACCCGTGGCCAACCTGCACGAATACGGGGATTTCGAAGAAGCCCTGGCCCAGGTGAACGACTCGGTCTACGGGCTCCAGGCCGGGGTTTTCACCCGGGACGTGGAGCGGATCTTCCGGGCATGGGAAGACCTGGAGGTGGGGGGGGTCGTGGTCAACGACGTTCCGACCTTCCGGGTGGACAGTATGCCCTACGGAGGGGTGAAGGAGTCCGGGGCGGGCCGGGAGGGCCCGGAGTGGGCCATGGAACACATGACCGAGCCGCGGCTCCTGGTCCTCCACAGGGATTGGAACCCCTGAAAGGCGGAGCGGGCCTGGGGATCCCGGCGGGGGGGATGGCGCTTCTGGGGATGGGCGGATAGACTCGGATCGGTTTGCGGCCTTCCTTCAGGGGGGACCATGGTGAGAAGGCAGGACCCCCGCCGGCCAGCCGATTTCTTGAGAGAGGAATGGGAGGAACGGGCTCGTTCCCCCTTCAGGGATTTCTTCGTGGCTTCCCATCCGGGCTGGGACGATCCGGAAACCTGGGAGAGCCGGGCTGCGGCCGACGCGGAACTGGTCCTCTCCGGGGTGGAACCCGCCTCTAGATCCGGCATCGAGGTGCTCGAGGTCGGGTGTGGAGTGGGGCGGCTCGCCGCGAAGATCGCTCCCCAGGTGAAAGGGTATACGGGATTCGATATTTCCCCCTCGATGGTCGAGGAGGCCCGGCGCAGGAACCGCGGTCTCGGGAAGGCCAGGTTCTTCGTCTCGGATGGGCTGGACCTGCCCGGCGAGGCGAAGGACCGGACCTATGACCTGGCCTTCGCCCTGGCGGTCTTCATCCACTGCCCGAGGGAGGTCATCCGGGCCCTGGCCCGGAACGTCTTCCGCGCCCTCGCCCCGGGAGGTGAATTCCGGTTCCAGGTCTTCGCCGATCCTTCCGATCCGGATGGCCTGGAGTCCCGGGAGGCGGCCCGGGCCATCCACGAGGAGATCGCCAGGAGCGAGGCTCTCCTTCCGGCGGGGGCGGAGAAGTGGATCACTCCCCGCTATATCGGGGCCAGGTTCGGATACGGGGAGTTGCGGGATTTCCTCCTGGGAACCCTCGGGGTGGAGCCCAGGCTGGAACGGTACGACTTGGGTTCCATTTACGCCCTGATCCGGAAGGATTGAGTCCCGGCGGGTTCCCCGTCCCTGAGGGATCAGGGCCTGGTGTCGCCGCACCGGACGGCCCGGGACAGGTCCCTGGAAAGGACCTTCCTTCCCTTCCGGAGGATTTCCACCACCGGGAGTCGGGGGGATGTGGCGGGACCGGGGATCCTGAGCCTGCAGGCGTAGGCTCCCCTTGGAACAAGGAGGGAGGCTCCGGAGGGCGCCCGGTTCATGCCCAGGCGGGGAGGAGGGTCCGCGTCGTTTCCCTGAACCTGTAGGACCACCAGGGCGATGGAGGGAAAGTCGAATTCGATTCTCCAGGATCCCGCCTCGGGGGTGGGCTTCATCTTGACGGGGGGGTGGTTCTTGCCGTCCGCCCAGAACTCCTTGCCCGGGCCGCCGATCACGCGGATTACCGCTCTTCTTGGAAGGAGGACCCGGCCGAGGAGAAGACCTTTCTCCCTGGAGACGATGAACCGGTCTCCCTCGATCTTCGGCCTTTCGATGGAGTGGAGGACCCACGTGGCGTGGAGGGAGCGGAGGGGTTCCACCAGGTCGTAGCAGATGAAGGTGTCTCCCTGGGCCGTTTCCTTCGGATTTCCTTCCGGCCGGAGGTGGAAGAAGGCCCGGAGGGCCTTCCGTAGTTTCCGGGGATTGTAGGCCCTGGTGGCGTCTCCCAGGCACCATGCGGCGTTCCGGGTGTTCTCGAAGAGGATGATCCGGCCCGTGTCCGAGGGGCAACCGGGCGTGAAGACCCCCGCCCGGGTGGTCGTGCGTCCCCGCATCTGCCCTCCGTCGTTGCTTCCCGGAGGGCCGCCCGGGCCCCACACGGAGCCCCCGAACTTTTCCGTGGGGTCGTAGACCAGGACCCCGTTGTGGGCGATGGTTCTGCAATAGTAGTTCGCCCGGTGAGAGGTGTATTCGTTGACCCCGCTGTCGACGGCCAGAGAGCCCGTCCTGTGGATGACGAAGGTGTTCTGGTCCAGGTGCTGGTGGCCTGCATAGAATGGGCCGCACTGGAAGAGGGCGAAGGCCGATTCCTCCTCTTCCCAGGAAGTACGGAAATAGACGTGGCCCAGCTTGGGAAAGCACGCCGCCGGGGGAAGGCCCGTATCGGCCGGGGACCGGGCGGGGAGACCGGGGTCCCTCCAGAGGATCTCCGTCCAGGCCTTCTGGGGATAGCGCCAGGCGACTTCTTCGGCGATCCATTCCGAGAGGGGGTCCCGGAGGCGCGCCGCCAGGAGGTGCATGAAGGTCTTCAGGTTTTCGCCTGGACGGAAACCAGGGGGGCAGTCCTCGTCCCTGGCCAGGCCCTTCCCGTCGGGCCGGAGTGCGTAGGCATGCCAGACCCCTTGCCCGCGGAAGAAGGAGGAACGGCGGAACAGGTCGAGACCCGTGGCGGTGCGCCACATCTCGCAGGTGAGGGCCAGGGGCCGGGCGTAACCCCAGTCGTTGTAGGAGAAACCTTCTGCCTGCCCTCCGACGAAGAAGAAGGTGTTCCCCCCGGGCTTGGAGGGTTCGGCCAGGTAGGAGGCGAAGGGAAGGCTCTTGGGCCATTTCCGTTTGGAAAGGGTTCCGGCGATCTCGTCGGCGGCGGGAAGGGCATGGCGAAGAAGATAGTCCGTTCCGGTCTTCAAGAGAGTCTGGACACGGGCCGTTTCGATTCCCTCTCCATGGAGGAGGACCGCCGGAAAGAGGACGGCCAGGTGCTCGTTGACGAAATGGTTGTTGAAGTCGCTGTGGCGCCAGACCTTCTTCAGGACCCACTCGGCCATTTCGATCCAGGCCTTTCCGAAGGTGCGTCGTTCCGCTGGAGTGAGGGCGGCCCAGGTCCAGTCCAGGGCCATGGAGCCGGCCCGGAGCCACTCGGGCGTGAGGTAGGTGTCGTGGGGGGGGCGGGCGGCCACGGCCCTGAGGAACTCCTTGGTCTTCTCCAGGTAGCGGGTCTCCCCTGTGACCAGGTAGAGGAAGGCCGGGTAGGCGATGTTGGTGAGGTCGCTCCAGCCCGTTCCGGCCTTCCTGGAAAGAATCCAGGCGCCCCCCTTCCGGAAGACCAGGAAGAGTTTCCGGAAGGCACCCCGGCAACGGGTCTTGAGCCCGGGAAGTTCGGCCGGGGTCAGGTAGATCCTGGGGTGGCCCGAGCGGATCTTCCAGGTCTGGCCGGGGAGGGCGGGAGAAAGGAGAAGGAAGAAGAGCAGGAAGAGGACGCCCATGGAAAAGCCCTCCCGTGGGAAAATTTCGTTATAAAACTCCTCCCGGCAGGATTTGGCGGGATGAATAAAGTTGCGGCCGGGTGTGGGGGCCCGGCCGCCTTCTCCCGCCGTCTTTGCGGGATGTCCTGCGGGTCCGCCTGGCCTGGGCGGGAGCCCGCAATGCTTGGTTTTTTTTCGGGTGCTTCCGGCGGTCTTCCGTATGCCTCCGCCGGCAAGAAAAGTATCCCCTATCCCGGAGGGATCGTCAAGGTCCTCCGGCGGATCCAGGCGGTTGTCTTCCCGGGATTTCTCTACTTGGGTTTTTGCTCCAAGGGGGGAGGAAGGAGCTCCTGCGCCGGGGGAAGGGAGGGGAAGGGCGCATGGGGCTCTTCCTGGTACCAGTAGGCGACGGTGCTGAAATCGTCGGAGCGGTCGTTTCCTGCGCCGTGTTCGATCCGGACCCGGATGGAGCTACGGAAGGGGATGGGGTCGGCCAGGTGAAACCTGTATACGGTCCAAAGTCCTCCCTTGGCGTGGCCCTCGGGCCGCAGGGGAAGTCCGAAGAAGGGGGCGCTGAAGGTCCGGCCGAAGCCCCAGGCACCGCAGAAGTAGTCCTCCGACCCTGTTCCGTGGAGGGATGTGAACTTGTGCCCGTCCACGTAGATCTTGTCGTCCCCTTCCCCCCACCAGCCGTCCTTCCTCAGCCGGACTCCCATGGTGACTCCCACGAAATGGCCTTTCCCCCGGGCTTCCAGGATGGTGTAGTCCCCGCCACGGCAGGGGAAGGCGCAGCGGAACTGGGCGTGGAAGCGCAACGGCGTGGACGGCGGGGCGGGGAGTTTCCGGTAGTCGATATAGTAGTAGAGTGCCCGGACGGGTTTCTTTCCCAGGTTCTCCAGGGTGAACCTCCCCCTCTTTGAGAAGGGCATGTACCAGAAGCAGTTCAGGCCCGCCTTGGTCCCTACGGCGATGGGGAGGGAACTGAAGGGGACGGCCTCGCCGTGTTGGCACCCGAAGAAATCCCCCAGAGGGCATTCGATGCTGGGCTCCTTCTCGCCGTCCCACCAGGCCCGCAGGATGAGCTTCCGGAGAGACCGGGGCTCCTTGGAGGAGACGGTGAACCACATGTGGGTCACCGCGCCGGGTCCCTGGAGATCGGCGAGGAGAATCTCCTTCCCCGGGGCCACCTGGAGGAAGTCCTTGTTGCCGCCGGTCCGATCGTAACTGGAGACCCTCAGGGCCTGGTAGTTCCGGGGCTTGGCCAGGCCTTCCAGGAGGCCCTGCTGGGCGGCCCCGGGTGGGGGGAGGAAGAAGGCGAGAAGGGAGAGAAGACCGGCCTTGGCAGGGAGAGAGGATTGCATGAACGAAACCTCCTGGGAGGAAAAGCGCCGCGAAAGAGGTATCTTTTCACAAGCGGGGATGGAGGGCAAAGGCGAGGTGCCATCGGCTTGGCGGAATCGGTTGCCCCGGTCCTGACCTTGGACCCCCTGGATCTGGAGGCCTCCCCGGAGGACCTGCCCGGGGTGTTGCGTGCCCTTGCCCGCCGGCCGGCCCTCTTCGAGGAGGTGGAGGCCCTCCTGGGCCGGGCCCGGGCCGCCCTGGACGCCCCTTCCCCCTCGGCCTGGCTGGCGGTGATGAAGGCTCTGGAGGCCCTGGGCCGCCTTCCGGATCCGGGCCTTCCCGTCCTTTCCTCCCCTTTGCCTTCCCGTTCCCAGGGGGAGGCCTTCCTGGGCTCTTTGGAGAAGGCCGTCTCCCGGTTCCTCTCCTGGCGGTACTTGGTCGGGGAATTCCGCCGGAGGATGGGAGGAAGGAAGGCCTTGACGGGGCGGGTCCTGGCCGAGTCGGCGGATTTGTTGGAGCGGGCCCTGGGTGAGGGGGCCCTCCGGCCCAAGGCCAGGCTCCTCTCCACTTCCTCCCGTTTCGAAGAGGACCGGGTGGAGCTCCCCGAGGCGGGTATGGTGATCCCTTCCCGCTCCCTGGTCCGGTTCTTCCGCGGACCGGCGCTCGCCGACGAAGAAGCGGAGTTCCGGGAGGCCGGAGGCGGAGAGGGCCGGGAGGGGCCGGAGAGGGTGGTCCTCTTCGCTGCAACCATCGGGCCGGGCATGGAAGAGCTGGCCCGGGCGGCTTTCGGGCGGGGCGAGCCTTTCGCCGGGACCGTCCTGGACGCCCTTGCCTCCACCCTGGCCGAAGGGGCGGCCCGGGCCGTGAGTCGGGAGGCGGCCCGGCGGGGACTCCTGGGGCCCGGCGGGCCGGGGTGTGTGGCCCGGCGCTACCACTCGGGATACGGCGACTGGGGCCTTCCCGGCCAGGCCGACCTCTTCCGGGTCCTGGAGCCGGGGAAGATCGGCATCTCTCTCTCGGAGAGCTTCCTCATGGTGCCCGAGAAGAGCGTGGCCGGCCTGGCGGCCTGGAAGCGGCGGCTCTCCTGAGGAAGGGACTTGCGCCCCGGGGAAGGGGGAAAAGGGTCAACTCTCCTCCCGGAAAGGACCGATAGGAAGGCTGGTTTCCGTACGAGGTCCGCCACGACCGGGCCGCAGGCAAAGGAGAGCAAGATGACCACTGGGACTTTGTTCAAGACGGCGCGGCGCGCCCAGGTCTCCGTTCCGGCCTTGACCCCCGAGGACGTGGCCTCCCTCCAGGACATGGGGATGCTCCTGGATGGGGACCTGGCCTGGCTCACTCGGGTGCTTTCCCATCGCAACTGGAGGCCCCTCTCGGCGAGGAAGGACATCTTCTCCCGTCCTCCCAGGGAGCCCCTGGCATCGCTGAACAAGCGCCGCCGGGCCGCCCGGGCCCTCCTGGTGGGCCTCTTCCAGGGGAAGGTGGCCGAGGGGTATTGCCGGGACCTGAAGCACGTCTGGCTTCCCGAGCTCCTGGGAAGGAACAAGTGGGGCGAGATGGACCGGGAACTGGCCTTCTCCTTCCTGGAATACACCATGGGGCTCCTGGCGGGGGCTCTCCACTTCGAGCCCCGGGAGAACCTGGTCCCTATGGCCAGGATCCAGGCCGCCCTGGAG
>Ga0256914_1004169_pt1 | contig 11003 bp, 7 predicted proteins | sample HulkmetaG_FD_191571 | JGI IMG/M metagenome (GOLD analysis project Ga0256914, IMG submission 191571) | Hydrothermal chimney microbial communities from Main Endeavour vent field at the Juan de Fuca Ridge, Pacific Ocean - Hulk | ecosystem: Environmental > Aquatic > Marine > Hydrothermal vents ...
CTCTCAGTGAAACATCTGGCTCTTCCACTTCGTTTTCACCCGCACAGGCAATACAATGGGCATGGCCTTTTTTGATTGGGGTTGGAAAATAAATGCCACCGGGTGCCCCGATTGAACCAAACAGCGAGGCAAGTATGGACAAACAGTGATGGCGCCCTACATCCCCTCTGCCGTACCATGTGCTGTGACGCCCAGGATGTATAGCCGTGTTGGGGCGTGCCTGGGCCAGCAGTTCGATTGCGGCCTTCATATCTTCTATTTTAAGATCGCAGATTGGAGCTGCCCATTCCAGGGTATATTTCTTTATAGCAGATTTTAGTTCATCAAAACCCGTGCAGTTTCTCTCTACAAAGGGCTTGTCATACAAATTTTTCTCGATTACGTAGTTTATCCAAGCGAGTAAAAGCGCTGTATCGGTGCCCGGCCGTATTGGAAGATAGACGTCAGCTTTGTTTGCTGCCGTGGAAAACCTGGGGTCGACTACTACCAGCTTTGCGCCTTTTGAAAGGCCTTCTATAAACTCTCTAACATGGGACACATGAACGTTTTCACCAATGTGGGTGCCTACAAGCAGCATTGCTTTGGCATGAGCCATATCTATATATTGGCGGGTTCCAGAAACCACGTAGCCCATCGTAGTGAGATAGGCGACTGCCACAGGGCCTACGCATTGGAAAAACGCTGGTTCATTGGAATAATTCTCTGTTCCCAAGGCTTGAAATATTTCCCGCATGAATTCAGCACTGGCTCCGTGATCAAAATAGGCAAGAGAATGGGGGCCATATTTTTTCCTTATTTTGTCTATATTGAAAGCAATTTCGTCTAATGCTTCATTCCAGCTAATTTTGGCCCATTTCCCCTCCCCGCGTTCTCCGGTCCTTTTAAGCGGGTATTTGAGTCGGTCTGGATCATAAAGGAGTTGAACTCCAGAATTCCCTCTGGCGCAAATCCGTTTTCCATTTGCCGGACTTTTTGGATTTCCTTCTATCTTTACCAGTTTGCCATTTTTCACCTTTGCCACAATAGGACAGCGCCAGAAACACATCTCACAGACACTAGGAATTTCTTTAGCTCCAAGGCTACCTGGGAGAGATTTCGAAGTAGAGGCCATTGTGCTGCATGGCTTCAAAAATCCTTCCTTAGTTTCAAGGCCCAGCGAAGCCAAGGCAAGTGTCGTAGAGGCGGACAGTTTCAAAAAATCACGCCTTCTCATAAAACCCTCCTTCCATTGAGCTGATTTGTTTTAAAAGCTCTCCTGTGACCCGGCCTAATGTCTCGAACCAACTGCTAGGCCTGGCCTCAACGAGCTTTTTCTCGAATTGGGGATACCAGAGCAGAAGATGGTTGACTAAAAAGTCGTTGAGCAAACTCAAACACCCACAGTCGATCATGTGGCCTGCCAAGGCAAGCTCCAAAGACAAATGGTCTGGTGGTTCAGATTTGGACATTGGCTCAACCCCTGCTTTGTAATAATACTCAAGAACTTGCTCCATCCCTTCTTGAAAGAGAAGTTTGCGAGAGTTGATATAGTATGAGGCATATGGCGGTGCAGGCACTCCACCTGGTGCTGCAACGAACAAGCGGACAAAATCGTTTTGATGTTCCTGGAGTGTTGGAATTTGGTCAATTTGAGGTACGGATATTTTCAGATCACGGGCAATGTCAAACAGTACACCGCTTCCTTTTTCAATGAATTTTTCATCTTCAGGGTAGGAAAAACCCTGTGCCAGAAATCTCAAAATGTCCCCAGTCCCAACCATAGTTAAAATTTACACTAAACTGCCTCTTAATTTGAATCAAGAAAAAATTTTCTTATAAATCTTTATGGTGATAACGCAAATAAGCCTTAGATTTGCCCCTGATAACACACCCGACGGGATAATTTACGAGGACATAAGGAGTATCGCAGCTAAAGCCAAAGCCATGCCAGCAATTTGTTTTATTGTAAGGGGTTCTTTAAGGAATATTGCAGCCAAAATTATAGTGATGAGCGGGTAGAGGGCCGTCATGCTAACCACAATGGATATTCTGCCTTGTTTGGCAGCTGCCAAAAAGAACAGTGTACCTAGCATGCCGCAGAATCCTGTCAAAAAAGCGTACATGATACCTTTAGGGTGGCAGTCCAGCCTGAATCCTGCAATGACGAGGGCTATGATCCCTACGGCTATGGCTCCAGGGATTTCGTAAATGAGGGCGCTGAGCGGCTTGATGTAGGTGACTGCCAATTTTGGGAAAAATCCCCACAAACCATATATAAACAGGGCCAACAATGAGTATAGCAGCCATTTTTCCATCTCGCCCTCCCTGCAAAATGTAAAACGCCCAGACCAGCGGCCAATGGTTCTGGGCGTTTTTGTCAATCAAACAGCACTGCTATTCTGCTGAAGGAGGCTTGAGCGATTTGGGCACTATCATCACAAACCTGTCTTTCCCTTCAGCCAATATCCCGGCGACCTTCTCTGCTTCTTTGTATTGGAACGCCCTTTTCAATGCATTTATGTAAATGCCAAGCAATTCCTCAACATCTCTGTAACCCTGATCATCGATTTTGCGGATATTCACATTTGCTCCCCTGGCCAAGCGGCGGTTCAGTGCATCCTTGTCAAATCCGAGATCTGGATAAAGGCACTGATATATAACGCCGCCGGTCATACCGGCGCATATCCAGGGGCCTGGGTCTCCCAGCACCACTATGCGTCCACCCGTCATATATTCAAAGGCGAATCCTTTTAAATGCGCTCTGGATGCGATATTGCCCTTATCGTCTTGAACAGGGTTCGTGATCCTGGCACCAAAGACGACGTCCGCTCCAGACAAACGGACGCATGCACGGGAGTCAGCGTAGTTTTGAATAAGTAGGGTGCCGCTTATGGCTCCGTAAGCAAGGCTCTTTCCGGCAGACCCGTCAATATATTTGCCTTGGCGATTCAGCCCCTTCAATATACCTAATATTCCACCAAAGGCGCCCTTTGCTGCTCCGTCCTGGGCTCCACCTCCTACGAATATATCAATGTTGGGAATGTTGAATGCACACAGACCATTTCCAGGTACAGAGCTTTCGAGCCTGAGCCTTGTGCGGTGGCTCTCGTCTGAATCATATTTCCGTACCATGGCCCCTGCCAAATAGGTGCCTACTGCACGGTCAGTGCTCCTTACGCCATGATCGGAGTAGTAAACAATATTTGCTCCATCATCGAAACGTTCCATTACGATGTCTGATATCAGCCTGGTCAGGAAGTTGAGTGGGCGCCGCACGATGTCTGCTTTGACGGATTCCTCTACCAAGCCGGATACAGCGGGCTTTCTCAAAATTTCTGTGGTATCCAAGTATTCCAGGAAGCGCACCTGCTCAAGAAGGTCTGTCCTGCCAACCAGCGCACGTAGGCTGGTTTGTCCCATTTGACACAGAACCATTTTCATTTCATCCCCAATGGCCCTTAACAGCCTTGCAAGGTTTTCTGCCTCTATTTCCGATTGGCGCGGAACAAAGCCCTTAACTCCCCGCCCTTCGGCATCTTTCTTGGTTTGAAGTTGTGTTGAGATGCCCCGCGGGCAACGGTCCAAGTGACAACGCTGGCAACTTATGCAACCTACACCCATCAAGGCAACGGTGCCCAGTCCTATCCTGTCTGCACCCATCAGTATCATTTTGACTGCCTCAAGGCCGCTTCTTATGCCTCCGTCGCACCATACTTCCACTTGGTCACGCAGGCCAGATTCGACCAAGGCCCTGTGGGTCTCACTCACACCTACTTCTGCGGGCAAGCCCACATAGCGTTTGGCGTGCTCGCGGGCAGCACCGGTGCCGCCTTCGAAGCCACTCAAGTTCACAATATCCGCCCCGGCCTTTGCGATGCCGACAGCAATGGTTCCAACACCGCTGGTAACAGGAATCTTCACAGAGACCTTGGCATACGGATTAGCAGTCTTGAGCTCGGTTATTATCTGGGCCAGATCCTCAATGGAATAAATATCGTGCTGGTTGGATGGAGATATGAGCGTGATGCCTGGCTTGCAGTGGCGGGCCTCTGCAACCCGCTCGGAAACCTTTACCCCTGGAAGGTGCCCTCCTTCACCTGGCTTTGCCCCTTGCCCTATCTTTATTTCCAGATAATCTGTGGAATTTAATAGGTGCATATACACACCAAAGCGGCCAGAAGCGATCTGCTGCCCGCGGTTGTGCCTGTACTTGCCCAGCATGTCTGGGATTTCACCACCCTCGCCGTTCATGCAGATAATATTTACCTTCTTGGCTGCTTCAGCATATGCCCGGAACGAATTTTCCCCTTGAGAGCCAAAGGACATGGCGGCAATAACCAGCGGCATGTCGTGCCTTCCAACGGAAATATCCACCTCATCCATGACTGGCTGTTCTTCCAAGGGCACTTGTTTTATATCAAGCGTGTGCCTAATGGCAGCAGGCATTTCTTCCTCGATCTTCTTAAGATCCTTGGCCATTTCTGAATAGCCTTTTTTCCCAAGGGCCACAGAGCGTAAAATCTTTCCTACCCTTGGATTGCGTTTGGGATCTTTGTACAAGGGCTGGGGTTCTTCTAAAGAGGCCCTTTCATATCGTTTAACGGCCAGCTTCCGGATCTCTGCGTATCCAAGTCCAATCTTTTCCGAGGAACAAAAATTTGGGATCTGAAATACATCTTCAAGCTCTTTTTTAAGGCCTATTGAGGCAAAGACCCTGCCATAACCGCACAACTCATGAATGCCCATGGTGGACATGACCTTTTCAATGCCTTTCTGCATCACAGAAAGGGTGTTGGCCACGGCCTTGTTTACAGGCAAGGAGTCATCTGCAAAACTGGCTGCCAAGCGCCACAACATGTAAGGATTGAGTGCGTCTGCACCCAGGCCCATCAGGAACATTACATCATGCAAATTTCTGATGGCTGCCGAACGCACAATAAGGCTGCAGCTCCTCCTCAGGCCATGCTTTTCAAGGTCTTTCAAGATGTAGGCCACAAGAAGGCTGGGGTCCACATAGACCCTGCCGTCTTTGAAACTTCTGGCATCATCGGCCACAAGGATAACCGCACCAGTTTTGACAGCGCTTCTTGCTTCTTCAGACAATTCATCCAGTCTTTTGTGCAGGTCCCCTTCTTTGTCAAAAGTGGCATCCAAAACCTTGACCCTTGCCATGTCCTTCGCCTGGCCAGTAAAGAAATCCAGCACATCTTCCAGCAGGCATGTCCCAAACTGGGTGGCGAGTTTTCGTTCTTCTTCCTGGTCCAAAACCCCTGACAATCCACCTCCGCCAAGCAATACAGGCATCATGACCTCAACGCCTACAGGTGAAGGCATCTTGCTGGACGCCATATCAGGGCGGTCGCCGAGTATAACACGCGTTGTGAAGTGTTCTGCTTCGCGCTCTCTATCAATTGCCGGGTTTGTAACAACAGCAACATTTTCTTTGAAATATTCGGCGATGTTTGGCAGGGCATCAGGGTTTATAGCTGCAAGAGGTCCAGTGTGCCCCATGGAGCCCACTATTTCACGGCCTTCTTTTGCAACCCTGCGCCTCATATCGATATCGTACTGCTGCCATCCAAAGGCGGCTTGCATATTGGGGTTGTCCCATTTGGACAGGGCTTCTTCTTCGCCTGCATTTTCCGAAAAGGTCGAGTAATCGGCTTTGGCGTGTTCATCTGGCAGGCCGTGGTAAAATGAACGCACACAGTCAACCACTCCCTTCCTTGATTCCATCAGCTTGACTAGCTCAGATTGTATTTCTGTATAGTCGAGAATTTCAGCCCTTTTCCCAAGGCCAGCTACTATTGCCACCTTTTCTCCAGGTGCCAAAGGCCGTGGGTCTCTAAGATTGTCTTTCAAATCCACTACGCCTTTTTCTGAAGACAAAAAGAAGTTATCACTGCTCTCTCCAAACCAAAGCGGCCTTAATCCGAGTGCATCGACACTTCCCATGCACACATTCCCGAAACGGGCCACCACAGCAGCAGGTCCTTGCGCCGAGCAAGGGAAAAACCATCTGTAAAATGAATAAAGCTCCTGATATTCTTTGGGATATTTTTCTACTTCTGAATGGATTGTTGGAAACATCATCTCCATGGCCTCAATGGGCTCTAGGTCATAGAGGTTTATTAGGCCCTCCAAAATCCTATTCAGGTCTTGGGAATCACTTCCCCCAGGCACTGGATCAATGCCAAGGATTTTTCCAGTGCTTCTGAGGCGCTCTATGGTGTTAATCTCTCCATTGTGCCCTAGCACAGAGAAGGGCTGCGCCCTTTCGACAGTGGGCAATGTATTGGTGGAATATCTGCTGTGTCCAAGGGCAATGACAGACGTGTTGTCTGGATCGACCAGTTCGGGATAGACGCGCGACAACAACTCAGGCGCTCCGCGCAATTTGTAGACAACGGAGTCAAGGCTCAAAGAGGCCACATGGATATCAGGGATCAAGGAATCTATCTCCATGTGCAGCTTGAACAAATCCTTGTTGGCTTCACGCCTGGTCTCCCTGGAAATTATGCCGGCAATCTGATAAAAAAGTGGTGCCTCGGCCTTGGCTCGCGGCCCAAGCTCTTCATCTTTTGTCTGCCCTTCCCTCTGGAGCAATATATCAGCGCCATATTTGGCTGCGACTTCTTGTATTTTCTTTATTATTGCAGGTGCATCGTGCCTGATTGAAATAGGCAGGAGAAAATGGCCTACAAAGAACATTCTGCTCTCTGCAAGGTGTCGGCTGATCCCTTCTTTTTCCAGCCGCCTGCCCCATATCTGCCTGGGAATGTCTGTTAAGATGCCGCAACCATCCCCTTCACCATTAATATCACCTGACCTGTGCCCCATTTTGCGCAAGGCATCAATGGTGCGTACTATGGTTGCGTGGGTGGACTTTCCCTTTTTATCAACGAAAGCTATAATAGCGCAAGCGTCTTTTTCCCTTGAAGATTTTGAGTAGTACATCAACAATCCCCTTTGTGATTCAGATATTTTGGGCACGCTATGAATTGAGATTCATTGCTTGCCGGCCCTTGACAGACATAACCCTGAAACATAAACAGAAGCTGATTAACTGCCAAGTGGGAAAAACGAAAAAATAGCGCTGCATATATGGGATGTTTTCGTATCTTATTCACAAAAGGAAAAAAATATGCTATTATTGAAACGTTTTGATAAGTTCCATGTCTTTATTCTTTGTAAGAACCTTTAAAGAGAAGCGGGGAGAGCCTTAAAGATGTTTAACGTCGGTGACTTGGCAGTTTATCCAGCACATGGGGTTGGAGTAATCGAGGCAATTGAGCAAAAATCCATCGGCGGTGCTGAACACACCTTCTATATCATGCGGATTCTCGAAAATGATATGAAGATAATGATTCCGCAAAGCAATGCCGAAAATGTGGGTTTGAGGCAGGTCATCTCTGACGAAGATGTGGAGCGTGTCTATTCCATTCTGCAAGACAAGGATGTAACTTTCACTCCGCAGACTTGGAACCGTCGTTACAGGGAATACATGGAAAAAATAAAAACAGGTTCTATATTTGATCTTGCTGCAGTTCTTAGGGATCTTTACATACTGCAAATGGATAAACCACTCTCCTTTGGCGAGCGTAAAATGCTTGACACTGCCAGAAACCTGCTTATCAAAGAGATATCCATTGCCAAACAAAAAGATGAAGAAGAGATTGCTGAAGGCATAGAATCAATTTTTCAAGTTGAAGGAGCTCCTATACCAGAATAATCGAAATAGCTCCGTCCATTGATGACTAATTCTCAAGGTGCACTTTTTTACAAAATAGAGGTGCCGCAGGATCAAAAACCTGAAAGGCTGGATCTCTTTTTGGTCCATTCTGAGCTGAACCTGACCCGTTCACAGATCCGGCGTCTCATCAAGGCTGGGAACGTGGAAGTAGAGGGCAGGTCTGGTGCAGCCGCCAGCCTCAAGGTTCGTCCGGGCAATTGCATAAAGGTTGTCGTTCCGCCCCCCAAACCTTCTGAGTTGCATGCTGTAGAGCTAGATCTCGATGTGCTTTATGAAGACTCTCATTTGATTGTCATTAATAAGCCTGCCGGTCTTGTCGTTCATCCGGGTGCTGGCAGCGAGAGTGTGACCCTGGTACACGGGCTGCTTTACCATTGCAAAGACCTTTCTGGCATAGGTGGGGAAGAGCGGCCTGGAATTGTCCACAGGCTAGACAGGGATACTTCAGGGGTAATGGTAGTGGCAAAGGACAACCTCACCCATGCTGCACTCTCTGCCCAGTTCAAGGAAGGCAAAACACGCAAACTCTACAAGGCCTTGGTGGATGGCAGGATGGGCACCACCAAAGGCTTTATCGACCTTCCCATTGGTAGGCACCCCTTCAATCGGAAAAAGATGTCCACCATTTCCAGATCTGGAAGGCCTGCACAGACTAGGTGGGAGCTTGAGCAGGAGCTTGCAGGCGCTTCTTTGCTTTCGGTTCGGATATTTACTGGAAGAACGCATCAAATAAGGGTGCACTTGGCCTCAGCCGGTCATCCTGTTTTGGGTGACAACCTTTATGGAGGTAAAAAGAAAATCAAGGGAATTTCAGGTGAAGAGCTAAGTATTGAACGTCAGATGCTGCATGCATTTTCTCTGTCATTGCATCATCCTGTTCTTAAAAAAGAGATGGAGTTTGTTGCTCCCCTGCCCAACGACATGAAAGATTTGATAATGGCCTTGTCTGGTTGAGTTTTGAATTTTTTGCACATGTACGCTTGATGATTAATTTATTGAGCCAAGATCTATTGACAGCAAATATTTACCAACACGGATTCTAGTTGTCCCAAACAAATGAAAATTTAAGGAGCATTTTGCCTTGAATAGAATTTCCCCCGTAACTAGGCTTCAAATGGGCATAGCAAGAAAGGGCCTTGATGCCTTTTTGGTCACGTCTCAATACAACCGTTTCTACTTGAGCGGTTTTTCAGCAAAGGACATGGGAATAGAAGAGTCAGCTGGGGCCCTGTTGGTGCTTTGCAAGGAGCGCTATCTGTTGACTGACGGAAGATTTGCTGTCCAAGCTAGAGAGGAATGCCAAGACTGGCCTGTGGTTGTTTACAAAAAGGGGCTCGCAGAGGGCATAAAATCGGTTGCGTCAGATTTTTCATTAAAGTCGTTGGGCTATGAGCCAAATTTTATTACATGTGAAGTATTGGAGGGCATCAAAAAGGCCCTTCCCAAGCTAGAACCCGTTCCTATCAAGGGAACGGTGGAAAAGATGAGGGAAAAAAAGAGGCCGTGGGAGGTTGAGAGGATTAAAAAGGCTGTTTCGGCAGCCGAAAATGTCATCGACGAGGTATGGCGTTCTATCCGGCCTGGTCAGAGTGAAAAAGAAATAGCTTTCATGATACTAAAGGGTTTATATGAAGAAGCTGAGGGACCTTCTTTCCCTCCGATAGTTGCATCAGGGCCAAACAGTGCCCTGCCACATGCAGAGCCGACTAGCAGAAAGATAAAAGAAGGTGAGCCTCTGATTATTGATATGGGAGCCATTTACAAGGGCTATTGTTCAGACATGACCCGCACATTGTTTGTGGGTAAAAGGCCTGAAGGGATTTTTACAAAGATCTATCAAATAGTTGCACAGGCCAAACAAAAAGCCCAGGCAGCGATTAAAGCTGGTGTAGTTGCAAAGGAAGTGGATTTGATAGCAAGACAGGAAATCAAAGATTGGGGATATGGCAAGGAATTTGTCCATAGCCTTGGCCACGGGGTTGGTTTAGCAGTCCACGAACCGCCTACACTTTCCTCTCGAAACCGCAAAAAACTCCGGGCAGGAAATGTAATAACTGTTGAACCCGGAATATACATCGCCGGCAAAGGCGGAGTCCGGCTGGAAGACATGGTCCTGGTAACAGAAAACGGATCAATATGTCTAAACTCCAACAAATGGTATTACCCAGACATCGCCAATTGAGGTTGCCAGGGTGAGTGACTCACGTCAGGGAAGCGTCCATCAGCAAGATTTGAGCCTGGTTGAACACTTGGCAGAACTGCGCCAAAGGCTTATCGTGTCAGTGGCAGGCATAGCTGCCGGAGCAGTGATTGCGTATGCTTTCATTGATCCCCTGTTCACACTTTTTTCTCAACCCCTCATGGATGTTTTGCCCCCAGACACCACATTGATTTTCACTTCCTATCCAGAGGCCTTTTTCACATACCTCAAGCTGGCCATTACTGTGGGGATTTTTTTGGCCAGCCCCTTGGTGCTTTACGAAATTTGGGCCTTTGTTGCCCCAGGCCTTTATCCGCATGAAAAGAGGCTTGCGCTTCCCTTTGTTTTCGCCTCTACATTTTGTTTCGTGGGTGGTGGAGTATTCGGATACTTTGTCGTGTTTCCGGCCGCATTCAATTTTTTGGCCCATTTTACAGGCGACACCTTTGTGCTTCTGCCCAGCGTCAGTGAATACTTCACACTGACAGTCAGGCTACTTTTGGGGTTTGGGCTTGCCTTTGAACTGCCAGTCTTGATGGTCTTCCTCGGCCTTCTGGGAATCATCGATGCTTCCATGCTGAGAAAGAACAGGAAATATGCCATTCTTATTATCTTTGTAATAGCAGCGATCTTCACCCCTACGCCTGACGTCTTGAATCAGGTCTTGTTGGCCGGGCCCTTGTTGCTATTGTATGAAGTTAGTATCTTTTTCGTGTGGTTTGTGAGAAGAAGAAAAGAGTGATAGTGGCGTGAAAATTAGACCTTGTATAGATCTGCACGGCGGCAAGGTAAAACAGATTGTTGGCTCAACCCTCAGCGACCAGCGACCAGAGTCTTTGCAGGAGAACTTTGTGGCCGAGCAGCCACCATCCTATTTTGCGGCACTTTTCAAAAAAGACAACATGACCGGCGGGCACATAATCATGCTGGGCCCTGGCAACGAAGAAGCTGCAAAAGAAGCTTTGTCAGCTTGGCCGGGTGGTTTTCAGATCGGCGGGGGCATAAATGCAGACAATGCCCCGGAGTGGCTGAAAGCAGGTGCTGCTGCTGTGATCGTGACCACGTATGTGT
>Ga0256914_1004170_pt1 | contig 11000 bp, 11 predicted proteins | sample HulkmetaG_FD_191571 | JGI IMG/M metagenome (GOLD analysis project Ga0256914, IMG submission 191571) | Hydrothermal chimney microbial communities from Main Endeavour vent field at the Juan de Fuca Ridge, Pacific Ocean - Hulk | ecosystem: Environmental > Aquatic > Marine > Hydrothermal vents ...
GGATCTATTTTCCTTACCCGTGCTACCAGAGAGGTCTTTAGAGTAAGTCTCTCTTTACCCCTGCCATTCATATTTCCACCACTCTGGACAGTCGGGAGAAAAGCAAAGATATTACCCGTCTCCCCGCCACTAAATCGCAGGGACAGGTTTCTTGAATCTTGAGTGGCAGATTGGAAACTCAACGACGTATTAGAATCTATGCTTACAATAACAGTATCTCCCACCTTAATTGTACTTCCCGGTGAGAGATACCCGTTAAAACCAGGAGTCCAGAGGGATTCTCCTCCCACAACTCCTACAAGGCATAGAAAGAAGGAAACTAATATTAAAAATGGATATTTCTTAAACATAAAGTGCTCCTACATTTATTATCTGTAGGATTCCTTCTATAATTACTTCTTTTTATGCCTATTCTTTCTTAATTTTTTCTTTCTCTTATGAGTTGCTATTTTATGTCTCTTTCTTTTTCTTCCACAAGGCACTTTCCTTACTCCTTCCCTTTATCTTTATCGTTTTCCTTTGTTTTTTCATTCTCTTTTTTCTCTTTAGTCTCTACTTTTTTATCCTTAGAGGATTCTTTGTCCTTTTTCTCCTTCTCCTGTCTCTTTTTCTCCTCTTCCAATTCCTCAACATAATTCAACCGCAAATTTGCAAGGGTCGTTCTTAACAACTCAGACTCATCTTTCGTTAAATTACCCCTCGTCTTCTCCTCCAACATTCCAAGAACATCAATCGTAAACTTAGCCTGAGCCAAATCTCTCTCAATTTTCCCTGTAGCAGGATTTATAATTTTCCCCATCTGCATCATAGCACTCTGACCCATTATAGCTACATACATTGAAAAACTTACCTCTCCTGCAGAACCCATCAAACCCCTCCTATCACCTTATTTTCTAAGGGACAAGTACATAGATTATGCTTATACTTCCATCACAAGTCAAGAGGATAGTTCATCCTCTCTAATGAATTTTTCTATCTCCCGCTTTATAGCCTCCTCCTCTATAGGATTAAACCATTTCACACCATTCAACTTTTTCATAAAGGTTATCTGGCGTTTTGCGTACCGTCTTGAATTTCTCTTAATAACCTCCTTTACCCCCTCAAGGGTGAGACACCCTTTACAAAGCTCCCTAAACTCCCTATAGCCTATCCCCTTAAAACCAGGATCCTCAAAAGAATAACCCATAGCCAGTAATCTTTTAACCTCATCCACCAAACCTTTCTCAAACATCATATCAACCCGTTTATTTATCCTCCTATAAAGTTCCTCCCTATCCCGTAATAAGCCGATTAACAAAAACTTAAATTTCTCTCTTGTCTTTCCCGGGAGCAAAAACTCCGAAAGAGGTTTTCCACTGGTATAAAAAACCTCCAACGCTCTGACAATTCTATACCTATCATTGACACCAATTCTTTCAGCCGCAACCGGATCTACCTCTTTGAGCTCCTCGTAGAGCGCTCTCACTCCCCTTTCTTTCAAGCTCAAGTTTAACTTTTCTCTCACCCTTTCATTGCCAGGGGGGGTCTGAGGCAAACCAAGAACAAAATTTTTCAAATAAAACGCCGTTCCACCTGAAACGAGAGGTATCTTTCCCCTCTCCCAGATATCCATAACTATTTTATCAGCACTCTTAACAAACTCACCAACATTGTACTGCACATCTGGCTTCACAATGTCTATAAGATGATGTCTAATCCTAGCCAATAATCTCCCGTCAGGTTTGGCGGTTCCAATATCAAGATATTTATAAACCTGGAGAGAATCGGCATTAATTATTTCAAAACGAGAATCTAGAATTCTCTCTATTAACTCTGTTTTACCGACCGCTGTAGGACCAAAAATAACTATTACGTGAGGTTTGATACTACGCCTCGATTTGATATTTCACCTTCTTGGTCAAAATCTGTTTAAGCGCCGTAGAAACTACCTTACCTTTATTTTTTTCCAATTCTTCATCACCTGCAAGATTAATCTGAATAGCTCTCTTAATAGCAGCCGACGTCAATTCGTATATATTCCCCTCATAATTTATCAATTCTTCAAGCGGTATAATCATAAATATTTCCCCTTATTTTATTGTATTATAAGATAATAAAATTTTTATTTATTGTAAAGATAACGCAGAAATTATCCTATTAGCAACATAGTACTGATCACCCTTCTCCGTATCGATAACAAGATCTACAAACCCAAACTCATTAACATCGATATTGTACAATTTTAAATAGCGTAATCTATCCCTCTCATCCCTCTCCTTAGTTGCCCTGTATGCCTCCTCGAAACTCAAGCCCTCCCTACTCGCTATCCTGCGAGCCCGCACTTCAAGTGAGGCAGTTAGATACACTTTTAAATTTGCACCCTCCAACAGCCAAACTGCAAGACGCGATCCCAACACACAACTTCCATCCATTGCCAACTCCACCAGTTTTCTGTCCAGTTCCAAGTCGTAACGCGGGTCTTCTTCTGCAAGTCGACAGAGCTTTTCAAATGGAATACCCATCTCCCTTGCCATATCATGAAATGTATAATTAATAAGACGTATACCCAATCGCTCTGCCACTATTTTTGACACACTGGAATTGCCACATCCACTTTTACCGGATATGGCAATTCTTACTACCATTTCACTCTCTCTTAGCTTTCCCTCTTTGCCCATAAAAACTCCCCACTTATCTACTCGACATTTCTTATTTGCTCTCTAATCTTTTCCAAGGAGTCCTTTATAGCTATCACAAGTTCATCCACCTCAACAATGGCATTCTTAGAGCCAATTGTATTTATCTCTCGATTCAACTCCTGGCATATAAAATCCAGCTTTTTACCAACCAGATTTTCGGTTGAAACTATCCTCCTAAAATGAGCGATATGTGATTTCATCCTTACTATCTCCTCATTGATATCAAATTTAGCAAGGAGTAATGCAACCTCTGTCAGCATCCTACTCTCATCTATCTCCACCCTTCCTGCAACTAAATCCTCAAATTTATCCCTTAAACCTATCTTGATTCTCTCCTCCAACTGGGGAATATAGGCCTCTATTTTCTCCACACTCGATTCTATTGCCCCCAAATTCCTAAGGATATCATCCTCCGTTATCTTACCCTCTTCTATTCTCGAATCATCAAAATCCTTCAAAGCCCTCTGGATAACTGGTTTTAATACCACCCACAGTGTATCAATATCCCTGTTGCTCTCCGTTTTTATAATACCATCCATACGAAGGAGATGAGAAAGCCTTACCTTCTCTTGTAATCCCCCGATAAATATAATTTTTTCAAGCACATCAAGGTAAGAGGCTATATTTTGTTCATCAAGGTAAATATTAACACCCTCGGTAATATTGAGCACATTTATTCTCACATCGACCTTTCCCCTGGCTACCCTCTCGGCAATCATTTTTTTTATTTCAGGCTCCAGGGGAGAGATATAATACGGGCCTCCTATACTTATATCCAGATATCGATTGTTGTACGACTTAATCTCCACAGAGATATGAAATCTATCATCCTTAAACTCAGCAATACCAAAACCTGTCATACTCTTCATAGATTCACTCCAAACCACTAAAATACTGGTACAATTGTTTTCCCAGTTTCCAATTATCCCCCGCCCCCATTGTAATAAACAGATCCCCCTCCCTAAGCTCAGTCTTTAGATACTCTAAAGCGTCCAAAGGTTCCTCAAAATACTTAACATTGGGGTGATGCTTAGAAACCTCCCTAAACAGGTCAAAACCATCTATATCTCCCGCCTTCTCCCTGGCAGAAGCATATATTTTGTGAAGTACAACAACATCGGCTCTCCCAAAGGCCCGCCCAAAACAATCAAGGAGAGCCTTTGTCCTTGTATAGGTATGGGACATAAAATCCACAACCAGTCTCCTTTCTGGATAGAAAAGTGACAAACCCTCTATCGTCTTAACGATCTCAGTAGGATGATGTCCATAATCATCCATAAAAAGAATTCCACCGGCCTCTCCCAAAATCTCACTCCTTCTCCTGCTACCCTTAAAACTCGCTAATGCCTCTCTAAGTTTATCTACCAGCTCTCTTCTCTCCTCAATTTTCAGAGATTCATAGCTACTTCCCATTTCTTTTAAGAGAGATAGGGAGAGAGCAATTGCCTCAGCAGAATTTATAACGTTATGTATTCCAGGTACTTCAAGTTTGAACGGTTCCTCCATAATCTCCTTTAATCCTTCAATATCAAAGGTTATCCTACCAGGAAGAGCCTTTACGTTGCTAATTTGGAACATTCCATCGGCTTTCGTCCCTACAGGTGTAAAAATTAAATCATCACGCCGCTTCTTCAGTAGCCCAACAACGGTTCTCACACCCGTATCATCGGCGTTATAGATTAGCTCCCCCTTAAAGGGCAGATTTCTTCCGTAAGTTACAAACGCCTCATATATATCCTCTATATCCCTATAATAGTCAAGATGATCCGCCTCTACAGTGGTTAAAACTATTCTTTCGGGGTAATACTTAAGAAAATGCCTTCTGTACTCACATGTTTCCGCTATGAGAAACCTATCACCCATAACGATAGAAGAACTGTAATCAAAAGTAGGAACCTCAGACCCTGTTATAACAATGGCAGGCAGCCCTAAAAATCTGGCAATAGTTCCCGCGATAGCCGTCGTAGTTGTCTTTCCATGGGTACCGGCAACCCCAGAAGCACTATAATATCTCGAAAGCAAGCCAAGCATCTCCGGATACGAATAAATCTTCATACCAAGGGCTTTGGCTCTCCTTAACTGAGGATTGGTCTCCATAGAATACGCGGCGGAGTACACAACTATCTCCGTATCCAAAGGCAATCCCTCCTCCGGAAAGCCCGTTGAGAATTTAATACCCCTTCGATTTAATATTTCATCGGTATAAAAGGTTTCCTCCACATCCGAACCGGTAACCCTAGCCCCCAAAGAGAGAAACACCTCAGCAAGGGCCGTCATACCCGTTCCCTTTATACCGACAAAAAAAATTTTCTTCCCACGCCAATATTCCTTTTTTCTCTCCATCCTCTACCCTTTCTCCCCGAAAACGTTGTATTGTATCATAGGTAAAGAAAAGTCTATTTTCAAGGACAAAGGAGTTTAATTTTTTGAACCTAGGCGCGCACATGCCAATTGCGGGAGGAATTCATCTGGCTCTTTCTAGAGGGAAAAAAGCAAACTGTAGTGTTGTTCAAATATTCACCAAAAACCAAATGCGGTGGGAATCACCCCCTCTTCAGGACAGAGAGGTAGAAATTTTCTTAAGGGAAAAGAGAAACTTCTTTCGAGTTTTTGCGCATTCATCCTACCTCCTAAATCTAGCCTCTCCCGATAGTACACTCTTCAAAAAATCGGTGAGTTCCCTAGCAGAGGAGATGAAGCGGTGTGAGAAACTGGGTATCACGATGTTAGTCCTACATCCAGGAAGCCATCGGGGAAGGGGAGAAAAATTCGGAATAGAAAGAATATCTACCGGGCTTAAAGAAACCTACTCCATAGTGGGGGATACGAATGTCTCAATACTTTTAGAAACCATGGCAGGACAGGGCGATACCCTGGGCTACAAATTTGAGCACCTCAGAGACATAATAGCAAAAACAGGAGAACTAGAAAATCTCATTGGTGTATGCCTCGATACGTGCCACATATTCTCAGCAGGATACAATTTCACAGATGAAAAAAGTTACGCCAGGTTAAAAGAAGAAATCTCAAAGACAGTGGGATTAAACAGGATAAAAGTAATTCACCTAAATGACTCAAAAACGGAGTTAGGTTCCAGAAGAGACAGACACGAACACATAGGACAGGGCAAAATAGGGGTTAAAGGCTTCTATTTTATCATAACGGATCCTGATCTTAGAAACATCCCAATGAACCTGGAAACCCCCAAAGGAAAAGAATTCGAAGAGGACAGAGAGAACCTTGCTGTGCTAAGGAAACTTCGTTCATCTACACTATAATAGTACTATTATAGTGCATTCAAAGACAAAAAGCCGGAAACCCTATACCAGGTTTCCGGCTTTCATCTCCTAGGGGAGTCGAACCCCTGCTGCCGGGATGAAAACCCGGTGTCCTAACCACTAGACGAAGGAGACATACGGATGAGCCGCACAGGATTCGAACCTGTGACCCACAGCTTAAAAGGCTGTTGCTCTACCACCTGAGCTAGCGGCCCAAAAGCGTAGCACAATAACACTCAGGCCTTTTATTACACACTATTAGTCCCGTGTTATTAGCGATGGTAATTTAACAATTCAAAATAAGAATGTCAATATTTTTAAAACAAAATATTTATACGTAGCTGTTATAAATCATATACTAAAATCAATCCCAATCATCAGGTTATACACAGGGCGCAAACCTGGTTCTGTAGAAAGCTCTCTACCATACATCGCCATATTCAATCTGAAAAAAGTAAGATCCAAACCAAGACCCGCAGAAAAAAGCCCGTCGTAAAAACCGGCTCTCAATGAGAGTATCTCAAGTAGTATTACCTCTGCTCCTATTCCAACGTGCAAAATTGGATTCTTCGCAGTGGCAGGATGAGTAACAAAGTCTAAAATATCACCATAATCCAGAAAAATTTTGAGCTTACTAATGTACAACTCTACCGGACCCAGATAGGGTGAAAACATCACACCAGCGGAAAGATCTATAGGCACAATACCATTTGCTATTGTCGGGGTCTGAGAATTTAAAAACGCCTGAAAAGTACTGTATCTATTATCCAGGGTCGGAGCATATAAGTTTTTCCCTACAATTCCGAAGGAGAACCTCTCTCCATAGCTGTAGAGTAATCCAGAATCGATACCGACTCCTATCCCAAGTGTAAAGGGTTGATTGTATATAATATTGATACTTGGATTATTTAGCAGAGAAAAGAGTTCCAGAATAGAACTGCTTATTTCTATCTCGCCCCTTACAAAAGCCTTTAAAAGTATCCCAAAATCAAGAGTACTATTCCATGTCTTAGGAAGAGGTACCCTAAAAGTATAACCTCCGGAGAAGAGAAAATCCTGCTCCACCTCAGAGGTTATAGTAGGGACCGTACCTGTGGAGCTAAAATTTATATAACTATTGCTAAAAAATCCGAACCCCAATCCTCGCCCCACATATCCGAATGTTATAGGGCCTATAACATTCATTGAGGCATAGAGACTCTTAAGCATATTCATTACGTTCTCTGATAATAGTATAGATTGCGGATTGCTATTAGCCATACTCTCAATGATAACACTCGCAATATCAAATATTGGACCTGAAAGTCCAAGATTCAAAGCAGACAACGACAAAACAGGAGAGGTTTTTCTAAAAGCTGCGGGATTTGCTATAAGAGAATCGAGACCATCGGCAAAAGCCACATGAGTTCCCCCCATTGCATTCATTCGTATTGATTGAATAACCACTGGAGAATCAATTGTTACACTCTGAGAAAAAACAACATTAAATTCACAGAAGAAAACCACAAAAACGACGAGCCAACAAATAAAAATTTTTCTCAAAACCATTCTCCCACTTTATTTATATTTATATTACAACCTATGAGGCATAGCTACCGATAAAATTAGAAAATTGTTGAAGCACCTCCTTTGCAGGATCGTCATCCGAAAGACCTGCCAAACCTTTATCCAGAAAATCTGTTGCCTCCTTTACCTTAGCCTGCACCGAAGAATTACCACTCCACTCATTCGGATCGGAAATCGAGGAGTAATCCGGAGAAATATCATTAGCCGCATCCAACAGAATACCCATAGCTCCCATAATATAATCGGTAGAACTCAACTCGGCTCCGTTATCCTCCGCGTTAATATAGTAGGTACTGGCCTCGATCATTAAAGACGGATCCACTCCACCTCCTGCAAGAAAATCGGCTATCTGTTTTCCCCCATCACTTCCGCTCAAGTCTATCTTCCCCTGTACAATTTCATTTATAACATCCGGAACACCGGAAAGTTCTACAGCCAACTTAGCAGCAAGCATATTTAATTCAACATCCTTAGGATTCTTTGCAGCTAAATCCTTTATACTGTTATACGCCTTAGCCATTGCCTCTTTATTACCACTGGAAAGGGCCTCCTCCGCATAGGAAATTTTCTGCGCTGTAGACATATTCGCAGGATCACGCTGGAAAAAAGAGAGCGGGCTATATGTAAAAACCGCCTCACAGGAGGAGAGAAACAGAACAACCAGAACAATCCCAATGAGGAACAATCCTCTCTTTACCTTCTCTTCTGTCATTTTAAAACCCCTGCTATTTCTTTATCGGTTACAAAAAGTCGCTCCAGTAGTTTAAAACCTTACAGCTGCTTCAAACGTTACCCCTGAGTTTGGAATATCACCAACATGCACTCCCAACTCCCTAGTAAAAACAGCAACATTGAAATCAAGAAATAGAAGTTTCAACCCTGCCCCCATCGTAATATACCCCTGGTTAATTCCAGCCCGGAGACTAACCAAAGAGAGAAGCCTTACATCCGCTCCAGCATGGAGAAGTGTCCAAATACTCTTGCCTCCTGTTATCACACCAGCTATATCTCCAACGTCCGCATGCAGGCTAGGATCAATAATAAAACTCAAAATACCTAAATCGGGATGAAAGGCAACACCGGCACTGATATTCATGGGTATTGAATAGCTGTACTCTCTTAAGTCAACCTCTGTTCCCTCGGGGAATCCTCCCCCCGTTTGAAAGGAATCCGAGACCTCTTTAACAGTATTGTAGGTATAATAAAAGCGCGTACCACCAAGATCTCTTATAGAAAGACCAAATTTAAATGGACCCAATGAAGCAATCGTTCCCATATCCAGTGCAAGTCCAAAACCATGGTAGGCTTTCACATCGTTTAGGGTACTAACTATATCTTGCCCCTGGGCAAAAGAAACAAGCAACCCTATAGCATCGTTATTATCAAGGGGAACATGCACCCGTACCATAGGTCGTATGTCCCCACCTATCTTTAAATTAACTCCAAGTAGATTTAACGAAACAGCATATCCTCCCACAAAACCAATAGTTCCGGTCAGATCACCCTCGACACCCAACAACGTAGGTCCATATAGGTAAGAATCCAATACAAGAGCAACTCCAAGCCCCAACCCCTTGGTTACAAAACCCATACCGCCGGCAAAACCGACACCTATTCCTCCCGTAGTGACCTGCTCGTTAATGGTAGAGAGAAAATCAGCAGACTTTGTATTAAACTCATTTATAAGTCTGTAAACCCTTAGCGGATTAGAATACATCCAGGCATCCGTAGAAATAAGGGTCACAGACCCCTTCTTACTGGCAAAGCCCGCAGGGTTGTAAAAGAGAGAACTATAACCCTGACTATCGGCAACCGAAATCCCCCCCTGTCCCATAACCTGAGGGATAAGGGGCAAAAACGGTGGTTCCGCTATATTCTTCGTCTCCGCCCCAGCAACATAAATACCCGCAAAGGCTATAAAAGAGAGAATTAGCACAATGGTAGCAAATGTCTTTCTCATTACTCGTCTCCTGTTACTACACGTTACTACACTAAAACAACTCGTTATAATCTAACCCGGCAGCATTCAGAATTGCAGAAAAATTCTGATCCTCCGTCGGGTTGGCCAAAGATACGTTAGTCGTCTCATTTACATTTTGTAATTTATCATATAGATCCGTCGCAGCAGTACTGGAGGTAGGATCAATCCCATTATTAACAGCGTATTGATATACGTAGTAACTTACAATAGCTGTCTGGGCTACCTCCCCCATATTAACCCCCTCAGGAGGGGTTGTATCACCTACCAGGGTGGAACCAAAGGCACTATAGCCCTCGTAAGCGTTTAAAAGCCCGCCAAGCACATTAACAACATCACTCTCACTCATATCATCAGGCACTATAGCATCCCACACATTATTAAAATCACTTACATCCCCACTCGAAATTACATTGACAAGATTGTTTACAACCTCATCGGCACCACTTGTTTTAACCTCTATACTGGCATAGAGGAGAGATGCCTTCTGTTTAACTGTGGTTTCAGAACTATCCATAACTTCCTTTAGATAATTCTCCACATCCTCTTTCTGGTTCTCATCATTTGCCAATTCCTCATAAAACTTATCCGAACTTGCCTCTTTACTAAGCTTATCCACCGCCTCTGCCGCTCCCATCTCTTTTAATTCGCTAAGAGTAGGAATAGATGGCTTATCCATGGCAGAGAAAAGGTTATACTCAAAGATGTCACTACAACCAATAAGGGAAAACCCAACAAATACAGATACAGCTAAAACAACCCACTTTCGCATTTATAGCTACCCCCTAACAAAAACTCTATTTTTTAATATATATCAAACTATCTAAAAAACAAGTCTTATTTAAACTATCACTTTCCTCCCCTAGCCACCCCTAATCGAGTCCAAAAGCTAGATTACAATACCCTCACAGGGGTTGCCAGCCCGTACAATCCTAACCCTTACCATATCCCCCGTTCTATAATTTACTCCGGCCTTTACTTTCAAAACAGGGTTATAACCCTCTGCCTTTCCGGAGATTGCTTTACCATTGACTATGGGAGCAACAACCTTCAGATAGTTCTCGGAAACACCCATAATCCGAGTTTTTTCTGCCTTTTCAATTACAATTTCCACCGTCTTACCCACCCAACCGCTCGCATACTCTATCTCCAGAGACTCCGAGAGTTCAATTATCCTATGAACCCGCTCATCCCTCACCCGTTCCGGTACATGCTCTCTATAATTGTACGCATCCGTTCCGGGTCTCGGTGAATAGGGAAAAACATGAATCTTTGCCGGCCTATGTTCCTCTATCTGCCTATAGGTTCGCCAAAAATCCTCCTCTCTCTCACCCGGAAAACCTACTATAATATCCAGTGCAATGAACGGATTGTCTTTCGCTTCTCTAAGTATTTTAAATATATTTGGGAAGACTGAACTGTTATACCTCCTTCTCATCAATCTTAACACACTATCAGAAAACGACTGGGCAGGAATATGAAAGTGAGGGCATACCCTCT
>Ga0256914_1004171_pt1 | contig 10998 bp, 15 predicted proteins | sample HulkmetaG_FD_191571 | JGI IMG/M metagenome (GOLD analysis project Ga0256914, IMG submission 191571) | Hydrothermal chimney microbial communities from Main Endeavour vent field at the Juan de Fuca Ridge, Pacific Ocean - Hulk | ecosystem: Environmental > Aquatic > Marine > Hydrothermal vents ...
AGCACTAACCAGCACCTCTAAAAACACAAACGCATTGAAACACAAAAACCTACCCCAAACCCCGAAGCACGCCCCCAGAACAACGTAAAAGCGTGAGTATACTGAATAATATTAACCTCTGTAGACCTGCTAGGGCTCAAACAAGTGCCATGGCTTAGGGTTATTCCTTGAAGGGTGTGGCGGGCCCGCCAGGGCTCGAACCCGAACCTCCGGCTCCGGGGCTTAGGAAATATAAGCGTGCTTCTAGTAGGAAACCATAGATTGAAAGCACTCTTCACAGACGGTTATCGTGAAAGATATCAGTATTGATTAACCTAAATTGATTAACTCAGGAAACACTTAATGTGGGAGAGATTAATTATTATCTGCTGTCTGGAAGCCTTATGATGTCATTGGGGTGCGGGCGTGAGCTATAGGGTAGTTATATTGGCTTCACTTTCCTATGTTTCCCCTACATCACTTAATAACTTGTCTATGAGGTCACCGCTAATGTAGAATCCACTCTCTCTGAGCTTTTCTATGAATGGTTTAACTTCTCTTATTATGTCCCTTAGCTTCATAGTTTTTAGGATGCCTAATGTGCCTATGATTTCTAAGCCCAGCCTTCTAGCTAGTTTTCTGCCTTTGAGGTCGTCTATTATTAGTAGGCTGCCTTTCTCCAGGGCTAGTGTTATTGCCTCAGCCTCACCCTCATCAACAATAGTCTTTAACACAGCGACGAACCTTCTATCATGAATCTCCTCGACCATTAGAAAGCTTAAGCCCTGGAAGTAATCCTCCTCTTTTACATTGAGCTCCCGCATAACGCTGGGCGGAACCATTATTCTCCGAAACAATAGGCTGAGCCTCTCTATCAGCCCCGCATGCTTAAGGGCGATGAGAGGAGACGTGTCAGAAACAGCGGCACTAGTCCTTGGCTCCCCCGGCAAGTCTCTCAGCAATCCTTAGCTCCTCCTCTAACTCCTCCTCACCCCAATTAATTATGCCAACTTTCCTCCTCGAGAGCTCCCTCATAAAATCCTCAACACAAAGTCCAGCAAGCTCAGCGGCCTGTTTAAGGGTAAGCCTACCCTCCCTGTAGAGCTCGACAGCCAAGAGAAGCCGTACCTCGTGCTCATCAACGTCGATGTGTGCAGGTATACTTACCTTCAAAACCCTAACACTACTCACCACTAACAACCCCAAACGGCATATACACAACAATTCTATTAAAGACATCACTCTACTCACAGCGAGACGAGAGCAAGCCCTACTCTTTACTACATGCCGACATCCCACAGGCAACTAGGTACAAGCAGTAAGAAACAAAATCAAGCACACTAGTGCCACTACCCAGCAACACGCTAATAGCATCTTACACAAACGTTGTAGCATAAACACCATTCTAACATTTGAGATAACTTCAAACCGAATTCCACAGCTCCCCGAATTACTCCTCAAAATATATGGCGGGCCCGCCGGGATTTGAACCCGGGACCTCCGGCTCCGAAGGCCCGAAAAATATAAACCATGTTTCCAGTAGGAAACCATTATCTGGAAACAAGTTTCACACGTGGTAATCGCGATTGATATCATAGAAGGATAATCTAGAAACACCTTGTCGTGCAAAGAATTAATTGGGGTCAATAACCATAGGTATGCATGGGGAACCGGGTTGTCTTCTAATGTTAGGATTATACGGGCTCGGTATGAGGGTGGTGTGCTTCGGCTACTTGAGCCTCTAGAATTAGAGGAGGGAGAGGAGGTTTTGATTATGGTAAAAAAGCTTAGTGCCAGGAAGAGGATAGTTGAGGAGTTCTACGGTAAACGCGGCCCAGCCCCGAAGGAGTTGCTTGACGAGTTCATGATAGAGGCTGAGGCTCAGTGATTCTACTTGACACCAACGCCCTCATATACTACTTACATCGCATTGAGCCATATGCGTCGAAAACTAAACATGTTCTTTTAAATAGAGAGGATCTAGTAATAACTTTAAGGATAATTGATGAAGTAGTATTCACATTAGTAAGACTTGAGGCATGGAAAAGACTCGGAATAAGAAGGCTGAACGAGCTACGGGATTACATTAGGAAACACAGCATAGAAAAGTTTGATGATATTATAACCGATGTCGAGGAATTAATAAATAAGCTCGGAATAACAGTTCTGGAAGATAGGGGTGACCTTAGGGAACTCCTAGAGACCATGAGAAAATACAATCTGCTCCCAGGAGATGCCCTAATTGCGGTAACAGCCAAATACTACAATATAGACACAATCCTAACTTTTGATGAGGACTTCAAGAGGGTTCCATGGCTTAAGGTTATCCCTTGAAGAGTATGCGGGCCCGCCGGAAGGCTCGAACCCGGGGCCTCCAGCTCCGAAGGCCAGAGACTTATAAACCTCTGTCCCATAATAACGAGTATCATCTGGGACAATGCTGGCGAGATCTTATACCTATCATCTAGACGCTTGGGGCAATAGGCTTGAAGTAATGTCTTTTCATCGCTAGATTTCTTGGTAGTGTTACAGCTACATGAACAGGAGCCTCTCATGGTTCATAGCCGCCATAGCTATGGTTGGAATCCATGTAGGGCATAAGTCAAGCCTGGCATCCACACTTGCTATAAGACTTCGATTTGAGGGAGTAAAGCAAGCCGTACCCATACCTTCATAGGACTTCTTTGCATACAACTATTCTTTTACCATAGGATTTTCAGAAACTCATGTAGAGGTATAAAAACTTATGAAAGGGTATAATATCGCCTGACAGTCCACGTGTTATTGATAAGGTGTGACTCTGACCGGGAGGGGTGAATAGTTATTATGATACTGTCCCCTTATGGCATCCGTTGAGAGGGGTATTTCCTCGGTCTCAAGGGCTCTAATCTTTGGAACCGTCTTGTCCCTGCCTCGCATGGTGTGCTTCGCCTGCTTGATTACCGTAGGCTGGTGCCACGCTACCGTGTTGTGAGGGAGGTTGCCGAGAAGGTGCTAGGAGAGCAGTAGTATTGTTGCAAGGATAATGGGTTCGCGGGGTACAGATAGCGGGAGAAGGTATTGAGAAATACTGCTTCGTTTTGACGATCACTAAGAGGGTTGAGGGGGAAGCACGAAAAGATGCTACTTCAGTTAAAGTCTAGCCTTAGGTTTTAACGCTAAGGTTATGAGGGTCGTTGGCCTCCAGATATGGTGGAGAACTGGTGGTGGCAGGGTTTGGCTAGTTTACTGCGCAAGGCGTCTAGGATACTCGGTGTTGAGGCGGACGTGCTTGAGAGGAAAGCCTTGCATCGATACGTTCTATCTGAGCTTAGGCGTGTTAGACTTGAAGCTAAGCTCATTATGTCTCGGTATGGTGTATCAAGTATAGAGGAGCTTGACGAGAAGATTAGACGAGGCGAATTAGAGGAAACAGAGGTCTTTGAGGATCTTACACGGCTTGACTACCTGCTTGATCGGGAGGAGAAGTTGAAGAAGCTTTTAGAGGATTTGAGAGGCTCTGAGAGCAGATGAACGGCAGTAGTGTAGACGAGGTACTTGATAGGCTTAGAAAACTCGCCATCAGCTTATACCCTGAAATAGTTGTCGATGTGGAGATTGTGTATGGTAAGCTGAGAATATACCTTGTCGATGAAAGCTTTATCGACGTATGGGTTTCACGAAGAATACCCAGCAGGTACGCTATACACTGGGAGAGGCGGCATATCGATGGCACCATATATCGTTGGGATAATACACCGCACGAAACACATAGACATATACCAACAGTTCCTCACCATTTCCATGAAGGAAGCGATCACGTAGTAAAACCTTTTCACTATCCTGGAAGTATAGAAGAAGCGCTAAGAAGAGTACTAAGCTACGTAAAGGAAAAGATGAGGAGGTAATGACTAAACCAAAGTCGTGTAGATGTCCGATGCCCGTGGAACCCTCTGTGCAACCATAGCGGATAGGCCGATAATAACGACTAAAACTCCTTAGGATTGCCAAATACAAATACATCATATACATCGTATTCTAGACTAAGTACAGCAACATTCAAAAAATATTGGCAAAAACCTTTAATTATCAGTAACTTAGTGGGTTAGCCTATAAAAGCTTGACTAAAGCCATTGGCTAACAAGGATTCTCGTGATGAGCTCCGACACTACACCAAAACATCATATATGAATAACGAAGAAGATCCTATGGTTAACTTGAGACCTTTTAAAGTTGCTACAACGGTATATTAAGGAAGGATCTGATGAAGCCATCATATATGATATTGCATGTCTCGCTACAGAGCAGATCACCGGGTTACTTGAGTGGGCAACTCTGAGAGAATAGGTACATGTGTGGCGGGCCCGCCGGGATTTGAACCCGGGACCTCCGGCTCCGAAGGCCGGCGCCCTGTCCTGGCTGGGCTACGGGCCCTAATTCTAAGGGGTGTCTTGGGGAATTAAGTTTGTGTGTGTTGTTAGGGGCCTCGTTTTAGGGAAGGTTTATCTGTTTGCTAGTTCCTCATTATTTGGGGACCGGGGTTTTGGTGCACGGGCGTGCCTTGGATAAGCTTCATAGGTTGGCCCGCATCCACCTTGAGCGTGCTTACGGCACCGGGTTGAGGAGGCATTCGGTGCATTCGGCTGAGTTCTTTGACGATAGGTTCGTTATTAGGGTTAAGGCCTACTTGAGCCGGGACGAGGCTGAGCATTTGGTTGAGATCTGGTTGAGTAGGCATGGTGACCTGATCACGATCGTTGAGAGGGATTGAGGGGACCCAGCAGTAGTTAGCTGTGGTTCGTGTCGTACCTTAGCGGTGTTCCTGGTTGTGTGGGTCCGTTCTTCGACTTAAAAAGGAGGTTTTGATGTGCGGTGTTTTTCGACCGGTTCGGGCGTGCCGTAACTCACCCGCGTTTACTTGGGGATGAGTTCCGTGACTTGAAGCGTGAGTACGGAGCCGTCTCCCCAGTTAACTATTAGGTGTGTTACGACCCACGCGTTAGGCACTATCTCCGTTATCGTTGCCTCGATGTTGTCTGCGGTGGTGCTCGCGTCGCCCACGTTCTTAAATGCTATCTCGTACGCGTTGTAGGTGTGCCCGCTTATCTCGTTCGTGGTTGGGGCTGCCTTCGTCACCTGCCAGCCGTGCTTCGCCGCCATGATGGTGTCGCCAGCTATCTTGAACTCTATGTTGCCGACGACGTACGTTAGGGGGAGTAAGAGGCTGTTTGCTTGACTCAGTAGTTGCTGGCCGTACATGTTCGCTAGGGCGCCCTCCACGGTCTGGCCGTTCATGTCTATCCTGACAATGGTTGAGTAGTCCTTACTCGCCCAAATCGTTATGTTGGCTTCGTCCTCGCCCTTGAACACGAACGTTACCTTGACGGTGTCCACGCCCCCTACGTTGCCTCCGGGCGACTGTATCACTGAGGCCGTCACGTTGCTCTCGTCGCCCGTCGTCTTGTTCATGCTGTAGATGTTCAGGGTTATCTTGTTGAAGTTCTCGAGTATGTACTTAGCTGTCAGAGCCTGCGCCTTAATGTCCTGCTCCTGCACCGTGGTGGTTGAGGTAGTTGTTGATGATGTTGATGTGGAGGTTGCGGTTGATGACGTAGTCGTTGATGTGGTAGTGGGTGTAGAGGTGGTTGCCGTGGTTGTTGAGGTCGACGTTGTTTGCGTTGTGGTACTTGACGACGTGGTCGAGGATGTGGTTACCGATGATTGCGTGGTCGTTGTCGATGTTGACGTGGTCGCGGTTGATTGGGTCGTGCTGGTTGTCGTTGGCGTCGACGTCGTTTGCTGCGTGGTTGTTGAGGGCATGGTGCTTGATGACGTGGTTGAGGATGTGGTCGTAGTTGCCGGTGCTGGCGCGTGCTGGCTGGTCATGACGTAGAACCCTACGCCGGCCGCCACAGCAATAACTACTAACGCGGCTACTGCTTTTAACATTGTGAGACGCACCCTAGATTATTCGGTGAGTTGAGGGAAAACTGCAACGCATATACTGTTAGGCGCCAACGTATTTACGAAACGCTAATTAAGTATATTAGATGAATTATTCTTCTGTACTACAGATATATTTTTCGTTAGGTCCCGTCACCCTCGACCTTAAGCCACGGCAGATCCCTCAGGTACTCCTCCGGCGGCTTGGAGGGCGCTCCTGTGAGTGGGTCGGTCATGTCCTTGTTCTTGGGGAACGCTATCACCTCCCTTATGGATTCCTCGTTGAGCAACACCGCCACGAGCCTGTCGAGCCCTATGGCTATGCCGCCGTGTGGTGGTGCCCCGTACTCTAGGGCTTCGAGCAGGAAGCCGTACCTCTCCACCATCTCCTCCTTGCTTAGCCCCATCATCGACAGTATCTTCTCCTGAAGCCCTCTGTCGTGGATCCTTATGGAGCCTCCCGCAACTTCGTACCCGTTAAGCACTAGGTCGTACGCCTGCGCCTTAACGGATAGGGGGTCCTTATCAAGTTTGGGTATGTCCTCCGGCATTGGGGAGGTGAATGGGTGGTGCCTCGGGACGACGCGCCCGGTCTCCTCGTCGAGCTCGAAGAGCGGGAAGTCAATGACCCACGCGAAGACGTGCTCGCCGGGCTTGGCAAGACCTAAGGCACGTCCGAGGGCGTTCCTCAGGTCGCCGAGGGCTTCAGACACTTTCAGGTACGGGCCTGCCGCGATGATGGCCGCCTCACCCTCGCTGAGGGAGAGGATCCTAGCGATTTCCTTGCCGCCCTCACCGCCCAGGTTGCTGGCTACGCCCCCTCCCACGCGGGCTACGTAGGCGTACTTCCCTATATTGTTCGCCTCCATGAAGTCCTTAACCATCCTCTTAACGAGCTTAAGTTGCTTGCCTGGCTTCCCGCCCGGTAACTGGATGGTTAAGGCCCTGACCACCTCACCCTCCTCAGCCCCCATGTGCTGGCTCAGCTCCTCCGTCACGGTACGTAGCGTGGCCCCAAACCTCAGGTCGGGCTTGTCCGTCCCGTACTTCTCAACCGCTTCCGCCCAGGAAATCCTTCGGAATGGTGTTTCGAGGTCCTTACCCATGACCTTCTTGAAGAGGTACTGCATGGCTTCCTCAACAACGCCCATGACGTCCTCACGCGTTACGAACGACATCTCGAGGTCGAATTGAGTGAATTCAGGCTGCCTGTCGGCCCTCGGGTCTTCGTCCCTGAAGCACCTGGCGACCTGGTAGTACTTCCCGAAACCCGCTATCATGAGTAACTGCTTGAAGAGCTGCGGGGACTGGGTTAGTGCGTAGAACTTCCCTGGGTGGAGCCTCGAAGGCACTAGGAAGTCCCTAGCCCCTTCCGGCGTGCTCCTCGCTAGGTAGGGGGTCTCGACCTCCACGAAGCCCTTAGAGTCGAAGAATTCTCTCAGCGCCTTAACCACTGCGTGCCTAAACCTTATGTTCCTAGCCATGACCTCCCTACGCAGGTCTAGGAACCTCCACCTAAGCCTAACCTGCTCCGACGTAGTAGCCATTAGTGACTCGTCGTGGATTGGTATGGGTAGGGGCTTACACTCATTAATGATGACCACCTCCTCAGCAGCCACCTCAACCTCACCGGTAGGCATCTCCGGGTTGACCTGGTTCTCCGGCCTAGCCCTAACCACGCCCCTAACAGCGACGACGTACTCAGGCCCGACTTCCTTAGCTACGCTGAATGCCGGCGACTTGACCGGCACGACGACCTGCACTACCCCGGTCTCGTCCCTAACAAGCATGAAGACTAGCCTGCCGAACTTCCTGACCCTAGTCACCCACCCGTTAAGGGTTACTTCGGAACCTACGTGCTCCTTCCTCAGAAGACCGCAGCAGTGCGTCCTCTTCGGATACTTGAACAACGCCACTCCACGAACCCCACACACTAAGGGTGATGTGAATAAATAGCTTTACCTTAAATGTTTAGAGAAGGTTTAGGCCAAGATCGGGCTTCGAGGTTTAGTAAAAACTTCATTGAGGCCTAGAGCCGGGGTCCACACCATTCATGCGAGGACATTCATTCCTCAACAAGTTCCTTAGAGGACGCCACGACAGCCCCCGTAATGCCGAGTGCCACGCCGGATATTACCGCGGGCACCAACGCCTTAGGCCCGCCTAGCACGACTAACGCAACAGCCACCACTGCGGCAGTCACCCATAATCCAGCGCCCAGCTTAAGTGCCCAGGGACTCCTCCTGAACACTAACCTACGGGCTTTAGGGGTTATGGGTGACCCACAGTGGGGGCACTTAAGCGTCTTCAGAGGTGAACCGCAGTTAGGGCATCGTTCCAGGCCGAGAGGTATGCCAGCACCGCACTTAGGGCACTTGAGGGGTGAGAGAGTAAGGTCCTTGCCGCAGTGAGGGCATGGGGTCTTCTCCCCCCTCCAGAAGTCGAGTACTCTTCGGAGCGCCTGCTCCACCGCCCCGGGCTTGCCTTCAGCGACGACCGTGAATTCCTTGAAATTAAGCATAGATATGTTCCTATCACCTGAGGTGGCGGTGACCACTAATGACTTAGGGTCAACCCACTCCCTGAACCTGCTTATGGACTGCGTGGCGTCAGTGGCTAACGCGACTAGCTCCTCAGCCCTCTCCTGGCTTAACCCCTTACTCCACACTACCGGTAAGCCTTCGGCAGCGACCACGTACTCCCTTAGGTTAGAGATGCTGCTAAGGTACTCGCTTATCGCCTGGAAGGCCTCCGCGCCCGCGTCCTCCGCTCCTTCCCCGCTACTCAATCCTGAGTACACCTTGTAATGAGTTACCGTACGGTTATCTTGATTACGAGTGGGTCGTCTAATGACTTGAGGGGCTCGACATTTATCCTTATCTTAGGTTTCTTGCCTTTCTTCTCAAGCGCCTTCATGACTACGTAAGCGGCTAGGAAGGACTCGGGAGATAGCGTGTACTTGATGCCCTTCTGCATGAGCATGTACGCTACGGGCTTGAATATGCTGTCGTACACCTTAACCACGAATTCGCTCCCTACGTGGTGCTCCTTACCTGCCTCAGGCATTTCTACCTCGACCTTATGGCTGAAACCGAAGAGCTTGAAGACATCGACTATCTCCTCAGGTATGTCCTCGACCTCAGGTAGCTCGAAGCCTATCTTAGCGAGCATCTCGTCCGTGAGCCTCTCTATCTCACGAAGTATTAACTGTGTCATCGCCGCGCTACCCATGCCCAGCGCCTTAGATATCGCCACTTGGTACATGGCGACTATCGTGTTAAGGACCCCGGACTTGATCTTTACTTCTTCCTCCAATGTGAACACTCCCTGCTTAGCCATGGTTCTTGCCCCCGCACCGCACCCGCAGCGCTTAGAGGGCAGCCCTAATTCTTGGTAATTGCTTCTTCAGCTCGTACCTTATCCTACCCAGCACAGCACCCTTCTCAGCAAGCAGCACCACAACGCTCTCCTCCAGCTCAGCTATCAGGGCTATGCTACCCGTGAACTCCACCGTCGTTATCTCAACCTTTCCCAGATCCAGCTCCTTACCCATAGCGTCAATTGAACCCAGCGACGCCACAACCATGGCTGCTAGGGCTTCCTCATCGAACGTGCCGCTTGTTGTGATTGAGTCTATCGTGAAGCCCTCCTTACTAACGACGAACACTCCTAATACCTTCGGAACTCGGGACAGATCCGTTAACGCTCTTTTTAACGGAGTTACTCCTGACATGCGATCATACCTCGAAGTTTATTCTCAAAGTATTTACGGTGCTGTTTATATAAATCTTTCCCATAAAAATCCATATATAAAGAAAATAAAATTTCTACAAGTTAAATAAATAAATAAATAGAATATTTGCAATGTAAAGTAAACTGTTTAATTAACTAATTATCGCTTCACTCACGCCTCCAAGTCATACATCATCACGGTCGTGAAGCCATTCGAAGTAACTTTCTTGACGTTACCCTCGATTCTTCTAAAGAATTTCAAAGCATCACGACCGCATACCTTGTTACCTTCACCGTTAGTTACACAGAGCCCTACATTCCTAGACTTGTTAATGTATATGTGGCAAAGTAGTCCATCCTCGAACATACATGTCAACATTCTATTTTTAGAAGTACGTATTACGTTAACAATCAGCGACTTTGCATCACTACTTGGAACCTTACTAACCACGGGATTCTTGGAGCTCATGAGGACTCTCGCTAAGAACATGGGATCCTCAACAACCTTTGATAACTCATTACTCACGACTTCCTCAAGAAGTGAATAAAGAGGATCCTCAGAAAGTACCGCTTGATTAACAGCAGAAGGCTTAGCAAGGTTCCCGCTCGCGTTTCTCAAGGTTCCAGCATCAGTGCCTAAAGCATTAGATTGGTTCTGAGGCAGGATCTCCTCCAACCTAGACACAAGTAAGTAATTTGAAGAGCCATCTAGTGTCGCCCTAAAATTAATTATTTCCATATCAATATCGAACTCTTTCTGCCCAAGGAAGTAAGCCTCGGCTTGCCCAGAACTACTTAACATATCCCTTAAACTCTTTGGATCAACACCGCTCACAAGGCTCTCTTTATCAGCATCATAAATTATTGCGTGCACCTGTGAATTGCTCGGGGTTACGTAAATTATCGCTATGTGAGGGCTACTATCTGGGAAAACCTGAAACCTTACTATGCCCTCACGCCCGTACCTCCTTACGAGCGACATAATAAACGAGCCTAATTCTTCATAACTATAGAACTTCTCAGTACTCAAAAACCGTCCTTTCAACTTATGTAACATATTACATGTTCCCCCGTTAGACTAGTGCTAGCATTGTGAATCTCGACTTCATGTTTATAAAGTTTTACGCGGTAATTCAATGATTAAATGAAGTAATTTGATTCATGATATATTTACATCGTATAAGATATATTTGTATTTGCACAAAATTTTTTAAAGCGCGTCTCCGTTTAAAGAATTACGTTTAAAGAATTACGTTTAAAGAATTACGTTTAAAGAATTACGTTTAAAGAATTACGTTTAAAGAATTACGTTTAAAGAATTACGTTTAAAGAATTACGTTTAAAGAATTACGTTTAAAGAATTAC
>Ga0256914_1004172_pt1 | contig 10996 bp, 6 predicted proteins | sample HulkmetaG_FD_191571 | JGI IMG/M metagenome (GOLD analysis project Ga0256914, IMG submission 191571) | Hydrothermal chimney microbial communities from Main Endeavour vent field at the Juan de Fuca Ridge, Pacific Ocean - Hulk | ecosystem: Environmental > Aquatic > Marine > Hydrothermal vents ...
CAGTTTCCGTAAAGCACGAAGAGGATAATCAACAGGTGCACCACAGCCTGGGCCGGCATCCCGCGGGATGCCAACCCGGGTTGTTGGATCAGGGTTTCGTACTCGGCTGCACCCTTCAGGCCGGCCAACATGCCCACCAGTTGCCGAGATTGCAGGTAGGGGTAGGTTTCCGGCCCCATCACAGCGGTTACCCCTACCAGCAGTTTCACGCCATATCGGGCTTGGGCGAACTGGATCCAAGAGCCGTAGGTGCCGCCCGAGGCCAGGTCAATCACCAAAGCGATGTCGTCGTAGTTGTGGACCCCCTGGAACATGGGCAGGGAATCCAGGGGGTGGCCTTGGGCGTCCTCCGGGAAGATGTCGCGGATCTCCTGGCCCAGGGATACGATCACGGCCTCCAGGCCGGGCTTATATCCGAGGTTGGCGTAGTCCACACCGTATCGTTTTCCAAAGCGCTGGGCCACTTTTTCCAGCACCTGCACGCCGTTGGGCAGGTCCAGGGCGCTTTGGAGGGAGAGGATCGCCACCTTGAGGTTGCGGCGGAACAGGTGGGTGAGCAGGGCCTCGTACATGGGGTTCATCTCGGGCATGGTGCTGGGGCCGAAGTCAATCCCCACCAGTACCAGCGAGCCCTCGGGCAGGTTTTGGATGGTTTCGTAAGCCTGTTTCACTGGTGGCGAGGGTTCCACCCGGGCGCGGATGCCCAGCAGGAGGGGCACCGCCACAGCCAGGAACACCAAAGTGTAGATGATGCGTCGGGCAGTCATCGCAGGTATGGGCGTTCCAAGCCAAAGAGGATGCGTAGGGCCATCCCGATGGCCCCCAAGGCCACGCCGATCTGGATCCCCCGTTGGGCGGCCAGGTTCGGGATGGACATGATCCATTCGGTAAGGCCTGCGAAGGTGTGCTCCGTCCAGGGGATTCGGCCCAGCATCACGATCACCGCTGCCAAGAGGAGCAGTAGGGCCTCCATATTGCGGATGCGGAAGGCGCGGAAGGCAGCCGAAGCCAGGAAAAAGGCAAGGAGAGAGAACATGGTGGATTGCAAGGGGGCCAGCACGTACCCGTACACCCACATAAGGGGAGAGTAGGGCGCGAAGGCGTCGCCCTGCAAGAAGGAGTAAATGCCCACGGCCAGGGTACCAAAGAAGCCGAAGAGCAAGATCAGGGAGTACACCACGTTTTGGCCTCGCTGGAGGTTCTTCAAGTGGCTCTGGATCAGGTTGATCAAGCCCACCACCAGGGCAAAGGCCCCCACAATGGTGTACCACAGGAGCAAGGTTTGTTGGGCACCCCGGAGGGGCTTGACGAAGAAGGCCACCAGGATCCAGAGCCCGATGACCACGGAGAGCAGGAAGGGACCGGTGCGTTTCATAGCGGTTCCTTAGCGGGTATTGAGCAGGGGGCTTAGGTCAATGCCGAAAACCTTGAGCACCACGGCCACCAGCAGGAAAGCGGCGATGGCGGCCTTGGCCCAGTCTTCGGCCTTGATGCTGCCCAGCAGGTTGGGTTCCTTGGAGAGGACCGCCGAGGCGGCCAGCATCTCTTCACCGATGAGCACGTAGTCGCAGGCCACGACGAAGAAGGGCAGTTGGGTGGTGGCGGTGGTACCGGCGATCTGGATGGCGCCCACGCTTTGGGCGGTTTCGGCCAAGATCAGGCTTTCGGCATAGAAATAGCCCTGCAGGAACACGGCGCCCGGCTTTTCACGGAGCATCACGCCGTCCACACCGGCGGCGTAGCCGAACTGATCTGAAGTGAGGTAAAACACCGAGGCCTCGGAGACCAGGTCGGGGCGGCCGGCGCTTTGATACGCTTCCTTCACGATTTCCTGGGCGGTGGTCATCACGATGGGATCGGCGTTGGGCATGAGAAAACCCACTTGGTACTCGGCGGCCTTCTGAGCCACGCGGCGCAGGATTCCCATAGCAGCCAGCACGGCGATGTTGTTGAGCCCCAGGATGCCGGTGGCAAACAACACCGGACGGCCCATTTCGGCAGCCCGGCCCACGGCGTCGTCCAGGGCTTCCAGGCCAGGGATACGCCGGAGGTGGATCTCCTCCGTGCGGGCTTTGCGGATCCAGTACAGGAACACAGCGGCCAAGGCCACGATCACCAGCAGGATGCCGGTTTTTTCCACCTCAAACATGTTCACGATGGTATCGGCAGGAAGCCACCGAGTCAACGCACCCGCCCGGTGAAGGGGGACCTTTCCCCAGGCGTTCTGGGTTGGGAATTTAGGTGTCACTTGTATCTTGAGAGATCTTTGAGATGGACGGTCTTTTGATGAAAATCTGCCGATCTCCGATTTGACTTTCGCCGTGAGCAGATTGTGGAACACACACCCAGGAGTTCGGAAAACCTTGGAAACTTTTCCAGGGGTGTTGACCCCTCTGGATGGGCTCCTTAAGATTTCCCCGCTATGAAGTGGACAGCACAGAGCGTTCGGGAAACCTTCCTGCGGTTCTTTGAGGAGCGCGGCCACACCATCGTGCCGAGTTCGCCCCTCCTGCCCCATGGCGACCCCACCCTGCTCTTTACCAACGCCGGCATGAACCAATTCAAACCCTACTTCCTCGGCGAAGTGGATCCCCCCTTTCCCAGGGCTGCCTCGGTGCAAAAGTGCCTGCGGGCCGGAGGCAAGCACAACGATCTGGACAACGTGGGTTTCACCCGCCGCCACCACACCTTCTTTGAAATGCTGGGCAACTTCTCCTTTGGTGACTACTTCAAACGAGAGGCCATCCTTTGGGCCTGGGAACTCATCACCCAGGTGTTTCGTATTGATCCCGAACGCCTATGGGTGAGCGTGTATGAAGAGGACGACGAGGCCTATGAAATCTGGCAACAGGAGGTGGGGGTGCCGGAACACCGGATCCTCCGACTGGGCAAAAAGGACAACTTTTGGGAAATGGGCGATGTAGGACCCTGTGGACCCTGCTCCGAGATCCACTACGACCTGGGCCCAGAGTTTGATCCCCACCAGAAGGACCCTGGCCAAGAGGGCGAACGGTTCTTGGAACTCTGGAACCTGGTGTTCATGCAGTACGAACGCAAGCCCGATGGTTCACTGGTGCCCCTTCCCAAAAAGAACATTGACACCGGCATGGGCTTGGAGCGGTTGCTGGCCGTGCTCCAGGGGGTGGATTCCAACTTTCACACCGACCTGTTCATGCCCCTGATTGAGGAGGTGGAGCGGATCACCGGCGTGCCCTATGATCCCGGAGAGGCCGGTGCACCGCACCGGGTGCTGGCCGACCATGCCCGGGCCCTCACCTTTGCCATCGCCGATGGCATTTACCCTTCCAACTTTGGCCGGGGATACGTACTTCGGCGGATCCTCCGCCGGGCCCATCGGTTTGCCCAAAAGATCGGTGTTCAGGAGGCGTTGTTGTATCGGCTGGTGCCGGTGGTGGTGCACATCATGAAATCGGCCTATCCCGATCTGGAGGCCAAAAAGGCCGATATAGAGCTCATCGTGAAGCAGGAAGAAGAACGCTTCATGCGTACCCTGGCCAAGAACCTGCCCCGCTTGGAGGAGGTGCTCCGAGCCGCTCGGAGCACCGGAACTGTGCCTGGCGAAGCCGTGTTCCAGTTGTACGACACCTACGGCATTCCCCTGGACATGGTGGAAGAAGCCGCGCGAGAGGCTGGGCTTCAAGTGGATTGGGAGGCCTTTGAGGAGCTCATGGCACGGCAGCGGGAGCAGGCTCGCAAGAGCCAAGCCGCCCTGCAGGTGCCGGAGTTCCAGGTGTTGGACCCCCACTACGAGGCTACGGAATTCGTGGGCTACGAAACCCTGGAGGCACGGTCCTCCTTGGCCAAGATAGCCCGCCAGGGAGACATCTACTTTTTGGTTTTCCACAAAACCCCCTTCTATGCCCGAGGGGGTGGGCAGGAGGGCGATCGCGGCCGCATCCTGGCAGAGGATGTGGTGTTTGAGGTGGTGGACACTTTCCGCGTAGGTCGCGATATCGTGCATCAGGCCCGCTTGGTTCAGGGTACCTGGGACCTGGATCGGATGCGGAACCAGGTGTTCCTGTTGCGGGTTGACGAGACGTGGCGTCGGGGTGCGATGCGGGCCCATACCGCCACCCATCTGATGCATGCTGCCCTCCGGGAGATCCTGGGAGAGCACGTTCGGCAGCAGGGATCGCTGGTAGAGCCCGATCGGACCCGGTTTGACTTCACCCATCCCACCGCCCTCACCGAGGAGCAGATCCGGGCCATTGAGGACCGGGTGAACGAGAAGATTCTGGAGAACTGCGAGATCGTGATCCAGTGGATGGCCTACTCGCGGGCTCTGGAGGAAGGCGCCATCGCCTTTTTTGAGGAAAAGTACGGCGATCGGGTTCGGGTGGTTTCCTGTGGAGACTACTCCAAGGAACTCTGTGGAGGCACCCATGTGCGGCGTACCGGGGACATCGGCCTCTTTGTGATCGTGAAGGAGGAGGCGTCCTCTGCAGGGGTTCGGCGGATTGACGCGTACACCGGCGAACGGGCCCGTCGCTTCCTCCGCGAGCGATGGGATCTTTTGAAACAAACGGCCCAGCAGTTAGGGGTGGAGGAGAAACAGGTCCCTCAGAAGGTTTCCCGCCTACAGCAGCAGATCAAAGAGGCCGAGCAGCGGATCCAGCGGCTCACCGACCGGTATGCCCGTGAGGTGGCCCGTGAGCTCCTGCAACAGGCAGCGCAGGTGGGGGATGCCGTGGTGGTGGTATCTTCTGTGCCCGACCTGGAGGGGGAGGCCCTTCGCCGGGTAAGCGACTTTGTGGTGGAACGGCTCCATGACCAGCCCTTCGTGGTGTTCCTGGTGGGAAGCCAAAACGGGCGACCAGTGATGTTCTCCCGGGTGGCTCCGGTGTTGACGGCACGGGTGCAGGCGAGGGACCTCGTTCGGCTGGCAGGCAGGTTCCTGCAGGGCGGAGGTGGCGGCACCGCGGAGCGCGCGGAGGGGGGCGGCCGCTCCCTGGACCAGGTGGACCAGGCGCTGCAAGCGGTAAAGCAGCACGTACAGGATCGTTTGATTTCTTAAGGGTCCTCGCCGAGCTTCGGGAATCAGTGCAGCGAGATCTCAAAAGCCCATTGTCGGATGCGGGCAGCGTTGGGGTTCCGATGGAGAAAGTTCTTGCGGATCTCGGGGATGTCCACACTTTGAGCCAGTTGCAGGACGTGCCGGTACGCCTGCTGTAATACAGAGGAAAAATCTGGTTGTTGAGCCCGATGAAGGGCTTCCAGGTAGATTCGGTAGTAAATCAGTTGGGCAAATGCGTTGCGTTCCTTACGGAGCTGCCTCCACTTCCGTTCAAATTCAGAAAACGTGGCCGGAGTTACCTTGTAGGCCAGAAGCCACAGATTCAGATGAAGGGAGGAGGGGGGCTTATGCTCTGCGATGAGGTGTTCCACGCGTTCCAGTTGGTTCATGGCCAACAGAGTATTGATCCAGTTGGCAAGAATTTGGGTGGTCAGCCCGGTGTCCTGCGTTTTTTTAGCCTTTTCCAGGGAGTTTGAAAGTAGGGCCTCTGCTTTTTCTAAGTCACCGCTCAAGAGATGGATCTCGCCCAGGATCCCTTGGGTGAGCAACAGATGGTAGAGATTCTGGGTGTCCCGGAAGTGGGCCAGGCTTCGTTCTGCGTAATACTGGGCTTGCTCATAGGTGCCCAGTTCTCGGTAAAGCAGGGCGAGTTCCAGTTGCCAGAGGGCTTCGTCGTTAAACTCCCGGGCGGATCGGGCGTAGAACAAGGCTTTTTCAAATAACTGTAGTGCTTTTCCCAGGTGGCCCAGTTTCTGTTCTACCCGAGCCATCATGCCGCTGCCCGTCGCCAGGCCGCCAACGAAGTCTTCTTGATAGAACACCTCCATGGCGGCCTGGTAGAACTTTAGGGCGGTTTCAAACTGCTCCTCTTCTTCGTAGATCATACCAATGTTGCCCAGGATTCGGGCGCGTTGCAGAGAGGAGAACCCTTGCCCCCGTTGTAGGGCTTTTAGCCACAGGGTTCGGGCCTCTGCAAAACGGTCCTGGTACCACGCACAGGAGCCCAGGATCTTAAGGGCCAAGCCCTCCAGATGGGGAGCCCGTTCCTCCACCACTCGGAAAATTCGGTGGGCTTTCTGTTCAGCCTCAGAAAAACGACCGGATTGCAGATCCTGAAACACGATCCAGTCCTGGATCTGGATCCATTCATCATAATAACCCAGGGTTTCCAAACGCTGCACCAGTGTATGGATCTCCTGGCGGGTGGGGTCCTGCTCGCGCAGGATGTACCGATAGAAAAGCACCTTCTCCAGGGGGAGGGAAACCAAGGGGTGCTTGGGTTCCAGGCCATAGGTTTCCATGATCTCCAGTGCACGACTTAGGGCGCGTAATCCTGACCGCCATGCATGAGCTGCCAGAAAACGCTCCCCGAGGCTGGACCAAAGATGGGTGGCCGTTTCTGCTTGGGCGGCTTCTTCGGCTTGCTCTGCAGCCCACAGTTGGAAGTGGGCAGGTAAAGGATCCTGGAGCGTGATTTTTGCCAACAGGGATCGCCGGACCTCTTGCTGTTGTTCGGAGTCAAAGTGTTTCAGCAGAGGTGTTGCAAGATCGGGACAAGGTAAAAAGTAGGTGCCAATCTCCTCCAACAGCAAGCCCCAACCCTTAAGGGTTTCCAAGGCCTCCTCAACTTGCAGGGCCGGGAGATCCAGCCACTGGGCCAACAGAGAAGAGGTGATGGGATGTTTGAGCACGGCCATAGCCAAGAGCATTCGTTGGACCAGCGGGGGGAGGGCTTCCAGGATTTCGGCGACTAAAGCCGGGAAGTGGGCAGGTGGGGGCTCGTCGGGCCGATGTACCAGCCAGTGTTCCAAGAGCCATAAGGTGAGGCTCGTAGCAGAGGACTTCAGCCGACGCGGGTGTTTCAAAAGGTGAGGAAGCCCGAGGATGTCCTGGGTTTGCCAGCTCTCTTGGAGATCCAGGGAAAGGGAGGGGAGTTCCTCCGGAGGGGGGAAGGGCAGATGGCCAGTGATCGCTATGCTCAGGCCAGGCACTGGTTGAGAGAGGAGCCGTTCCACCAGGTTCTGGGTTTCCAGGTCCGCCTGGTGAATTTCAGGCACCAACCACAGGGTGGGCAGGGTTTGGGCCATCTGTCTCAGCAGGTCTTGAGCCGCCACCAGGAGCCCATCCGCTTGGCGCATCTTCGTGGGGAACGTTCTCTTAGGGGTTTCGCCCCCGTACTGCTCCAACAGGGGGCAGAAGGCTTGGAGGGAGGATTCCAGCAGCTGCTGGATCCAGGGGTAGGACCCCCGGGGACGGGCTTCTAAGGGGTGAAGCAAAGGAAAAAGAGGCAGGTAGGGAGAGGGAACACCGGGGATCAGAATCACCTGGAAGCCCTGACGGTGTTTCTCGTAGGCCACGCGGCGGAGCAGAGCACACCGCAGGAAGGGGTCTCCGCCGGTGATCCAAATCTGGCCCCCTTGGGGTTGGAGGGTCTCCAGCACCTGCTCGTAAGGACGCCGAGGGGTAGGAAGGGTGGTGGTGAGTTCCACGCTCTCCTGGTGGGGGTCCAATAGGAATACACGCGAGGGGGCTAAACGGGCCCCCTTGAGGGCCCGTTCCATCCAGACTTGAAGGGTGGAAGGGGGTTCTGGAATCTGCTGGATCAGCACACCACCCACCGGAGGAGCAGGCAGGTGGGGAAAGTGCTGGTGCAGGACCCTTTGGAAACGTTGAAGAATACGCTGGGCGATGTGTGCGTGAGGGACCCCTACGGAGAGGAGCAGGTGCCGGGGAGCTAAGGCGTCTAAAAGGTCTGCTCCCCGGAAGGCCCTACGCAAATGAGAAATCAACGTATGGGGAGCAACCTGTTTGGGCACTTGTGCGCAAGCCAAAAGAAGGTAGGGATAGTACCGCAGAAGCTGTTCCAAATGCTCCCGGTTCGGTACTTCTTGAGGCGGAAAAGGATACCGGTGCCTCATGGGTTCTTATGGTATAGCCTGGGGAAACAGAGGGGCGGGACGAGGAGTCAGCCCCGCCCCGCCGTAAATCAGTCAATGTACAAAAGCCATCCGTGGGTGTCTTCTTCTTCCCCCTGCACAATGGCGAAGAGCCGTTCCTGGAGGGCCTTTGTGATGGGTCCCCGGGTTCCCGAACCGATGGGGATCTTATCCACCGATCGGATCGGGGTGATCTCCGCCGCTGTCCCCGTGAAGAACAACTCATCGGCGATGTACAGCATTTCCCGGGGGATGAGGGTTTCAATGACCTCATAGCCCATCTCTCGGGCCAGGGTGATCACCGTGTCCCGGGTGATGCCGGGCAAGATCCCGGATTCCAATGCCGGCGTGTAGATCTTGCCGTTCCGCACCAGGAACAGGTTCTCGCCGGATCCCTCGGAAACCGTGTTGTCGGGGTTCAAGGCGATGCCTTCTGCAAAGCCGTAAAGCACGGCCTCCATTTTGATCAGTTGGGCGTTGGCGTAGTTGCCAGTGGCCTTGGCCATAGGGGGGAACGTGTTGTGGGCCATCCGGTTCCAAGAGGAAACCATCACGTCCACCCCTTGGGTGAGGGCTTCCTCGCCCAGGTAGGCCCCCCATTCCCACACGGCAATGGTCACCTCCACCGGGCACTTGAAGGGGTTCACCCCCAGGTCGTAGTACCCCCGGTACACGATGGGGCGGATGTAGCATGCATCCAGGCCGTTTTCCTTGATGAGTTGGATGGTGGCCTGGGTGAGTTCCTCGGGGGCAAAGGGGATCTCCATCCGGTAGATCTTGGCGGAATCGTACAGTCGCCTCAGGTGATCGTGCCACCGGAAAATGGCGGTGCCCTTCTTGGTTTTGTAGGCCCGTACCCCCTCAAAGACCGCTGAGGCGTAGTGAACGACGTGGCTTAAGACGTGGATCTTGGCATCCTGCCAGGGAACCAGCTTCCCCGACATCCAGATGTATTTGGCTTCCTTAATGCCGGCCATGAAACCCTCCTTTCGCTTAGGGTTTGGTTTCCAGCACGGACTGCACCTGGTCCATCAGTTTTTGGGCCTCCTCCAGGGAGGGGGCCTCCACAAAGATGCGGTAAAGGGGCTCGGTGTTAGACGGGCGTACCTGGATCCAGGCTTCGGAGAACCGGAGATACACCCCGTCCTCGGTGGAGACCTGGGCCTGGGGAAAAGCCCGCTGCAAGCGGCCCAGGTCCAACGGCCGGGTGCGGGGTACCCGGCTTTTCAGCAGGGTGTACGCCGGCAGAGCCTTAAGGAAGGGCACAAGCCACCCTTCCAGGTACGCCAGCGCCACGAGGGTGGCGGCCACCAGTCCGTCGCGTGTGGCGTTGATCCGGGGATAGATCACCCCGCCGTTGCCTTCGCCCCCAATCTGCCCCCCGGTGGCCAGGAGTTTCTCGGTGACATGGATCTCTCCCACGGGAACCCGGACCACCTCCACGCCGTGCTGGCGGGCTACGGCCTCCACCATCATGGAGGTGCTGTAGTTGACCACCACCGGCCCCTGGGGCGTTTCGCGGCGGAGTACGGCCTCCACGGCCACCGGCACCGTGTACTCCTCGGAAAACACCCCGTGGCCAGCCAGGCCGAACACCAAACGGTCACCATCAGGGTCACTGGCAAAACCCAGATGGGCAAGTTTGGCTTGGAGCAAACGGTTCAAAAGGTCCAGGTGTTCTCGGCGGGGTTCTGGGTTATGGGGGAACCGACCGGAGCCATCACAGTAGAGGGGGATCACTTCAAAGCCCAGGCCCTTGAGCAGGGCGGGCAGGGCCTCTGACATGGCGCCGTTTACGCAGTCCACCGCCACGCGGATCTGCCGAGCCTTCTCCCGCAGGGAATCGGAGACCCCAGCGTACGCCAACAGGGTGTCCACATGGGCCTGCCAGGCTTGAGGGCGAGGGGTTTCCGTGCCCACCTGGTCCCAGGCTGCCCAGGGGGCGGGATCTGGCTGCTCCACCAGTGTCCGCAAGCGCTGTACCTCTTCTGGCGAGAGGAACCGACCCTGGGCATTCACGAACTTCAGGGCGTTCCAGGGCAGGGGATTGTGGGAGGCGGTGATCACGATGCCACCGGCATAGGACCCCCGGGCTATGTGGAACAGCACGGTGGGCGTCGGCACCACGCCGGCGTTCTCCACCTGGCCTCCCAGGGCTTGAAGAATCCCGGCCACCAGGTGGTACACCATGCCACCGTGGGGGCGTGGATCCCGTCCCACGAGGTACCGGCCGCCGCCGGTGAGCCGATAGAAGGCCCGAAGATAGGGAAGGAGTTGCTCAGGATCTAAGCCATCCCCTACCACCCCGCGAAGACCGGATACCGAAAAGATGAGGTCCATGTGATCTTTGGAGCCGGCGGGCGGACTCGAACCGCCGACCTGCGCATTACGAATGCGCTGCTCTGCCTGCTGAGCTACGCCGGCGTGTCTTCTGATTTTACCCCGGCGGTTTGGCCATTGCAATCTGCCGTGGATCAGCCTTTTTGAGGGTTCACGAGGTTTGGTCGCCGCAGAGCCCGGTGTTCCACGGTTTCGTTCCAACCCACTGAATTCCAGAGGGATAAAATTGACCCCCCTCGGGCCCACCTATACAATACACCGCTATGCGTTGGTCTCAAGCCCTAATACCGACTTTAAAAGAGGACCCTAAGGAGGCTCAGTCTCCTTCCCACCGCCTGTTGCTGCGTGCCGGTTTTGTTCGTCAGCATCAGGCAGGCGTGTACATCTTCCTGCCCCTTGGCCAGCGGGTGCTCCATCGGATCATGCGAATCGTGCGCGAAGAGATGAACCGGATCGGTGCCCAGGAGGTGTTGATGCCCAGCCTAACGGCCCGGGAACTCTGGGAGGAGTCCGGCCGCTGGAAGGCCTTTGGACCAGATATGTTTCGCTTGCAAGACCGCAAAGGCCGCCAAATGGCTCTGGCTCCCACCCACGAGGAGCTCTTCGCCGACCTCGCACGCCACTACCTGCGGTCGTACCGGGATCTTCCCCAGATCTGGTACCAGATCCAGACCAAATTCCGCGA